>JGI11944J13513_1000230_pt1 | contig 61778 bp, 56 predicted proteins | sample TerdegcoTASludge_FD_13513 | JGI IMG/M metagenome (IMG submission 13513) | reverse complement strand
GATGATGATGGACGGCACGGCGACGGCAAACCACTGCAGGCCCAGGAGGAGCCACTCCAGGGGCGGGGGCCGGTCGTCGAGGCCGTAGCGGAACTCCATGGCGCCCACTTCAGTCCAGTGCCCGCCTCGCCGCGGCCACATCGGCCAGGGCCCTGCGGTCGAGGATGGCGATCTTTTTCCCCTGCACGCGGAGGATCCCCGCCTGCGACATCTTGGCAAGCACCCGGGAGACCGACTCCCCCGTCGTCCCGAGCACGTTGGCCAGCAGGCCCTTCTTGATGCCCAGATCGAACTCGGCCGCGCCTTTCTCAGGGTCGCTGACGTGCAGCAGGTAGGCCGCAAGCCTCTCGGGCACGCCTCTCAGGGAGAGGTTCTCGATCGTGGCGGCGAACTCCCGCAGGCGCCGCGACAGCACGGCGAGCATGTCCAGGGCCAGGGCCGGGTTTTTCCGGATCATGTCAGTGAGTCCGTCGCGGGGGATGAAGAGGATGCGGCTGGCCTCGATGGCCTCGGCGCTGGCGGGGTAATGGCCTCCCTGGAAGACGGGGACCTCGGCGAAGGGCTCTCCGGGGCCCATGATGTGCAGGATCTGCTCCTTGCCGTTGGGCGCGAGCTTGAAGATTTTCACCCGGCCCGAGAAGACGATGTTCAGGCCCGCCGCCCGGTCGCCCTCGGCAAAGATCTGCTGGCCCGCCGCGTAGGGCCTCTCGACGACGATGCCGGAGAGGGCCTGAAGGTCCTCTTCGGGCAGACCGTTGAACAGCGGCAGGCGGGACAGGAAAGACTGGATGTTCATAAACGGTTTACGTTTTCCATGTCAGGTTTTAGGTGAAGACGATGAACGTCTTCGGTTTCAGGGTTGCAGTTCTCTCGAGACCCTGGGCAACGAACGTTCTTTCTCCTAACACGTAATACCGAACACTTAAAACGTTTTTTCTTTTTTGGTTTTTTTGACCCAGGTCAAGGAAGTCCCGCTCGATGTGAGGTAATGTAAGACCCGGGACACGCACCCGTGCCCAGATCACCCGAAGGAGGTTTATCATGTTCTGCTACCAGTGCGAGCAAACGGCAAAGGGCGAGGCCTGCACGAAGGGGGGCGTCTGCGGCAAGCCGCATGACGTGGCCTCCCTGCAGGACCTCCTCATCCACGCCCTCATCGGGCTTTCGGCCGCCGCAACCGAGGCGAGGAGGAAGGGGATCGCCGACCGTGAGGTCGACGTCTTCACGGTGAAGGCTCTCTTCTCGACGCTGACGAACGTGAACTTCGACGCGGCGCGCTTCGTGACCCTGATCGGGCAGGCCGTCAGGCACCGCGACAGGCTTGCGGAAAAGGTCAGGGCCGCGGGCGGAACCCTCCCGGCCGTCGACGCGCTCGGCTTCAAGCCGGCGGAGTCCCTCGAGGGGCTCGTCGCCCAGGGGGAGAAGGCGGGGCTCAAGTCCTACCCGGCCGCAAGCGCCGACATCCTTTCCCTGAAGCACACCCTGCTGTTCGGGCTCAAGGGCATCGCGGCCTACGCGGACCACGCCCAGATCCTCGGGCAGGAGGACCCGGCCGTCTACGCCTTCGTCCAGGAGGGGCTGGTTTCCCTTGCCGATGCAAACGTCGGCCTCGAGGCGGCCCTGGGGCTCGTCCTCAAGTGCGGCGAGGTGAACCTGCGCACGATGGAACTGCTCGATGCGGCCAACACGGGCGCCTACGGCCACCCCGTGCCCACGTCCGTCTCCCTGGGCGCGAAAAAGGGCAAGGCCATCCTGGTCTCCGGCCACGATCTGAAGGACCTGGCTGAACTGCTCCGGCAGACCGAGGGCAAGGGCATCAACGTCTACACCCACGGCGAGATGCTCCCGGCCCACGGGTACCCGGGACTCAAGAAGCACGGTCACCTGGCCGGGCACTACGGCACGGCCTGGCAGAACCAGGCCAGGGAGTTCGCCGAGTTCCCCGGGGCGATCCTGATGACGACCAACTGTATCCAGCGCCCCCAGCCGGCCTACAGGGACAACCTCTTCACGACGGGCCTCGTGGGATGGCCCGACGTCGCCCACGTTTCGGGCGGCGACTTCGGCCCCGTGATCAAGCGGGCGCTGGAGCTTCCGGGCTTCACGGAGGACCGCAACGGCAGGTCCGTCATGGTGGGCTTCGCCCGCAACGCCTTCATGGGCGTGGCCGACAAGGTCGTCGAGGCCGTGAAGGGCAAGCAGATCCGGCACTTCTTCCTGGTGGCGGGATGCGACGGCGCCAAGCCCGGCCGCAACTACTACACGCAGTTCGTCGAGCAGGTGCCTGCCGACTGCGTGGTGCTGACCCTGGCCTGCGGCAAGTTCCGCTTCTTCGACAGGGAGCTGGGCGCCATCGGTGGCATCCCGAGGCTGCTGGACGCGGGCCAGTGCAACGACGCCTACTCGGCCATCCAGATCGCCGTGGCGCTCTCCAGGGCCTTCGGGGTGGGCGTCAACGATCTGCCCCTGTCGATGGTCCTCTCCTGGTACGAGCAGAAGGCGGCGGCCATCCTGCTCACGCTGCTGTACCTCGGGATCAAGGACATCCGCCTGGGCCCGTCGCTGCCGGCCTTCATCACGCCGGGCGTGCTCGACGTGCTCGTGAAGAACTTCGGCATCAAGCCGATCACGACCCCCGAGGCGGACCTCAAGGCGATTCTGGGATAAAGGGGGCACGAGGGGGAGTTGAGAAACACTGCCATGAAAACAATGCGAAAGATCATCGCGATCGACGACGAGCTCTGCAACGGCTGCGGCCAGTGCGTCCCGGCCTGCGCCGAGGGGGCCATCGAGATCGTCGGCGGCAAGGCGAAGCTCGTGAAGGACATGTTCTGCGACGGCCTGGGCGCATGCCTGGGCGAGTGCCCCACGGGGGCCCTGAAGATCGTCGAGCGCGAGGCCGACGCCTTCGACGAGAAGGCCGTGCACGAGCACCTGGAAAAGACGAAGAAGGCGAAGGCCCCCTCCCCCTTCGCACCCCTGCAGGAAGGCGGCTGCCCCTCGGCAACCCTGCACACCTTCGCGCCGGGCCCGCAGAAGGCCCAACCGAAGGGGGTCGCCGGGCCGTCCGAATCCGCCCTCTCCCACTGGCCGGTCCAGATCCGGCTGGTCCCGCCCACGGCGCCGTTCCTGAAGGACGGCGACCTGCTGGTGGCGGCCGACTGCGCGCCGGCGGCCTGCGCCGATTTCCACCGCGATTTCCTCGAGGGGCGCGTGCTCCTGCTGGGCTGCCCCAAGTTCGACGACAAGGAGCTTTACCTCCAGCGCTTCACCGACATCTTCCGGGCCAACGACATCCGGAGCGTCAAGGTCCTCCGGATGGAGGTCCCCTGCTGCTCGTTCCTGCTGCCCATCGTGACCGAGGCGGCCCGCCGCTCGGGCAAGGACGTCCCCGTGGAGGAGGTCGTGATCACGCGCCGGGGAACGGTCGCACCGTAGAGACCCGCCATCTCCCGTAACACGAAGCGCCCGGCAGGACCTGCCGGGCGCTTTTCCAATCCCGCTCTACTTCTCGAACCACCACCGCGCGAGTTCTTTGGACTCGAATTTTTTCTGCACGTCCGTCGCCGTCCCCCGGATCGCCCTGGCGTTTCTCAGCAGATGCTTCAGCCGGTCCGCGATGTAAAACAACTGAACAATGATGACGATCAGGGCCATGAGTATTGCAAACTGGATTTCGACGCTGTCCATACGCTCCTCCTCTCTCACCCCCGGGGCATGAGAAAGTATCCCCCCAGCCCGGCCATGCCGTCAAGCCGAAGTCCTTCGGGATGCCCGTCGGGGCCGAGGCTACGCGATCGGCTGCCAGCCCTGGGCCAGCAGGGCCTGGTAGTTCGGGTCGTTCTGGAACTTCGTGTACTGCGCGCTCATGGGCATCGTGTCCGAGATGTTGTACGACACCATGGCATTGACGATGTTGAGGATGTCCGCCCTTGTGATGAAGTAGCCGTCGGAGGTCTCCACACGGTCGATCCCGGGGCTCGTATCCGTGAACGTGCCCGTCTGGGGCGATGTGGTTCGCACGGACGCATAGAGGTTGTAGGTCGCCCGGATGGAATCATCCCGGCTCGTCAGCACGAGGAGATCGTTGCGGTTGCGGCTGAAGACGACGTCCCGCCTCGTGATCCCTTCCAGCCGCACGGTGTCCGTCGAGCCGGCCGTCTCGTTGAGGTCCTGGATCGTGTCCCTTCCGTGGCCCCTGGCGAAAAGGTAGACGTCGCTTCCCGACTCGCCATAGAGCCTGTCGTCGCCGGGGCCGCCGACGAGCGTGTCGTTGCCGCGCCACCCCCTGAGGATGTCGGCACCGGGGCCCCCGTCAAGATGATCGTCCAGTTCCCTGCCGTTCAGGGTGTCGTTGCCGCCGAGAGCGTAGAGGGTGTTCCTGCGTCCCGCGGTGCCCGTGAGCGTATCAGCCCCCTCCGTGCCGTAGACGCTGTAGAGGCGGCGGCTGATGTCGTCCGCCGTCCACGCGGTGCCGTCGGCGAACCGGAGGCTCCCGACCGTGGCGGAGAGGTAGATCTGATCGCCCGTGCCGGTGATGCGGACGATCAGGCCCTGGCCGCTGGGGGTGAGATGGAGGGCCTCCGGGGTGATGCCCGCGCCGAGTTCCAGGATGTCCTCGCCCGCCGAGAGGACGGAGTCGAGCCCGTCACCCCTGGAGAACCGGTAGGTGTCGGCTCCCGGGCCGCCTTCGAGGTAGTCGTTGCCGGGCCCGCCGGCCAGGATGTCATCCCCTTCCTGGCCGTAGAGCCTGTCGTTTCCGGTGCCGCCCAAGAGGATGTCGTCTCCGGCCCCCCCGTAGAGGGAGTCGTCGCCGGGCCCGCCGTCGAGGGCGTCGCCGAGGTTCCTGCCGTACAGGCGGTCGTCACCGGCCAGCCCCAGGATCTCGTTTCTCACGTCGTCGAACCCGCTGATCAGTTCCGGCTCCTCCGTCGCCGTCGACCTCACCCACCGGTCCCCGTAATCGGAGGCCGTCATCTCGGTGCCGTCGGCAAAGCGGATTCGCTGCATCCTGAACGTGTCGATGTTGTAGCTGTTGCCGTCGTAAGGGTACATCAGCCGGACCGTCTCGCCGGTTTCCGTGAAGCGGAAGACGAGGGCGCGGTCGTCGTTTCCCCCTTCGCCGAGGAGTTCGAAGGATTCGGCCGTGATGCCGGGGCCGAATTCGAGGATGTCGTCGTCCTCGCGCCGGATGACGTCGTCACCGTAGCCGAGGGCATAGCGATAGGTGTCGCTCCCTTCGCCTCCGCTGATCTCGTCGTTGCCGGGGCCGCCCGCGATGATGTCGTCGCCGGCCCCTCCGGCGATGTAGTCATCGCCCTCCCCTCCGATCAGCACGTCGCTGCCGGACCCGCCGAAGATCCGGTCGTTGCCCGCCCCGCCGTCGTAAATCACGTCCCTGTTGAAGGCCGAGAAACGGTCGTCACCGCCCAGGCCGTAAATCGTCATCCGGTGATCGTACCAGCCCACCAGGTCGTCGTTCCCGTCGGTGCCGGTGATCGTGACGCCCCGTCGCGCGATGTCGGCCGGCGTCAGCACGGTGCCGTCGGCGAAGACGATCTGCCTCACCTGGCTCCAGGACCCTCCGGACCACCCGCTGACGGTGAGCGTTTCGCCCGTCTCCTTGATTTTCAGGACGAGGTCCCCGTTGAACGCCCCGCCGGCGGAGATCTCCACGTCGTCTTCAGTCAGCCCCGCCCCGAGGAGTATCGCGTCGTTGTAGAAATCATCCGTGACGGGATCGTCGTGCACGATGACGTCATGGCCCGACCCCTTGCCGAACAGGCACGTGTCGCTGCCCTTCCCGCCCCAGAGCACGTCGTCCCCGGCGCCCCCGGACAGGACGTCGTCCCCGTTGCCGCCGTAGAGCGCGTCGTTGCCGTCCCCGCCGTAGAGCCGGTCGTTCATGTTCGCCCCGCGGAGGGTGTCGTTGCCGCCGAGGCCGAAGAGATTCATCGCGCGGCCGTTCTGGGCCTGCAGGGTGTCGTTGCCCTCCGTCCCCCGGGCCGTGAGCCCCTGCGCGTCGATGTCCGCCGCCGTCAGCACCGTGCCGTCTCCGAAAACGAACCGGTTGATCCTGTCCGGCGCCGCGCTGAACCAGCCCGTCAGGGTCAGCGTCTCGCCCGTTTCCCTGATCCGGATGACGAGGTCCGCACCGTTTTGCGCACCCGTCGTGAACTCGAGGGCGTCCAGGGCGAGCCCGTCCCCGAACACGATCGAATCCGACCCGTTCACGTAGCCGATCTCCGTGTACTCGCCGAAGCTGCAGATCGTGTCGTTTCCGTACCCCTTGCCCCAGGCGTAGGTGTCGCTTCCCACGCCTCCATGCAGAATGTCGTCCCCTGGGCCGCCGTCCAGGATATCGTCGCCGGTCTCGCCGTATAGACGATCGTTGCCGTCGCCGCCGAAGAGCCGGTCGTTCCCCGCACCGCCGTACAGGGTGTCGTCGCCCGCACCACCGTCCAGGATGTCGTCGCCGGAGGCCCCGGCAACGCCGTCGCCCCACATCGTGTCGCTCCCTTCCCCCCCGTGGAGTTCGTCATTGCCGCCGTATCCGATGAGGATGTCGTCACCCGCGCCGCCGTCCAGGTAATCATCGCCCTGATCCGCCGGCGCGGTGTCGGCGGAGTCCCCGTGGAGCGAATCGTTTCCTTCGCCGCCGAACAGGATGTCGTCTCCGCCTGCGCCGGCGATCATATCGTCTCCGGCTTCACCGTCGAGGTAGTCGTCCTCCGCCCCTCCCTCGATCACGTCGCTGCCCTCACCGCCGAAGAACACGTCGCGGCCCGCATCGCCGTACAGCCGGTCGGCGCCGTCTCCGCCGTCGATGTAGTCGTCGCCGTCGCCTCCGTAGATTGTGTCGTCGCCCGCGCCTCCGAACAGGTCGTCGGAACCGCCTTGGCCCCAGATCCGGTCGTTGCCCGCCCCCCCTTCGATGTAGTCGTTTCCCTGGTCTGCAACGGCCACCCATGCGGCATCGCCTTCCAGGATGTCGTCACCGGCATCCCCGGAGATGAAATCGTCGCCCGCCTCCCCGAGGATCGTGTCATTACCCTCTCCGCCGTATACCTCGTCGCTGCCGCCTCCGGCGTAGACGAAATCATTCCCCGTGCCTGCGTAAATCGCGTCGTCGCCCGGGGCGTTGCCCGTCTCGAGGGTCAGGCCGTTGAGGTTGACGCTCACGCCCTGCGTGATGGTGAAGGACCAGTCGCGCATGGCAAGCCCGTAGTCGTCGTCTCCGAATATGGCGTCGTCCCCGCCGCCGCCCACGATCAAATCGTGACCGTCAAAGCCCATGAGCGCGTCGCCGCGGTTGGATCCGTAAATAAAGTCGTTCCCGAAACCGCCCGAGATGAGGTCGCCCTTGCCTGTCTCGCTCAGCGCGATTTCACCGGCCTCGATGAGGCTTGCCATCTCGCCGTAGACCTCGCCGAAGAGCAGATCGTCGCCGGGCCCGCCCGCGAGCAGGTCTGCTCCCGATCCGCCCTCCAGCACGTCGTTGCTGCCCACCGCCCGGTAGGAGTTCAGGATGTCGCTCCCCTCGCCGCCGATGAGCCAGTCGTTGCCGCCCTGCGAGGCGTAGATGTTGTCGTCGCCGGCAAGGCCCTCGATAAGATCATCGCCCTCGCTGTCGGACTGGATGTCGTCGGATGCGGCTGAGCCGAGAACAAGACGGCCCCTGGCGGGAAGGGCGGGAATTTCCATCAGGCGGATGCCGAAGGCATCGGCGTGAAAGTCTTCCAAGGTGATCGTCCCGCCGCCGGGGAGGTGGATGATCCACGATGACCCGTGACTGATCTGGACCTGGCCATCGGCGGTCTTCCACACGTCCGCATCGGTCCCCGATCGGTAGAAATCATGGATGGTCCGGGTCCTTCCGTCGCCCCGAAAGATGATCTTGTTGGTTCCTTCCGAGTCCCGGATCGTGTCGTTGCCGTCGAGGGAATAGAAATAATAGATATCGCTTTCGGGACCGCCGAAAAGATGATCGTCGCCCTTCCCGCCGATCAGGGTGTCGTTGCCGGGGGTGCCGGATGCGTTCCCTGTTCTTGTCCTGTCGACGTCGTTCAACTCGGCGTGCAGATCGCCATAGAGCCAGTCGTCGCCCTCGCCGCCCCACAGCGTATCGCTGCCGTAGCCGCCGACGAGCGTGACACTTCGGGGCGGGTAGTTGGAATACTTCCCGCTGTTGTAGTTGGCCAACAGGTTCTCATCCCTGCTGCTTCCTATGATCGTATGTACCGGGTTCCTGGGGTCAAGGTAGTACGTGCCTTTCTCGATGGCCTTGATGACATCGTTAATATAATGGGAAGAGGTGTCGAGAAAGACCTCGCCGCCGATATCCCAGCCGTGGTTTGCAACGGGGGAGGGGCCGACAAGGCCCGATACGTTGTAGACATGGCTGCCGTCGAGAGCGATTCGATTTGCAAAGAAGGATTGATACTTCTCCCATACATACGAATCCCATTCATAGAAGGAGTGGCCGTCCGTGACGATCAATTTACCCGGGGTTGCCGATGCGGTCTCCACCGTGAAGCTCTGCGCGAGGTCTCGAGCGCCGGGTGCGTTGTATGTGTAAACATCCTTGACTTCCGAAGGATAGGCGGCCTTGGCCATCTGTGCGAGGCAGCCCCCCAGGGAATGACCGGTGACGTCGAATTCACGCAAGTATTCGCCGTACCGTTCTTGGCAGTAGGTGATGAACTCCACCATCGAGCGAAATTGCTCAGCCGGGACATTGCCGGCGGCGATGCTTGAATTTGCGGCACTGTCATTCGTAAAGAATCCGTCTGTTCCCCTGTTTGCGAGGATTGTTCTTTCTGTTTCAGCGTTGTAAAATAAAGTACCGGAATAACCAGTCCCCTGAGTATCGTCCCAGAAATTGAGAACAAAATATCCCTTTTGAGACATTTGCTTCCATAGTTCTTGATATGTAGCCAAATATTCAGGGTCAGCATCCAAAATCCAATCCGTGCCATTCCAGTTCCACTTGGCCTTTGATAATTCGCAAAGGTTCGCATAGCTCAAAGCTTTTTCCGCAACATAACTGTCGTTTAGGCTGACAGTCATAATACCCTCCGATGCGTTTATTTCTTAACTCTCAGAACGTCATATTGGAACGTTAGGAATTGCGATTTTTCGGGACAGCTGGCAGCCTGATTGGCCTGGAACATATCTCCATGCCAGTTCACCCAGGTGAAGAAAGGATAGAATGGGGCGCCAGCATATGGACTTTTTGCGATCGACCTATATTCAGCCATTAATCGTCCTGTTTGACGATCATAAATATTCACAAAGCTCATCCCAATGAGTAGAATTTTGTAATATTCTGACTTAACTTTGTATTGGCTTTTGATTTCCTCGACTAAAAAGCATTGTTCGTGGGTTATCCATTCATGCTTGGGATCTTTGCGATCTTCAATACATCTATAAACAGTCGGGTGAGGTAACGCGCTTACTTTGTCATCAAGGCCATGCCGTTTTGTGACAAGGAATTCCATAAATTGATAGCCATTCTTTATATCTTGGTTGGTGGCAAAACCAATTCTATTAACTTCTCGTCCGTACCAACTTTTTCCGACATAAACCGTGTCGCGTAAAAATCCCTCGTAATAAATCCCCTCCGTTTCGGCCCTTTCGTAGACCTCTGCTTTTGGAAAAAAAGGGCACGCTGCATAAAAAACAACGGCGCTCAGCACTGCATCCCAAGAAGGCAGCAGAACGGCAAAAGCAATAGCCAACCAGCGGAATTGTTTGCTTGACGAGCGCTTCCACACGAATCTTACAAACAAGACAGCAAGTACTGGATACAGTACCATCGCCAGAATGATTGGCAGATACATCAATATCACCTAAGCGATAGAATGATTGCCGGGCCTTCTAGAAGCCTTGCCATGAGTCGCGTGCTTCACTTACTCAATCGGCTTGCGCGTGATGTACGCAAGATACCCGAGCGACAGCAGGATGAGCGCAGCCAGGCTCAGCAGCAGCACTGTGGTTGTATCCATTGCCGTATCCCCCCGATGTGCTATGCGCAAGCGAGCGCGGGTTCATGTGGCTTACTGTTGCCGACGCGATGGGGTACACACAAAGAAATGGGACGGAACAGCCCTGACCGCCCCTCCTCGGTCAAGCTGCTCTTCATGAGGCAGGCATGGGGCTGCCCGCCATGTGGAAGGAGATAAATCCAAGACGGATTTAAAGAAAACCCGCATCGAAAATCAAGCAAAAATCCATCCCTCTTGAAAAATACGATTCCCGTAGTATGGAACGGCCAAAATCTAATCGCCCCGGTATTAGATACGGCAGCATCCGTTGCACACTTGTGTATAACTGATTTTGGGGTCAGGTCTTGCATTTCAACATTCGTTCTTCCACCTGCCCCACGATCCTGCTGATCGATGCGTAATGCATCCCCAGGAACTCCGCGATCTCCAGCAGCTTGTACCCCTGCCGGGCATGCGCCCTGTATATGGCTTCGTTGCGCAATTTCTTGTTTGTCCGGTTTTTTCCCTCGAATAGATCTTTCAGGCTCTGCCTACCGGCATATCTTTGTTCCTTAGGGATTTCACGCAACTTGTCCTTACTTCCGGAAAACTCCAGCAGTAGATTCTCCACGAATGCCTCGCCGCCCAGATAGATCTGTCCCTTTAGATCGGACCAGGGAGATACCTTGATCTTCGCTCCTTCTCTGACAAAGTTTGCAAATCCTCTCTGGGCACGGCCTCGTTTGTCGCCAAAGCGAGCCAGCAGCCAGTCTGTCGTGAGAAACTCTGGAGCCCTCTCCTTGCCCACGGTCGCCCTGTAGCTGCTCCATGTATACTCCCAAGGGAATCGGGTTATCCCCGCGCGCACGGGATTCAGCATCAGGTAACGGGATAGCTCCAAGAGGTATTCGTCCTTGTCCACCAAGATCGCCTTGTAGCGGCCCTGCAGGAGATGACCGCATCGAGAACGTTTCCAGTTGAACTTCTGCGTGTAGATGCCGTTGAGTTGTCTCATCCCCCGGGAGAGGTTACCATCCGGCGTCTCAATGAGTATGTGATAGTGATTGGGCATCAGGCAGTAGGCATGGCAGATCCATTTGAAGCGCTTTACGGCGGATCCCAAGACATCGAGAAATGTCCTGTAATCGTGATCGTCGAGAAATATTTTCGCCCTGGCATTGCCACGGGACGTGACATGATAAAGGGCGCCTGGATATTCTATACGAAGAGGCCGTGCCATGTTTTTTTACACCTCCGCTTATGTTGAAATACAAGATCTGAACATCCCGCTGGGATTTTCAATATAAAAATGGTGTTTACTGAAGTAGCCTATACCCCCTGTTGTCTTTCAACATCTTGAAGATAATGCGGCAGAGATGACGGCCGAGCGCCCGGATGGTCTGGTTATGCTTTTTGCCTTCGCCCCTCTTCTTCTCATAGTATCTTTGGGATTGAGGGACTTGCTTGCGGTGACGATCAACAGCGATCATCATGGCAGCCTTGGCCCGCGTATTGACCTGTCGGGGCGGCTTTGACCCTTTCTGGTTGCCGGAACTGTTGTCGAGATTTGCCATGCCGACATACAGGGCCAGACTCTCCTCGCTGCCAAAGCGCTCGATCGTTCCGATCTCCCCTGCCAGCTCGGCCGTGCAGACCGTGCCGAAGCCGGGGATGGTGGACAGCGTTTTCGCGATGCTTGAGTCCTTGGCCACTGTCTCCATCCGGGCTTCCAGGGAGCGGATCCGGTCATGGAGCTCCAGCACGCGAGCCGCGTCTTCCTGGATCATCTCGCCGACCCACTCGACCTCGTCACTGAACTGCGCCCGCTTTTGCCAGTCGCAGACGACCGAGGCGTACTTGTTGCCGATGCCGGCAATCTTGCAGAGGGTCGATTTTCGCATGCAAGCCAACTTGCGAAGATCCCTCGTGCTGGTGAGCAACCGAAGGAACCACAGATTGTCGGCTCGGCCCGTGATCTCCAGCAGTCCCGGACAGACCGCCTGGAGGTCGGCTTGCAGGTTGTTGAGCACCCGTGTCCGCTCGTCGACCAGGCGGCGCCGGCGCCTGGAGAGACGCTTGAGGATATCGTTTTCCCGAGGCGTTGCCCGAACCTCCTGGAGAACGTCCCGGGCCATCGGCAGATGATCGCGAAGCTGGAAGAGCTCCAGCCCCTTGCGGGCATCCAGAGCATCGGTCTTCGCGGCCCCCGGAAAAATCTCTTTGAACCGGGCAAGCTTCAGATTGTTGATATTGAAGAGCCGGTACTCACGGGCCCGGACCAGCGTGTCCAGCGGCCGTGCGTACCCATTGTAGCCCTCCATGGCGACGGCAACGGGACAATCGAACCTTCGTGCCTGCTTCTCCACCCGTGCAAAGAACTGCCGAAACCCTTCGGGCACGTGAGCGATCGAGAACTCATCGAGGATTTCGCCGCTGGAGAGGCCAATGGCCACGTTGTGATGGCGGCAGCCAATATCGATGCTGACGCGCAGTTCAAGGGAGGCGTGCTGTTTCATGTCGGCTCCTCCTGTAGACGAGATGTTCATCCCCTGGGTCTCGTCTACTTACAGAGCCACTTGCGGCACCATCCCGGTCGACCCTGGGGATGATACAGGCAGCGGAGGCGGCATTTCAGGCTCAAGTGAGCCTGATTAAACAGGCCACTGGCCCCATAAGCCACACCTCCGCCAAGCAGCATCTTACAGGAAAGGGGCTGCCTGATCACCTGTAAAATCCCATGGTAGACCCCATTATTCCCCCCCATTATTCCCCCATTATTCCCCTTTCCTTCCTGTGGATAACTTTTCGGCCCTTACCGGACCTTCAGGCCCTCGTCGAGGTACTTGATAATCGGGAACAGGAAGAACTCGATCACCCGCCGCCTGCCCACGTTGATCTCCGCCGTGACGGCCATGCCGGGCCGCAGGGGGAAGGCGGTGCCGTCCTTCGCCTTGAGTTCCACGGCCGACAGGTTCACGAAGACGGGGTAGCCGTCGTTTGTCTTCTCCTTGTTCTCCACGTTGAAGGGGCTCACCGTCTCGACGGCGCCCTCGACGGTGCCGTATTTCTGGAAGTCGTAGGTGTCCACCTTGACGACGCAGCGCTGGCCGGGCCGGATGTAGCCGATGTCGCGGTTGACGACCAGGATGTCGGCCACGATGGGGGTGTTCTCGGGCACGAGGCTCACCAGCGGCTGGGCGGGCGTGACGACGCCGCCCACGGTCTTGACGTGGAGCTGGTGGACGGTGCCGCTCACGGGCGCCGTGATCCTGCGCTTCTGCCTGCGGAAGTGGATGCCGTTGACCTCCGACTCCAGGGTGTTGCGGCCCCGGAGGTTCCCCGAGAGCTCGGCCAGGAGCTTCTCACGGAAGGTGTTCCGGCAGGTCTCGATCTCCTCGCGCACGCGCTGGACCCTCCAGGTCCCCTCCTCCACCTGCGCCCCCTTGAGCTCCAGTTCCTTCTCGACCTGGAGCCTCTCCCTGACCTTCTCCCGCCAGCGGTTCTCCGCGAGGGCCCCGATGGCCACCAGGGACTGCTGGCGCTTCTCCTCCTCCGACACGAGCCGGTGTAGGCTCTCGAGCCGCTTGCGCTCCTCCTTCAGCCCCTGGAGCGTCGCCTCGGCCTCCCGCAGGGCCTTCTCCTTCTCGCTCAGCGTCGAGCGGTACAGGGCCCGCTGGGTCTCGTAGAGGCGCTGCTGCGCCCGGGCCAGCTCGGGCTCGGTGTCGCCGTTGGGGCGGAAGGGCGTGCCGGCCAGCACGGCGTCGATCCGGCCGGCGGCTGCCTTCGAAAACCGCAGGTTCTTCTCCTTGCCCTCCAGGTCGGCCGTGTCGAGGGCGGGGTCCACCTCCACGAGGGTCGCCCCCTGCGCCACGTAGTCGCCCTCCTTGACGCGGATGCCGCTGACGACTCCCGCCTCCAGGGGCTGGAGCGTCTTGACGTCGCCCAGGGGCACGATCTTGCCGCGGGCCGAGACGACGACGTCCACCTCGACCCAAAACAGGCCCAGGCCCGCCACGACCAGGAAGGCTATCACCGCCCGGAGGAACATCCGTCCCGCCGGGTTGGGCGGCCGCTCCTGGATCTCAGCCAGGATGGGCTTGAAGTCGTGCTGATCCGTCGCCTTCGATTTCCTGCTGCCGGTAAAGATGGGCATAGAGCCCTCCCTTCTTCATGAGCGACGCGTGATCGCCCGCCTCGACGATGCGGCCGCGGTCGAAGACGAGGATCCGGTCGCAGTCCCTCATCATGTTGAGACGGTGGGCGATGAGGATGACGGTGCGGCCCTTGCGGATATGGCCGAGGTGGTTTTTGATCGCCCGCTCCGACTCGTAGTCCAGGGCGCTGGTGGCCTCGTCGAAGATGACGATCCGCGGGTTGGTGATGAGCGCCCGCGCGATGGCGATCCGCTGGCGCTGCCCGCCGGAAAGGGACTCGCCCCGCTCCTCCACGCAGGTTTCGTAGCCCAGGGGCATCTCGGCGATGAACTCGTGCGCCCCGGCGATGCGCGCGGCGGCGATCACCCGCTCCATGTCGGCATCGGGCATCGCCATGGCGATGTTCTCGCGGATCGTGCCGCTGAAGAGGAAGCTCTCCTGAGGCACCATGCCGATGCGGGTGCGCAGAAAAATCGGGTCCATGTGCCGCAGGTCGATGCCGTCGACGGCGATGACGCCCTCCTGCGGGTGGTAGAGGCGCTGGATCAGCCTGGCGACGGTGCTCTTGCCCGAGCCGCTGCGGCCGACGATGCCGATCATCTCGCCGGGCTGGACGGCGAGGCTCACCCCGTCGAGGACCGGCGGTCCGTCGTGGGCGTAACGGAACTTCACATCCCTGAGAACGATCCCGCCCTTGAGGTCCCTGAGCGACACGGAGCCGCCCGTCACCTCCGAGGGCGCATTGACGATGTCGCCGATACGCTCGAGCGAGAGCTTCGCCTGCTGGAAGTCCTGCCACATATGGGAAAGCCGCAGGACGGGGCCGCTGAGCTGCGAGGCGAACATCTGGAAGGCGATGAGCTGGCCCACGCTGAGGCGGTTGTCGAAGACGAGGCCCACGCCGAAATAGATCACGGCGAGCGTCATGATCTTCTGCAGGGCCTGCGAGGCGGTGACGGCCGCGTTGCCCACGTTGGCCAGGTTGAAGGCCGACTGGATGTAGTCCCCGAGGTGGTTCTCCCAGTTGCGCACCATCCTGCCCTCGAGGGCCATGGACTTCACCGTCTGGATGCCCGTGATGGACTCCACCAGGAAGGACTGCGCCATGGCGCCCCTGTGGAACTTCTCGTCGAGCCTGGCCTTGATGTGCGGCGTGGCGATGAAGGACACGGCGGCGATGACGGCGACGAAGCCGAGCACCAGGAGGGTGAGCTCCGCGCTGTAGAGGGCCATGATGACGATGAAGACGACGGAGAAGACCGTGTCGAGGAGCACCGTGAGCGAGACGTTGGTCATGAACTGTCGGAGATTCTCCAGCTCCCGCACCCGGGCGATGATGGTGCCCACCCGCCGTGTCTCGAAGTAGCGGTAGGGCAGCGACAGCAGGTGCCGGTATACCCGGGCGCCCAGCCCCGCGTCGACCTTGTTGGCCGTGTGGTACAGGAGGTAGTTGCGCAGGAAGTTCATGAAGGAGTCGAAGACGATCACCGCGAGGAAGGCCGCCGCCACGACCTGCAGCGTGGAGACGGCGTGGTGGGGCAGCACCTTGTCGATGATGACCTGGATAAAGAGCGGCGTCACGAGCCCGAAGGACTGGATGAAGAAGGAGGCGCCCACGACTTCGTAGAAGATGGAGCGGAAGCGGAAGAACTCCAGGAAGAGCCACTTGAAGCTGCCGGCGAACTCGGTCTGCCCCAACCGCGGCCTGAGCGCCACGACCTCGCCGGTCCAGATGCCCTTCAGGTTCTCTTCGTCGACTTCGCGGATGGCCTTCTGCCCGGTGTCGAAGATCAGGCACGTGCCTTCCTTCATCCCGATGAGGACGTGGTAGCCCCCCTCGGGCGCGAGCAGGATCTGCGGCAGCGGGTAGCCCTTCAGCTCCTCGAGGCCCGCGAGCCTGCGGAGCCGCGCCTTGAAGCCGTGGTCGCGCAGGATGCGGATCATCTCCTCGGGCGAGAGTTCCCGCTCGACGAAATACTTCTTCCGGACGGACTGCAGGTCCATCGGGACGGAGTGAATCCGTGCGGCGATTTCAATGGCGATCAGTCCCGTTTCCATCCAGGTCCCCCATGGCGCCGGTAAAGTCCGTCTCGAGGCGGTACTTCCTCACCGCGACGGCCCGCTGGTTCACGACCACCTCCATGTCCCGCTCGATGGCGAGGGCCTCCTTGCCGCTTTCCAGCAGCTCCGCCCGGCTGCGGCCGCCGAGGGCCGCCGCCCCCGAGGCGATGGCGAGGAGCTTCTCGTATCGCACGAGAAGCTGCCGGTACCGGGCGATCGTCCGGTCCAGCTCCCGCAGCTTCACATACAGCCCCGCCGAGTCCCTCCCCTTCTCACGGCGCAACGCCCGCAGCGCCTCCTCCTGGCGCCGGATCTCCCTCGCTGCCCGCTCTCGCTCCCACTTGCGCAGGCCGCCGTCGAAGAGGGGGATCGAGATGTAGAGGCCCGCGTTCCAGGGGTTCCTGTCCATCTCCTTCACGGAGTCGTAGAGCTCGGGGCTGCGGCCGTAGAAGTCGTAGCGGCCGTAGACGCCGACGTCGGGCAGGAGGTTGTTCCGGGCCGCGCGGCCCTTTTCCTGCTGCGCCTCCACCTCCTTGCGCTTCGCCCGGTACTCGGGCGTCTGCTCGACCCGCTCCGGCTCGGGGCGCTCGGCAACCTCCGCGCCGGCCTCGAAGCCCTGGACCGCGACGTCCTCCTCGTACTCGATGCCCGTGTAGAGGGTCAGGCGCGTGAGGTTCTCCTTGAACTGGCGGGCGGCCTCGGTGCGCTCCTTTTCCAGGTCGACGACCTGGACCTCGGCGCGCAGGAGGTCCTCGCGGGAGATCTCGCCCTCCCTGTGCGCGGCGCAGCGCAGGGAGACGGCCTCCTTCATCGTGTCGATCATCCGTCCGAGGTAGCGCAGGCGGATGGCCCCCTCGGCGAGGGAGCCGTAGAGATCGGTGACCTCGAGGACGATCCTTTTCTTCTCGGCCTCGCTGTCGTAAATGGACGCCTCCGTGAGCCGCTCGTAGTAACGGCCCTCGTAGCGCTTCTTGAACCAGTTGGATAGCGTGTACTCGCCCAGCACGAAGACGGAGGCACGCCACTCGTCCTGCAGGCCGCCCACGACCTGGCCGTTGATCGTCCCGATGCCCGCCGGGCCGGCGAGGCTGCCGAACCGCTCGAGGCGCCCGTTGAGCGAGAGGGCGGGGTAGAGGCCGGAGAGGGATTGCCGCCAGGAGGCCTCGTTGATGAGGATCTCCTCCTTCTTCACCTCCAGGCGGGCGCAATGGCGGAGGGCCTCGCCGACGGCGTCCTCGTAGGAGAGGCTGCCGCCGCCGGCGTACGCCCGGCCGGGCGCAAGCGCAAGCAGCGCGGCCAGAGCGCACAGGATTCCCCTGCCCATCCAGAAACGCCGAAACATGGCCCTCGTTTATCTCTCTCGAATCCTTGATTCCCGGTCTGCGGGCCCCATTTCCCGCAGCCGCCGGGGCGATACGGCGATCCCCGGCGCAGGGACCGATTATTCACGGAACGCAAGGGAAGGCAATCCGGCGGGAGTCTCATTTTGGGGACCCACTTTCGGGTGAGAAACGGGACCGAATCGCTACGACGGAAGTATGATCGAGCCGGGGGACGGCTCATACTTTCTTCCGACGGCGACGGGGGATGATTCCAAAAATAGGGCTTATGTCGGGGAGCCATTTCTGGTAAGATTTCGCGGCTGACGACGAGATCTCCGGGAAAGGGCAATCCCCGCATGAAGACAGCGTTCCTGATCGTCTTGCTCCTGCTTCTCGCACCGTGTGAGGCATCGGGCTCCGGACCCGGGCAGCCGCCTGCGAAGGACGAGGGGGCGATCCGGGAGGCGGCGCCTCCCGTGCAGGTCCCTCCCGCCGCGCCCGTCGTGCGCAGGAAAGTCCGTTACCCCGGGGAACCCGCGACCGCAACGGCCCCCGCCCGGGCCCAGGCACCGAAGGCTTCGCCGTGCCCCGGGCAGCTCCGGAAACAGCAGATCGTCGCCGCCTACCGGAACAGGGCCCCCGGGCAATGGGGCGAGAGGGTCGAGGGGGTCCGGACGAGGCTCGACACGGAAGAGCCCGTTGTCGCGCTGACCTTCGATGCCTGCGGCGGGCCCCGGGGCAGCCGGGCCGACACGGCCCTCATCGAGTACCTGCAACAGGAAAGGATCCCCGCCACCCTCTTCGTGAGCGGCAGATGGATCGACGCCAACCCGGCCCTCTTCAAGAGGCTGGCCGCCGAGCCCCTTTTCGAGATCGCAAACCACGGCCTTGCGCACAGGCCCTGCTCCGTCAACGGCAAGTCCGCCTACGGCATCAAGGGCACGGCAAGCGTGGCGGAGCTGGTCGACGAGATCGAGAAGAACGGCAAGAAGATCGAGGCCGCCACGGGCCGGAGGCCGAGATTTTACCGCCCCGGCACGGCCTACTGCGACGAGGTGGCCGTGAAGGTGGCGGGCGAGCTGGGCTACGAGGTGGTCAACTACACCGTCCTCGGCGATGCGGGGGCGACATGGCCGCAGGAGAAAGTCCGGCAGGCCCTGCTCGAGGCCGGGCACGGTGCAATCGTCATCCTGCACATGAACCAGCCACGCAGCCGGACGGCGGCGGGCGTGATGGAAGCCGTGCCCCTGCTTCGAGAGAAGGGGCTCCGGTTCGTGAAGCTCTCGGAATATCCGCTTCGCTGAAGAAGAGGTTGAGAAAGCAAGAGGGTTGGACCGGCAGGTGCCGCCTGTGGTGCAGAGCCGCGAATGGAAGTGATTGCCTTCATGAGAAAGCCCCTGAACATCATTCTCGCTTTCATCCTCGTCCTCCTCGCCGCGGGGCTGTGCCCCGCCGAGCAGTGGGAGACGGCCCCGGCCCCCCTGCCGGGCGTGCAGGCGAACCAGGAGAGGGCCGATTTCTGGATCGCGAGGCACCCCGACCCCGACCGCCCGATCCTCGCCCCCGAGGGGATCGAGGCGATGAACCGCACCGCCCTGGGCTTCCCGGAAACGGAGCTGGCCGACGTGCTCGCCGTCCCGGACCCGCTCGAGGGCGCCGTCGTCCGCCGGGCGATCGCCGAGGTCCTGGCCGAATCGCGACAGTCGAAGGGCTACGACCACACCAACCGCCTCATCACGGCCGCCTTTTACGACCGCATCGAGACGTCCATCGGGGCCGTACCCGCCGTCATCCGGCCCGCCTGGGGGCTCGTGACCGCCCGGGCAAGCCTGCGGAGGCTCCCCACGAACGAGGCCTTCTACGACCGGCCCTTCGGAAACGAGTTCGACCGGTTCCAGTACTCCGCGCTGGAGTGCGGGAACCCCGTCGCCGTCCTCCACAGGACGGCCGACGGCACCTGGGCCTTCGTCCGGACGAGCTACACGATGGGCTGGGTCCCCGCGGCGGCGATCGCCCTGGGGGACAAGCCGTCCATCGAATCCTTCATGCGATCCCGGCCCCTCGTCGCCACGGGGGGCATGGTCCCCGTGTACGCCGACCGGGGATTCTCGGTGCACGCCGTGTCGATCCCGATGGGGACGAGGCTCCCCCTCGTGGAGAAGGCGGGGCGCCATATCTCCGTCACCCTGCCCTGGCGGGCCCCCGACGGCGGGGTGCGGTTCGTGACGGGCTACATCCGCCCCGAGGCCGACGTGAGTGTCGGGTACCTGCCCTACACGGCCCGCAACCTTTACCGTCAGCTCTTCAAGCTCGAGGGGCACCCCTACGGCTGGGGCGACCTGTTCGACGGTCGGGACTGCTCCCGCCTCGTCATGGACGTCTTCTCGACCTTCGGGTTCGCCATGCCCCGCAACAGCCGACGCCAGGCCGCCTTCAACCCGGCGGGACGAAGGGACACGGCATCCCTCTCCGAGGCGGACAAGGTCAAAATCCTGAAGGAGCTCGGCAGCCGGCCGGCCCTGCTCTACATGCCGGGGCACATCATGATCCACCTGGGGGTCGTCGACGGGAAGCCCTTCGCCATCCACAGCGCCTGGGGGCTCAGGGAGTCGAGGCTCCTGGGCGAGAGGACCCTCATGGCGGGGCGCGTCGTCGTCTCCGACGTCACCCGGGGAGGGGGCGCCCGAGGCTCGCTGCTGAAGCGCGTGACGGCGATAACCCCTCTGGGCTGAAGGAGAAAAAACTGCTGGCACTCACCGTTCACATGGTTTATATATCCGCTGATTGACTCTCGGGGAGGGAGGACTTCATGGAAGGCAAATTCAGCATACTCATCGACGGCAAGGAGTGCCAGGCGACGGCCGGGCAGACCATTCTCGATGTGGCGAAAAAGAATGGAATCTACATCCCCACGCTCTGTTACTTCCCCGGCACGACCCTTGTGGGCGCCTGCCGCGTCTGCGTCGTCGAACAGGAGGGTGCGAGAAACCTCGTGGCTTCCTGCGCCATGCCGGCCAGCCCCGGCATGAAGATCCGGACCGACACTCCCCGGGTGACCGAGGCGCGCAAGATGGTCGTGGAACTCATCTGGGCCTCGGGCGACCACAATTGCCTGCAGTGCGAGTCCAACGGACAGTGCCAGTTGCAGGACCTCATCTACCGGCTCGGGATCGAGAAGCCCCGCTTCGAGATCGATCCCCCCGGCTACCCCGTGGACAGCTCCAACACGATGATCTTTCGTGATCTCAACAAGTGCGTGCTCTGCGGTCGATGCATCCGGGGCTGCAACGAGATCCAGGTCAACGAGGTGCTCGACTTCGCCCAGCGCGGCAACCGGATGAAGGTGGGGCCCGCCTTCGATACGGACTACATCCAGTCCACCTGCGTCTTCTGCGGTGAATGCATGCAGGACTGCCCCACGGGGGCCATCATCAACAAGCAGGGCCGCTTCCAGGGACGCCCCTGGGAGATCAAGAAGGTCCGCACGACCTGCACCTACTGCGGCGTGGGCTGCCAGCTCGATCTCAACGTCTACAACGGCAAGGTCGTCAAGGCCAGCTCCGACCGCAACCACGGCTCGCCCAACTGGGGAAGCCTCTGCATGAAGGGGCGCTTCGCCAATGAGTTCATCCACTCGGCCGACCGGCTGACGACGCCTCTGATCCGCCGAAACGGCAAGCTCCAGGAGGCCGGCTGGGACGAGGCGCTTGACTTCATCGCCGACAAGCTCAAGGAGATCAAGGCCAAGCACGGCCCCGACGCGATCGGGGGCCTCTCCTCGGCCCGTTGCACGAACGAGGACAATTACATCTTCCAGAAATTCATGCGGGCGGCGATCGGCACCAACAATGTTGATCACTGCGCCCGTCTCTGACACAGCTCCACGGTGGCCGGTCTGGCCGCCGCCTTCGGAAGCGGTGCCATGACGAACTCCATCGAGGAGATCGAGTTTGCCGACGTGATCCTCGCCACGGGGACCAACACGACGGAGAACCACCCCATCGCTGGCATGTACGTGAAGCGGGCGGTCCGCAAGCGCGGCGCCAAACTCATCATCATCGAGCCCCGCGAGATCCCGCTCGTCAAGTACGCGACGCTCTTCCTGCGGCAGAAACCGGGCACGGACGTGGCCTGGATCAACGGCATGATGAATGTCATCATCGCCGAGGGCCTCCACGCCAAGGAGTATGTGGAAAAGCGCACGGAGGGGTTCGAGGAAGTCAGGAAGGTCGTGACGAAGTACACGCCCGAGTACGTCGAGGCCATCACGGGGATCCCGGCCGATCAGCTCAAAGCCGCCGCCCGGCTCTACGCCACGGCCCCAAAAGCCACCATTCTCTACGCCATGGGGATCACCCAGCACCGGACGGGCACGGACAACGTGAAGTCTCTCGCCAACCTGGCGATGCTCTGCGGCAAGGTGGGGATCGAGTCCGGCGGGATCAACCCGCTGCGCGGACAGAACAACGTCCAGGGCGCCTGCGACATGGGCTGCCTGCCCAACGTCTTCCCGGCCTACCAGAACGTCGCGGTGGACACCGCGCGGCAGAAGTTCGAAAAGGCCTGGGGGGTCAAGCTGCCCGCCAAGCCGGGCCTCACCGTCGTCGAGTTGTCCCAGGCCGCCTACGAGGGCAGGCTCAAGGCCCTCTACTGCATGGGCGAGAACATGCTGCTGTCGGACCCGGACCTGCACCATCTCGAAGAGGCGCTCAAGAAGCTCGACCTGTTCGTCGTTCAGGACATCTTCCTCACCGAGACCGCCGCGTTCGCCCACGTGGTCCTTCCCTCGGCCTGCTTCGCCGAGAAGGGCGGTACGTTCACGAACACGGAGCGGCGCGTGCAGCGCGTGCGCAAGGCCGTCGAGCCGCCCGGGCAGGCTCGCACGGACTGGGAGATCATCGCCGACCTCTCCACCCGAATGGGCTACCCCATGAAGTACGGCAAGCCCAGGGACGTCTGGAGCGAGATCCGGCAGGTCACGCCCAGCTACGCGGGCATCACCTACGAGCGCATCAGCCGTCAGGGGCTGCAGTGGCCCTGCCCCAACACGGACCACCCGGGAACGAAGTACCTCCACAGGGACCGGTTCACGCGGGGCCTGGGGCTCTTCACCCCCATCGAGTTCATCCCGCCCGCCGAGGTGCCCGACGAGGACTACCCGCTCTACCTCACGACGGGCCGCGTCCTCTACCAGTATCACACGGGCACGATGACCCGCCGGGCCAGGGGCTGCAACGAGCGCTACCCCGAGAGCCTGGTGGAGATCCATCCCAACGATGCCGCGAAGTACGGCATCACGGACGGCCGGACCGTGCGCGTCGCCTCGCGGCGGGGCGCCGTGGAGGCGAAGGCGTCCGTGACGGAGCGCTCCCCCGAGGGGACCGTCTTCATGAACTTCCATTTCGGCGAGGCGCGCGTCAACCTGATCACAAACCCGGCCCTCGACCCGGTCTGCAAGATCCCGGAGTACAAGGTCTGCGCCTGCAGGATCGAGGCGGCCTAGGGGCCGACGGTCCAGGGGCCAGGGGCCGGGGCAAGAAAAGAAACGCAGGGACAGGAAAAGGCGGGCGTGATGCCCGCCTTTTTTCTGCCTTCGAGTCCGTTGACCGCATCGAGTTTGTCCAATTTGTGACCAACGTCCCCCGATTGATCCACGTATTAGACCCGTCTCATACTCCGTTCGTAGGCGAAAATCATACTTTCGTCGAATTGCATTCCCCGCCCGGAAGGGGCACTCTTCAACATGAGAGATAAGGGGGTAATCTGATCGGGACAGGGGAATGACATGCCGACTCGGGATTTACCCTCCGCCGCGGCCAACCAGGAGCGGGCCCACGAGGAAAAGGCCATCGTGCGCGCCCTGATCCGGTACTTCGAGACCGCCCCGCCCGGGGCGAAATCCCGGGCGGGCGCCGAGGAATCGTCGCTCATCGACGCGATTCACCGGTACTTCGTCAAGAAATAGCAGATGAAGAGCCACCCGATTTTCTCGGCCTACGGCTTCTTGCTGTTTGCCCTGCTGTTCCTGTTTTTCCTCTACGCGACGAGGTGACCGTCAAGGTGCCGCAGCCTGACGCGCGCGGCGCAGTCCGGCCGTGCGGCCGATCTCCCTCGACCCGGCCTTGCCTCACGCAGGAGCCCCTGAGAGGACCGGACGGATGTCCGCCTGTGCCGGAGAAGGTCGGGCGACCCGCGCTGAAGCACGGGCCCGGGGGGGCACAGCACTGCCGTGACCGGGGATGCAACCCGGCACCTCTCGCCGCGCGGTGCCGTCGAGGGGAAACACCAACGGAGCGGGGTACACCGCGAGGGGCCCGGAAATGCCAAAAAGAAGGCGGGCACGGGGCCCGCCTTCTTCGAATCAATCCACCGACGATCTGTTATCGATCCCTTGCCCTGCAGCCTTGCGTCTGTCTTACGCCTTGGCTTTCCTTGCAGGCGGCCTGAAGCTGAGAGCGAGAACGAACCCGCACATCAGTAGGCCCGCCGCCACGTAGAGGGCCTGGCCGGGGATCTGGGCGAAGACCAGGGGCCCCACGACGCCGGCGCAGCCCCACGCCGTCAGCATGATGCCGTAGACCTTCCCGATGTACCCCGGGCCGAAGGAGTCGGCCGCGAAGGGGGGCATCGTGGCGAACCCGCCGCCGTAGCAGGCCAGCAGGTAGCACGCGGCGATCGTGAACATGAGCTGGTTGCTGATCTGAGGCAGGAAGATGTACAGGGCCGCCTGACTGGCGAACATGACCATGAAGACCATCTTGCGGCCGATCTTGTCGGAGAGCGACGCCCAGAAGAGACGCCCGAGGCCGTTGAAGATCGAGGCGATGGCGAGGATCGTGCCGCCGGCGACGGCCAGGTCGGCGGGGGAGATCCCGGGGTTCGTGTTCTTCACGACGACCTGCGCCAGGGGCGAGAGCTGGGAGATGAGGCCCAGGCCCGCCGAGACGTTCAGGAACAGCATGCCCCAGAGCATGAACCACTGGGGCGTCTTGATCGCTTCATCGAAGGTGAAGGAGTCCGCCGCCGACACGGTCGTTGCCGGGGGCGTCCAGCCCGCGGGGATCCAGCCCTTGGGCGGGTTCTTGTAGAACTGGGCGGCGCCCGTGACCAGCACGAGGAAGATCACGCCCCAGATGTAGAACGTCTTGGCCACGCCCATGTCATTGACCATCCCGGGGGCGATCTTGCCCATGAAGAAGGCGCCGGCGCCGAAGCCCATGACGGCCAGCCCCGTGATGAGGCCGCGCTTGTCGGGGAACCAGCGGATCAGCGTCGCGATGGGCGTCACGTAGCCAAAGCCGTTGCCCAGGCCGCCGATGACGCCGAAGCCCAGCCAGAGCAGGAACAGGTTTCCCACCTGATCGGCAAAGCCCGCCAGCAACACGCCCGAGCCGAAAAGGATGCCGCCGATGGTGGCGACAAACCGGGGCCCCTTCTTGTCCACAAGGGTCCCGCCGAAGGCGGCCGCCAGGCCGATGACGGCCATGTTGATCATCATGGTCGCCTGGACGGGCGTCTCGCCCCAGCCGTGGGTCTTCATCAGAGGGATTTTGAAGACGGACCAGGCGTAGACCGTCCCCAGGCACAGCTGCATGACGATGGCCGCTATTGCGATAATCCAGCGTTTGCTCTCGAGATTCTCGTTGCTCATACGGATACAACCTCCCCTTTCATCGGTTTCTCTGCACAAAAAAAAGGGCTAAAAGCCCCCCGTGGACGCTTTCAGCCCCGTTGCCGCCCATGCCCGATGCTTATCGGTCTTCATAGTTTGTCGTCACCCTGTATCCCGCTCCGCGCAGCGCCCTGCAGAGCTCGCGGATGTCTTCCGTGTTCACCCGAAGTACCGAGAAGCGGGTCGCCGGGTCGGTCTTGTTCACGGTGGAGACCATCGAGATGATCGAGAGCCCCAGCCCCTTCACGATGCCCGCGATGTTGCAGATCTCGCCCATGTCGCTCGGGATGGAGAGCTCGATGCGCGACGTCGACGTGCCCACACCCATCACCTCGAGCAGGACGTTGAGCATGTCGCAGGTGGTGATGATCCCGACCAGCTCCCCGTCCTTCACGACGGGCAGGCAGCCGATCCTCTTCTCATTGAGGATCTTCGCGGCCTCCTCGATCGGTGTTTCGGGTCCCACCGTGACGGGGTTGCGCGTCATGATGTCCCCGGCCTTCATCTCCGAGAGCAGGTAGTTCAGCTCGTGCACGGAAAGGGTGCTTGCCGGCGAGGCCGAGTTCTCGCGGATGTCGCCGTCGGTGATGACGCCGACGACCCTGCGGCCCTCCACGACGGGGACCTGGTTGATGTCCTTCTCGCGCAGGACGTTCCGGACATGCAGGACGCTGGCGTTTCTGGTCACCGTGACGACGTTTCGCGTCATGCGCCGCCCGACAAACATGGCCGCACCCCCTTACGTTGACTTCGCCGCCTCCGCTTTCCCGGTCGCCGCCGTCCTCGCTAGCCTTCTCGTTTTCTTCTTCAGGCGGCTGATCTTCCTGTTGAGCCGCGTCGCCTCGGCGCGCCGGCCCGCCTCGCGGAGTTCCTCCCGCTGCGCCCGGGACTCCCGGATTCGCCTCTTGACCTCCACGATGGTGTCGACGGGCCTCTCCCGCATCTGCTTTGCAGGAAGGCCCCTGGCCTGCCTGATGGCGGCGATCAGCTCTTCCTTCTTCATCGCCGTGACCCCGGAGATGCCCCCCATCGCCAGGGCCATCTCCTTGAGCTCCTTGACCGTCAGTTTCTCCAGTTGCTTTTCTTTTTCCATCGTCGTTCCTCCGTGAAGGGCTGGATGGTAAAAAGACACCGGCCGGAGCATGGCGCCTGGCGCTTCACCCCGCCGTTTTCATTGCATTTTTTTGGAGAACGGGCTTGAGGCACTGGTCTCTATATCAGAGGGTGCCGAGAAAATCAAATCAAATCCCGGACGCGGGAGAGGCGGCCTCAGGGAATCCTGTCGAACAGGAGGACGGCCTTGTCGTACTGTGCCGTGGCGAGGTGTTTGCCGTCCGGGCTGAAGGAGATACCGTTTACGATCCCGTAGAAACTGCGGATGTTTTTCAGGATTTCTCCGGAGGCGGGATTCCAGATGAGGATGCTGTTGCCTCCGGTTGCCAGGCGGCTCCCGTCGCGGTTCCAGTCGAGGCAGAAGATCACGCCCTCCTGCCCGATGAGGGTCCGGACCTGCTTGCCCGATGCCGCGTCCCAGAGGATGATCTTCTGGTCCAGTCCCGCCGAGGCGAGGGTCTTCCCGTCCGGGGCATAGGAAAGGGCCTTGAGGAAGCTCGCATGGCCCCGGAGCGTCATCAGGGGCTCTCCCTGCTTCACGTCCCAGACCAGGACCAGGCCGTCGTCGCCCCCCGACGCGAGGCGCCGGCCGTCCGGGCTGAAGGCCACGGCATCCACCACGTCGCCGTGCCCCTCGAGGACCTTTTCGATTCGCTTCGCCTGCACGTCCCAGACGATGATGCGCCGGTCGTTGCTTGCCGAAGCGAGCCGTTTGCCGTCGGGGCTGAAGGCAAGCGACACGATCCACCCGTCGTGTCCGGTGAGGGTCCCGCTGAGGGTTCCCGAGCCCGTGTCCCACAGGTGGATGAGCTTGTCCTGCGCCCCCGAGGCCAGGGTCTTGCCGTCGGGGCTGAAGGCGACGCGCATGATCGACTCCGTGTGCGCGCGCAGGGTATGCACGGGAACGCCCGTCTCGGCGTTCCAGATGACGATGTCCTTGTCGGCCCCCGCCGAGGCGAGGGTCTTGCCGTCGGGGGCGAAATCCACGGCCCAGACGATCGACGAGTGCCCCCGGAAGACCCGGTCGGGTCGGCTGCTGAGCGAGGAGGCGAAGAAGTAGCGCGAGAGGAATTTCTTCACGAACCCCGTGACGCCGGGTTCTTCATGGTTCCGGACGTACCGCTGCTCATCGGGGGTCAGGCCGGGACCGCAGCCGGCGAGCATGAACAGGGCAAGGAGGCAGACAACCCCTGCAGACCGGAGATGACGATTCGACATGACAGACCCCTGGCACAACGAGAAGTCAGGAACTCAGGAAGTTAAGAAGCTCGAAAAAGGATGTAATCCGGGTATTTCTCACCCCCCGGCGCCTCAAGCCTTTTGCCATAGGCCTCACGCCTGCCGTTTGCTAAATATCTTCTTCCGAGGGAATAATCAACTTCCGATTTACGTACAGCGGGTCGTGGAGTTTGATCTTGTTGGCCTTCATCAGGGCCGCGATCGTCGTGTTGTGCTTCACGGCGATCTTCTCGAGGGTGTCTCCCCTGCGGACCGTGTAGGTCGCGCTTTTCTTCTTTGTCTTCGCGGCCGCCTTCTTCTCTGCCGGTGCCTCCCGGCCCCTGTCCCTCTCTGCCGCGGGGACCTTCAGCTTTCGGTCCACGTAGAGGGGGTCTTTCACTTTCAGGTTGTTGAGCCCGGCGATCTCGGCGGCCGTCGTGCCGTGCGCCGCCGCGATCTTCTCCAGCGTGTCGCCCTTGCGTACCTTGTACGTCGTGGTTTTCGGCGCCGCCTCGGCCCCCCCCGATTTCTTCGCCGCCGTCGCCTTCGGGCCCGCGGCCGGCTCGGCCGCCGGCTCCTCGTCGGGCCTCTCCACGGGCACCCTGAGCTTGCGCCCGGCCGCAGGGGTCTCGCCGGCCTTGAGGTTGTTCAGGGTCCGGAGGGTGCGGACCGTGGTGTGATGCTTCAGGGCGATCCTCTCCAGCGTGTCGCCCTTCTGAACGCGGTAGGTCACGGTCTCGGGAACGGGCTTCTCCTCCTCCTTCGCCGGGGTGGCGGGGATCTTGAGCTTGCGGTCCACCCAGAGAGGGTCCCTGAGCCTCAGGCCGTTGAGCCTGGCGATCTCGGGGGCGGTCGTGCCGTGCGCCGCCGCGATCTTCTCCAGCGTGTCCCCCTTCCTGACGCGGTAGGTCACGACGCCGTTCTTCCTCGTCCCGCCCGGGTCGGCGGCGCGGGTTTTTTCCTTCTTCGCCGGAGTCGGCTCGGCTTCCTCCCCGCCCTTCTCGATGGCCCGGCCTTCCCGCTGGCGCGGTTTCTCTGCCTTCTCGTCTTTCCTCGCGGCCGGCGACGCCTTCTCCTCCGCGCGGGCGTGCTGCACGTCAACGGGGGGCCGGCCGTTGGGGGCGAACCGCACAATCGCCTGCGCGATGGCCCCGGCGATTTCTTCCTGGAAGGCCGGCGTCCGCAACAGCTTCTCCTCCACGGGGTTCGAGATGTAGGCCGTCTCGACGAGAACCGAGGGGATCTCGGGCATTTTCAGGACTCGAAAGGGGGCCCCCTGGACCGTGTTGAACTTCAGGGTGTTGATCTCGGACATGCTCCGGAGCGTGAGCTGCGCGAGCTCCCGGGAGCGGTTGATCGTGTTGGTCATCACCATGTCGAGGGTGATGATGTCGGTCTCGTCGATCGCGTCGTCGTTGGCCCAGCCGCCGATCACGTCTGCGAGGTTCTCCTTGCGGGCCAGAAGCCTCGCCGCCTCGTTCGTCGCGCCGCCCGTGGAGAGGATGTACGCCGAGCCCCCGCGGATCGTGCGGTTGCGGACGGCGTCGGCGTGGATGCTGACGAAGACGTCGGCCCCGTAGTCGCGGGCGATCTTGAGGCGCTTCTTGAAGGGGACGTAGTAGTCGCCCGTGCGGGTGAGGAAGGCCTGGTAGCCCTCGCGCCTGTTGAGGTTGTCGCGCAGCTTCTTCGCGATCTTGAGGACGACGTCCTTCTCGCGCGTCCCCATCTTGCCGACGGCTCCGGGGTCTTCGCCGCCGTGGCCCGCGTCGATGACGACGATCTTCGCCTTCTGGAGCTTCTTGACCTCCCGGCGGCTGAGGCTCTCCTTTTCCTCGACCTCGGGGAACTGCAGGTCGATGACGATCCGGTTGGGCTTGTCGAGGAACTTCTTGAGCTTGAAGACCTTCGCCTCCACGTCCTGCGAGAGGGTCAGCTCGATGCGGACGCTCTCGTCGGGCAGGACGGCGACGTCGATCTTCTCGATGCCCGGCTTGTTCAGGAAGCTCTGGAGGGGCACGTCCTCCGCGATGTCGGCCTTCTTCACCGTGAGGGTGAGCCGCCGGCCCTCCTTCGCCACGGCGTAGGTCGCCTCGTCGCTCGTGTCGATGACGACGCGCGTGTAGTCCGGCGCGGCCCAGTGACGGATGTTGGAAACGTAGACAAGCCCCCAGGCAGGGGTTGTCAGAAGCCCCGTCAGGAGCAGGGTTGCGGGAAGGATCGCTCTGAAGAGTCTAGTCATCTCGTACCCGGCATGCCTCAACCGTGCCGAATCTATCAGATTTCCGGCGGTTCCACAACACCGGCGTTCAATAAAATGGGTTGACAGAATCGGCCCGAAGTGCCATTTACACAGGCAATTTTACGCGGGAGACGTCATGCTGATCCGGGATTTGTTCAACCAGAAAAAGCGGACTCTCTCCTTCGAGGTCTTCCCGCCCGTGCGCGAGGGAAACCTGGAGAGCCTCTTCGCGACGATCGCGGAGCTCAAGGAGCTCAACCCCGACTTCATCTCCGTGACCTACGGGGCCGGAGGCGGGACGCGGGACAAGACGATCGAGATCGCCGCGCGCCTGAAAAACGAGATCCGCAGCGAGGCCCTCGCCCACCTGACCTGCGTGGCCTCGACGCGGGACGACATCGCCCGCATCCTCGAGGACATGAAGGCGCAGAACATCGAGAACATCCTCGCCCTGCGGGGCGACCCGCCCCGGGGGGAGGAGAAGTTCGTCCGGCCCGCGGGGGGCTTCGGGTTTGCCAATGAACTCGTCGAGTTCATCCAGGCGCACAACGGGTTCTCCATCGGGGTGGCGGGCTACCCCGAAGGACACCCCGAGGCGCCGAGCCTCGACGACGACCTGAAGAACCTCAAGCGCAAGGTGGACGCCGGGGCCGATTTCATCATCACCCAGCTCTTCTTCCACAACGAGGACTTCTACCGGTTCCGGGACCGGGCGATGGCGATGAAGATCCGGGTGCCCATCATCCCCGGCATCTTCCCCATCCTCAATTACAAACAGATCCTGCGCATCACGGAGCTCTGCGGGGCGAAGATCCCCGAGGCGCTGGGCGAGCGGCTCTGCTGGCTCAAGGACAAGCCCGGGGAGGTGGAGAAGTACGGCATCGAGTACGCCCAGCAGCAGGCCTGGGACCTCATCCGCAACGAGGTCTGCGGCCTGCACATCTGCACGATGAACCAGAGCCGCGCGGCGCGGAAGATCGTCCGCGAGCTGGCCCTGTGAGGGGTCGGGGGAATCCGGGAACGATCAGTGGCGGGGCTTGCGGGACTTGTGGAGGGCCTCCGAGAGGGCCTCTTCCAGCATCCGCTCGGCCAGCGCGTCGGCGTCGACCGTGTAGCGGCCCTGCCCGACCCGGTCCTTCAGCCTCTTGACTTTCTCCTGCCTGATCTCGGGAATCTCACGAACAACCTGGAGAAGCTGCAGCATGCATTCTTCCTTGCGCAGGATTCGGGCCATCGTGTTCTCTCCTTTTCGGCGGCGTGCCGAGGTTTCGTTTGCACTCCTCGGGAGCACCTCGCGTGCCGGGGGGTAATCCTTGCCGTGCCGAGGTTTCGTTTGCACTCCTCGGGAGCACCTCGCGTGCCGGGGGGTAATCCTTGCCGTGCCGCCGGCATTAACCAAATATGTCAACAACTTACGGGAACAGCGCACGATTCGGGCCACCGGCGCGGGGCGCCCGCGGCTATGCTGCAAGGGCCCGGCATTGAAATTTCTGATGCCGATTCAGGGGGTTGACGCGGGAATGCCGTTATGGCACGGTCCATTACTGAACGGATCGAGCTGACCCCGGCGCGGCGGGGGAAACCGGGGTTTGAAAATTTTTTCCATCAGGGTATTCACATATTTCAACGGACGTGCTAAAAGGCATCATCCGGGTGCGGCCTGGCGGAGATTTCACCGGTCCGACCCGGTTTCCGTTTGACGGAACACGAAAAGGCGCGGGCGGTTAGCTCAGTAGGATAGAGCGTTGGTCTCCGGAACCAAAGGTCCTGGGTTCGAGCCCCAGATCGCCCGCCATGAAATCAAGGGGTCGGCCGTTTTTCGGCCGGCCCCTTTTTTTCGTCTCCACAGGGGTCACCGGGGCCGATGCGCCGTCCTTGACAGAAACAGCAGGAATTGCAACATTAAGGCGGCAGGGAAAAGCAGTTCATCCGACCGGACGACAGTAAAACACGCCCTGCTTCAGGATCATGAGCACAAACGCAGACCTGCACGTCAAGAAAACGGTGAATTCCGTATTGGTGACCCTGGATCGCTGCGGCAAGCATGAACTCGCGGCCACACTGCTCCGAAAGGGGTTCTTCGTCGCCCTGATCCGATCCGCCGAGATCGAGGAGTACTGCAAGAACCTCAAGGACCGGGGGGAGTGGCATTCCCTTCAGCACGGAGACTACGGCATCCTCATCGACACGCGGGTCCCTCTCCCCGAGCGTTACGACGACTTCATGGCGCATGCCCGGAGGGTTTCTGCGATCTTCGGCGAGATCGGGACCTGGTACTGCGCCTGAACAATGCGGGGCGCACCTGAAACCGTTCGTGGACAGGCATGAACGCGGGGAGGGTGAACCATGAAAAAGCTCATCACCGGCGCCGTCTGTGCGGCAACCATCGCGACTGTCGCCGTGGTGCTTCTACCCGTTGCCGCCGTCAGGATCGCCGTCCGGTTGTCGAAGCCGCGGGACGAGGTCCGGGCGGAACGGCCCGAGGCGGACAGGATACCCCTTGCCGGCGGCGCGCCGCCGGCAGAGCCGCATGAAATGCCGGGATGAATCCGGCCGTACAGGCCGTCCGGGGCAGTGCCTGCACCCATGGAAGGGGGAAATCATGCCGGGCAGACGACCGTTCATCGCAATCGCCGTTCTCGCCGTTGTTCTTCTCGCCGCATCTGCGGGATCCGCGCTCGAGGCGGACTGGGTCTACTTCGCCTCGACGGCGAAGGGGGCCCACTACTACGACGCGCAGAGCGTCAAGAATACGACCGTGACGCTGACCGTGCAGGAGAAGACCGTTTACAGCGAGGACGGGAGAAGGTCCGCGGAGAAGTTCCTGAAAGGGACGGGCGAGTACAGGGGGCAGAAGCCGGACCACGTGATCGCGGTGAGCGAATTCAACTGCAAGGCGGCGAAGGCGCGCAGCCTCTCCATGACGATCTACGACGCCGACGGCAAGCGCATCGCCGTGAGTCCCGCGGGCGGGTCCCCCTGGCGGGATCTGGCACCCGGGACCCTGCACGAGCGGCTTGCCCGGCAGGTCTGCCCGTGACGATCGAAGGCAACCCCTCCGGCGGGCGAAGGGACCGGCGGGACGACGAGGGCGGCGGATGGATTCCGGCTGCCCTATTTTTTCGGCTTGGCGTGGCTGTCGACGAACCCGGGGGGCTTGCGGCGGACCCAGCGGATGAACTTGGCGATCTCGGGGTGGACGCGAACCGCCTCGGGCGTGCCGTACTCGGAGGCCAGTTCCTTCGGGGTGAAGACACTGTGGATCTTGCGGTGGCACACGACGTGGATCGCGTCGGAGTCTCGGCCGCCGCGGGACCGGGGCAGCCAGTGATGGCGGTCGGCGCTGGGGCCGCAGGCGATGGGCCTGCCGCAGACGGGGCAGACGATCCCTTCCCCGGCCTTCCGCGGGGGACTCACGGGACCGTCTCCGCCGTTCGGGAGCCGAGCGGCGTCATGGAGATCGCGTCGACGGGGCAGTCCCTCGCGCAGAGGCTACAGCCGATACAGCGCTTCGGCTCCTTGAGGAAGGGATACGCGTGCGGCTCGGGCCCGGGGGAGGGCTCCCCGAGATCGAGGCAGTTGACCGGGCAGGTGTCCACGCAGATCCGGCAGGGCGTGCAGATCTTGAGATCGAAGGCGGGCTTGAGCCACTCGGCGTATTTCATCTTCGCGCAGACGTTGCCCGCTTCATCCCTTACGGCCTCGACGGGACAGACGCGCCCGCAGGTGCCGCAGTCGATGCACAGAGACGGGTCGATGACGTGAAGCGACTTCTTCTCGCCCCGGATGGCGCCGGTGGGGCACATCTTGAGGCATGCCCCGCAGCCGTTGCAACTGTCCGTAATCAGGTGTGCCATATCGGATCCCCTGCAATGCGTTAGCGCGAACGTACGTGACCATTCCCCCTCACCCCCGCCCTCTTCCGCCGGGGGAGAGGGGAAAATGGGGGGCTGCATCACATTACGCTCACTAACATCGGGAGCAGCGGACAAGAAAAGAATTCGTTCCGCTCTTCTGCTCTTCCTAACTTCCGCTCTTCCGGTCTTCCACAGGCGGCACGCCCGTTTCGGCATCCCAGCCGAACTGCCGCCAGTAGTCGCTCATCATCTTCGCGATGTCCACGGTCCGGCCCCTGTTGGCCCCCCGTGTCTGCGCGGGGATGCCCGCCGCCCGGTCGCAGACCCGGTTGGCCCTCGGGTCGATGCCGTGCTTGACGTTGAAGGCCTGCTTGAGCGTCTGGATGCGCTCGCCCGCGGCCAGGTAGTCCTCGGGCGTGCGGTTCCACCCCGTGGCGGCGTTGAGCCACTCGAACACGGGGATCCGTGATGCGCCCAGGAAGAGCCCGAACAGGCACAGCCCGGAGGCGTTCGCCAGGGCCATGTACCGGCTGCAGGCCGCCGCCGCGACGGCCTTCTCTTCATCGGCCCGGTACTTGCTCCCCTTGAAGTAGAACAGCGCCGGCTTCGGGAGGTGCCTCACCGTTTTCCAGAGCTGGAACATCTCGTAGTACATCTGGGCCCCGAGCGTGTGGCGCCCCGGCGTGGGCTCCACGGAGTAATGGAGGGCGAACCCCGGGTCGTTGCGCCCGTCGTGCTGGGGGAGTTCCTGTCCCCCCGCGTGCACGGCGAACCGCCCGGCGCCCTTGCCGATGCGCTCGGCCGCCTTCCGGACCCCGTCGGCAAGGATGTCGCCGATGCCCTCTCGCCGGATCATCTTCTCCAGAAGCTGCTCCATGGCCGCCGCGTTTCCCCAGGTCAGCTCAAGGCCGCCCGTGTCCCCCCTCGTGAGGATCCCCTGCTCCCAGCACTCCATGGCAAAGGAGATCACGCCGCCGGCCGAGATCGTGTCCATCCCGGCGCGGTTGAGCATCTCGTTCATGCGGAAGATGCTGTCGAGGTCCGAATTCATGCACTGCCCGCCCAGCGAGAGGACCGACTCGTACTCGGGCTTGTGCACCTCCGCCCCTCCCGGCTTCGGGACGCAGAGGCCGCCGCAGCCCAGGGGGCAGGCATAGCAGTGGTATTTCGCTTTTTCGACGGCCCGGATGTGGTCGGGGTTGGAGGAAGCGGACCGGCGCATGCCCCAGTCGGCGCTCGAGCCCTTCCAGTTCATCACGGGGGCGTCGCCCATCTCGACGGACATCTGGTTCATGCTCGTCGTGCCCCACTTCTTCAGGAAGATCTTGTAGAGCATGCCGTCGAGGGCCATCTGGGCGGGCAGGATGCGCATGAAGGCGCCGAGGTACGCCATGGCCCTGCCCGACAGGAAGGGCGGCTGGAGCTGGACCCACCGGTTGCAGGAGCGGCTCAGTCGCTTCATGGCCGCCGCGTCGTGGACGGGGACTCGCAGCTTGCCGTCGAGGACCACCGCCTTGAGACGCTTGGAACCCATCACGGCGCCCAGCCCCGAACGGGCGGCCATGCGGCCCCGATCGTTGAAGACCCCGGAGATGAGGGAGAGGCGCTCGCCCGCAGGCCCGATGACGGCGACGCGGGCGCCCGCGCCGTGCCCGGCCAGGAGCATGGCCTCGGTCTCGGTGGTGTCCTTGCCCCAGAGGTGCGAGGCGTCGCGCAGCTCGGCCCTGCCGTTCTTGACATAGAGGTAGACGGGCTTCTCGCTTGTCCCCCGGAAGAAGATACCGTCGAAGCCGTTGCGCTTGATGGCGGGTGCGAGGTTCCCGCCGCAGTTGGCGTCGCCCCAGCACCCCGTGAGGGGCGATTTGCCGACGACGCTCCAGCGGCCCGTGAAGTAGCTGGGGGTCCCCGTCAGGATCCCCGCGACGAACCCCAGGATGTTGTCGGGGCCGAGCGGGTCGGCGCCCGCCGGGATTCGCTCGTGGAGAATCCAGGCGGCAAGCCCCGTGCCGGAGAGGACCTTCCGGTAGATCTCGTCCGGAACCCCCTCGGCCCGGATCTCGCCCGTCGCGAGGTCCACGTTCAGGATCTTCCCCATGGCGGCATCTGGCATTTGCGCACCCCTTCCCGGCTGCCTTCGAAGGTTGATTCGGGGTATTTCTTCAACGCCTGCGACGAATGTGGGCGGATGTGTCACCGCGAGTTCTTTCATAGCAGAAGATGGGGAAAATGGCGACCGCTGTTTGAGCGATTTTGCTGATGCGGGCATTACACAATAACGGGGCAAAAAGGTCGAGATGCAAGGCGCCCGACATCCCGGAGAGCGGGGCGTACCGGGTGCGTACGGTGAGCGACGAGGGACGAGGGCAACGCTGCAGATGGGACTTTTTCACGTTCTCATCGGTTAAGGCGGTGCCAGCGGATCTTGCCGCTCAGCCAGTTCGGGATGCCGATCCGGTTCCTCGCGGCGTCCCAGTAGTAGGCGCTGCCGCGGAAGGGATCGAAGACCTGCACGACGGGGAACTCGATGACCTTCGTGTTCTCGAGGGCGATCCCGTTCATCACGGCGGTGTTCTTGATGATTTCCCAGCAGGCGGCGGCATTGACCATGGAGACGAAGATCTTGCAGTTGCGCGGCGCGATCTCTCCGCGCTGGACCCTCCGGAGCGTCTCGGGGGTCAGCCTCTCGGCACGTCCGGGGAACATGTAGATCCGCATGAAGGCGGGCAGGATGGCCGCGTAGTCGATGTCGCGGGCGTCGATGCCCTCCGTCCCGAAACGGCCCACGCTCTCCAGCGAGATCTTCCCCTCGTGGGTGAAGGTGCTCACGGCCCAGCAGTTCGACGTGCCCGGGCCGACGACCATGCGCTTGCGCAGCCGGTGGCACACGCGGGGGATCAGGAAATTGGGCTCGATGTCCGTCATCCCCAGGGCCACGATGTCGACCCCCGCGATGACCTCGGCAAGCCAGGCCTCGTCGTTCCGGGTGACCTTGCGGCAGTGGGCGGCGACCTCGCACGCCGGATTGACCGCCTGGAGGTACTCCTTCCAGGCCTCGGCCTTCGTCTTCCCCACGGCATCCGGGAGGAACGGCAGGCGGTTGAGATTGGTGGCCTCGACGACGTCGAAGTCGATGATCACGAAGCGCTGGAAACCCGTGCGCACCAGGAAGTCCAGCACGGCGCCGTTTCCCCCCGCGCCCGCCACGAGCACGCGGGTGCGGCCGATGGCCCGGGTGAGCTCATCCGTGAAATTCACGATCCCCTTCTGCCGGTCGACGAGATGCTCCCACATGCTTTCTCAAGATCCCCCTTCCCTTTTCCGCTCTTGCTCAGTTCCTCACTTCCGCTCTTCACGGGCATGGACGGGAAAGCGCCCTGCCCGCTTCGCCGCCCATCGAAAGGCCGGCTTATCCGATCGCGGAAGCGCCCGCCTTGCGGTACTCCTCCTCGAGCAGGGCAATCACGTCATGGCCGGCCCGGGTGAGGATGCCCGTCTTCGTCGCGCCGAAGTAGTAGAGTTCCTCCGTCGTCATGGGCCGCCGCCCGTCGAGGAGCCACTCGACGATGGCCGGCTCGTCCTCGTTCTGAAAGAACCAGCGATGGAGGTTGCGCCGGTCCTTTGCCCGCCCGTAGCGCTCCCGGTAGCGCGCCTCCATCGTCTCGAGGTTGAGCCGGGCGTACAAAACCTGCTGGCCCGTTTTCGGGCTCGTGCGGGTCTCCGGGGAGACCTCGTCGAACAGCAGGAAGCGCTCATAGAAGGCCCGGTGACGGGCCATGACGGAGGCGACGATGTCGGTTGAGGCCAGCACGCGGGTCGCGGTGAGGTGGGCCAGGCGGTACAGGTGCATGGCCGGCTCGGGCGGGACCCCCCCGGGTTCCTCCGTCACGACGAGCGACGAGATTTCGCAGAGCCGGCGGCCCGCAGCGCGCAGCTCCGCCGGCGGCTCGGGGAAGATGCGGTCCGTGGGGAGCCCCAGCGGGGAGTCGGGCATCACCGTCACCGAGCCCGTGCAGCGGCCGTCCTTTTGCGCCAGGAAGATCATCGTGCCGGGGTGCAGGTGGTGAATCGTGCACCACAGGCCGCTCTCCCGGCCGTATCGCAGATCGTAGCCTTCCTTCGTGTAGACGTCGTAGACGAGCCGGAAGGCCTTCTCGCGAAGCTCCCGAGTGTTGGCGATGAGGATCCCCCACTCCCGGTCGGGGCCGAAGCGGTATTCAAAGCGGCTGTTCAGCATGTCGCCTCCGGCATCACAGTGGCCTCTACGTTAGGGAAAGCGGCACCCGATGTCAATAGCCGGATGCCGGATGACGTCCTTTTCATGGTATCCAGGATTTCCATTTTCATGTACGATGTCTCGGTTTTCCGACAAACCCTTCGAGAGAAAGGACTCGATCATGGAACTGCAGGCCGCCATCCGGGGACGGCGAAGCATCCGGAAATTCAGGCCCGACCCGATCCCGAGGACCGTCCTCGAGGAACTGCTCGAAACCGCCCGCTGGGCCCCCTCCTGGGGCAACACGCAGCCCTGGGAGATCCACGTGATCACCGGAAAGCCCCTGGAGGCCTTCCGGGAGGCCAACGTGGCCGCCATGGCCGCCTCGGAGCCCCTTCGAACGGACGTTCCCATGCCCGAGACGTGGCCGGAGAAACTCAAGGCCCGGTACATGGGGGTCGGCAAGTCCGTCGTCACCTCGCTGGGGCTCACGCGCGAGGACAGGGAGGGACGCCGCCGCCACCAACTGCACATGGCCGCCCTGTTCGGGGCTCCCTGCCTTCTCGTGGTGACCGTGCCGCGGGACGTCCTCGTCGAGTACGCCATGCTCGACGTCGGCCTCTTCCTGCAGACCCTCGCGCTGGCCGCCCACGACCGCGGGATGGGGACCTGCATCATGGCCGGCTCCGTCCACTACGCCGATCTCCTGCGAAGGCACGGGCGAATCCCGGAGGAGCGGCGGATCATCATGGGCGCCGCCCTCGGCTACCCCGAGACCGAAGCGCCCGTCAACCGATTCGAGCGCCTGCGGGCCGCCGTGGAGGATTTCGTGACGTGGGTCGGCTGAAGGGGGCCCGGGGGATGGGGGAGACGCGCATCGACCGGGCCGGATATCTGCTTGCCGCCCTGGCGGCCCTCTTGTGGGCCTCGTCGGGCACGGCGGCCAAGTTCCTGTTCCTGAACGGCGTCACCGCCTTCGAACTGGTGCAGATGCGCACCACGCTGGCCGCGGGGATCCTCTTCGGCTGGCTTGCCTTCCGCGACCGCTCCCTGCTTGCCGTCGAGCGGCGTGACCTTCCCTATTTCATCACCCTCGGGGTCGGGCTCGCGGCGGTGCAGTTCACCTACCTCTTTGCCATCAGCAGGATCCAGGTGGCCGCCGCCATCCTGATCCAGTACCAGGCGCCCCTGTTCGTCGCCCTCTACACGCTGTTCGTCCTGGGCACGAAGCTGCCCCCGGTCGTCTTCGCCGCCATGGCGGGATCCCTCTTCGGCTGCTGGCTCGTCGTGGGGGGCTACAACCTGGACCTGCCGGCCATGAACCGGGTCGGCCTTCTGACGGCGCTGGCCTCGGCCGTGACCTTCGCGTGGTACACGGTGCGCTGCGAGTACGGGATGAAGAAATACCCCCCCTGGACGGTCGTCTTCTACGGGCTGCTGTTCGCCGGGGTGACCTGGAACATCCTCCACCCACCGCTGACCGGGTTCCTCGCGCCTGCGGGCCCCGCGCAGTGGGGCTGCGTGCTCATCGTCGGGTTCCTCGGCACGGTGCTGGCCTTCATCTGCTACAACGAGGGCATCAACCGGATCGGCGCCACCCGCGCCAGCATCACGGCCACCCTTGAGCCCATCACGGCGGGCCTCATCGCGTGGGTCCTGCTGGGGGAAACAATGGAGCTGTGGCAGGTCCTGGGCGCCATCCTCGTCATCGCCTCCATCACCGCGCTTCAGCTGAGCGGCGGCCCGGAAGAGAAACGTTGACGGACCTATTGACTTTTTGCGTGGCCGGTGACATTTTAGCACAGAAAGACGCATCAACGGTTCATCCCGTTCGAACCCTCGACCCGCGGAGGATCGATCCCTTATGGCCCGTCAAAAAAGTATCGCCCGCCCGACGACCCCAAACCCGTCGACTCCGCATGCAACCCCGAATCGGGAGCAACATCGCGTTCATCGGAACATGTAAAACCAACAAGCAAAATCCGCGAGTAACCCCATGACACCGACATCGCTTGCGCTAAGGCAGTAAGGGAGGCGGCGTATCCGACCGGCCGGTACCGGCGGGATGGCCGCGAACTTCTGAAAGGAGGTTCGACATGTCGCAGTTCGGAATACAGGTCTCTTTGATGGTGCACGTCTTGTTCGGCGTGCTGGGAATCATCCTGGCAGTGGCTCTTCTCGCGTACGTTCTGAACCTCACCGAGAAAAATCTACCCAGAATTCGCAGCTTGAGCCTGTGGACGGCCTTGTCCGTCACCCTGTCCTACGTCATCGGGGGCTGGTGGTACGTGACCCATTACCCTGCCGAGAGGGCGATCGTCCGGGCGGGGCAGTGGTCATGGGCTCACACGTTTTTCATGGAGTGGAAGGAGCACGTCTTTTTCTCCCTGCTCTTTCTGAGCTTCCTGCTGCCGGTCATCGCGTACCGAAACGACCTGATGGTCCCTGAAAACCGCAAGCTCCTGCTCATCGTCGTCTGGCTCGTCGTCCTCATCGGCCTGGCCGTCGACGGTTCAGGTGCGATTGTCAGCCGCGGGGTCGTCGTTGGATACATGGGGAGGGTTGCGCCATGACAAACAACACGCTGGAGAAGACGACGATCGGTTTCGGCCTCTCTGTGGCAGTGGTGAGCATCCTCAACGCGCTGCTGCTCATCGTCAAGGAAACGACGCCAACTCTCAAGAAATCCATGGCGGCGGCCCTGGGCCACCACTGGACGACCCACGGCGTGATCGTGATCGGGCTTTTTCTCGTCCTGGGATTTGTCCTGGCCGGCGCGGTCAAGCCGGAGTCCTGGAGCGCCGGCAAGCTGGGGAACGCCATCCTCGGGTCCGTGATTTTCGGGGTCGTCGCCGTGGGGCTATTTTACCTGCTGCACTGAATGCAACCTCAGCTCCATCTTTGCCGCCCCGATACGCTTCGCGGGGCGGCCCGGTAAGGAACGAACCAGACAGGGTCGCGCATCAAAATCCTTGAGGAATGGGATTATTCCCCCACACCCGAACCCCGTTCGACAGGCTCACGGCCCTGAGTCGATTCGACAAACTCACGACCCTGAGCTGGCCGAAGGGTTTGTCGAAGGGCTCTCCCGCCAGGGGAGAGGGGGGATTTTCTTTTGCCGGCAGGCACTCGCCTGTCTTTATTTTTTTGTCATCCTTATCTGTTTCTGCTATGGTTTTCCCCGGCTGTATCCCGACGGGTTGACGCACAACAGTCCCGTCCTTTACAACCTCACAGGAGGAGTTCACCATGGCAAGATGGAAAAAGCATAGACAAACGAAAGCACTGTTTCTTCTCATCGCCGCCGCAGGCCTTGTCATCGTTTTGGCGGGCTTTTTCTCATGCCTCAACAGAGCCACCGCAGGCAGTCAGGATGCTGAAGGATCAAAAAAGGCATTCGCCGAGGCCGCGGAAGTCTTGTTCCACCCCCGCTGCCTCAACTGCCATCCCGCGGGGGACGCCCCGACCATCCGCGACGACATGCAGCCCCACCAATTCAACGTCAAGCGCGGCCCGGAGGGGAAAGGGATCGCCCCGCTGAACTGCACGCTCTGTCACGGGGCCACAAACAAGCCCGGCGGGGCTCCCGGGGTGGTCAACTGGCACATGCCCCCCGAGAACGTGCCCATGCCCTTCCAGGGCCGCACGCCCGGGGAGCTGTGCCGCCAGCTGAAGGACCCGAAGCAAAACGGGGGCAGGACGCTGGCACAGGTGAACGATCACCTCGACGCGGACCCGCTGGTGCTCTGGGGCTGGGACCCCGGCGAGGGGCGGTCGGTGCCGAAGATGAGCCACAGGGAGTTCTCGGCGAAGATGCACGAGTGGATCGCCAAGGGAGGGGCATGCCCTGAATAAAGACGGAAGTTAGGAAGTTCGGAAGTTAGGAAGCTAGGACAAATAAAAGAGCGGGCGGAGGGAACTCCGCCCGTTTTTACTTATACAGATCCCGCCTCACCCTTCCGCGAGAGGGGACTCCTCATGAAATGACCTTGCGGAGGGCGTCGAGGAAGCGCTCCACGTTTTCCTTCCTCGCCGTGTGGCCCATCAGGCCGATGCGCCAGATCTTCCCGGCCAGGGGCCCCAGCCCGCCGCCGATCTCGATTTTGTACTCGCTCCGCAGGCAGCGCCGGGCGGCCAGCTCGTCGAGGCCCTCGGGGCAGTATGCCGTGTTGAGCATGGGAAGCCGCCAGGGCTTCTCGACGACCATCTTGAGGCCCATCTCCTCGAGCCCCTTCACAAGCAGCAGGTGGTTGTCCAGGTGCCGCTTGAAGACCTTTTCCGGGCCCTCCTCGAGGATGAGAAGAAGCGCCTGGTAGAGGGCGTAGGTCATGTTGACCGGGGCCGTGTGGTGGTAGACCCGGTTCTGGCCCCAGTAGTTGGCGATGAGCGAGATGTCGAGGTACCAGTTGGGCACCTTTGTCCTGCGTGCGCCGAGCTTCGCCATCGCCTTCTCAGAGAAGGACAGCGGGGCGAGGCCCGGGGGGCAGGAGAGGCACTTCTGGGTGCCGCTGTACAGGGCGTCGATCCCCCAGTCGTCCATGCGGACCTCGATGCCGCCCAGGCTCGTCACCGTGTCGACCAGATAGATCGTGTCGGTGCCCTTGAGGAGGGCGCCGATCTCGGCCACGGGGTTGCGAACGCCCGTCGAGGTCTCGGCGTGGACGACGGCGACGATCCGGTAGGTCTTCTCCCTGAGCTTTTTCGCCACATCGTCGACGACGACCGGCGTTCCCCAGGTGAACTCCAGGGCGTCGACCGCGGCGCCTAGGCGGCCCGCCACCTCCCGCATCCGGACGCCGAAGACGCCGTTGATCAGGACGAGCACGGGGTCACCCGGCTCCACGAGGTTGACGAAGCAGGCCTCCATGCCCGCCGAGCCCGTTCCGGAGATCGGGACGGTCAGGTTGTTCCTCGTGTTCAGGAGCGCCCGGAGGTGCTCCTTGAGCTCGTCCATGATCTTCAGGAAATAGGGATCCAGGTGGCCCAGGGTTTTCTTCCCGATCGCCTCGTAGACCTGCGGGGGCACGCAGGAGGGCCCGGGCCCCATCAGAAGGACGTCCTCGATCCCGTCAAGCAGATTGTTCATGGCATGATCCTCCCTCTGTTTGATCCATCCGCCGGTCCGCCTCAGTCCCGCGGGACCAGGACGATCTCGATCCGGCGGTTCTTCGCCCGCCCCTCGGGGGTTTCGTTCTCCGAGACGGGGCGGTACTCTCCGTAGGCGACGGCGGACAGCAGCGTGGGGTCGACCCCGAGCCGCTGGAGGTAGCGGGTCACGTTGACGGCGCGGGCCGCCGAGAGTTCCCAGTTCGACGCAAAGGCGCGCGCCAGCGCCGGGCTGATCTTGACATTGTCCGTGTGCCCTTCGACGCGGATCGCCTTGTCTTCCACCTGGCCGATGACCTCGACCACCTTCTGCAGCACTTGCCGCCCCTCGGGCTTGATGTCGGCCTTGCCGGAGTCGAACAGGATGGCATCGACCATGTTCACGGTGAGCCTGCCCTTGAGCTCCGTGATCGTCACCTGCCCCTCGGCGATCTCCGACTTCATCTTCTCGATCATCTGCGCGTAGGTCTTGCTCGTCTCCTCCTTGACCGCCTCGACCTGGACGACCTTCTTCTTCTGCTCCTCGAGCTGTACGGCGAGATCGTCCCGTTGCTTCTCGAGCGCCGCGATCCGGGCCACCTGTTCGCTGCCTTTCTGCTCGCACGCCGCCAGGGATTTCTCCAGGCTGCCGGCCTCCTCGACCTTTTTCAGATAGGTGCTTTCCGTCACCATGCACCCGGAGGCCGACAGGACGAGCGACGAGCAGAGAATGAAGAGCCAACCTGTTCTCATCATGAGCACGATGCCCCTTTCAAAAGACGGTTTCATGCCGGAACGGGCCGTCCCGCAGCGGGCTGGATCGATCCGCTTCCCCTATGTGAGGGAAAGGCCGGGGTCCTGTCAAGCCTCATTTTGGCGCCCCGGGGAACGCGCCCCTCCCCCCGCAACAGGTACACAGGGCGGGGCCTCACAAAGAGCTTGATTTATATCTTTCTCTGGTATAAGAGATCAGGTTCAAAAATTTCATACCAGGCACTCCTTGCCCGGACCTCGTGTACGGGCTACAGAGCCGAAAGGAGGTCAAGCGTTGAAGCGTTACGAAACCCTGTTCATCGTCCAGTCCGAGCTGTCCAGCGACGACATCACCGCCATCATCGACCGCTACAGCAAGATCATCTCCGACATGAAGGGGACGGTCCTGAAGGTCGAGCGCTGGGGGAAGCGCAAGCTTGCCTACCTCATCCGCAAGCAGAGCCGGGGGTTCTACATCCTCATGGACTATGCCGGCAATCGGGAGATCGTCGCCGAGGTCGAGCGAATCCTGAAATTCGACGACAAGGTGCTGAAGTACATGTCCGTAAAGCTCGCCGACAGCATCACGGCCGAGGAAATCGAGAGGGAACTGGCCGGTCAGAAGGCCGAGGCGGAGGCTCCGGCGGAGCCCCCGGCGACCATCAAGCCGGCAAGCGCAGCGGCGGCGGCACCGGCGCCGGAAGCCACGACGGAGGGATGACGAGATGAGAACACCTTCAGAGAGCACGACGGGAAGCAGGCCCCCCAGGACGGGCGGTCCGGGCGGCAGGGATTCGAGAGGCCCGGGAGGCGGGCACGGAAGGCCCCGCGACCGGAGGGTGTACCACCGCCGGAAGGTCTGCCGGTTCTGCACGGACTCGAGCATCAAGATGTCCTACAAGGACGTGGACACTCTGCGCTACTTCGTGACGGAGCGCGGCAAGATCATTCCCCGGCGCATCACCGGGAACTGCGCGCTCCACCAGAGGGCGTTGACGGTCGAGATCAAGCGCGCCCGCAACATCGCGCTGCTCCCCTTCATGGTCACGGAGAGCTGAGCGGAACCCCTTTTCGCATGCAGTCCCGGCCGGTCCGAAGGCCCGGCCGGCTGCAGGCAGTGCGAGGACGGCAACCCCTTGGAGGCAGGCAAAAGCTTCAACGTCAAGGAATTCATCCTGGGCACGGCGATCACCGCCTCTCTGTTCCTGATCGTGGTCCTCAGCCCCGTTGTCGGCTTCGTCTTCAGTCTGCTCGCGCCGCTGCCCATCGCCTTCTTCACCTGGCGGATGGGGCGGGTCCCCGGGATCGCGATGTTCGCCCTGTCGATCGGCCTCCTGCTGGCCGTCTTCAGGATGGGGGGGGTCCCGGAGAGCATCCCCTTCTTTGCGGTGCTGGGGTCGGCGGGGATCCTGATCCCCGAGGTCCTGAGGCGCAGACACGGGATCGAGATGACGGTGGGCCTATCGGTCGCCGCCTTCCTCGCGTTGATCGCGGCGACCTTCGCGGGCTACAGCCTGCACCTCGACCGGAGCGTACCGGACCTCGTCCGGGACTACGTCGGCGAGAGCATCCGCTACAGCCTCGCGCTTTACGAGGAGATCGGGCTGCCGCAGGAGCAGATCGACCAGCTGCGCGAGAGCGCGCCGGAGGTCGCCGCCTGGATCGTAAACCACGGGATTGCCCTGCTCGTCACGGGCGTGACGTTTTTCATCTGGCTCAACGTGCTCGGCCTGCGGTTTCTCTGCCAGGACAGGGACCCCTCGTTTCCGGACTTCGGCGACCTGGCCCGGTGGAAGATGCCCGACTGGGTCGTGTGGTTTGTCATCGCGTCGGGGATCGCCATGATCGTCCCGGAGGAGACCCTGCAGATCGCGGGCCTCAACGTGCTGATCGTGGTGCTCTTCCTGTACCTGCTCCAGGGGCTGTCGATCGTGCAGTTCTTTTTCAGGCAGAAGAACATCCCGCGGTACCTGCGGGCCCTGTTCTACGCCCTGATCGTGCTGTACCAGTACCTGCTGGTGTTCGTATCGGCCCTCGGCCTGTTCGACCTCTGGGTCGATTTCAGGAAGATGAACCGCCCCGCCAGCGACACGACGGCGTGATCGGCAGTCCGAGCTCAAACAGTGCACGTGGACTGTCCTCTTAGGCCTGAATGAGCGGGGCCTTGAAGCACAGGAAATCAGGAAGTTCGGGCGAAAGATATTCGCTCGTCCGACACCGGCAATACGGTAATCACCAAAGGAGGCGAAAATGAAGGTCATTCTGAAGGAAGATGTCGAAACCCTCGGCAAGCGCGGGGATACGATAAAGGTCACCGATGGGTACGCCCGGAACTACCTGATCCCGAAAGGTCTCGCCTTGGAGGCCACCAGCATCTCCGTCAAGGCCATCGAGCACGAGAAGAAGCTCATCGCCAAGCGGGCCGAGAAGGAGAGGAAAAACGCCGAGGCCATGCTGGCGAGCTTCGCCGGCGTGGAGGTGACGATCGCCCGGAAGACGGCGGACCAGGAGAAGCTCTTTGGCTCCGTCACGAGCAAGGACATCGAGAAAGCCCTGGAGGAGAAGGGCCTCAAGGTGGAGCGCAAGCAGATCGCCCTCGACGAGCCGATCAAGCAGCTCGGCGAGTACCCCGTCAAGATCAAGCTCTACCCCGGGATCGCCGCCGACATCACGGTGAAGGTCGTCGAAGAGGCGTAGCCTCTTCCGGGCACAAGGCGCAGGGCATAGGGCAAAAGGCGAAGGGTACAAAACCTTTGGGGTTTTCATTTCTTGCGCCCATAGAAATTTTCGTTATATAGAAGCGTGAATTCTTCCGTTTGGCCATTATCCCTTAGCCTTTAGCCGTGATTCCATGAAACCCGTCGACCCCTCCATCCTCAAAGTGCCGCCCCAGAACCTGGAGGCCGAGCAGTCCGTCCTCGGGGGCATCCTCCTCGAGAACGCCGCCCTGAACCCGGTTCTGGAGATCATGACGGGGTCCGACTTCTACAGCGACGCGCACCGGAAGATCTTCGCGGGCATCCTGGAGCTGACCGACCGCAACCAGCCCGTCGACCTCATCACGCTGAGCAACCACCTGCGCGACAGGAAGCAGCTCGACGCCGTGGGCGGCGCCGTGTACCTCTCGCAGCTCGTCGACAACGTCCCCTCGGCGGCCAACATCAGCCACTACGCCCGGATCGTCAAGGAGAAGTCCGTCCTGCGAAGCCTCATCGGGACGGCCACGGAAATCCTGAACCGCACTTACGGGGCGGGGGCCGACGTGGACAGCGTGCTCGACGAGGCAGAGCACGCCATCTTCGAAATCTCCCAGAACAAGATCAAGCCCTCCTTCTACCCCCTGAAGGACATCATCAAGGACAGCTTCCGCACCATCGAGCGGCTCTACGAGCGGAAGGAGCTCATCACGGGCGTGCCCACGGGGTTCACGAAGCTCGACGAGATGACCTCGGGCCTGCAGCGCTCGGACCTCGTCATCATCGCGGGCCGGCCCAGCATGGGAAAGACGGCCTTCGCCCTGAACATCGCGCAGTACTGCGCCGTCGAGGAAGGCGTGCCCGTGGCCGTCTTCTCGCTGGAAATGGCCAAGGAGCAGCTCGCCATGCGCATGCTCTCCTCGGAAGCCCGCGTGGACTCCCAGAAGATCCGCAAGGGGTTCCTCGGCGAATCGGACTGGCCGAAGCTCACGACGGCCGCAGGCCGCCTCTCCGAGGCCCGGCTGTTCATCGACGACACGCCCTCCATCTCGGTGCTCGAGATGAAGGCCAAGTCCCGCCGCCTCAAGGCCGAGCACGGGCTGGGTCTCATCGTCCTGGACTACCTGCAGCTCATGAAGGGCAGCGACTACGCCGACACGCGCGAGCAGGAGATCTCCGAGATCAGCCGGTCGCTCAAGGGGCTCGCCAAGGAGCTCAACGTGCCCGTCGTGGCCCTCTCCCAGCTCAACCGCAAGGTGGAGGACCGCACGAGCCGCAGGCCCCAGATGGCCGACCTGCGGGAGTCGGGCGCCATCGAGCAGGACGCCGACGTGATCCTCTTCCTGTACCGCGACGAGGTCTACAACAAGTCCGAGGACAACCCCGAGAAGGGATTCGCCGAGGTCATCATCGGCAAGCAGCGAAACGGCCCCGTCGGCACGGTGAAGCTCGTCTTCCAGGAGAAGTTCACCCGATTCGAGAACCCGGCCTTCGACACGGGCAGCGACTTTTAAGCTCGCATCCCCCGGTTTGCCGCTGTGAGGACTTCGATATCGCTTCCGGGTTTCAGGCAATGAAGTCAGGAAGACAGGGAGAGCGGAAGAGCGGCAAAAAAAGCCCCCGGCCGAATGACCGGGGGCATCTGTTCATTTCTATTCTTTTTTTCCCTGGACCGTGATCAGGCGCGCGCCGTCTCCGGCTCCCAGTTGCCGATGGCCTGGCGCATCTTGCGCAGCGCCTCTTTTTCGATCTGGCGGGCCCGCTCGCGGGTGATCTTGAACTTGTCGCCGATCTCCTGGAGGGTCTCCGGGCTTTCCGACATCACGCGGTTGCGAATGATGTAGGCCTCACGGTCGTTGAGCTTCGCCAGCGCGCCCGCGATGTTGCGCTTCACCAGGGCCGTCTCCTCGTGGCGGATGAAGGCCTCCTCCTGGCTCTCGCTCTTGTCGGCCAGGCAGTTGATGTGGGAGAGCTCGCCGTCCTCGTCGATGAAGGCATCGAGCGAGAGATCGCGGCCGTTGAGCCGCACGTCCATCTCCTCGATCTCCGCCTCCTTCACGTTGAGGCTCTCGGCGATCTCGCCGAACTCGGGGTTCTTCGACGCCATGGTCTGCAGCTTCTTCTTGGCCTGGTTGAGCTTGAAGAAGAGCTTGCGCTGGTTCTGGGTCGTCCCGATCTTTACGAGGCTCCAGGTCTTGATGATGAAGTTCTGCATGTAGGCCCGGATCCACCACACGGCGTAGGAAATGAGACGGTAGCCCTTGTAGGGGTTGAACTTCTTCACCGCGTGCATGAGCCCCACGTTGCCTTCCTGGATCAGGTCGAGGAGCTTCACCCCGTAGTTGCGGTACTCGTGGGCGATCTTCACCACGAACCGGAGATTAGAGACCACGAGCTTCTGGGCCGCCTCCATGTCGTTGTACTTCTTGTAGCGCACGGCCAGTTTGAACTCCTCTTCCGGGGTGAGGATGGCAAACCGGTTGATCTCGGAGATATACAAATCTAACGTACTGGTTGCAGCCGGTAGATTCATGTTCATCATTTTCCCTCCAGTCTCGGCCAAACAATCTAAGCCAAGAAGAATATAGATAGCATGATGGCCTTGTCAAGGCCTTCTTTGCAAAAATCGTACGGGGAAAGAGCCCCCCGGGGAAGAGATAACCCGTTGATTGCGTGCCCTTTCTTGACATCCCGCCGGGGGGTCATTAAGTTACCCACGATCAGGCGGGGGAAGGCGATGCCGGGCCCCGCCGCGTTCACCGTCTTTATCGGCATAACATTTCGGTTTTTAAACGGTTTTTAAGAGGAAGACCATGAGATTCGACAAGTTCACCCAGAAAGTCCAGGAGGGTCTTCAGGAGGCCCAGTCCCTGGCCGGCCAGTTCAGCCACCAGGCCGTGGACGTGGAGCACCTGCTGGCGGCCCTCATGCGGCAGTCCGAGGGGATCGTCCCTGCGGCCCTGAAGAAGCTGGGCGCGGACATCCGGTCCATCCAGCGCGAGGTCGAAAAGGCCCTGAACAGCCTGCCGAAAGTGTCGGGGGCCGGGACCCAGACCTACATGACCCCGAGGCTCAACAGGGTCCTGGAGAACTCCTTCGAGGAGGCCAGGCGGCTCAAGGACGAGTTCGTCAGCGCCGAGCACATCCTGATCGCCATGGCGGAGGACAAGGAAGGCCCCGCAGGAAAGGCCCTCCGAAATGCGGGCGTCACGAGGGACGCCATTTACAGGGTTCTCGTGGACATCCGCGGAAGCCAGCGGGTCACCGACCAGAACCCCGAGGAGAAGTACCAGGCCCTGGAAAGATACGCCAGGGATTTCAACGAGTTGGCAAAGAAAGGGGCCTTTGACCCCGTCATCGGCCGTGACGAGGAGATCCGGCGGATCATGCAGGTCCTCTCCAGGCGCACGAAGAACAACCCCTGCCTGATCGGCGAGCCGGGCGTGGGCAAGACGGCCATCGTCGAGGGCCTCGCCCAGCGGATCGTCAATGGCGACGTGCCGGAGACGCTCAAGGACAAGCGCGTCGTCGCCCTGGACATGGGGGCGCTCGTGGCGGGCTCGAAGTTCCGCGGGGAGTTCGAAGACCGGCTCAAGGCGGTGCTGAAGGAAGTGGCCGCCGCAGAGGGGCAGATCATCCTCTTCATCGACGAGATCCACACCGTCGTGGGGGCGGGTGCCGCCGAGGGCGCCATCGACGCCTCGAACATGCTCAAGCCGGCGCTGGCCCGGGGGGAGCTGCGCTGCATCGGCGCGACGACCCTCAACGAGTACCGCAAGAACATCGAGAAGGACCCGGCCCTGGAGCGCCGGTTCCAGCCCGTGCTGATCAAGGAGCCCACCGTGGAGGACACCATCGCCATCCTGCGCGGGCTCAAGGAGCGCTACGAGGTGCACCACGGCGTGCGGATCAAGGACTCGGCCATCGTGGCCGCCGCCACCCTGTCCGACCGCTACATCAGCGACCGGTTCCTGCCGGACAAGGCCGTCGACCTCATCGACGAGGCCGCCTCGCGCCTCCGGATCGAGCTGGACAGCCTGCCTGCCGAGATCGACACGCTGGAGCGCCGGATCATGCAGCTCGAGATCGAGCGGCAGTCCCTGAAGAACGAGACCGACGCCGGCGCCCTGGAGCGCCTGAGGAAGCTCGAGGATGAGATCGGCACGCTCTCGGCCGAGCGCGACGAGATGAAGAAGCGCTGGGCCGGCGAACGCGAGGTCATCAAGCGGATCCAGTCCGTCAAGGCGAAAGTCGAGGAGCTCAAGAACGAGGAGCTCAATGCCCAGCGCGCCGGCGACCTGGCGAAGGCCGCCGAGATCCGCTACGGGCGCCTCGTGGAGCTCGACAAGGAGCTCGAGAGGGAGCAGGCGGCGCTCGCCGCCATCCAGAGCAGCGACAAGATGCTCAAGGAAGAAGTGGAGGCCGAGGACGTGGCCGAGGTGGTGGCCAGCTGGACGGGCATCCCCGTGGCACGCATGATGGAGACCGAGGTGGCCAAGCTCATCCGCATGGAGGAGCGCCTGCAGCAGCGGGTGATCGGCCAGGAGGAACCGATCCACGCCGTCTCCAACGCCCTGCGGCGCGCCCGCTCGGGCCTGCAGGACCCGAACCGCCCCATCGGCTCCTTCATCTTCATGGGCCCCACGGGCGTGGGCAAGACGGAACTGGCGCGGGCCCTGGCCGAGTTCATGTTCGACGACGAGCAGAACATGATCCGCATCGACATGTCGGAGTACATGGAGAAGCACTCCGTGGCCCGGCTCATCGGGGCGCCCCCGGGGTACGTGGGCTACGAGGAGGGCGGCTTCCTGACGGAGTCCGTGCGCCGGAGGCCCTACTCGGTGATCCTCTTCGACGAGATCGAGAAGGCGCACCCGGACGTGTTCAACATCCTGCTGCAGATCCTCGACGACGGGAGGCTCACCGACGGCCACGGCCGGACGGTGGACTTCAAGAACACGATCGTGATCATGACCTCGAACATCGGCAGCCAGTTCGCCGTGGACGCCGCGATGAGCGAGGCCGAGCGCAGGATGAAGATCAACGAGGTGCTGCGGTCGACCTTCAAGCCCGAGTTCCTGAACCGCATCGACGACATCATCATCTTCCGGTCGCTCACGATCAGCGACATCAACAAGGTGATCGACATCCAGATCGGGCGGCTGCAGAAGATGCTGGCCGACCGTAAAATCACGATCGAGCTGACGGACAGGGCCAAGAAGCACATCGCCAAGGCGGGCTACAGCGCCGTCTACGGCGCGCGGCCGCTCAAGCGGGCCCTTCAGAAGATCGTCCAGGACGGCCTGGCCATGAAGATCCTCGAAGGCTCCGTCGCCGAGGGCGACCGCGTGATCGTGGACGTGACGGGAGACGGCGAGGTGCTGTTCGAGAAAAAGGCGGCATGACGGCGGGCGGGGGGCACCCTTGTGCGCCTCCCCGCTTTACTGTATACTCCGCGCGTTACAAGAAGAGGGAAAGAAGGTGAGAACGTTGGCGAAGCGGAAGCATGCGCCACCTGGAAGCCTGTCCGACCTTCCCACCCTCTCAACATCTGAATTCGACATGGAGGGATCGACGACATGAATTCACTCAAGACTGCGGTCCTGCTCGGTTTGCTGACAGGACTCCTGGTCCTGATCGGCGGCTACGTCGGCGGGAAGAACGGCATGCTGATCGCCTTCATTTTCGCCATGGGCATGAACTTCTTCAGCTACTGGTTCTCCGACAAGATCGTCCTGCGCATGTACCAGGCCCAGGAGGTCACGCCCCAGCAGGCCCCCGAGCTGCACCGGATGGTGCAGGACCTGGCCATGAAGGCGGGCCTGCCCATGCCGCGGGTCTACATCATCCCCGGGGACACGCCCAACGCCTTCGCCACGGGCCGCAACGAGAAGCACGCCGTGGTGGCCGTCACCGAGGGCATCCTGCGGATGCTGAGCCGCGAGGAACTCGAGGGTGTCATCAGCCACGAGCTGTCTCACATCAAGAACCGCGACATCCTCATCGGGTCGATCGCGGCCACCATCGCCGGCGCCATCACGATGCTGGCCAACATGGCCCAGTGGGCGGCGATCTTCGGCGGGGCGCGCGGCGACGACGAGGAGGGCAGCAGCAACCTGGTGGGCATGCTCATCATGGCGATCCTCGCCCCCATCGCGGCGATGCTGATCCAGATGGCCATCTCCCGTTCGCGGGAGTATCTGGCCGACGACGGCGGCGCCAGGGTCTCCGGCAAGCCCTGGGCGCTGGCCGGCGCTCTCGAGAAGCTGCAGAGGGCAAGCCAGGCGATCCCCATGAACGCCAACCCGTCGACGGCGCACATGTTCATTGTGAACCCCCTGTCGGGAAGGTCCTTCGCGAACCTCTTCAGCACGCACCCGCCCATCGAGGAGCGGATCGCGCGGCTGCGCAGCATGAAGCCGCGGATGTAGAAAGCGGCATGCCGCAGGGGCACCCCCGGTTGCCGTGTTGTCTTCATTCGTCGACGCGACGTACACGAAGTCAGGAAGTGAGGAAGCGAGGAAGAGCGGACAAGAAACCAATCGGTATTTGAAGCGGCTTCTTTTCACCGTTCTTTGCAACCCTTGGCATCGCAGTCAGGTGGGGATGTCCATTCAGCCCCATCGGTGCATGAAAGAATGGAACGCCTCCGTCACAGGGGGCTTCCCTATTTCAAGGCGTTGAAAACGAAAAGATGCCGCAGGGCATTCTCTTTTGCCGTGCAGTAAGCCGGAAGAAGCGAAAGAGCATCATTTCCAAGTCGATATCGTTATCCCTTTATCCGCTCTTCTTCACTTCCGCTCTTCCGATCTTCGTGATCATGAAACCGGAAGACGCCCAGTGAGCATCGAGCGAAACGAGACTTCGCCCAGCACGATGAAACGGGAGGGAACCATGGACGACGAGAAGCAGGACAAGGGATTCATCATCAAGGACCGGCGCCGCTTCGACGACTCGGGCGAGGCCCGGCCGGAGGCGCCGCAGGCCGAGGCCGCCAAGCGGCAGGAACCGAAGGCCGAAGCGAAAGAGGCCGAGCCCCGGGCGGGGAAACCCGCCGGGAATGTCCAGGGGGAGGCCCCCTTGCCTGAACTCAACTTTTCGTCCTTTGTCTTTTCGCTCGGCACGTCGGCCATGTTCCACTTCGGCGACTTCCCCGATCCCGTCACGAAGAAGGCGGAGCGAAACCTCGAGGCGGCCAAGCAGACCATCGACATCCTCGGCATCCTGAAGGACAAGACGAAGGGCAACCTCAGCGATGACGAGGAAAGGCTCCTCGAATCGCTCCTCTACGAGTTGAGGATGCGCTACGTGCGGGAGAAGGGAACGTGATCGCCGTCGAGTCCCCGGCCAAGGTGAACCTGATCCTCAAGGTCCTCCGACGCCGGGAGGACGGCTACCACGAAATCGCCTCCCTGATGCAGAAGGTGAGCCTCGCCGACGAGATGGAGTTCTCCCCCCGGAAGGACGGCATCTCGCTTGCATGCCCAGGGTCCGATCTCCCCACGGGCGGGGAAAACCTCGTCGTCCGGGCGGCGCGGGCCCTTTTCGAAGAAGCCGGATTCACGGGAGGCGCCGAGATCACCCTGCGCAAGCGCATCCCCACGGCGGCCGGCCTCGGGGGCGGAAGCTCCAATGCGGCCACGACCCTCGTGGCCCTCAACGAGATGTTCCGGTTCGGCTTCGACCGGAACCGGCTCATCCGGATCGGCGCCCGGCTCGGGGCCGACGTACCCTTCTTCATCTTCGGCAGCTCGGCCTGGGCCTTCGGGATCGGCGAGATCCTCGAACCCGCGGCCGTCCCTCCCGGGATGTGGCTCGTCCTCGTGAACCCGGGGTTCGAGGTGTCCACGAAATGGGTCTACCAGAGCCTGAATTTGCCGTTGACAAAGACACCTATCCAGTATAGTATTCCCACCTTTTCAGGGGTGCGTGAACTCGCCGCGATCCTGTCCAACGACCTGGAAGCGGTGACCGTGGAGCGCCACCCCCTGCTCGATGAGCTCAAGGGATTTCTCCTGGGGCAGGGCGCCCTCGGGTCGCTCATGTCGGGAAGCGGGCCAACGGTCTTCGGACTCTTCGAATGCGAAGACGATGCCGCCCGGGCCGAGCGGGCCCTGAGGTCGTCGTACCCGTACGCAGTGTTCAGGGCGCACACAATCTGATTTCGCGACCCTTCCATGCCTTTCGCCGCACCGGCAGGGCAACCGGTCGAGGATGGGGCGTCGGCAAGCGGTAAGCCACGGGACTTTGGCTCCCGCATTCGGAGGTTCGAATCCTTCCGCCCCAGCCAATTTACAACCAACAGCAGGCTCCTTCCACAGGGTGACGGACATGCTCGAGAGAATGCGGATCTTTTCGGGGAATGCGAACAAGAAGCTCGCGCAGGATATCTGCGCCAAGCTGGGCATCTCGCTGGGCAAGGCCAACGTGGCCACCTTCAGCGACGGCGAGACGCGGGTGGAAATCAATGAGAACGTGCGAGGGATGGACGTTTTCATCGTCCAGTCCACCTGCCCGCCCGTCAACGACCACATCATGGAGCTGCTGATCCTGATCGACGCCATGAAGCGAGCCTCGGCCGACCGGGTCACGGCGGTGATCCCTTACTACGGCTACGCCCGCCAGGACCGCAAGGTGGCTCCCCGGGCCCCCATCTCGGCGAAGCTCGTGGCCGACCTCATCACGACCGCCGGGGCCAACCGCGTGATGTCCATGGACCTCCACGCCGGCCAGATCCAGGGGTTCTTCAACATCCCCGTGGACAACCTCTTCGCCACGCCGATCATTTTGAAATACCTCCTCAAGAGTTTCTCGGAGAACCTGGTCATCGTCTCCCCGGACACGGGGGGCGCCGAGCGCGCCCGGGCGTTCGCCCGGAGGCTCAACGCGGCCCTGGCCATCATCGACAAGCGCCGCGAGGGACCCAACGAGTCCCAGGTGATGAACATCATCGGCAACGTGCAGGGCAAGCGGGTCATCATCCTCGACGACATGATCGACACGGCGGGGACCATGGTCCAGGCCGCGGGCGCTCTCGAGGCCGCGGGGGCCGTGGAAGTGGTCGCCTGCTGCACCCACGCGGTCCTGTCGGGTCCGGCCATCGACCGCATCGACGATTCGAACCTCAAGGAGGTCATCGTGACGGACACGATCCCCCTGCACGACCGGGCCCGGCAGTGCAAGAAGAAGATCACCGTGCTCCCCGTGGCGGGACTTCTCAGCGAGGCGGTCCGGCGGATCTACTACAACGACTCGGTGAGTTCGCTGTTTATATAACAGGCATCAGGCGCTAGGCATCAGGCATCGAAGAGAGAGCTTTTTCGTTGTTAAGGCATCAGGCACTAGGCATCAGGCATCAGGCGTCAGGACATGAGGAGATTCTTTCCCTCCTTCACCTGTAGCCCGGGGCCTGTAGCCTAATGCCTGTTTTATGGAGGTTTCCATGGAAGCGTTGGAGTTGAGGGCGACTATTCGCACGGAATCGGGTAAGGGGCCTGCCAGGCGACTGCGGGCCGAGGGGCTCGTTCCTGCCGTACTATACGGGTCAGGGTCCGAGTCCACCATGTTAACGGTGAATGCGGCGGATCTGATCCGGATCATCCGCGCGGAAAAGGGGGAGTCGGGATTCATCAAGATCGTCATCGACGAGGGCGGGAAGACCTCCGAGAGGATCTCGGTGCTCAAGGAGCTCCAGACCAACACGGTCACGAAGAAGATCGCCCACGCGGACTTCTACGAGATCCGGATGGACCGCAAGCTGACGCGGGACGTGCCGATCCACATCGTGGGCTCCTCCATCGGCGTCGACAAGGGCGGCGAGCTCAAGCAGTTCAAGCGGGATGTCAGGCTCTCCTGCGTGCCCGGCCTGATGCCGAGGCACGTGGAGGTGGACGTGACGCAGCTCACCATCGGCGCGACGATCCGCGTGGGAGACCTCAAGCTGCCCGAGGGGATCGAGATCCTCGACGCCGCCAACATCAGCATCGTCACCGTGGCCGCCAAGCGCGGCGCCGTCGTCGAGGAAGCGGCGCCTGCCGAGGGGGCCGAGGAAGCGGCCAAGGAACCCGAGCTGGTCGGCAAGAAGGGCGCGAAGGAAGAGGACTGATCCCCTTCCTTTCACGGGAACTGACGAAAAGCCCTGCTTCCTGCAACGAAGCGGGGCTTTTTGATCATTTCAGGCATAAGGCAAATGGCTTAAGGCATAGGGCAGGAATTTCAAGAGCGCTTTCATTCTCCCTTGTTTTGCCTTTCGCCATAAGCCATAAACCCTTTGCCGTCGCGGAGCGATCATGAAAATCATCGCCGGCCTGGGCAACCCGGGCGATCAGTACCGCATGACCCGCCACAACATGGGCTTCCTCGTGGTGGACGCCCTGGCGGACGACGCGGGGATCGCCATTCACAAAAGGAAGTTCGAGGCCCTGTTGGGCGATGGACGCATCGGGACGGAGCGCGTACTGCTCGTCAAGCCCCAGACCTTCATGAACCTCAGCGGGTCATGCATCCGGCAGGTCATCGATTTCTATCAGAAGACCGCCGAGGACCTCATCGTCGTGCACGACGACCTCGACCTGCCCTTCGGCACCGTCCGCATCAAGGTCGGCGGGGGGGACGGGGGCCACAAGGGGGTCCGCTCCGTCATGGACCACCTCGGGGGCGGCGCCTTCACACGCGTCAGGCTCGGGATCGGCAAGCCGCCTTTCAAGGAGGACACGGAGCATTACGTCCTCCAGACCTTTCCGAAGGCGGACCTGGAAACCCTGGCCGGGATTATCCGGACGGCCGGCGAGGCCGTTCGGATAATCCTCGAAGAAGGCGCCCGCCCGGCGATGAACCGGTTCAACAGGCGCGATCGAACGTCTTCTCCCGAAGCGGAAAAACCGCCGGAATAATTGAACCTTTTCCCTTACCCCGACCCCGTACGCCGGGCCGCCCTCCTGCCGGGCCGCCCGGCGGACCCCGTGAGGCCGGCCCGATTCCGACCCCCTGTGACCGTCAGTGAACTACCACCGAGCAAGCTCGGTGGCTTCGTCAGCCGAATAGCTTCGGCTGATCGTTTGCCGAATGATCGCGGTGCTCTTTGATATACTTGAGTATCATTTCGTCTGTGGTGCCAGCCCCCGAGCTCATCACGAAGTAGCCTCGCTCCCACAATGCGCCGCCCCAGAGGATCCGTTTGATGCCCGAAAATCGCTCAAACACCTTTCTGGCGGTGATGCTTTTGATCGTCTGGATCAGCTTCGCGGGGGCTACATCCGGTGGCGCCGACGCAAACATGTGAACATGATCCGGCATCACCGCCAGCTCCAGGATCCGAAACTCGTATCGCTCGGCTACTTCGTAGATGACCTTGGCGACATACTTGCCGACGTTACCCTTGAGTGCCAGCCGACGATACTTCGGGCACCAGACGAAATGATACTTCAGATCATACCGCGCGTGTGCGGTCGATTCCAACGGCATAGTCAAGACCTCCTGGGGGGCTTATACCCCCCGTCGGTCTTGACGGCAAACGATTATTAGGGGACTCGCCGTCCCCTAAAAACCCCGGCTCTATAAGGGTGCCATTCATCCCACAAGCAAGCTTGTGGGTTTTCTGGCACGTAATTATAAAAGCTTTGACAAAAGAGCCAATATTTGCTATGTCACGGCGGCTTTAATGGTTGGTTTTACATCGGATCGAGTTAACCAATTTAATTGGGAGGAGATGGAGAGATGATTAGCGAGAGATTCAAACGTGTCTTCAGCGCCGTGTTCCTGGCGCTCATTGTTCTGCTCGCCGCGGCGCCCGCGTTCGCCAGCGAGGCAGACCTGGTCATTCCCCCGCTGACGGCCGCTCAGAACAACCTGCTCATGATCGGCTTCGTGATCTGTTTCCTGGGGATGGCTTTCGGCTACTTCATGTACGCCAAGGTCAAGGGGCTCCCGGCCCACAAGTCCATGGCGGACGTCGCCCAGATCATTTTCGAGACCTGCAGCACCTACCTTATCCAGCAGGGAAAGTTCCTGTTCATCCTGTTCGTCTTCATCGGCGCGTGTATCTTCTACTACTTCGGCTTCCTGCAGCACATGGGGATGAAGGACGTCCTTTTGATCCTGGCCTGGACCGTCATCGGCATCCTCGGCTCCTACGGCGTGGCCTGGTTCGGCATCCGCATGAACACCCTGGCCAACGCCCGCATGGCCTTCGCCTCGCTCGAGGGCAAGCCCATGAAGCTGCTCGACATCCCCCTGACGGCGGGCATGAGCATCGGCGTCCTGCTCGTCTGCGTCGAGCTCATCATGATGCTCATCATCCTGGTCTTCATGCCCCGCGAAGTGGCGGGCGCGGCCTTCATCGGCTTCGCCATCGGCGAGTCGCTCGGCGCCTCGGCCCTGCGTATCTGCGGCGGCATCTTCACGAAGATCGCCGACATCGGCTCGGACCTCATGAAGATCGTCTTCACGATCAAGGAAGACGACCCCCGCAACCCCGGCGTCATCGCGGACTGCACCGGCGACAACGCGGGCGACAGCGTGGGCCCCACGGCCGACGGGTTCGAGACCTACGGCGTCACGGGTGTTGCGCTCATCAGCTTCATCGTGCTGGCCTGCCTGCCCCAGTACCAGTCGGAGCTGCTCGTGTGGATCTTCGTGATGCGCATTCTCATGATCGTCACCTCCATCGGCGCCTACTTCATCAACAAGATTCTCACCGACTCCCTCTGGGGCGGCAAGGAGAAGGTAAACTTCGAGGCGGCCCTCACGTCGCTCGTCTGGATCACCTCGATCATCTCCATCATCGTGACCTTCCTCGTCAGCAAGTGGCAGCTGGGGCACTACCCCAATGAGCTGTGGTGGAAGCTCTCGATCATCATCAGCTGCGGCACGCTCTCCGCGGCCCTGATCCCCGAGCTGGTCAAGGTCTTCACGAGCTCCAACTCGCGGCACGTGGCCGAGGTCGTCACGGCCTCCCGCGAGGGCGGCCCCTCGCTGAACATCCTCTCCGGGTTCGTGGCGGGCAACTTCGCCGCCTTCTGGATCGGCATCTCGCTCTTTGCGCTCATGTTCATCGCCTACTACACGAGCACGCTCGGGCTGTCGGCCTTCATGGAGTACACCGCCGTGTTCGCCTTCGGCCTGGTGGCCTTCGGCATGCTCGGCATGGGCCCCGTGACCATCGCCGTCGACAGCTACGGCCCCGTGACGGACAACGCCCAGTCGATCTACGAGCTGTCCCTCATCGAGGCGATCCCCAACGTGGAGAAGGAGATCGAGAAGGAGTACGGCTTCAAGCCCCGCATGGACGTGGCCAAGCACTACCTGGAAGAGAACGACAGCTGCGGCAACACCTTCAAGGCGACCGCCAAGCCCGTGCTCATCGGCACGGCCGTCGTCGGCGCCACCACGATGATCTTCTCCCTGATCCTGCTCCTGCGCAAGGCCCTGGGAATCCAGCCCGAGATGATCCTCAACCTGCTCAACCCCTGGACCCTGCTGGGGCTGCTCTGCGGCGGCGCCGTCATCTACTGGTTCACCGGCGCGTCCACCCAGGCCGTCGTCACCGGCGCCTACCGGGCCGTGGAGTACATCAAGAAGAACATCAAGCTCGACGACGCTGCGAGCCTCAGCGCCTCGACGGAAAACTCGAAGGAAGTCGTGAAGATCTGCACCGTGTACGCCCAGAAGGGCATGTTCAACATCTTCATCGCGATCTTCTTCTTCGCCCTGGCCTTCGCGTTCCTGTCGGCCCCGGTGAGAGGACCGGAATCGGCGTCCTTCTTCATCAGCTACCTGATCTCGATCGCCGTCTTCGGTCTCTACCAGGCCCTCTTCATGGCCAACGCGGGCGGCTGCTGGGACAACGCGAAGAAGGTCATCGAGGTCGACCTCAAGGAGAAGGGAACGCCCCTGCACGCGGCCGCCGTCATCGGCGACACGGTCGGCGACCCCTTCAAGGACACCTCCTCGGTGGCCCTGAACCCGATCATCAAGTTCACCACCCTGTTCGGCATCCTGGCGATGGAAATCGCCATCGCCCCGGACATGAGGGGTACGGCCATCACGATCGGGGGGGTGTTCCTCCTGATCGCGATCGCCTTCGTCTACAGGTCCTTCTACGCCATGAGGATCCCCCTGGAGAAGTAAGGACCCCAGCCGTCTGACCGAGGGGCCGGCAGAGATGCCGGCCCCTTTTTTTGTCCCGCCCCCGGAACAATTCCCTTGACAGGCCGGGGCAAACTCAATACCTTCAAGCATACCTCAACCGGCCGAAACGGCCTTCACACAAACCTCCCAGGGCGCATCGCATGGGTTTCAACTGCGGCATCATCGGCCTTCCCAACGTCGGGAAATCGACCCTCTTCAACGCGCTGACCTGCGCCGCGGCCGAGGTGGCCAATTACCCCTTCTGCACGATCGACCCCAACGCGGGGATCGTCCGCGTGCCCGACGAGCGTCTCGAGCACATCGCCTCCGTGATCAAGCCCCAGAAAGTGACCTACACGACGATGGAGTTTATCGACATCGCGGGGCTCGTGCGGGGCGCGAGCAAGGGGGAGGGGCTGGGCAACCAGTTCCTGGGTCACATCCGCGAGGTGGACGCCATCGTGCACATCGTGCGCTGCTTCGACAACCCCGACATCGCACACATCTACGGCCCCATCGACCCGGTGCGGGACATCGAGATCATCAACATGGAGCTGATCCTGGCCGACCTGGACACCCTCGCCAGGCGGATCGCCAGGACGGAAAAGATCGCCAAGGCGGGAGACAAGGGGGCCCGCAAGGCCCTGGAAGTCTACCGGCGCTACGAGGACGCCCTCAAGAGGGGCATTCCCGCGCGGAACCTCGCCGCGCACGAGGAGGAGCAGGAGGTGCTGGCCGAGGCCCACCTGCTGACATCGAAGAAGGTCCTCTACGTGGCCAACGTAAGCGAGAAGGTTCTCAAGGAGGACGGCGCGTACATCGCGAAGGTCCGCGAGGTGGCTCTGAAGGAAGGCGCGCGCATCGCGGTCATCTGCGGCGATCTCGAGATGGAGATCGCCAAGCTCGACCGATCGGAGCGCAAGGACTTCCTGGAGGACCTCGGGCTGAAGGAATCGGGACTCCAGCAGATCATCCGCGAGGGGTATGCCCTGCTCGATCTCATCACGTTCTACACGACCGTGGGCCCCGAGCTGCGTGCCTGGACCCTGCGCAAGGGGACGAAGGCGCCCCAGGCCGCGGGGAAGATCCACACCGACATGGAGAAGGGATTCATCCGGGCCGAGGTCCTTCACTACGATGACTTTCTCAAGGCCGGAACCATCGCGGCGGCCAGGGAGAAAGGGCTTCTGCATTTCCAGGGGAAGGAGTACGAAATCAGCGACGGGGACATCGTCTATTTCAGGTTCAACGTGTGATTTCATGTGCTTACCTGTCAATATTT
>JGI11944J13513_1000227_pt1 | contig 62779 bp, 62 predicted proteins | sample TerdegcoTASludge_FD_13513 | JGI IMG/M metagenome (IMG submission 13513) | reverse complement strand
CGGTACGGCGGCAGCCGGGGCATAGAAGGCTGTATCGGGAGGGAGGCGCTCTTTCAGCCGTACGAGCCACTCGACATATTTCCGGGGGTCAGCGAGGGCTGTATGCCAGCAGGGAACCATGACGCAGGTCCCTGACCCGACATCCCTGTCGACTGCCGGGTGGACCCTGACTGGCAGGGTGTCGCCTGCGGGGAGGTACCTCGCTGCAAATCCGGGATCTGCATCGAGAGGTACGTTTTCCAGGCTCGACCCGGCCAGTCCGGGAAAGAGGGTGTCCGCTTCCCCGGCAGAGGGAAGGACTATATCCCGGCCCTCCACGGAAAGATGCGAAATCCGTGCAAGCCCGTCCCTCCTGATAACCTCAAAGCGGCTCACGGGATCACCTGCACACCCGGGAGCTCGCTCATGAGCAGGTCCCGCCATTCGGGCGGGCAGGTGACAGAGAATTCCGTCTCCGGATGGGACTCCATCAGCACCCTCATGCCCCGGCAGCCTGCAGAGACCATCTCATTGTCCCAGCAAGGGAGCTCACATTGCCCTATGGGAAACGTCTCGCAGAGCGCAGGGTGGTAGGGACCAAATGGAGGTTTGAAAAAGAGCGTCAGGTCAAAGCCCTCCCTGCCGGTACCGTCGAGGGAGATCACTACCCGGGAAGGGAGGTCGAGACGTTGTAGGAGCGCGTGGTAACGGATGACTTCGGTGCGCAGGCAGCTCTCCTGCCCCCTGTAGAAGAACCTCCGCTTGCTTACCCTGTCCCTCTTTTCGAGGGCCTCGCCGTGCCGGAGGAACGCCCTGTACCCGTCGAGGAGGAGTGGGTGGCTCCTGCACCGCTCGTCCACGAGTTCGAAAAGAACGCCGTCGGCGATTGCCTGCCTGACGCGTGCGATCTCGGCAAGGCTTACTGACAGGTTATGGATGGCAAGGAGCCTCTCTGACTCTTCCGACTGCCGAAGTTCTTCCGCCGTGTGGCTGCGGCAAACGTGGCAGGCGCACGGAAGTTCACCCATCTCCTGGAGTTTCGCACTTCCCGAGGGGGTGAGATAGCGCCCCTCCCGTGCGTACAGGGCATATGCGGCAGAATCGAAGACGTCACATCCCATGGCAACCGCGAGCGCGAACATGGACGGATGACCCGCGCCAAAGAGGTGGACACAGGAAGAGGACGGGATCCCCTTCTTTGCAGCCATCACAACCTGCACGAGTTCCCTGTAACGGTACGATTCCATGAGAGGGACGACCGCACCGATGGGGCAGAAGGAAAAACCCATCTCTCCGACGGACCTTCCTGCCCTCTCGCGGAGGTCAGGAAAGATCCCTCCCTGTACCGGGCCTGCAACGTTATTCCTCTCCCCGCACAGGGCAAGGGCCTCCCCGAGGCGTGACATGGTGACCGAAAGGTCTCTTTCTGCGGTCGCCCTGTCTGCCGATGGCGGCGTGGGGATATCGAGGGGAACGATGATGTCACTCCCGATATCCTGCTGGAACCGGATGACCTCCCCGTTGGTAAGGGAGATGTCACCGTAGACAGAGAGCTGGAATGCCCCCGAGTCTGTCATGATCAGCCCATCGAACCCGAGCACCTCGTGGAGACCGGACGCAAGGGCCCGGTCCCGGAATTCCTCACTCCGCGAAAAAATGTATGCGTTCGTGATGAGTCCCTCGGCACCGAGGGCTTTCATCTCCTTCGGAAGAACCGGCTGGAGGTGCGGGTTGACCACAGGGAGGAGGATCGGGGTCCGGACGACCCTCTCCCCCACCTTCAGCCTGCCTGTCCGCCCTGCGATATCTTCCTCGAGGATTTCAAAAAGAATGACCATGGTCGCCGGTATCTCCCGTCTTTTTTAGGTTTCTATCCTTCCGGGATACCCTGGAATCTCTCCATTTCCCCGTACCTTTCGTTTCCCATCAGAGGTGTCCCCTGCCCGGCAACCTGTCCTCTTATTCCCCGAATATCTGCCCTTCGAACGTGTAGACCTCAACCCTCTCGTCTTTCCAGCAACCCCTCGCAAGACCGGCCTTCAGGCACGTGTGGTCAAGGAACTCTGGTGCGTCCCAGCCCCACTCGAGGGGGACCTGCGGGAGGAGGAGCCCGGAACGTCCCATGCCCCGGACGATCAGCCCGTGGGTGCCGACCATGATATTCCGTGGGCACTCGGACGCCCTGCAGGTCAGGGGGACGGGGACTGACAGGACCGTGACCTCAATGCGGATTTCGGGGAGTTCCCCGGCACGCAGCGGGGGAAACCGCGGATCTTCAAGGGCTGCTGCCAGGGCTGCCCCGGAGATCGCCTGGCCCAGGGGATAGACAGGTGTCGGAAAGCCGATGCACCCGCGCAGTTCCCCCCTTTTCTTCAGGGTGACAAAGACACCACGTTTTTCCGAAAAGACCGGCGGCAGGGCGGGATACTCCACGTGCTTTCTCCCGATCTTTTCCTCGAGAACAGCGCGGGCGAGCTGGACCGCGACCCGCCCCTCTTCCGGGGTGAGCACTTCCATCAGGTGTATATAATGTGCCGCTGAATTATATAGGGAGAGGGAGAGTGCGGCCGACGGTGGCAGATTCTGCCGCTGAGGAAAGTCCCCCCACCTGCTGAGCGCGCAGCCGTTACGCAAGTACGGGTGGCGAGAGTCACGGCAATGGCACAGAAACGATACGGCCTGCCCCTGGCAATGACGCGATTGAACCCCGAATCCGGGGTAACCCGGGGAGGTTCCGGGATTGGATCTTTCCCTGGTCGCTGACGCAGAAGGGCAGGACACGGTGAAACGGCGAATCCCTGCGGGTGCAAGCCAGAACAGGGCACATGGGCTGCTCAGTTGCCCGCCCGGGTATGGCGCATGAGCTGAATGCCGCATCGAACAGAAGGGGGCTTACTCCTCCCACTCCGATATACCTTTCCTGCAGTAGATTTATCCATCAGTATGCACCAGGGTAATACCACCCATGCATGTCCCCACACCTGAAGAGATACGGGCAAGAAGGGAACTCCTCGGGATGAAACAGGCCGATCTCGCAGAGAAGGCCGGTATCAGCCAGTCGATGGTCGCCCGGATCGAGAGGGGGAGTGTTGATCCGCGGGTAAGCACATTGAGAAAGATCGTGGGCGTCCTCAATGCGATGGAAAAGCCGCGGGTCACGGCCGCCCGCGTCATGCACACCCCGGTCATATGCGTTGGCATCGATGACCCCATCACCCGTGCAGCAGACATCATGGAAAAACACGGGATATCCCAGGTCCCCGTCCTTGAGGGGGGGATACCTGTCGGATGCATCTCCGAGTCGGCTATCCTGAGCGCCATCAATAACAGGGCAACCCATCGGGCACCGGGTGATCAGGTCAGGTATTACATGGAATCAGGGTTCCCCACCGTCCCGAAGGACACCGACATAGAGACCGTGATACGGATACTCGAGCACCACCATGCCGTGCTTGTCATGGACGGGGGCAGGGTCGCGGGCGTCATCACGACACATGACTTGATCTCGCTCGTCCGGAACCACTAGAGCCGCGATACGAGGTCACGCAGGACGGCAATCGGGGCTTTGGCCTTCACCACGCCCGATGCGAGGAGAACGCCGTCTGTGCCGAGATCGATGGCTGTCTTCACGCACTCGCCGGAGTGGATACCGGCCCCTGTCAGGATACGAACGGAGGGGTTGACCTTCCTGACTGCCTCGACCGTGCCCGTGATGATGCCGGGATTGGCAGAGGAGACAGAGACGTTTCCCCCGATCAGCTCGGGCGGCTCGATTGCCACGAAGTCCGGGCCGAGGGCTGCTGCAGCTGCGCTTGTCGCAACATTGTTCGTGCAGACGACGGAAACAAGGTCTGCCTCCCGGAGCCGGGACACGACTGCCTCGATGTCTGCAAGGGTCAGGCGGCGTTCCGAGTGGTTTACGAGCGAACCGGTGGCCCCGGCCTCCCTGATCGCCTCGACCGTGACGGCACCCGTGTTCGCACCGGGCAGGGCTGCATCGACGTGCTGGGAGTAGACCGGCAGGGAGTAGTGCATGGAGAGCGGGTGGATGTTCATGTAGCTGGGGGCGATGCCGATTTCCACCCCGGACTCTTCCGCGACCTGCTGGGCTGCACCCGCGATGGAATGTGCCCGCTGGCCGCTCGCTTCCATGTATGTCTTGAGGTTGATGAGGATGAAAGGTTTTGGCATGGGAGATCTCCTGCACGGGATATGTATGGAGCCAACAGGGGAAAACATATGCTGACAGGGCTTTCATCCCTTCAAAAGGATGATCGCACGAAATTGCCCCCGGTCAGCCCGCCCCTCGCAACCCGCCGGATCCTCTCCTTGAGAGGCTCGAGCGTTCCCGGGTCATTTTTCCCGGCATGGCAGAGTTCGGCCGCTCTCCTGTAAGCAGGAACCACCTCGTGTATGTATTCGGGACCCCTGCGCCGCGCATCGATGGCAAGGGACCGGACACCCGCACCGATCAGGAACGGGACGTGGTCGATGAGAGTTGTCTCCACGGCATTGAGGATTCTCGTCCGTCCCAGCCTGTCCTCGTAGACCGGAAAAACGCGCCCGGTTTCGTCTTTGAGTCCATAGTGACCGGGTCCATGCTCCCCGAGGAGGTCTGTCAGGAGCCTGTTTCTGCTCACCATCGCCTCGATGTTGCCCTGGCAGATCACCTCGAACGAAAGGCCGGGACACTTTGTTACCGCCCTCGATATGAGGACCGGTATATCGGCACGCGGGATTTCCGGCGAGAGGGTGAACCTGTCGATGGGTGGATGGAGAAAGAGCGCTGCTTCCGAATTGACGATGTTGAGCCCGGCTCCCCCGAGCACCTCCATTTCCGGGACGCGTGCACGGATTGCCTCCGCAAGCCCCGTCTCCCCGGCCATGATACCGGGAACTCCCCTGACGAAGAGATCAGGGAGCCTGTCGAGTTCTTTCCTGATGAACGCAGGGGGTGCCACCCGGGGCCACATCCAGGCAAAGTGAACCCCTGCCTCCCTGCACGTGCGGGCCCCCTCGAGGACCTCGCCGGACCAGTCATCCCCGCCGTCCCCGGCGGTGGGTTCGAAACGGACAGCATCGGATCCACATGTGCACGCCGCCTCCAGTTCCCCGGGTGTTGCACAGTAGACCGTGATGATGGGCCGCGCATTCTCCTCCATGACACGGGCATATCCTGCCTGGTGCGTCGCCATATCCTGCATTACTGCAGCGACAGCAGATCGGGCCGCCCCGAGTTCCGGGGGAAGGGGATGGAACGCAGCGATCCATTCCCTTTCCAGGCGATCCAGGATCTCCCTCCGGACGCTGTTGAGGGAAGAGAGCGGGAGGAATGCATCTTTCCCCATCGACACAGAGATGTGTCCCCATACAAAGGGCGAATCTCCCGTTTTTCCAAGCTGTGACCGGACTGTTCCCGGGGAAAGCGGCTGCGTTCGCGCGGGGACAGGGACTTCCCCTGCAGATCCCTCGATCGCGATTCGTCCCCTCACGGGATGATGCACCGATGCCTTCCATCTGACAGGTTCCCCGGTGCTGATCGCAACATCGAGATCGACCGGTACAGGGCGGCGCATCCTCCCTTCCCCTGTGACAGCCTTCATATTCTCCCTCGAAGACCTGCTCCGCGTGAGGTAGACGAGGTCTCCCGGCCTGGCACCCCGCACAGGAGCCGGAAGGAACAGTTCCCCCTCCCGCCTGCTGCCACCGGTTTTGAGTGAAAAACCCCCGCGTGCCTCTCCACCGGGGGACGCTACGAGAATGCCGTCTCCTGCAGCAGGAAGGATCTGCGCCGCCGCCCCGATGAGGAGCCCCTTTTCGGGAACGACCGCGCGGACTTTCCCGAGAAGGAGTCCCCGGTTGCCCGGGGCTTCGCGACCCATGAGAACGGGATCCCCAAGGATAAATCCCCCCGTAAAACCCCTGCTGAACACAAGGGCCATTGCCTCTTCGTCTTCAGGCCGGTAATGTGCATTCCCGTTTCGCAATGCATCGAGTGCCCTGCGGTATGCCCGGACAACGATGGCAACGTACGCAGGAGACCGCATCCTGCCTTCGATCTTCAAGGCAGCAATTTCCCGCTGGAAAAGCCGGTCGAGTCCCGGATAACAGCACAGGTCGCGTGTCGAGAGGAGGTACCGTTCCCTGGTCCGGAGGACCGGGTATCCCTGCCCGCTATCGCCCTTCCGGGGCCCCATTTCCACCAGCACGTATGGTTTCCTGCAGGGCTGTGCGCACATACCCCTGTTTCCGCTCCTGCCCCCGATGAGGGACGAAAGGAGACACTGGCCGGAATACGAGTAACAGAGAGCACCGTGCACGAAGACTTCGATCTCGGGCCGCTTTTCCCGGGGGAGGGCAAGGATCCCGTCCACCTCGTCGAGCGTCAGTTCGCGCGGGAGGATGACGCGGGAATACCCTGCCGCCTTCGCCCATGCCGCTCCTTCCGGTGTAGCGATTGTGGCCTGCGTGGACGCATGGAGAGCAAGGCCGGGGACAGTCTTCCTGGCCAGGGAAAGCAGGCCGGTATCCTGGATGATTACCCCATCGACACCCATCCGGTAAAGGTCAAAAAGGAACGAGAGTGCCCCGGAGAGCTCTCCCTCCCTGATCAGGGTGTTGACGGTGACGTAGACGCGGACTCCGGCGAGGTGGGATACCTGCACAGCCTCCTCCATCTCCCCGGGTGAAAAATTGGCGGCATACTGCCTGGCCCCGAACCGCTTTCCCCCAAGGTAAACCGCGTCCGCACCTGCGGCAATGGCAGCCTGGAGGGCTTCCCCGGACCCGGCCGGTGCCAGGAGTTCGGGGGGCCTCTTTGTCTTTCCCGCGCTCCCTGCCCCGCTCATGGAAAAGAGGTCTGCAGGAGTCAGGTTAAAGACTCCTGCCCTTCAACGGATCCCATCATGCGATTCGTGGCCTCCGTTCCGGATATCTCCTTCATCCCGGCAGCACTCGCGTCCGGGGCAGACGTCATCGAGGTCCGCCTGGACCTGACCGGGTCCGTTTCACCGGAGGAGGCAAATGCCACCTTCCGGGATCTCACGGTCCCGCTGATCTTTACTGTCCGGAGCGCCGCAGAGGGGGGCATGTTTGCAGGAGGGCCGGAAGAATGGTGGGATATGGTCCGGCCGTGCCTCCCGTATGCCACTTTCATCGACGTGGAGCGATCGTTCCGGTCCTTTGCACCGGTCCTGCGGAGAGAGAAAAAGACAATCATTGCATCCTTCCACACGCCGTCAATGCCGGACCCGGGATCCCTTGAGGCATTGAGGCGGGATCTTGCCGGATACGGGGATATTCCCAAGATCGTGGTAGGACCGCGATCGGAAGAGGATGTCCTGTCCCTCCTCTCCTTCACCCTTCATGCAGAAAAACCAATTATCACGAGTGTCATGGGGTCCCGTTTCTCGTTCATACGGCTGATGCTTCCCTTCTTCGGGTCATCCTTTATCTACTGCCACGCAGGTAGCCCGGCCGCGGAGGGCCAGATTCACCTCTCCCGTGCACGCGAGATCATGGGGTTGTTCCGCTGATTCATCACTGCATCGCTTTCACAAGAAAGCACCGGAAAAGTCATTGGGGGGACTTTGAGAGGAAGTCCGGGGACTTCTTTTCATCGCCTTAGAGATTATCCATGCAATGGTAACCAAAAAGGAGGGTTCCTTACATCTACCGGAGTGTGTCAGGAAGGCAGGCAGGATCTGCCAGTTAGCAAATTCCATGGGATGATAATCCCGGGAAAAAAGGTCTCTGGTCCCGGCATTTGCCGGATCGGTATCACAGGGCACGGACAAGGGGGATGGCACGAACGGTATACTCTTTAAGGCACTCCCCGTCAAGCTCGAGCGTGACAATCCTTTCCTCACCGGGACTGATCGTGCCAAGGTAGAGTTCCTTTGTGTCACGCACGGCTCCCGTATCTGCATTCACGAGTTCTACATGGAGGAAAACATTTCTCTCTTCGGTCGTTCCCGGGTTGTACACCTGGAAGGTGGTCTCCCAGGTACAACCGCGGGATATGCCCCAGTCCGCGTTCTGCCTGACGAGGATCGCCCTCATGGCCGTCCCGTTCCCTGCGCCGGCATCGCCCCTTTCTCCGTCCGCCTGGGTAAGCACGGAGACGCATCCTGCGCACGAAAGAAAAACAAGAGCTGCAAGGCACATGATCAGGGCCGCACGCAATGCATGGTTTTCTTCGGATTTCCTGCGAGGTTTTATCATATCTTTCACCCGTTCGAAGTGGATCCGGCGATAAACTCCTGCCGGTATCACTGCTTACAGTCTTGCCGGCAAGGGTTATAGGGTTTCCATACTGCCGGGGACCCACGATCGCAGCATCTGCCGGCCAAGGCAGGCGTCCGCAAGGACAAGGGCCAGCATCGCTTCCGCGACAGGACCGATCCTCGGGACGATGCAGGCGTCGTGCCGCCCGGTCACCGAGATCGTCGTCTCCCTTCCCGCTGTATCAATCGTCCTCTGCTCCCGGGAGATCGACGGGGTCGGTTTCACCGCGATGCGCACGACGATCTCTGCGCCCGTGCTGATTCCACCGAGGATCCCGCCAGCATGGTTGGAAAGAAAACCGCTCCCGTCCATCTGGTCATTGTGTTCGCTTCCCCGCATCCGTGCAGCAGCAAACCCGTCACCTATCTCCACGCCCTTGACCGCGCCGATGCTCATCATGGCCATGGCAATGAGGGCGTCGAGCTTTCCAAAGACAGGGTCACCAAGCCCGGGAGGACACCCTGTTGCGGTTATCTCGATGATACCCCCGACCGAGTCTCCCGAGCGGGCCGCATCGGCAATCTCCCTCTCCATCTCCTCCGGAAGGGTCGCCCCGTGAACCTCGAGAACCCTGCTCCTGATCGATATCCCCCTCCCGGAGAGAATTTTTTCTGCCACCGCTCCCGCTGCGACCCTCGCCACGGTCTCGCGTCCCGAACTCCGCCCGCCACCGCGGAAATCCCGGATTCCGTACTTCACCTGGTACGTGTAATCCGCGTGGCCCGGCCGGAAAACGTCTGCGAGAGCCTCGTAATCGGCTGAACGGGCATCGGTATTCCTGACGAGGAGACAGAGGGGGGTTCCCGTCGTCCTGCCCATGAAAACTCCCGACAGGATCCGGACGCGGTCCTCCTCCTTCCTCCGGGTCGAGAAGGGATGGATGCCGGGTCGCCTCCTCTCAAGGACCCTGTTGATTTCCTCTTCCGAGATCTCCACGCCGGGAGGGCACCCGTCGATGACCGCTCCCAGTGCCGGGCCATGGCTCTCCCCGAATGTCGTCACGCGGAAGTTCTTCCCGAACGTGTTCACCCCATCATCTCCCGGATCATGTGGAGCGGGGCATCGATCCCCGTGAAATGGCGGAACTGTGCCTGTGCCTGCCGGATAAACATCTCCCTCCCCTGAATGACGCGGCACCCCGCGCTTCTCGCCATCCGCAGGAGGGGGGTCTCCGGCGGTGTGTAGACAAGATCAAAAACGGTCATGCCCGGAAAAAGCTGCTCCCTTGTAAGCGGACTCCCCCGATCCGGCTCCATCCCGACCGGTGTTGCATTCACGACCACAGCAGGCCTGATGCGGTCAAAATCCCGGGGTACTCCCGATGAACACCCGAACCGCGCAGCCAGAGCCTCTGCTTTCTCCACGGTCCTGTTGAGGACCGTTACCTCCATGCCGAGCGAAAGAAGGGCATATGCTGCCGCCGCTGCAGCACCCCCTGCCCCGAGAACGACTGCGGTTTTTCCCTTCTCCTTGAAAAGAGCGTCCCGGATACCCATCCAGTCCGTGTTGTATGCATAACTTCTCCCGCCGCAGAAGAGAACTGTGTTAGCTGCCCCGATCGCGGAGCAGTGTTCATCCGGGTGGTCAACCGCGTCAAGCACCTCCTGCTTGAATGGGATCGTGACCGAGAGTCCCCGGACGTCGAGGTCCGCGGCAAGGTTCAGGATCCGCGAGAGGGAAGGGTCATGGAACCTGATGTAATGGGCGTTGATCCCAAAGTAGGAGAAGAGCTGGGCATAGAGCTGCGGGCTCCGGCTGTGGAGACTTGGGTATCCCGCGACCCCGTAAAAACGCAGGACGGGGTTGTCCCGGATGGCCCCGATCTTTTCCAGGAGTTCCCGTCCCTCCTGTTCGGGTATGCCCGATTGCGCAATGGCCCGGGCGGCTTTCTCCATCCCCTCCACGGGCACAGTGCCCTCTTCCAGGAGGCGCTTGATATGTATTGCGACTTCGTTTGCACTCCTCGCACTCGTGTCAACGCACATATCGGCAGCACTCAGGTAGGCATCGCGCCGCACAGAAAGGAGGTGCTGGATCTCGGCACGGAGGCCCATCGTTGTCAGGGGCGGCCTTGCGGTGTCCCGGATGCGTTTCTCGATGGTTGCTGCATCTGCCTGGAGGAGAACAACGGTTCTTCCCCTGCGCAGGTGTTCCACATTTTCGGGCGAGAGGACTGCACCCCCGCCGGTTGCAAAAACACCGGGGCCGGAAGGAAGTGTGGCTATGACCTCCCTTTCCAGCTTCCGGAACCCCTCCTCGCCAACTGCTCCAAATATCTCGTGGACATGCGCGCCTGCCTTCTCCTCGATGAGTGCATCCGTATCGTAAAAAGGCACGCCGAGGAGTCGGGCCAGCAGATGACCGGCCGCTGTCTTTCCCGTTCCACGGAAACCGATTAAAACGACTTTCATACAAGCCCCTGCTTGGAGAGCTGTTCCCAGAATCCCGGGAACGATTTACTGACACATTCCGCGTTTCTAATCTTTAGATTTCCTGTCGCAAGCCCGAGTGTGGCAAAACTCATGGCGGTCCTGTGATCGGATCCCGGGTCAATCTCTCCCCCGTGCAGGGGACGGGGGATGATGGTAATCGAATCGTTTTCCACTCTTACCCCTGCCCCGAGCGTGGAAAGGAGGCGGGCCGTTTCGGCAGGGCGATCACTCTCCTTGTACCGGAGGTGCCCGACACCAAGGATCCGGGTTGGCCCCCTTGCTTTCGATGCAACCATGCAGAGCGTCTGGACGGTGTCCGGAAAAGAGGTCATGTCCACCGTGATCCCGTCAATATCCCCGTCAGAGGATACCTCCACCCAATCCTCCCCTGACTTCACGTTGCACCCCATCCGTTCGAGGCAGTCGAGGAACGCGCGGTCACCCTGGCACGAGCGGGGGTTGAGGTTTTTCACGACCACCCTCCCGCCGCAGAGGGGGGCCAGTGCAAAAAAGTACGATGCCGATGAATAGTCCCCCTCGACACGGTACCGTGATGGCCTGTATCCATGACCTGCAGGCACATGGAAACGGCGATACCCCTCGCGTTCCACCATCGCAGAGAATGCCTCCATGACGCTGATAGTCACATCGATGTAGGACTGCGATGCAACGTTTCCCCCGATCGTGACCGTGACGTCTTTTCGGGCGAGGGGAGCGACGAGGAGAATGGACGAGACAAACTGGCTGCTGATCCCCGCATCGATGGTGATCTCTCCACCATCAAGCGACCCGGATACCCTCACGGGAGGGTACCCCTCCCTCCCGAGGAACCCGACTTCCCCGCCAAGTGCCCGGATTGCCGCGGCAAGCGGGCCAACGGGCCTCTCCTTCATCCGCCGGGACCCTGTCAGCGTCACGGGACGCCTGCAGAGGAGCGCAACCGAACAGAGGAGGCGCATGCTCGTTCCGGATTCCCCCGTATCGATGACGAGATCGTCCGGGCAGGAAAGACTTCCCCCCCTGCCCGATACGAGGAGACCGTCCTCCCATTCTCTCATCGGTATGCCCATCGATTCGAGTGCATTTCTGGTCACCCCCGTGTCGTCCGAGACGAGGGGATCCGCGACGTGCGATTCACCGGGTGCAAGTGCTGCTGCAATCAGGGCACGGTGCGTGTAACTTTTCGACGGGGGTGCAACGAAGGTACAGTCCAGTGGCCCCGCCTTCCGGAGCGTTAGGTCCATTCCGGGACCTCCAGCACAGGATACCGGCCAAGGTCCTTGACGCAGGTCATCTCCTTCAATTCCTCCAGTGCCGCCAGCGACCCTTCAACCGAAAACTGGTAATCGATGAAGAAGACGTAACTCCCGATGCCCCTCTTCGACGGGCGGGACTCGATCCGCGTCAGGTTGATCCCCTTTCCTGAAAAAACGCCGAGGATGTCGTGGAGGAGACCCGCCCTGTCCTCGCGCGGGTCCACGATGATGCTGCCCTTGACCGGTCGGGACCCTCCATAGGGCCTGGACGATATGGTGACGAACCGGGTCACGTTCTGGTCGCTGTTCTCGACGCAGGCCTTCTGTACAGGCAGGTCATAGAGGCGGGCTGTCATCTTTGGAACGATTGCAGCCCCCCTGCCGGAACGGACGAGTTCACGTGCGCTCTGGGCATTGCTGGGCGTGTGAACAACGGGAATCCCCAGTTCCTCGATGATGTCGCTGCACTGCTCGTGTGTCTGGGGATGGACGTAGATAACGCGGGCTTCCGCGAGAGGTCCCAGGGATACGAGGTAGTGGTGTACCGGGACACATGTTTCGCCCGTTATCCAGACCTTAAACGTGAGCAATCCGTCCATGGATGCTCCCACACCACCGGCCTCGCTGTTCTCGAGCGGGACAAGCCCATCACCCTCACCCTTTTCGACAGCCTCGAAGATGCGCCGGATGGTGGGGACGAGGGTGACAGCTTCCCCGAATATGCGCCAGCCCAGTTCGTGGCTGAAGGTCCCCTCGGGACCCAGTGCAAAGACCTTCATCTCCTCACCATGGCTGATATCAGCATGTCGGATTCCCCGGCGGCCCTGGCGCAGTAATCCCCGAAATGGCGCGAATTTTCAAGGAAAAAATGCCTGAATTCATCTGCGTCCCCCTTTGTGACGATCCCGTGGAGATCTGCAAACGATTCATTGCAAGCCGACAGGACTGCCGGGACTTCCGGGTTCAGCATGAGGATATCGGCATAGAGGTCCGGGTCCTGCGAGAGTAACCTGCCAACGAGGCACATCTCGATCTGGTAGATCGGGCTCATGAACGCCATCGTGTCTTCCGGCGACATACCCAGCCTGCGCATCGTCCCGGCCATTCCGAGGGTGACGTAATGCGTCAGACCCTGCACGACTGCCATCATCCTGTCATGCTCTTCCGGAGTCGTGATCGTGACGCGGGCTCCCTGCGATCGGAAGATCTCAAGGAGGTTTCCGAGGGTTTCTTCATCGCACCGGGCCGGGGTTGCAATGATTGTCTGCCGGTGGAGGCTTTCTGCCGAAGGCCCGAACATGGGGTGGAGACCGACCACCCTGGCCCTGGACTCGAGCATTGCGCGTACCGGGGCAGCCTTCAGGGAAGTCAGGTCGCAGAACACCTGCTCCTCGGAGAGGAGGGGGGCAACCTGCCGGATGACCCTGACTGTCTCCCGGATGGGAACGGATACCATGACGATATCGCACTGGTTCGCAATGTCCACGTCCCGCGTCTTTGTGCTCCTCCCGGACACCATGACATCGTGGCCGGCCCGGGAAAAGACATTCCCAAAGAACGTCCCCATCTTTCCGGTCCCGCCGATGATTCCCACTTTCACCAGGGATCACTTCTCCACGATGCTTTCCCGGACAGCCATTCCAAAGTGCCTTCCGGCCTCCTTCACGCATCCCATCACGGTATCGCCTGCCGACAGACCTACCACGGAGACCGCCGAACCATCCTTCGCAACGAGGCGTATCGTCTCTGCGTTCTGGAGGATCAGGCTGCAGGGAACGCCGTCAGCCTCCGCCTCGACGAGCAGGAGGGGTCTCTTCTCGATCTTGACGCGCCCGACTGTCACCTCGCGGGCGACACCGTCCCGATCGACCACAAGCACCCTGTCTCCTGCCGAGAGATCCGAGAGATACGATGTTTTTCCCCCCGGCGAGAGGAGGTACGCATGGACCGCCCCTGCATTGACCCGGAACGGCCTTGGGGCCACGTAGGGGTTCTCGAGGGTTTCGGCATGGACGAGGAGGAAGGCGGATGATGTGTTCCCGACAAGGAGGCCTTCGCCCTCGGAGAGGAGGGAACACGTATCCACGCAGACGCGGTCGCCCATGCCTGCAGGTCGGACTGCGGTAATGGTGAACGGGACAAGGGAAACCTCCTCCTGCCCGCGATGCATCAGTGTTCCCGTCTCCTTCACGGCGGCCGGATCATCCGTATCGAGGAGCACCCCCGCAACACCCTTTTCCAGGACCTGGAGGGCGAGGAGAGCCTCCTGTGGCGAAGTGACCCTGGCGATGATCCTGTCCGACCGGGCGACGAGGTTCTCGAGGGGGATCACCTTCCAGTCATCGGCATCGATTACGACGTAACCCTCCCGTGCCTTCTCCACGGCCAGCTCTTCGCTCTCCCTGCCCGTGATCGCTATTTCAAAGACATCCCGTCCCGGCACGAGATCCCCGTCCGGGGCAACGACTCTCACCCTGCCGAGCGCTTTGACGCCTGCCGCGGAATCGGCAACGATTGTCCCGGCCCCCGACTCGAGCGCGGCCGTGGCTATGTTCTTTCTCCAGGGCCTGGCATCGACCCAGAATTCCTTCATTCAATCTCCCTTGAGAGCTTTTTTGGGATCCATCTCCTCGTGCACGACTTTGCAGAGTGCCTCGACGAAGGCACGGGGATTTTCTCTCTGGAAGGCGTTCCGGCCCACGCAGACGCCTGCACCCCCGGCCCGGACGGAATCCCTGATGATCTCCAGCGTCTCGAGGTCCCCGGCCTTCTCTCCCCCGGCGATGAACACCGGTACTGAACAGGCCGAAACGATATCAGCGAACGTTTTCGGGTCCCCCGTGTAGTTTGTCTTGATGAGGTCTGCACCAAGCTCCTCTGCCACCCTCACGCAGTGACCGACACTCTCGGGGGACGTGGGGTTAATCCCCTTTCCCCTCGGGTAGATCATCACGAGGAGAGGCATTCCCCAGCGGTTGCAGTCCTTCACGATCATCCCGGCGGACTCGAGCATCCTCGATTCGTTCGGGGCCCCGAGGTTGATGTGTATGGACACGGCGTCTGCCCCGAGTGCGATTGCCTCCTCGACGGTACAGACAAGCACCTTGTCATTCGGGTCAGGGTTCAGCGAGGTGCTTCCCGAGAGGTGAACGATGAGGCCGATGTCCCTCCCCTTCCTCCGGTGACCCCTCTTGACGATCCCCTTGTGGAGGACGATTGCGTTCGCACCACCCTCGCTCACCTCGGAGATCGTGCGTGTCATGTCCTTCAATCCCTCTATCTGGCCCAGCGTGAACCCGTGGTCCATGGGCACGATGACGGACCGGCCCGTGTTCCGGTCCATGATCCTTTCGATCCTTATCTCCTTTCCAATCATGATCTCTTCTCCTGAAGTACTTTGTATGCCTCTTCGGCAGACCGTCCGTGGTGCACGATGAGCGCGGCAGCAGCGATGAACCTGTCGGGTGTCGGATGCTGGAAAGCGTTTCTCCCGATGGAAATGCCTGCTGCACCTCCTTCCATGGCCCCCTCGATCATCTCGAGCGTGGCAAGGTCACTCGTTTTGCTTCCCCCGGCAACGACGACGGGGACAGGGCAGCCCCTCGTGACTTCCCTGAAACTGTCAGGGTCCCCGGTGTAAACGGTCTTGACAATGTCGGCCCCGAGCTCGGCTGCAACCCGTGCAGCAAGGCTCACGTGGCTGACCTGATGTTCGTTCTCGATCTTCCGGCCCCTCGGGTACATCATCGCGAGGAGCGGCATTCCCCATTCCATGCACTCGACTGCAGTGCGGCCGAGATCGGCAAGCATGCGGGCCTCGGAGTCAGCCCCGATATTAATATGGATCGAGACGGCGTCCGCACCCATCCTGAGTGCGTTCGTCACGGTGTTGACGAGGACCTTTTCGTTCGGGTCGGGGCCAATCGACGTGCTCGCCGACAGGTGGAGAATGAGGCCGATGTCCCTGCCACTCCTCCGGTGCCCGTGCAGGGACAACCCGACGTGTCCGAGGACTGCGTTTGCTCCCCCCTCTGCGACGAGGTCAACTGCCCGCCCGAGGTCTATCAGGCCCTCTATCGGCCCGCTGGTGACCCCGTGATCCATGGGAACGATGATCGTCTTGCCGGTGTTCCGGTCCATGATCCGTTCCAGACGAATTTCTTTTCCTCTCATCATGATCTCCTGCCCATGCAGCACATCTTTTGTGAAAAAACGGCCAATGGGCTAGTTAAAAGGCCAATAATAACCAAAAAACGTGCAACCCCGCATCAGGGCCATGGCTCCCGGAAAGGGGTGCGCGAGAACAGATCTTTTGATACTGATGCAAGAGGCGTCGCTAGCAGAGATAAAAACACTCACCGGCGAAAAAACACTCACCTTGCATTGGAGAAAAATGTTGTCCGTTTCTGTATATAAAACTGATGAGCCCGGGGTTCACTTTTTGACCTTCTTGAGAGAGATAACATCGCCGAGGGTCGGGACGACCTTCCCCGCCTGCCTGGCGCTCTCCTCTGCGGATGGAGAGTCTATGAGGCGTATGTTCAGTGCCTTTTCAAGCTTCTTCCTGACGTCGTCTTCCGGGATGAGGTCTCCTTTCTCGATCTTCTTGATCAGGAGCTCCTTCTCCTTGAGATGCATTGCGAGATCCTTCTGGGACCAGCCCCTCTCCATCCTTGCAGTGCGAATCCTCTCTCCGTAGTCCTCGACAATCTCTCCCTCGATGAAGTCAAAGACATCCCTCTTCCTTTTTTCAGGCTGTACCACCGGCGCGCGAAGGGCAGTACCGGTCCGCTGGACTGGTTTTTGAATCTTGGGAACCTCTGTACCATACCGGGCACACTGGGCACAGACCTCGAGCACGGCCCCTTCCACCCTGACCGTTTTCGATTGCCCCTGGATCTTTGCGCCGCACATTTCGCACTGCATACTCGTCGCAAACATCTTTATAGACATTTTTCCCTATATACTTAATCGAGGCAGAAAAATGGTGGAAAGTGCCCGCCAATCCCAGGAACCCCAGAACCCCGAGGAGCTCTACCGCTATCTCCTCGACAGGGTCACTCACATGGAGACCCGCAACCTGGAACTGCGGGAACAGATCCGCCAGATTGAGTCGGACAAGCGCTACATCGAGACCCAGAAGATACGGTACGAACGCGAGGTCAGGAAACTCAAGAGCGAGATCGAACAGTTGCGGAGTCCCCCGCTTATCATCGGGACAATCACGGACGTGCTCGACAACGGGAGGGTGGTTGTCAGGAGCAGCGCAGGCCCGAGGTTCATGGTCAGGAGCTCGATGTGCATCGACCCCGAGAAGCTCAAGCCGGGCGTCCGGTGCACGCTTAACCAGCAGTCCCTTGCCGTTATCGATATCCTTCCGGAGAGCTACGACGCCCAGGTCTACGGCATGGAGGTCGTGGAGAGTCCTGATGAGACGTATGCAGATATCGGCGGTCTCGACGCGCAGATAAACGAGATACGGGAGGCAGTGGAGCTCCCCCTCAGGAGACCCGAGCTCTTCGAGCGCGTCGGTATAGAGCCGCCCAAGGGTGTTCTCCTCCACGGGCCGCCGGGGACGGGCAAGACTCTGCTTGCCCGTGCCGTCGCCCACGAGACCAATGCACATTTCCTGCGCGTCGTAGGTTCGGAACTCGTCCAGAAATACATCGGCGAGGGCGCACGGCTGGTCAGGGAACTCTTTGACCTGGCAAAGAAGAAGGCACCGACCATCATCTTCATCGACGAGATCGATGCCGTCGGAGCCTCCCGCACCGAGTCGACGACATCTGGCGACCGCGAGGTCCAGCGCACCCTGATGCAGCTCCTTGCCGGGATGGACGGGTTCGAACGGCGGGGGGACGTCAAGATCATCGGTGCAACGAACAGGATAGATATCCTCGACCGGGCCCTCCTCCGCCCGGGCAGGTTCGACCGGATTATCGAGATCCCGCTTCCCGATATCCTGGGCAGGGTAGCCATCCTGAAGGTCCATACGCGCAAGATGAACCTCGATGAGAACGTGGATCTCGAGGAGATAGCAAGGCTGACAGAAGGCAAGAACGGGGCCGACCTGAAAGCGATCTGCATGGAGGCAGGCATGTTCGCCATCAGGCGGGAAAGGGAGGCAGTCTCGAAAGAGGATTTCCTGGACGCGATCGAGAAGATTGGCCAGGATTTCGAGCGCCATGTGATCAGGACAGGCTATGGCGCCATGTTTGCCTGAAAAGTATCCCTTTTTCCATCTTTGAAAACTCATTTTTGCGACTTCTCATGGGGAGGAGTGGCAATCGTCGCTTTAGAAACCCATCTGAACCGTCTCTCCCCAGCCGTCCCCTACCAATACCTTAATATATTTTTCTCTACCCCATGAAGGGTAGGTGATTCTATGAGCATGTTAAAAGAATTCATGGACTTCCTGTATGAATACAAGGTCATCGGGCTCGCAATAGCCTTTATCATGGGCCTTGCTGCCAACCAGCTCGTCAAGTCCCTGGTCGACAACATCATCATGCCGGTCATCACGTTTTTCATCCCGGGCGGGGACTGGCAGACTGCGAAACTTGCAATCGGGCCGATCATCATCAGCTGGGGACAGTTCCTCTCCGACCTGATCTATTTCATCATTGTCGCATTCGTCATCTTCCTGATTGCAAAAAAGGTCCTTCGCGAGGACAAGGTCACGAAGAAGTGACGGGAAAATCCTCCCTGTCACTCCCCCTTTTCGCGAGGTACTGGTCCCTCGTGCACCAGACTTCGATCCTCATCTCTCCTTCGCCCGAGTTTTCAGGTGCCTTTTTCCCACTGTCTGCGCGGGCATGCAGGGGTTCATCGCTCACCAGTCTCCCTTCCCGGAACGAGTAAATGCGCCTGTATTTCCACCTTTTCTGGAGGACCGGTTCCCTGCCGTAATAGATCATCCGGGCGATGTCGGCGGTGCAGAAAGTGCCGGGAGCGATCTCGAAGATCACGTCGTGCATGTACCGGCGGACGTACCATCGCAGGTCCGATACGAGGGAGAGGGCGCTCCCGAGTGATGCCGGGGTGACCTCGACGCCGGCAGGTGTCCTTGCCGGCTGGTAGAAGCGCAGTGCCTCCCTGCTCGTCTCTGACGAGAGGAGAGCGGAGTAGAGGTCAACTCCTTCCCTGGGGACAAAGACCACCCGCATACGTAACCTGCCAGATATGTATCACGCTGCCGTGAATAGGTTATGCTCCTCCAATGGCTCCGGAGCAGCTGCCGGGTTGACTGGAAAAAAGATGGAGAAAAGGATCAGATATACATGCGGAGGTCCGGCGACTGTTCGTTTCGAACTTTCCTGACAGACTGCAGGAAATCTTCCTGGGAGACTGCAGCAGCCTCTCTCCGCACGGCATTCATCCCGGCTTCGCGGCATATCGCCTGGAGTTCTGCCCCCGTCGCTCCCTTCGTCATGCCCACGATGGCAGAAAGGTCCACATCCTTTCCAAGGGCCATGCGCTGGGTATGGATCTTTAAGATCTCCAGCCTCCCCTCGTCGTCCGGCAGCGGGATGGCAATGACGCGGTCGAACCTTCCCGGGCGGAGGAGGGCGGGATCGAGCATATCGACCCTGTTCGTGGCTGCCATGATGCGCACGTCACCCCTCGTGTCAAAACCATCCATCTCGGCAAGGAGCTGCATCAGGGTTCTCTGGACCTCGGCACTCCCTGACGTCCCGTCGTTTGTCCGGGTGCTCCCCACAGCATCGATCTCATCGATGAAGACAATGGATGGAGACTTTTCCCGTGCGAGAGCGAAGAGCTCGCGGACGAGCTGGGCGCCCTCCCCGATGTACTTGTGGACCAGCTCGCTCCCCGACATGCGGATGAACGTTGCCTTTGCCTGGTGTGCCACGGCTTTTGCTATCAGTGTCTTTCCAGTCCCGGGAGGCCCGTAGAGGAGGATCCCCTTCGGGGGTTCGACACCCACCCGTTCGTATATCTCTGGTTTCGTGAGGGGATACTCAACGGCCTCCCGAACTTCCTCGATCTCCTTTGAAAGACCACCAATCTGGCTGAACGTTACTTTCGGTGACTCTTCGAGTTCCATCACGCGGACCCGGGAATCAAATATCGACCCGACGATCTTCACGATGGAGAGTGCGTTATTGACGGCAACCTTTGTCCCCGGCTTGAGCTGGCGGAAGAGTTCATCGTTGACGTGGGTGAGGTATTCCTGGTTGTTCCCCTGCTGGCGGAGGTAGACTTCTCCCTTTCCCAGGAGGTCGACGACGACGGCAACGAAGAGCGGCATGCGCTTGAGCTGGTTGTTCTCTCGTTTGAGTTGCGCATTCTCCCGGAGAAGCTCGTCGTTTCTCACCTTCAGGTCAAGGACCTGGGATTCGAGATCCTGGATCTTCAGCTGTATTTTTATCTCGGTATCGGTTCCGGCGTTCTTGATGACGCTTTCTTCCATGCTACACTTATATCTGAACTTCCCTACATTTATGTGGTGTGATTGTGATCATCCGGGGACGCGGGATATCGGGGGGTTGCGGGACGGGGCAGGCCCTCGTTAGTCCTGCTGCCATCTCTTTTCTGTCTGGCGTCAACCCCGAGACCGGGACGATCGTCGAGAAGGGACATCCGCTCGAGGGACAGTCCATCGCCGGGAGAGTTCTCGTGTTTCCCCACGGGAAAGGCTCGACGGTCGGGTCCTACGTCATTTATGCCCTTTCCCGGAATGGGAAGGCGCCGGCAGCGATGGTCAATGAAGAGGCCGAACCCATCATCGCCGTCGGGGCTATCATCGGGCGGGTTCCGCTCGTCGACAGGCTGGAGGGTGGTCTCTCCCGGCTCCGGGACGGAGACCTGCTCAGGGTCAACGGGGACATGGGCACGGTTGAAATACTGGAGAACGGCGAAGATCCCCGGAGGAGATAGAAATAAGAAGGGATAGTCTCAAGAGTCTCCCGTTCCCATTCTCCTCCATGAGACCCGGAATGATCATACTGCTCATCCTTGCCGTTTCTGCCATCGCATTCGCAGGGTGCACGGAAACCCCGTCTATGTCATCCCAGAATGGTGGCCCGGTGGGCATTGGCGGAAGTTCATTTGCCACCGGACCAACAGTCACCCTGCCGCCCGAGCAGAATGTCGAGATACAGGTCAACGAGAAAGACCCCATCTACGCAACCATAACGGTTGTTTTTGCGGGAGGAAAGGGCCAGATCGCAGTGAGGGACATTCTGGTCCGCGTGACCACCTCCGATGGAAAGGTGACCGAACAGCACCTCCCGCCACAAAAAGGATCTGAAGTGGTATTCAAGGGAACAAAGGGAGACGACCGGCTGGAGGTCACCGTCACCCTCACCACGGGCGCAACCTATAAGATCATCGACCGGATCATCCCGTACCGGACGAGGGGCTAAAAAAGAGAGGTGTGACCCCGGGGGTGACCGGACACGGGAACCCCCATCCCGCCTTTCATTGCCCACCCATCCTTTTTCCCCGGAAATGGACGTCTGCTGGAGGTACATACCTGCGGCCCGGAACTCCTACGCAGCACTCTATGCCGCATGCGAAAGGGAAGGGTTCGTCCTGCGCCCCGTGGATACGCCGCAGGGGGATGTGACCTGTTACAGTCTTAATTCCCTGAACGCTCACCAATATATCCCCGAAATGAAACGTGCCCCCTGCATTACAATCGCGGGGGGACCCCATGCAACGGCGTGCTACGCGGAGATCGCATCCATTGCCGATTACGTGGTCGTGGGAGAGGGGGAATACACGCTCCCCGCGCTCCTCGCATCGATAGAAAACGGCTCTCCCCTGCCACGCGGTGTTGCAACACGGGAAAGTTATTCCTGCGCGGATACATGTGTCCGTCTCGATGCATTTCCCGCTTTTTCCCGGATGAAGGGTTACATCGAGATCTCGCGGGGCTGTCCCCATGCCTGCACCTATTGCCAGACACCAAGGATATTCGGGCCTGCCATGCGTCACAGGAGCATCGATGCGATCGCCGGGGCAGCCCGGAAATTCCGCGATGCCCGGTTCGTGACACCCAATGCACTGGCATATGGCTCGGACGGGATCCACCCCCGCCTCGATAAGGTCAGGTCCCTCCTGTCCGCGCTCCGGTATCCCGGCCAGAAAATCTGGTTCGGGACGTTCCCAAGCGAAGTCCGGCCGGAATGGATCACGGAAGAGGCGCTTGACCTTGTTACCACGTACTGCAGCAACAGCCGGTTGCACTTCGGAGCCCAGTCGGGAAGCAACCGCGTCCTCTCAATGCTGCAGAGGGGCCACACGGTCGAAGATGCAGAAAGGGCCATCGATCTCATCGTGAATGCAGGGTTGATACCCGTTGTCGATTTCATTGTCGGGCTGCCCTGCGAAACGGAAGAGGACCAGGAGATGACTGCAGCGTTCATCCGGTGGACGGCATCGCGCGGACAGGTCCACGTCCACAGGTTCATTCCTCTCCCCGGCACCCCCCTTTCCGGTCTCCCTCCGCGCCCCCTCATACCCGGGCTGGAAAGCCTGCTTGGGACCCTTGCACTGAAGGGGAAGCTGACTGGTACATGGCGTGACCGGACGAAAAGTTTTTTTTAAAAACCCTTTCGAATGAATATTCACATGAGAGATGTTCTTCTGCTGGCCGATCTCCACGGTGAATTCGGAAAGATCGGGTCATTCCTGGATCTCGCACCGGATGCCATCATCATAGCCGGCGACATCACCAACATGGGCCCTGCGGATTCTGTCGAATCCCTCTTTGACCGGATAGACGTTCCCGCATTTGCGGTCCCTGGCAACTGTGACCCGAGGGAGACCGTGGACGCGCTGGAGCGATCCGACTGCGTCTGTCTCCACGGATCGTCCCTTAGCCTGGGCAACATCACCCTTGTCGGAATCGGCGGTTCGAACCCGACACCATTCTCCACGCCCTTCGAGATGACAGACAAGCAGATCGATGACATCCTCTCGCCGCTTGTCGCCAGAATGGAGAGACGTACCCATAACGTCCTGATATCGCATGCCCCTCCCCTGGGCATCCTCGACCTTGCCGGAGGAAACCACGTGGGATCCGCGAGTGTCCGCAAGCACATGGCGTCATTTGACCTCGTCTGCTGCGCTCACATCCATGAACAGAGGGGCGTTGCCGAGGAATCGGGCATCAGGGTCGTCAACCCGGGTATGGCAGCCCTCGGGCAGGGTGCCATGCTCCACTTCGGGGACGAACCAAGGTCAATCAGGATTGAACTGACCCAGGTATAACGAAAAGATACTTATTACCCCTTTTTCCTGCTTTTTTCCAGGAGTTCGAGGTAGGAGTCCTGGATGGGTTTTCCTGTTACACCAAGCGAGGCTGCAAGATCGATGAGGTACGACGCTGGTACCCCCGCATGGGAATCCAGTTCTATCTCGACGAATTCACCAAGACCTTCCACGGAATCGAGTGTTACGGTCGCGTCCCCGACGTGGTAATACTCTCTCCGTTTCCTCACCTCCGCAACGGGCCTGAATCCCAGCGCGACGAGGATCTTTTCCATGGTTTCGCCCGATTCGATCCCGCAGATGATCTCTTCCCTTGCCTTGAGCGGGTGCCCGGTTTTCCGCGAACCCTTGTAGGTGAGGGTGTAGTGCCCTCCAGCCTCCCGCAAACGGAGGGCCTCGTCAGTCTTTGCGAAGTCCCGCGCGGGCGAGTTGAGGTAAAGGTCACGTTCCGTGACGGCACATTCAAAGACCGCCCGCATGGTGTGCAGTCTCTCCCTCACTGCACCGAGATCATCCACACGTGCTTTCAACTCGACCTCGAGCATGGTACAGGTCTCACATGATAATGGGGGTTTTGGGATGAAATGAGGTTTTGGGAATGATCGCAGGAGGAGTGTCCCGGAAAACGAGGGTTCTCCCACCTGCCCTGCTCGATTAAGTATATCTTGCCCGCTTTGTAAATGTATTAAGAATCCCAACCCCGGCGGGGTCCTTTCCCCAGTATCACGAAGCCGGGGGGCATACCGGGGATACCAGGTGTTACCAATGGCAATCCAGAAGGGAGATTTTATCAGGCTCAGCTATACCGGCAGAGTGGACGGGACTGTTTTTGATACGACTGACGAGGAAGTCGCAAAGGAGGCGGGGATATATAACCCCGAGGCAATCTATGGGCCTGTGACAGTGAGGGTCGGCAGCCAGCACGTCATCATCGGGCTCGACGAGGCCCTCGAGGGCAGAGAGGTCGGGGAGGAAGGAGAACTCGAGATCCCACCCGACAAGGCATTCGGCCCGCATGACCCGTCGCGTGTCGAAGCATACAACAAGAATGCATTCAGGGAAAAACCCAAGAAGGGCATGACATTGAAGGTCCCTGAAAAGGGCGAGGGGAAGGTCGTTGATGTCATCGGGAACAGGGTATTAATCGATTTCAACCACCCGCTTGCCGGAAAGACGCTCTCCTACCGGTTCCGCGTGGACGAATGCGTCACGGAACCCGTCGAGCAGGTCAGGGGCTTAATCAGGTTGTATGCAGGCAGGGACATGGACGTCTCCCTGGATTCCGGAGTGCTCACCATCCACCTGCCGCCGGGGATTACCTACGACCGCAGGTGGCTCCTGTGGAGAAGCAGGGTCATTCAGGAGACCTTCTCGGCCATTCCCGGAATCGCGCGGATAGTCCTCGAGGAGACATTCAACAGGCCCGGGGAATCAGAACCCGTCGAGTAAATACCCTCTTTTTTTCCGTCCGCAATCTTTCACAATGCTTCTCTGCAGAGAGGTGACAGTTTTTCAATGAGCCTGTCGACCTGTGCCGGTGCCGTGCCGATGTACCGGGCAGGGTCGAGGAGAGCCCGAATCTCGTTGACGGGAATAATTTTAGTGACGTCGCTGTTACCCGAAAGGACTTCGATGAGGGGTACATTCCGTTCAAGTGCCTCCATGCTTGCCTGGCGGAGGATCTCGTGAGCCTTCTGCCGGTCCATCCCCCTCTCCGCAAGGGCAATCATCACTGCTTCTGCCATGTTGATACCATGGAGGAGGGAGAGGTTTGCCTCAATGCGATCCGGCTTGAGGACGAGCCCGTCGAGGACACCGGTCATCACGCTGAGAATGTGGTCGGCAAGGACGCTTGCCTCCGGGAAAAGGACGCGCTCGCAGGATGAGTTGGTCAGGTCACGCTCATCCCACAGGGTATTGTTCTCGAGCGCGGGGGAAACCGAGGAGCGGACAACGCGGGCAAGCCCGCAGACCTGTTCGCTCCTGATCGGGTTTCTCTTGTGGGGCATGGTGCTCGACCCGACCTGGCGCGACCCGAACGGTTCCTCGACCTCGCCGATCTCGCTCCGCTGCAGGGTACGGATCTCGATCCCGATTTTATCGAGGGTCGTTGCAACGTTTGCCAGGAACATGAAATACTCGGCATACCTGTCCCTCGATATCACCTGGTTGGACACGTCGACGGGGGATAGCCCGAGCAGTTCCATCATCGTCGCCTGCACTTCCATCCCCTTCCCGCCGATCGCCGCCTGGGTCCCGACGGCACCCGTCAGCTGCCCGACTGCGATCCGGGCCTTCAGCTGCCCCAGCCTCTCGATATGTCGGGCGATTTCGCTTGCCCAGATGGCAAAACGAAGCCCGTAGGTCGTTGGAACTCCAATCTGGCCATGTGTCCTTGCGGCACAGACAAGTACGCGTGTCTCCCCTGCCCTGCGCAAGAGAACGGCAAGCAGGCGGCGCAGTTTCCTGTCGAAGACACGCGTTGCCTCCGCGAGCTGGAGACCGGTTGCGGTATCCAGGATGTCGTTCGAGGTCGCCCCGAAATGGACGTATCCGCCCCCCTCCCCGCACTGCTCGGCAATAGCCCTGACGATGGCCATCATGTCATGGTGGATCTCCTCTTCGATCTCCTTCGCACGGGAGAGCGTGGCCCTGCCTGCCCCTGCCGCAATGGCATCGGCTGCCCGTGCGGGGATGAGCCCGTGCCTTGCGAGTGCCTGCGCAAGGGCAACCTCGGCCCTGACGATGCACGAGAACCGGAAGTCCTCGCTCCATATCCTCCGCATCTCTTCTGTGCCGTACCGGTACTCGATGGGATGGATTGCCATGGCTAAAAGTTGGTTCTCCCCGATAATAAAAAGGAGTCAGGGGATAAACACTCCTTCCCAATGACCGGTCTTGAGGACTTCTTCCCGTACCCTGGTTTCCGCCCGCACCAGCGCGAGATGCTCGAGTTCTGCTCCGCGTGTGCCCGGGACGGCGGCATCGCTCTCATCGATGCCCCGACGGGGAGTGGAAAATCGAGCATTCTTGCCGCACTCGTGGCAGGGGGCGGGGGCAGGAGGGTACTCGTGGCAGTCCGGACCGTGAGCCAGTTGAACACGTTCATCCGCGAGGCATCGCTCATCCGCAGGAAAAAGCGGGATCTCCGGGTTGCATACCTGGTTGGAAAGAGGGGGATGTGCCCGCTTTCGGGTGAGGGCGATGTCTACAGGCGGTGCGAAGGGGTCAAGGCATTCTCTTCCACCCTCATGCGACAGAGGGCTGAAAACGGTGCCCTCGTCCCCTCCCGCGACCCCTTCATCAGGCAGCAGATACAGAGGATGGATCCGCAAAGGCCGATCCTCTGTCCCTTCTTCATTGCAAGCAGGGTCTTTATCCGGTCCGAATCGGGGCTCCGCATGGCACCTTCCCCGGAGCTCCGGGCTGCCGCAGACCGGGTCCTCCGCGAGGATGTCTGGCCCCGCCAGCTCCAGGACGTGGCACACCCGGTCTGCCCCTACGAGATGATGGTGCTTGCTGCACAGAAGGCCGACGTAATCCTCCTCAATTACCAGCACATTTTTGACGAGGAAATTTCGAGAACCCTTTTTGCGAACCTCGATATCGACCCTTCCGAGACCATCCTCCTCATCGACGAGGCCCATAACTGCGGTGATGCCGTGTCCGCGGCACAGAGCGTGGCAATTGACCAGGTGATCCTCGACCAGGCCGGGCAGGAACTTGCGGGATTTGCCCGTAAGAAGGGGACAGCGGCAGCCCTCCAGCAGGTTCTCCCGCGGATATCGGAGTTCATGGACGGCGTGAAGAACTCTCCCGAGGCAGAAGACTGGTTTGATCCGGGCATCTTTGACAGGATGGTGGTGAGGGGATCCCTCTACAGGGACATGGGTGCAATCGTTGATGACCTGATGGAACTCTCCGAAAAGATCCACGAGAAGAACATGCGTGACGGGGATTTCCACGAGAGTGCCATCGAGAAACTGACCCGCTTCCTCTTTTCGCTCTCGGGCTCATCCCATGATCCCTCTTTCCTCACGCTTTTCCAGAAAGACGAGGGCAGGGTTACACTCGAAGTCAGGTGCATCGATCCCGGCATCAGGTTGAGCGAGATTGGAAGCTCGCACCACGCCTGCATCCTCATATCAGGGACACTCTCTCCCGTCGAGAGCTATGCCCGCCTCTACTTTCGTGATATTGCCGTCAGGACCCTCTCCCTCCCGAACGCGTTTCCCCGAAAAAACCGTCTCGTGCTCTGCGCAAAAGATATCACGACAGCTTACTCGATGCGCCAGAACGAGTCCAATCTCGACCTGATAGAGGATTATATCAGGGAATTTTCCAACCTTCCGGGGAACGTTGCAGTTTATTTCCCTTCGTACCAGTTCCTCGACCACTATGCAGGCCGCCTCGGCGAAAGACTGGGAAACAAGGTCATCTACGTGGAACCCCGCGACGCGCGCGAAGCCGATGAGTCCCTCCGGGAGTTCCTCTCCCTGCCGGGTTCGGGGCGGTCGGGCATCCTCCTTGCGGTGTGCGGGGGCAAGTGGAGCGAGGGTCTCGATTACCGCGGTGAGCTCCTCCGGGCTGCCATGGTCATCGGGCTCCCCCTGGCACCCTTCAATCATGTCCGGAAGATGATTATCGAGTACTACAGGCGGCGGTTCGGGGAAGAGGGGGAATTTCTCTGTTACACGCTCCCTGCCGTCAACCGGGCGCAGCAGGCCCTTGGGAGGGTGCTCCGTACACCGGAGGACAGGGGTGTGCTCGTCTTTGGAGAAAAGAGGTTCCTCGAAGGGAGAGTCAACCGGGGGCTCTCGCCGTGGATCAGGGAAGAACTCCATCCCTGCCTGTTTTCCGATTTCAAAAAATTTGTCAGGTCATGGAAATGAGGGAGGGATCCTGTCGCCTGGGTCTCTGGCACGTGCACGTGTACTGGGAGGGATCAACAGTCTCCCGGGTGAGGTTCTCCCGGACTCCCCTTCCCGGTCCCGTGCCGGTCCAGTTCAGGCGGTATTGTGCAGGAAAAAGGGAAGATTTTGGCGGGCTGACCAGCATTGCCCTCTCCCATGAGTATCCCTATTCTGCCATTTACAGCGAAGTCAGGAAAATCCCCTACGGGGAGACGCGGACGTACGGCCAGGTGGGTTCGGCCCTCCACGTGTCACCCCGCCTCGTGGGCCTTGCAATGAAGAGAAATCCGACCCCCCTCATCATCCCCTGCCACAGGGTCGTTTCGAGGAATGGGATAGGGGGGTTTTCTCCGGACCCCGAGCTGAAGGGAGTGCTCCTCTCCCTGGAACAGAAAAATAAAAGGGTTTTATCGCGGTGAGGTGAAATGAATCCGGTGTGCAGGACATGATACCAGCGCAAGGGGATTGCCAAGTGGGGGCTTGCGTTCACCCTGTCGGTGAGTCCCGGGAGGGAGGTCAGTGAGAGCCTCCCTGGTTGCATGACACGGAGATCAGCCATCATCCTCGTCGGTGGCGAGGCGAAGCGGGCAAACGGGCAGGAAAAGTACTTCTTCACGATGGACGGGCGCACGTTCATCGAGAGGCTTATCGGAAGCCTGGAACAGGTCGTTGACGAGATCGTCCTTGTCGCCAAGGACCCCGCCCAGTGCCAGCGTTTCTCCCACCTCGAAGGAGTCCGGTGCGTGACGGATATCAGGAGGGGAAGGGGACCGATAGGCGGGATCGACGCGGGGGCACGTGCAGCCACCGGAGACCTCGTTTTTGTTTGTGCATGCGATATGCCCTGTGTTTCTCCCGGTGTCGTCCGGGAGCTCTTCTCGCTCATCGGGGATGCAGATGCTGTCATTCCCCGCTGGGATGGCGAGATGCTGGAGCCCCTGCATGCGGTGTACCGGAGAACTTCGCTCATTTCCTGCCTGGAAAGGCAGGATCCCCCGTCGCTACGGGCACTCGCCGGTTCTCTTCACGTGGTTTTCGTGGATGCCCGCAGTTTCGGGGAGATAGACCCGGAATTGCGCACCTTCACCAACATCAACCGCCCCGAGGATCTCTCGTCTCTCTCACGAGGTGCATGAGAGAGTTGCCACAGGCGTTACGTCCGCTCCCGGGCCGGCAGGGACACGCATCTGGACCGTTGCCGAGAGATCGTTTCCGGAGAACTCTACAAGGTAATCCCCTGCCGATCGGATCGTCATTACCCTGTACTTGTCGACGCTGTATGTCCGGGCAAACCCGTCCTGGGCTATGATATTCCCGGATGCCCTGTCACGGACTTTGACTTCGAGGTATGCACTCGGGCTGATGACAGTCTGCGTGACGTAGACGTCATCCCTCGTGGTGAACCTGCTCTCGTACCAGATATTCCTCGTCACCATCTTTGGGGAGATGCATATTTCAATGATGAGGGGGGGATTTTCGACGGTGACGGAATAAGCAGTGGCATTGTTGGAGAAGGGGATCACGTTCCGGTAGACCGCTTTATAAACCGTCTGTTCGTAAGTGGGTTCCGGCATCTTGCTGTAGGATACGGGTGTTCCGGGTGGTAACGGTGTGGGGAAAGGTGTTGCCTGCGTGACGACCCGGGTATCGATGATATTCTGCGTCGGTGCCGTAGTAGCCTCCTGCGTGCCTGTCCCCCCGCTTCCCTGCGTGGTTTTCCCTTTACTCTCTTTGGGTGGCGTGATACACCCGCAGGCCAGGACTGCCACAACGAGGATAATGACGAGGAGACAGGCGATTCCTCCACCCTTCATAAGAAAAAGAGATTGTATTGCCGATATTTATGCATTTATACTCGAAAAGATGAAACGGAATGTATCTCTTCCCGCGGGATCCATCCATATTTTTATAAGTTCAGTCAGGAAATCATTCTGGCAGGAGAAAAAGGATCTCAGCGTCCCATGGAAAAGAAGGAAGGATTCTGGAAGAAGGTCGACCGATCCCTGAATGTTGCGGACGGTTATGTCCTCAAGGCAGATATGCTTGCCCATGACAGGCGGTTCGAGGAAGCAGTCGAGTACTATGACAAGGCCCTCGAGATCGTCCCGGGAAACGCGGATGTATGGGCATTCAAGGGGATAACCCTCCAGGGAGGGCTCGGGAGGGACGAAGAGGCAAGGAAATGCTGGGAACGGGCAAAATCCCTCGACCATACCCTGGCCATGGCAGTGGACATGACAAAGGAAGAGACCGGCAGGGGAGTCGAGGTTGAATCCATCCCCTGGTCCGACCTAAAGGACAGCTGCCGCGACAAGCTCAAGCGGATGATGTTAAAACAGGCTCAGTCCGAGAGAAAAGGATAATACTTTTTTACTTCTCCGGGCTCTCTGCAATCTCCATTTCGACGAGGACAGGGGCAATTGTCCCGGTATCCACGCACCTCTTTGCAAGGCGTGTCAGGCGGCGGACATACATGATATGTGCCACCTGGAACCCGACGAGGAGGCCAAAGCAGAGCGTGACGATGCTGATGACTGTATACGCCGTTATGTCAACCATTTTCTTCCTCTCCCTTTTCTTCAGGACTCCCTCTCCATCTCCGTGATGAGTGGAACGATGGAGTCCGCCCGCTCACACTCCTTTGCAACCGCGAGAAACCGCCTTGAATAGTATGTATTCATCACAAGGTGCCCCGCGACCAGCCCGATGACAAACATCAGCACTGCGATGATCAGGTAAATGACCAGTTCGTCCATCCTCTCTCACAGTTTTTACAGAGCGGGGATATGATAAACCTAACCACACAGGGAAAAAAGGAGCGTGTCGTACCCTGGCAGGCATGTATTGTATTATTTGCCGGAAGGTGTCTCCCTGCAGAAAATGTATGCAGGGAGCCGGAGCCTTGCGTGGAAAGATGTGCCGGGATAGATCTCGCGGGTCAGTTCCAGACTGCAGCTGTCAAGGCCATATCCCCTTTCCCGGTCATGCATCTCCTCGCACGACTTGTAAAAGGCAACGAGTGCCTGCCCCGGGTCATCTCCCGAGAGCAGCACGGGAGAGATGATCGAGACCAGTCTCCGGCCTTCCCCGTCCGGGAGGGGGAGCGGAGTTCCATCGACATGGAGAGAAGCCCCAAGAACCCGGTACGTGCCATTCTCCTGGAACGAGAACTCGAGCGTTATTCCTGTCTGGTGGAGTCCCTGCATCCCGATAGTAATAAAATTGACCAGGAAGTCGTGGAAAGCGGAGAGGTTCTCTGCCTGTTCACTCTTCAGGCAGGCAATCACTTCGTCCCGCGTCTTTTCAGGAAGTGTCGGGTCTTTCGAGAGTTTTGCGATCAGCAGGTCCCTCTCTTCGAGGTGCCGAATCATCTTACGGAGAGTGGCAAAGGTCTTCCAGAACGTGACCTCGTGGATGCCCGGGTGAACCGTGACTCCTCCGGCCTGATTCTCCCTATTTTCCTCCATTTTTTCCTTTCGTCTCCACATTGCCCTTATTTGGGTTCGAGATCTGCTGCATCAGGGCCTTCCTCTTCCTGTGTTCCCTTATCTCGTTGAAAATGAGGATGAAATTGAATCCCACCACGACTATGTTGAGTGTGGAGCTCATCCAGAAGAGCGGGGTTATACCCTGGACGATGAAGGTCGTTGCAAGGAGGAGAGCAACGAAACAGATGAGGTAAAAAAATATCCAGGGTCTGATATTCATGAGCTCCATGCCGTTATCAGATGGTGTGTTCTCCTGAAATATAGGTTTGGAAGGTATCAGGTTGCCCTGTCGGGCATGAGACTGCCTGGCAGATCAATTCGGGAACTTGGATATCCGGCTCATGTCCTCTCCAGGTGTTTTTCTGGAACCCATTCCCTCGTGCCGGAGAATTGCCTCTCCCTTCTTCAACCCGGGGACGCACACCGTCATTGATTTGGGAAGGGCACCGTTCCGTTTTTATGGTACCCTGCATCATACTGATCATACCATGCCCACTCCCTCCCGCATCCTTGCATCTGCCCACCAGACGCTCGAGGAGAGGAGGGATACCGTCAAGCTGGGCATCATCGCGATTTTTGCAGTGACGTCCCTCATCTTTACGCTCTACCTCATTGTCACCCGCGACCAGGCCTTTGCTGCCTCGCTTTACCCCCTGATCCCCCATCTCTACCTCATCCCGATCATCCTGCTCGCGCTCTGGTACCCCCGCCGGGGCCTCCAGATCACGCTGCTCCTCATCGCCGCAATCCTGCTCCTCACAACGTTCCTGTTCCTCGAGGGAATCGTGTTAAACCCCTTCATCGCCCTCCTCAATGCGGGTATGGACATCGCGATCTTCGTTGCCCTTGCACTGTATGCAAAGGACAGGACTCTTGTCGAGTCGTTCCTGCGGGGGTTCTTCGAACATTCCGGCCTTGGAGAGACGTTCGAGGAAGCAATGGAACACCCCTCTGTCCGGGCGAAGATCAAGTTCGAGGGGGCATTCGAGGACGTTATCCGTGCACTCCATAACCCTGACGAAGAAGTGCGCGAGGAGGCGGCACGGGCACTCGGGGAGCTCGGCGACAGCCGGGCCGTGGAACCCCTCATCGGGCTGCTGTCGGATGAAAACCGGTACGTGAGGAGGGAGGCTGCCAAGTCGCTTGGGAAGATCGGGGACGAACGGGCGATTGTCCCCCTTATCAATGCCCTCAAGGACGAGGACCGGTACGGGCGCGAGGGTGCCGCGGAGGGACTCGGGGATATGGGAGAAAAAGCCTTTTCCCACCTCGTCTCTGCCATGGAAGATCCCGACTGGCACGTCCGGACAGGGGCAGCAGTCGCCCTCAGGATCATCGGTGACAAGAGGGCACTCCCCGCCCTTACCCGGGCCATGCAGGACGAGAACAGGTTCGTCCGCCGCGAGGTCATCAAGTCCCTCGGCCGGATCGGTGACCACAGTGTCATCGACACTCTCATTGCCGCGTTGAAGGACCCCGACCGGAGCGTCCGGCTCCGTGCAGTGAGTGCCCTTTCGAAGTGCAACGACCCGCGGGTCGTCGAACCCCTCATCGAGGCGCTCAACGACGAGGACTCCGGTGTCCGTCTCCGGGTGATACGGGCACTGGAGGAGATCGACGATCCGCGGGCAGTCGAGGCGTTGAATAATACTATTTAAATTTTCCCTTTTGTTTTACAGGGTTACCCTCCGGTAAAATGCCTTTTTCGTAAAAAAGGGAGGGGCTATGAAGCAAATGTTTATAAATAGAGAAGATAATCTACACTTGCAGGCTAACCGGAGGGATCCGTTAGTCTTGCGAGGTGTAGACTATGAGAAAAGATCAAAGAAACGATGACGCGTTCACCGGGCTTGAAGCCGCGATTGTGCTGATCGCATTCGTGGTCGTGGCTGCGGTGTTCTCGTATGTAGTGCTCGGCGCCGGGTTCTTCACGACCCAGAAGAGCCAGGAAACGGTCTACTCGGCGACGAAACAGGCAAGCGCAAACCTTGCGGAATCGGGACCTGTCGTGCTGGAAACGGATGGTTCAAGTGCGGTAAAAAACATTTCGTTCAACCTCAAACCAGCCGCGGGAGCGTCTCCTATTGACCTGACCCGGATTACGTACCATCTCACCACGACCGCTCAGGAAGCATTATACGTGGACCAGAAGGCAAATGGGACGTATAAAATCAACAGGACCCAGATCATTGGAGATGGTGACGACCTTCTTGAAACCGATGAGATGTTCAGGGTTGTCCTCAATGCCCAGGATCCTGGTGTTGAAATAAATAAGACTGCTGTGTTCTCCATTGAGATCAAACCGGACGTGGGAGCATCACTCCTCCTCCAGAAACATGCACCGCCAGGGTTAAATGCAGACAGTTTCTACGAGGTGTATTGAAATGACCCGGAAAAACATTGATAACGAGAGGGCATTCACCGGTCTCGAAGCAGCAATTGTCCTGATCGCATTCGTTGTCGTGGCTGCAGTCTTTTCGTACGTGGTGCTCGGGGCAGGGTTCTTCACGACCCAGAAAAGCCAGGAAACTGTCTATTCGGCAACGAAACAGGCCACCTCGAGTTTCGAGGTCATTGGAAGCGTCTACGGGATAGCACTAGAAACCAACGCACAAAACCTCTCGCACGTAAAATTCACCATCGGTAATACTGCCGGTGGAACCGCGGTAGATATGACCAAGGTTGTCGTTGAGTATACCGATGAGAAACAGAGGTGGTATGGTGATGAGTATGGTACACCCAAAGACGGCATCACAGAAGATTGGCTAAAGACCAACACCACTCCAATGTGGGGTATTCTTGACAGGGTCAACGCCGATACTGATGACCTGCTCGAACCCGGGGAACAGTACATCCTGGGAATTAAACTTCCCAATACTACAACACCAAGCACCACTTTCACCCTGACCCTTCAGCCGGCAAGCGGCGCAGCTTATCCGATCGTGCGGAGAGTCCCGGCAGGAATCGACATAGTGAACATCCTTGGGACCTGAAAAATCCCAAAACTATTTCCCTTTTTCTCGTTCATCAACGGAATGGACTGTCACTCTTCACCATTGAGAGATGTCTCTGGCACAATGAAGGTATGATGGAAACTGACTTTTCACACCCTCATCATTCACGCTGGTGTGGAGTGCAAGAGTGATATCCATTATATAGATTTAATTCTATAATAATACCTGGAACAGGGTAACCTTTAATAATCTTCAATAAGGAGAATTCCTCATGGCAGTCAGTCAGTCCCAGGTCGACCACATCATCGCATCTGCCTCTTCTGACGACCCGGAGGTCAAGCTCCTCAAGCTCCAGGACGAGGTGGAGCTGATCAAGACCTCCATCAAGCGACTGCTGATCGATATCCGGGAACGGATGAACGACCTCGAGAACCCCATCGTGTCTGCAGGGGGCGGGGCCTTAGGAGAAGACGTTTCTGCAAAAATGGCAAGCGTTCTCAAGGATACGTCAAGTGCCATCGAGTCTGCTGCAGGTGCCATCAAATCGACAGCCGAGACAAAGAAGACCGATGAAAAGGAGGACAAGGGTGCCGGGCAGGATACCCGGGTCTCAGCGCAGGACCAGCAGGTACCTCAGGCTTACCCCACCGCTCAGGGTGTCACCCAGGGAGTCCCGGCGACGCAGCCTTCAGTCCCGCCCGGAAAAACAGACATGGACTTTCTGGCTGCTCTCAAGTCCCAGCTTGCATCGCTCCCGAAAGAGGAGGAAGGTGCAAAGGCGGCTGCTGGTGACAAGGTCAGGCTGCAGAAGGTCTTCCGCCTCTTCGAATGGACATCCCGCAACGTCAAGCGTTTCGGGCATGACCGCGTCGACCTGATGCTCGATGCCTACCACGCGATGGGATACATCTCTGACAAGTCCTGCAAGCTCGTCAAAGACATGGCACGCCTCATGCCGACCAGCATCGGGGAGCTGCACGAGATACGGGCAGACGAGTTCGTATCCGAGCTCTACGAGCTCAACCATATCCTGAACCCCTCGGACTCGACACTGGACCGCGACATGATCGAGGTCCTGATGGAGAAGAGGGAAGGGAGGGATACCCAGAAGTACCTCGCTCCCGGGCGGCATCCCCGCGAAGATGCCGGGGAGCAAGGATATTTACCCTCCCGTGACAGACCGTAGGGTGAGATGTCAAGCGAGACCATCGTCACTGCCCTTTTTCTCATCAGTGCCGTTATAGCCGCGGGTGTGCTCATCAACGCGATTTTTCCTGCCATTTACAGGACCGCAGACACCTTTGGCTCCGTCTCGACACAGGCAGAAACCAAGATGCGGACCGATTTCCGGATCGTCAACACGTTTGCCAATGACACGGCCGTCAAGGTCTGGTGCAAAAACGTGGGAACCGCACGTATCCATGTCAACGAGATCGATAATGGCGATATGTATGCAGGCAACCCCGGGAACTTTGACCGCTGGTCGCTCGAGGGGCTGTACAACAAGGGTGACCTCGTTAACTCCTACTGGGATCCCGGTGAGACGCTGGCGATCACAAAGACTGGCATTGGTTCGTACCTTTCTGGGGACGACGATGTCTATGTCGCCATCGTCCTTCCGAACGGGGTGAGGAGGGACCTGACATTTGCCAAGTTCTCGAGCTTATAAAAAGGAGGTCTGAATGGCAGCAGCAAGTCTCGTTGCGACTGCATTTGGAATCATCATCATCATCATCACGGCGTATGTCCTTGCCGGGAGCACCCTTGCCACGAGCGAAATCGTGACCACAGCCCAGAAGGACATGACCGAGATCCAGCTCAAAATGCTTGGGACATCGCTTGAGATCGGAGAGCCACCAGTCAACCTCACGAGTCCGCTGTCAATCACTCTCTCCAATACAGGGAACGAGCCGATCCGGGATTTTAAAAACATGGACGTCTATCTCTTCTTCTCTGATACAGGACCCGTTTTGTATAAATACTCGCCGGGAAGCGGTGATGGCTGGTGGAATGATAGTAGGTCCCTCGGATATTTTTATCCCACCCAGTGGGATCCGGGGGAGACCATGACGATGATCATCACCTATTCCGAGTCTTCAACACCTATCGGAATCCAGGTCACAACACCCAACGGTGTATCGGCCCGCAAGGTCCTTTCTTAAAATGCACTGCCTCCTGCAATAATTTAAATAGAAACGGAGAACAAAATCACAATACTTATTATGGCGGGGTCAGTCAGCGAGGGGCTCTCCAGCCTCCTTGGCGGCGAGGACAAGAACATCCTCTCGACCGGAAACAGCGAGATCGACAAGAAAATAGCCGATGGTATCCCGCTTGGCTCGCTCACCCTGATCGAGGGTGAAAACGATACCGGAAAGAGCGTGCTCACCCAGCAGATCATGTGGGGAGCCATGAAGCAGGGGTTACGGGTCGATCTCTACTCGACCGAGCTCACCGCGAAGAGTTTCCTCTCCCAGATGGAGTCCATGAGCCTCGATGTCTCGGACTACTTTGCCTGGGGGTATATCCGCCTCTTCCACCTCCACATGGTCGGGTTCAAGTGGACGAAGGAAGAGATGGACGGCATCCTCCAGCGGATCGTCAACCACATCCGCCAGAGCAAGGCCGAGGTCGCGGTCATCGACTCGCTGACGATGTTCACGGAATACACGGAACAGTCATCCATCCTCTCGTTCCTGACGAACTGCAAGAACCTCGTGGACCACGGAAAGACCATCCTGATCACCCTGCACACGTACGCCTTCGAGGAAGACACCCTCATCCGCATCCGGTCGATCTGCGATGCCCACCTCTCCATGAAGAAGGCCTTGATCGGGGACAAGTACGTGATGGTCCTCGAGGTGGTCAAGGTCAGGGGTGCCCGCAAGACGACCGGAAATCTCGTCTCTTTCGAGGTCCACCCCGGTTACGGAATGAAGATCATCCCCATATCGATGGCAAAGGTGTGATCGGCAATGTCCTCCCTCACAGCAGCCCTCACCCTCCCCTTCAAGCCGGCAGAAAACACCGAGGACAACGACTGTGCAAACAACATCGAAGGCTGTGCACTGTACCGCATGCTGCCGGTGAATGCCAAGGAATACGTGAAAAAGGCACCGCACCTCCTCGAATACCTCCACATCTTCCCTGTCGATGAGTACGGGATCCCCCTCTTCTTCTCCGAGCTGAAACGTGATCTCAAGTCGATGACCGACCCAAACCTCATCTACCCGGCGGATGACACGGTCTTTGTCCACATCTTTTTTGACCCAAACGACGTCCGCAATTACTACATCCCCGTCGACCCGTCTTTCATGCACAGTGTCAAGGAACTCCTCCCTGCCGTCGAGATAAAACTCGTGGACCTGCTGGACGCTCTCGAAGAGGACCCGGTCACCGACGAGGAACGGGCCGAGGTCCTGAAGCGTCTCATCAGCCAGGTCCTCTATGTCCGCAAGCCGGGCGAGCAGGTTGCGGCGCTACCGGGAAAAACGAACCAGAAAGGTTTTGGAGCAAAACTCAAGGATTTCCTCAACAAGGACCTGACAGCCAGGACCAATCCTCACAAGACAGCAATCCTTGCCAGCGTTCCCCAGACACCTGACGGCCGGATCATCGTGTCACCGCAGGAGTACAGGGCAATCGAGTACATGATCATCCGCGACAAGATCGACGTGGGGCTCCTCAAACCGTTTATCAACGACCGGTACATCGAAGATATCACCGTTGACGGCGTCGGTCCCATCTTCGTCGAGCACAAGATATTCAAGGGATTGAAATCGGTCGTCGGGTGGGACAACACCGAAGAACTCGACAACTTCGTTATCAAGCTTGCAGAGCGGACCAAGAGGCCGATTACATACCGCAACCCCATCGTGGACGCGACGCTCCCGGATGGTTCGCGTATCAACATCGTGTACAGCACGGATATCAGCCGGAAAGGGAGCAACTTTACCATCAGGAAGGCGATGGACGACCCGATCAGCATCCTGAAACTGATCGAGTTCAAGACGTGCGACTACATGGTTGCAGCATACCTGTGGATCTGCATCGAGAACGGGATGTCCCTTTTCATGAGCGGCGAGACCGCGAGCGGAAAGACGACGAGCCTCAATGCGCTCACGACGTTCATCCCGCCCGAGAACAAGATTGTGACCATCGAGGATACCCCCGAGCTCCAGGTACCCCACAAGAACTGGACCCGGGAGGTCTCCAAGGGCAAGGGGAAGGGCGAGGGCGAGGGATCGGATGTCACGATGTTCGACCTCCTCAAGGCCGCACTCCGCCAGCGCCCAAACCAGATCCTCGTGGGTGAGATCCGTGGTGTCGAAGGCTCGGTCGCGTTCGGTGCAATGCAGACGGGTCACCCCGTCCTTTCGACGTTCCACGCTGCTTCCGTGGAAAAGCTCATCCAGCGTCTCTGCGGGGACCCCATCAACATCCCCAAAACGTACGTTGACAACCTCAACATCGTCGTTATCCAGAGTGCCGTCAAGCGCCCGAGCGGCGAAACTGTCCGCCGCATGCTGAGCGTCAACGAGCTTGTCGGTTTCAATCCCGAGACCCAGGGGTTCTCCTTTGTCGAGATGTTCCACTGGGACCCTGTCACCGACACCCACGAGTTCACCGGCAAGGGGAGCAGTTACCTGCTCGAGAACAAGATTGCGACGATGCTCGGTATCCCGGAACACAAGAAAGCCGCAATATACGATGAGGTGGAAAAAAGGGCACGGATCCTCGAACGCCTGCACAAGGCCGGGTACACGGGCTTCTACGACCTCTACCACATGATGACCAAGATCAAGAAGCAGGGACTCCTCAAGATCGATATCGACTCCATGTAGATGCCGCTGACAGGGTTCGGTGAAAAGGTCCGCCAGGCCAACGCAGGAAAGCTGCCGTTCCAGGACGCTTTTTCATCAATCAAAGAGAGGTTTTCGGGACTCTCGGAGAACAAGAGGATGGGTCCTGACCTCCTCTTCATGGTCACCTACATGGCCTCCATCACGACCGCACAGGCGACCCGCCCTGAAATCTTTGCATATACAGCGGCCAGGAAGGAGTATGTCCCCACCAAGTACATAGAAAGGATTGAATTTTTCGTCAAGCGCTGGAACTACAGCTACGTCCAGGCCCTCTCCCTGATGGCCGACAAGGTCCAGAACGATATGCTGCGGAGCATGCTCCACCGGTACTCGAATTCCATCGAGTCAGGAGTCCCCGACGAGGATTTCCTGACAAGGGAACTTTCGACCATCCGGAGCGTCTACCGGAATGCATACGAGCAGGGGCTCGAGATGCTCAAGAAGTGGAGCGATGCCTACATCGCGATGCTCTTTTCTGCAACCCTTGTCGGAATCATCATGATGATATCGGTTGCCATCTTTGCACCCGACGATATCCAGCAGACTCTCATTTCCTCCTACATGATCGTTCTGGCAGTATCCGTCTTCGGTCTCGTGACAATGTACAAATCGGTTCCCCAGGATGACAAGACACACCACCTCGGGAAGGGGTCAAGGGAACAGAACTTAATACGCAGCCTCGAGAGGAAGATCATCCCCCTGGCCTTCATGGCTGGCATCATCCTCGCGGTCCTTACCACGAATGTCGGGCTCTCGATGCTCATGATTGGACTCCTTCTGCTTCCCCTCGGGTTCATCGGGTACCTCGACGACAAAAACATTATCGTCCGTGACTCGGAATTCACGACATTCATCCGGTCCCTCGGTGCCGTCATGGGAGGGAAGGGAATCACCATAGGCAGCGCCCTCTCGGAAATAGACCGGAAATCACTCGAAGCCCTCGAGCCTTTCATCAACGGTGTCTACTCGAAGCTGAACCTCGGTCTCGACGAGAAACTTGTGTGGCAGCGTTTCATCTACGAGTGCGGGAGCAACCTGATATACAAGTACCTCAACATCTTCCGCGACTCCGTCGAACTGGGTGGAAAACCGGATATCATCGGCCAGATCGTGGGTTCATCGATGCTGGAACAGGTACTCCTGCGCGAAAAAAGGAACAACGTTTCCATGGGTTTCGTCATCCTCCTCATCCCCATGCACGCGATGATGGTCGGAATATTCCTCTTCCTCTACCACATCATGGTTACCATGTCAAAAGCTATCGGCAGTGTCATTTCCACGATGGGATCCACGGCAGGGTCAGCCCTTTCACAACCGGGGACGATTTCCGGAAGCCTGGCGGGGGGGATTAACCTCTTTGTCAATTTCCCGGAGTACGAGATGAGTGTCTATACTGTTATCATGATCTCCATTCTCACCGTGTCGAATATCTTTGCAGGGAGGATCGTGATGGGCGGGGATCGCTACATGTATTACTTCTTCGGAAGCCTTCTCCTCGGGGTGACGGGCATCATTTATATCGTCGCGCCGGTAATAGTTGGTATGTTCTTCAACATTTCAACATTCCAGGGGATTTGAAAAATGCAGGAGTCAACGGTCAGGGTAATTCTCCTCGTCGTCATCATGGCATTCGGAACCGTGATGCTCCTTTTCCCTGTCCCGTTATTCTACCTCCTGCTTGGCGCCATCGCACTCGCTCTCCTCGTCCTATTCCTCACAGGGACCATCAGGATGCCTTCCCTGAAACGAAAGAAGAAGTCAGAAACTGCCGGTCCCAGACCCGAAAAGGAGCAGAAAGTCAGAAAGGTAAAGGAAAAAAAGGAGAAAAAACCAAAAACCCGCGAAGGCGGGCGAAAATTTCCCGAAATTATCTCTTCCCTGAAAAAGGCATTTGCAGTTCTTGGCAGAGACCTGAAAAAAGCACGCCTTTCGCGGGATGAATCCCCAGAGCGTGCAAAAAAAATCGACACGCTGCTCGACCAGACAGTCAGGGGTGAAGCAGTCGCATCACTGGATGACATCGTCCCTGACTCGGTCCCCGCGGAGAAAAAGAAAGCAGAGGATCCCTTCTCAGCCCTCGTGGGCGAAGACCTGAACCCCGATCTCCTGGGCGAGATCGAGCCTCCCGGCGACTTTTCCATCCCCGGGGATGAAGACCTGGGCATCGAAATTCCCACGCAGGATTTCACTGCCCCGGATACAGGCGTCCAGCAGATGGACCTTTCACTCACATCGGACGAGGCTCCCATCGCCATTGACGAGACAAACGATGCTGACGAGGTGAAAGAGATCCTCGAAGCCCACAAGGACGAGATAGGGATGCCGGCAACTACCATGGAGATCCCCTTGCCGGAGGAGGACCTGGGTGGCCTCGATAACCTCGATCTCGATGGAATCGAGATCGAGGGGGAGGGCACGTCTCCACAACCTGCTGCCCCGCTCTCTGCGGGAGGGGGCACTGGCCCGGCCGCAAAGGGTCCGATGGCAACGCCGGCGCCGGCGCCTCCAGCCCAGGAACAAAAAGGTCCCGCCTCGCTATCCCAGCCCGAGACGGAGATGCTCTCCTTTGGAACCGGGAAACGCGAGGATGATGACCTGATGGCCTCCCTCAAGTCAGAGGCAAAGGTCAAGAAAAAGAGCGAATATGCAAGCCTTATCAGGGATCTCAAAGATATCAGGGTTAACGCATCCGATCTCCAGAAAGAACTTGAAGACCTCTTGAAACCAAGGAAACCGGGAACCCGTTGATCCCGGAAGGATTACGCACCATGGCGCTGGTACCGGTCAAGATCGAGAAGGACGGGAAATGGCTGGTCGGCAAAATAGACCTGCAACAGGATTCCATGAACGTCGTGGAACCGTTCAAGGCTGCCATTCCTTACAAGTCGGTCATTGACCTCGAGGAGAAGAAAAACGTCCTCATCATCACCGTCAAGGGAGACCCGCCCGTCATCTACAGGATTGCCAGCGTGGAAAAGGTCCTCCAGGCAATGAAACGCTTCATTGCGATGTCCTGCAGCGCGTACAGGCTGATGGCATATTTCATGTCGCCAGCAGTCCGGGGCGGGGTGATGGTCACGAATGCAACATGGGAGAAAGGGGCCATTGCTGTCCTGAAATCCACGATCTGGTTCGTCAGCCAGAACAAGCAGGTCTCCGTTGCCCTTAAAGAAGTCACAAGCATGGAGATCACAAAGAAGGAGGTCCAGAAGAACCAGGTGGACGTCCTGAAACTGGACCACATGGAAAATACAGACGTGGTGACGAGTTACGTCCTGTGCCCCCTGTCCACACTGCAAATCCTCATAAACTTCCTCAAGGATGCGACAAAGGACCTGGAAATCACCGGTGAGGAACTGGATCCCGTCGCAGCCCAGGTCGGCATGCTCATCTACAGCGGGATGGACTCCCATGCCATCGAAAAAATGCTCAACATTCCCTACAAGAACCTGGACGAGATTTACGAAAAGCTCTTAAAACTCGGGATGGCCGAGGTAACCCAGGTCAGGAGGGAGGTCCAGCTCACACCCAAGGGCGTCCGTTTCATCACGGAATCCGTAAAACCCCCCACACAGTAGGGAGAAGGCATACCGCACCGGCCCCCAACATTAAATATATAAATTCTTCGGAATTACCTGTATAGTGGTATATATGGGGAGAATTCTGATAGTGGACGATACTCTCTTCATGCGCACACTCCTGAAGAATATCCTCTTTTCCGGAGGGCATGACATCGTTGGTGAAGCCGGTGATGGAGACGAAGCCATTGCCAAGTACCAGGAACTCAAGCCTGACCTTGTCACAATGGATGTTGTGATGCCCAAGGTCAACGGAATAGAGGCCCTGAAGGGGATACGGGCGATCGACCCCAACGCGAAGGTCGTCATGTGCACGGCCGTGGGCCAGGAACAGATGGTCAAGCTTGCCATCAAGACAGGTGCAAAAGGCTACATCGTCAAGCCGTTCCAGGCTCCCAAGGTCCTCGAAGAGATCAAAAACGTGCTGAGTTCATGAGACGATGATCCGGGTTCTGGTCGTTGATGATTCCCTGTTCATGAGGACCATGATCAGGGACATGCTGGAAAAGGACCCCGAAATCGAGGTAGTTGCCACTGCAATCGACGGCGTGGATGCACTCAAGAAGATCAACGAGTATGCGCCCGATGTCATGACCCTTGACATCGAGATGCCCCGGATGAACGGGCTCGAAGTCTTGAAAAGCCGCTCCAAGGCAGCAGCTTTCCCGAAAGTCCTGATGCTCTCCTCACTGACATCGGAAGGTGCGGAAATGACCCGGGCTGCGATGATGCTTGGGGCCGATGACTTCATGCTCAAGCCAAAGGATATCAGCGCCGTGAGGGGGATCGGGAAGGAACTCATTGACAAGGTACACAACCTCGTCAGTATCGCCTATGTCAGGAGGGTGGAAAAGCCACCCGAAGCGCTTGCCGACAGGCTCGTCGTGATTGGAGCATCGGCAGGTGGTCCGCCCATGCTCGATGTCCTCCTCTCGTCGATGGATTCTCCCATCCCTGCCGCGATGGTCATCACCCAGCACATGCCCGAAGGAGGGTTTACCGCTTCGCTAGCGACAAGGCTGAACAGGATCTCACCCATGCCGGTGAAGGAGACGGAGAGCGGGGACGTTCTCCTGCGGGGAAACGTCTACATCTCCAAGGGTGGATACCACACCATCATCGGGGCACACGTTGGGGAGAACGGCATGAAAGGTGGTCGTATCATCCATTCGCAGTCCCCCCCCGTCCACAGCGTCCGCCCGGCCGTCGACAGGACGTTTACGTCCGCTGCAACCACCTTCGGTGACAGGACAGTCTCCGTCATCCTCTCCGGGATGGGGTCAGACGGAGGGGAGGGGATGGCCGCCATCAAGCAGCATGGTGGAAAGACTATCGTCTGCAGTGAGGAGGACTGCCTCGTGTATGGCATGGCACGGTCGGCCCTTTCGCGGAACTGCGTGGACAAGGTCATTCCACTGAAACAGATAGGAAAAGAGATTGCCAGGGTCGTGGCAGGGATGGTGAACTGAAGGCTTATGTCAGAACTCGATGCATACAGGTCCCTCTACATCGCGGAATCACGGGAAAACCACGAGAATATCGTGAAACACCTCCTCCTTCTCGAGACGGAGGCGTCCGAGACTGCTATTGCCGAGATATTCCGGTCTGCACACTCCCTGAAGGGGATGTCAGCATCCATGGATTTCAAGGGCATGGAACGCCTCTGCCACGCGATGGAAGACGTCTTCCAGGAGATCCGGAACGGGAAACTTGCCGTCAGCAGGGAACTCATGGACTCCCTCCTCGTCGCATCGGACCAGATAGAGGCAATGCTTGACGACATCGAATGCGGGGGTCCCGGAATTCCTCCAAATCTCGACGATCTCGAGAACGAGCTGAAAAGGTGGATTGGAAAAGGAGGGATCAGGGGGGGACCGGAATCCGTGACACCTCCTGCTGCGGGAGATACCTCTGCACCCGGAGCAGAATCTCCGGGTATGCCTGCGGGAGCTCCCCGGTACTCCCTTGCAATCCAGCTGACCGATACCTGTGACAACCCCAACCTCAGGGCCATGATAATTCTCCAGAACCTGGAAGAGGTAGGGACCATTGAGAGAGTCATCCCTGACCGTTCCGTTGTCGAGGATGGAGAGTTCGGCCGCAGGTTCGAAGTCGAGATCACCAGCGATGCCGGGCTTGACGCCCTGAAGACAATCGCAACCACGACAGATGTCCTGTCTGCAACCGTTACGGAAGGAGGAAGGAAGACCCCTGTACCTGCTTCCCCGCCAGCCCCCGTCCAACCCCTGGAGAAAGAGGATATCAGGACCGCAAAACAGCCTGAAAAGGTGGAGAAGAGCCGCGAGGTCAAGAATATCAGGGTTGACATCAGCAGGCTCGACTCGATGATGAACCTCGTGGAAGACCTCGTCATCAACAGGGGACGGATCACGGAGATAGCGCGGGGCCACCAGATAAAGGAGCTGGACGAGACCCTTAACATGATCGGCAGGTCAGTTTCCGATCTCCAGGCACTGATGATGGATATCCGGATGATCCCCCTCTCCCACATCTTCAACAGGTTCCCCCGGACTGTCAGGGACATTGCAAACAGGGAAGGAAAGGAAGTGGAATTCATCGTGGAAGGCGGGGACACTGAACTCGACCGGAGCGTCATGGATGGCCTCAACGACCCCCTGCTCCACCTCATCCGGAATGCAATCGACCATGGCATCGAGAGACCTGAAGTGAGGGAGGCTGCAGGAAAACCGCGCAAGGGGACGCTCCTCCTTTCTGCCCGGAGAGACCGTGACAACGTCATCATCACGATCAAGGATGACGGGCAGGGCATCCACGCCGAAAAAGTCAGGAAAAAAGCAATCGAGAAGGGCCTGATTACCCCGGAGGAGGCACAGGCCCTGACCCGCGAAGAGATTATCGATTTCCTCTTCCACCCGGGATTCAGCACCGCAGAAAAGATCACGGACATCAGCGGGAGGGGAGTCGGTCTCGATGTGGTGCGCACGACGCTCGAATCTCTCCACGGCACGATAAAAGTCGATTCCCGGGAGGGTGAGGGGACAACGTTTGAACTCCTGCTGCCTCCCACGATGGCAATCGTCAACGTGATGATGGTCAGGATCAACGGACGCAGGTGCGCGATACCCATCCACAACGTCGTGGAAGTTGCAGGCCTTGACACCGGAAACATCCACACCATCGGGGGCAGGGAGACGATCCTCCTCCGGGACGAGGTAATGCCCCTTGACCGGCTCGATGACATGTTCGGACGTTCACCTGCAACCGAGATCCTCGTCGTTCTCCAGCACCAGAACAGGAAGAGGACGATTGCCGTCGACGAGATCGAGGGGCAGCAGGAGGTCGTGATCAAGCCACTCTCCAAGGTGGTCGGAACGGTCAGGGGCATCTCGGGCGTTACCATCCCCGGTGACGGCGAGGTGGTCCCGGTCCTGGACGTGAACTCGATCGTATCTGAAACGTGACAAAGGAGAAACAAGATGCTCAACAGCCAGCAATCAGACGCGTTGAGGGAACTGGGGAACATCGGGGCGGCTCATGCTGCAACAACCCTCTCCACGATGCTCATGACCAACATCGAGATGGAGGTTCCTGAGATCAACGTGGTCGATATTGGAAAGATCCATGAACACGTGAGCGACGAGCAGGCAGCCCTCGTCATATTCCAGATCCATGGGGAAGTCTCGGGCGGCGGCTACGTGCTCCTGCACGTCCCGAAGAACTCTGTTGTCCGGTTGACAAATGCAATGCTCGGGATGACGGAACTCGACAGGGAACTGACCGAGATGGACCAGAGTGCTCTCCTCGAGATTGGAAACATCATGGTCTCCGCGTTCCTCGATGCAACAGCGACGCTCCTGTCCATCGTGATGCTCCCCTCTCCCCCGTCCCTCGTCATCGATATGCCCCATGCTGCATTCGAGTCCATCCTTGCAGCCCAGGACTATGCCCAGATCGACCAGGTCGTCATATTCCGCACGGAACTGCACAGTGACCAGTACAAGATCTCGAGCAACCTCTTCCTCCTGCCCAACAAGCCGATGCTGGACGAAATTATCGGGATGCTCGAGAACCTGATGAAGTAACGGGGAAATGATGCCGGGCCCTGAAGAACAGGTCGTGATGGTCGGGATTGGTGAATACCATATCGGGAGATCCCCGATGTCCTCCATCGGCCTTGGCTCCTGCATAGGGCTCGTGATCCATGACCCGGTAAATGATATCGGGGGGCTTGCGCATATCATGCTTCCCGATTCGCAGGGACGGACTGACCGCCCGGCAAAATATGCCGATACTGCCGTTGAATTCCTCATCAGGGGGATATGCCGTCAGGGATCGAAACCGGATGGACTCGTCTCAAAAATTGTCGGCGGGGCTTCCATGTTCCAGTCGTTCTCCGGCAACCTCAACATCGGGGACCGGAACATCGAGGCTGTGAAAATCCAGCTGAAAAAATTCAATATCAGGATCGTCGCAGAGGACACGGGCGGAATCCAGGGCCGCACAATCGTTTACTTTCCGGTGGAAAAGGGAAAAATCAGTGTGAGAACTGCCGATGGAAATATAAGGTTCATCTAATTCCTGTTGGTGATAAAGACAGCGGCAGCAATCACGGTTGTCCACAGCCCGTTCTTGTCCCCCTGCGCTGACTGGCATATCTGCGTTGTCTTGATGATCTTTCCGCTTGCCTTGTAGATCTGTTCCCGCTCCTGCCATGCCTTGTTGATATCGAATTCGATACCGAGGGTGGTCGCAAGCATCGTGGCTGCAAGGTCTTCCGCATAATCTCCCGTTTTCTCGGCAGTCTCCCCATATGCATGGTGCTCCGACAGGTACCCGTACTCTTTTGCATCCTTGGGCAGTGCAAGGCCGATTGCAGCTGATATGAGGCGGTTCGGCTCATTCGTGTCGTTCTTTGCCATCACGCAGTATGTTATCTCCCCTGGTTCGAGCATGCGGCAACCCTCCTCCACAGAGACTATCTTGCAGTTGGGAGGGAAGATACTCGAGACGTAGACAAGGTTGAACTTCTCGATTCCCGCCTTGCGCAGCGCAAGCTCAAAGGAGGCGAGCCTGTCCCTGTGAACACCCACCCCCTTCGTAAAAAACACCCTGCTTGGAACGACCATATTATTGAATTTATCACATTCTGGATTATTTAATTTTTTTATTTTTCAAAAAAATGGTTTAATACATTCTAATCTTAATTCTAATAGAGAATAAACGTTAAAAGGGAGAAAAACGGCGATGATGGTGTTTTGAATACCCTAAAAAAAGTGACCCCCGTTTTTTCCCATCTTCTTTCAATAACATCATATTTTTAAAATCCGGGGTCAAAAACAGGGAAAACCACCAAAAGTTTATATAGTAAGATGGTCAACCGGGAAAAGGCTGGAGATGGGATCATTCCAAAAACAGGAACCATTTTTACCTGTATTTGTATCTGCGCTCTCCTCTGTGCCATTCCTGCGACCGTGAGATCGGATACCCCTCTCCCCTGTAAATTTTTCGGAAAGGTCACACTCTACGGCAGTCCTGCACCGCCGGGAACAATCATCACTGCCACGGTTAACGGGAACGTGAGGGGGAGTTACACCACAACGGAATGGGGCAAATATGCCAGCGACTGCATGTTTGGACCAAAACTCGTTGTCCAGCCCCTCGGAGAAGATCTTGCAGCAAATGACCTCCTTTTGATCACATTCTTTGTAAACGGGCAGCCGGCAGATGAAACCGCTTTTTATTTCCCCGGTGTCACGAGGTGGCTTGACCTCTCTGTCACCCGCATTCCGACACCGACACCGACACCTTCACCGACACCAACTCCCGCACCTACTTTGACACCGATACCTACACCAACACCCAGTCCGACCCAAACTCCTTCCCCCACTCCGACGCCCGTGCCCACACCAATGCCCCTGCCCGTTGCGCATTTCAATTGCACACCGGACTTTGGTTATTCCCCTCTCATAGTCTTTTTCACCGATCTGTCCGGCCAGAACGTGACATCGTGGTCATGGGACTTTGGTGATGGCAATACATCGGGTGAACAGAACCCCGTCCATACATACCGCCACCCCGGCAACTATACCGTGAACCTGACTATTGAGTCAGATACAGGATATTCTTCCTCCAGTATCGCTGATTGCGTCGTTGTCCTTGCCCCCTCTCTCATTCCCTTCCCGGAACAGGAAAACCTGCCCGGTGATCCGGATGACGACGGCTATTACGAAGACCTGAATGGGAACGGGAGGACGGATTTCGACGACGTTGTCCTCTATTTCTCCTATATAGACTGGATTTCGGAAAACATGACGTTAAATCCATTCGATTTCAACCAGAACGGACGCCTGGACTTTGACGACCTCTCCTGCCTCTTCCTCGAGGTCTGATAGATCATCAGGGCTACTGTCACCTTTTTGTCCCGCCCTGCCTTCCGGTCAGTGGAACCGATTCAAAAAACACGTGGAAAAAGGGTGATAGGGTCTTCCTTTCTGCTTCCCGACACATATTAAAACCAATCCCGCATACCATATATGGAAACCATGAAGGCGGTTCTGGGCCTCGAGGACGGCACGTGCGTGGCCGGCAAGGGATTTGGTGTGGAGGGGGAATGCGCAGGTGAGCTCGTTTTTTCAACCCAGATGAGTGGCTACATGGAAGCACTCACGGACCCAAGCTACCATGGGCAGATCCTGATGTTCACGTTTCCGACAATCGGGAACTACGGTGTCGACAGGGCGAACTTCCAGGCTGAACGGGTCTGGGCGCGCGGGTGCGTTGTCCGCGAGGTCTGCGATGTTCCGGAAGTCCCCCCCTCGCTCTCCACTTTTTTTGCGGAAAACCACCTCCTCGGGATCCAGGGAGTCGACACCCGCATGCTGACGATCAAGACGAGGGTGGAAGGGACCCTCCGGGCCGGCCTCGTCGTGGGGAACGATAACTGCGAAAGGGCCGTTGAACTAGCGCAAAAGACTCCCCCGCTGTCCCAGGTCGATCTCATCCCCGATGTCTCCTGCAGGCAGCCATACCACATACCGGGAAAGGGAAAGAGGATCGCCTTCATCGATCTCGGACTCAAGAAGAACATGCTCGTCAGTCTCCGGCACAGGGACGCTGATATCTTCGTCTATCCCCATGACTGTACCCCTGACCAGGTGCTTGAATCAAAGCCGGATGCACTCTTCATCAGTAACGGTCCGGGTGACCCTGTCCTTGCGACGCATGCGATCCGGTGCGTCAAGGAACTGGCTGGCTCGCTCCCCATATACGGCATATGCATGGGCAATCAGATCTGCGCCCTCGGCCTTGGGGCAAAAACCTACAAGATGAAGTTCGGGCACCGGGGCACGAACCAGCCTGTCCGGTACAAGGACGGGAGCATCTACATCACGACCCAGAACCACGGGTACGCCGTCGATGCCGATACCCTCCCCGAAGGATCGTACCCGATTTATACAAACGTCAACGACGGGACCCTCGAGGGGTTCGAGGACCCGTACCTCGACATCACCTGCGTGCAGTTCCATCCCGAGGCGCACGGGGGACCGAGGGACACAGAGATTCCTTTCTTTGACACGATGTTCCGGAGGCTCTCCTGATGCCCAAGAAAGCCCATATCAGGAAGGTTCTCCTGATCGGGTCGGGGCCCATCCAGATCGGGCAGGCTGCCGAGTTCGACTTTTCCGGATCGCAGGCATGCAGGGCGCTGCGAGAGGAAGGAGTCAGGGTCGTGCTCGTCAACTCGAACCCTGCGACCATCCAGACAGATCCCGAGATGGCAGACGAGATATACATCGAACCCATCAAGGCAGACATCATCGAGAAGATCATCAGGAAAGAGAAGCCGGACGGCATTCTCTCGGGCATGGGCGGCCAGACGGGACTCAACATGACCGCCGAACTTGCCGAGCGCGGCGCCCTGAAAGGGGTCGAAATCTTAGGAACACCCCTCGAGGCGATATACCAGGGAGAGGACCGGGAGAAGTTCCGGGCACTCATGGAGAGGATAGGCGAGCCTGTCCCGCGGAGCATGATCCTCAACCGCCTGGACCAGGTCGAGGAGGCCCTCAGGACTGTGGGGCTCCCTGCGATCATCAGGCCTGCCTATACCCTTGGAGGGTCGGGTGGCGGCATTGCCCATACCAGGGAAGAACTTACCCGGATCATCGAGATAGGGCTGACCCGGTCGAGAATACACCAGGTGCTGGTCGAAGAATCGGTCGTCGGGTGGAAGGAGATCGAGTTCGAGGTGATGCGCGATGCGGGAGATACCTGCATCATCGTGTGCGGCATGGAAAACGTGGACGCAATGGGTATCCACACGGGAGAGAGCGTGGTCGTTGCACCCATCCTCACACTCCGGGACGACGAATTCCAGACCCTGCGCACGGCTGCCATCAAGATCATCAGGGCGCTCGATGTCCAGGGCGGATGCAACATCCAGTTTGCCTACCGGGACGGCGAGTACCGCGTCATCGAGGTCAATCCCCGCGTATCCCGGTCGTCAGCCCTTGCCTCCAAGGCAACGGGGTATCCCATCGCGCGGGTGGCGGCAAAAATAGCCATCGGGCTCCGCCTCGACGAGATCACGAACAGTGTTACAGGGTGCACACCGGCATCGTTCGAACCTGCCATCGACTACATCGTTGTCAAAGTCCCCCGCTGGCCCTTCGACAAGTTCAGGAATGCTGACCGGACACTCACCACCGCTATGAAGAGTACCGGCGAGGTCATGGCTATCGGGAGGACCGTCGAGGAAGCATTCAAGAAAGCACTCCGGTCCCTCGATACCGACATGGAGACCCATACAAGCCCGCCCGAGATACGCATGATCCTCTCCCGCCCCACAGACGAGAGGTTCCACACGCTCTTTGACGCAGTCCGTGCCGGTTTTTCGGTTGCAGAAATCTCAGAAATGACGCATATCTCTCCGTTCTTCATCGAAAAGGTAAAGAACATCGTGGACATGGAGAAGCGGCTCAGGGAGTCTGCCGGGAAGGATGAGATCCTGCTTGCAAGGAGGTATGGTTTTTCCGCATCCGAGATTGCATCACTGACGGGCCTTTCCCCCGACCGGGTAAGGGATATTGCGGGTGATCCGACCTACAAGATCGTGGATACCTGTGCAGCAGAGTTTCCTGCCCGCACACCCTATTTCTACTCGACATGGGACACCGAGTGCGAGATTCCAAGAACAGAGCGGCAGAAAGTCCTCATCCTCGGTTCAGGGCCCATCCGCATCGGGCAGGGTATCGAGTTCGATTACTGCACGGTCCATGCCGTAAAGGCCCTTCGTGAGGAGAAAGTCGAGGTCCACATCGTCAACAACAACCCCGAGACGGTCTCGACGGATTTCGATACCTCTGACCGGCTCTTCTTCGAACCCATGACGCTTGAGGATATCATCAACATCCTGCAGAAGGACACCTACATGGGTGTCATGGTCCAGTTCGGCGGGCAGAACGCCGTCAACCTTGCCGTGCCCCTGCAGGAGGAGATGCGGAGGCTGGGACTCGCGACCAGGGTGCTCGGGACATCACCCGACTCCATGGATATTGCCGAGGACCGCGACCGGTTCAGCATCCTCCTGGACAGGCTCGGGATACCAAGCCCGCCCAACAGTTCGGCGTATTCGCTCGAGGAGGCACGGGAAAAGGCCGCGGCCATCGGGTACCCCGTCCTCGTCCGGCCTTCCTACGTGCTTGGGGGCCGGGCAATGGAGATCATCCACGACGAGATCGAACTTGAAGGTTACATGAAGGAGGCCGTGCGTGTCAGCAGGAACCACCCGGTACTCATCGATTCCTTCCTCCAGAACGCGATCGAACTCGATGTCGATGCGGTCTGCGACGGGTCCGAGGTCCTCATCGGCGGCATCATGGAACACATCGAGGAAGCAGGAGTCCACAGCGGTGACTCGGCATGCGTCATCCCGACACAGTCTCTTTCGCCTTCCATCATTGAGACCGTGAAGGAGTATACCCGGAAAATTGCCCTTGCGCTCGGTGTGGTGGGTCTTATCAATATCCAGCTCGCGGTCAAGGACGGGGTTGTCTACGTGCTCGAAGCGAACCCCCGGGCGAGCAGGACGGTCCCCTTCGTGAGCAAGGCAACCGGGATACCGCTTGCAAAGATAGCGGCAAAGGTCATGATCGGAAAAAAGATCAGGGACCTTGGGTACGTCGAAAAGCCCTTCTCCCACGTGGCCGTCAAGGAAGTTCTCCTTCCCTTCAACAAGCTCCCGGGCGTGGACACGGTGCTTGGTCCCGAGATGAAGAGCACGGGAGAGGTGATGGGAATCGACTACGACTTCGGCCGTGCGTACTACAAGGCCTGCGTATCCGCCGACAATACACTGCCGCTCGAGGGCAATATCTTCATTTCGATCTCCAAGGATCAAAAAGACGAGGTCATTCCGATTGCACGCAAGCTCCACGAGATAGGCCTTCGCCTCTTCGGGACCGCGGGAACCGTGGAATACCTCAACGATGCAGGCATCCCCGCCCAGCACGTCAGGAAGGTGCAGGAAGGGTCACCCAATGCGATCGACCTGTTGCGGCGTGGCGAGATCCGGCTGATCATCAACACGCCGACGGACAAGCAGTCGCGGCAGGACCACTACCAGATCATGAGGGCGGCCGTGGACTACGGTGTCCCCTACATCACGACCATCCAGGCCGCCCGGGCTGCCACAATGGCAATAGAGGCCATGAGAAAGGAACAGATCACCATCGAGCCTCTCTCCCATTACATCGGGGAGATGTGATTCGCAGGGCCTTTTCCTTTTCAAACTTTTTTTGCCAGGGATTCGCGTGATATTTTTTTGCCCTGAAATAGCCTTATTACCGCGCAGGGGGCAATGAATAGGTATTGTCCCTCCAAAGGACTGGCAGGAGTGCATAAAAAATGGGAAAGGGAACAGTTGTCCTTGCCTATTCTGGCGGTCTCGATACATCGATATGCATACCCCTCCTCCGGGAACGCTACGGGTATGACCGCGTGGTCACCGTCGCGGTGAACGTCGGGCAGCGCGATGAAGAGATAACGACCGCGACAGAGAAAGGCCACAAGCTTGCCGATAAACATTACACCATTGATGCCCGCGAGAAGTTCGTCACCGGGTACATTCTCCCGGCAATCAGGGCAAACGGCTCTTATGAAGGATACCCCATGGGTACGGCCCTTGCCCGCCCGCTCATCGCGGAGGAAGTCGTCAGGGTTGCTGCCCGGGAAGGTGCCCACGCCGTTGCCCACGGATGTACCGGGAAGGGAAACGACCAGCTTCGGTTCGACTTTATCTTCCGGATGGCAGGACTCGACGTGATCGCTCCCATCCGCGAGCTCAACCTCACGCGTGACTGGGAGATCGATTATGCAAGGGATCACGGCATCCCTGTCCCAGTCGGGAAGGAGAGGCCCTGGAGCGTGGATGAAAACATCTGGAGCAGGAGCATCGAGGGGGGAATGCTCGAAGATCCAGCCTGTCACCCTCCCGAGGAGATCTATGCATGGACCGTCTCTCCCGTCAATGCCCCGGACAAGCCCGAGATCCTTGCGATCGACTTCATCAAGGGGATTCCCCACCGGCTCAACGATGTCGAGTACGCGCCCTTTGACCTCATCAGGGAATTGAATACCCGGGCAGGCCGGCACGGCATCGGGCGGAACAACATGATCGAGGACCGGATCCTCGGGCTGAAGGCCCGCGAGATCTACGAGCACCCCGCTGCTACGGTGCTCCTCCTCGCCCACCACGACCTCGAGCACCTCACCCTCACCCGCCAGGAACTCGCATTCAAACATGTCGTCGACGAGAAATGGTCGGAACTCGCCTACATGGGTCTCGTTCACGAACCGCTCTTCCACGATCTCTCTGCATTCATTACGCAGTCCCAGGAGAGGGTCACGGGGAGGGTCGAGGTACAGATGTTCAAGGGCTGCTGCAGGGTCCTTGGGCGGTCCTCGCCGGAAGGCCTCTACTCGGGAGACCTCGTTTCGTTCGATACGACCTCGATCGACCAGTGCCACGCCATCGGTGTCTCGGCTTACTACGGAATCCAGGCGCGGCTGGCAGAGCAGGGAAAGAAGGGGAGGAAGTAATCCCACTCCTCACTTTTTAATTCTTTGCCACTTTTTTCGGATCTCCCGGGCTCTGCCCGTTGGGGCACTGGCATTTAGAGTGCCAAAGGTATTCTCATCGGACCTTGTGAAGGCAGGAGTTCCCGCCTGTCCCTTGCCCACAAAGAGTCGTGAATAGGAAAATTGAGGAGACTAACCACCGGGAACAAGCAAGAAAGAGTGGGGGGTTTAAAGTAACTTCTTTCCGGCGTGCGGACCGGGGTTGCATTCATAGACTTCCGTGATCTTCATCACGAGGAGGGATTTTGCCGGGAGATCCGGTTTCTTCTCGTGGACCATCTTCTTCATCTTCTCATAGTCGGGTCCCGAAGTCTTGACCTCCACTGTCCCCTTGATCTGGAAGCACTTCTTTGCATCCGGATCCCAGATGTAGATCGCTGCATGCGGATTCTCCTTCACGTTTGCAAGGGTCTTGTGCATGAAATTGTCCGCGAGCCAGAGGGTGTCATCGGCAGCCATGATCACGAATGCGATCGGTGCAACGTTGGGAACGCCCTTTTTTGAAGCGGTTGCGACCGGGAAGAGCTTGATCTTCGCAAACGTCTCCTTCATCTCGGGTGTCAGGTTTACCATTTTCTCATTCACCTCGTTATTTTGAGGATTAACAGCGTGACAGTGCCGTTACTACTCCAGTATGTTTCTCTCCCCATATTCTTTTTGGGAACTGCCACCCGATGACATCATGAAGAGAATCATCGTAAAGGAGTGACAAGAGATCATCAATGGCGGGCACACGCGAATGCGAACCATCCTACCTCTCCTTGCACCGGTCCGGGGAACTGGACCGGCGTGTGGAACGTATCCGGGAGCTGCTCTCCCCCTGCCGCGTCTGCCCGAGGCGGTGCGGTGTTGAGAGGATCCGGGGCGAGACTGGTTACTGCGGCGGCGGCCTTCTCCCCAAAATATCCTCTTATGGTCCCCATTTCGGGGAGGAACCACCTCTGGTGGGGGTTTATGGGTCCGGCACGATCTTTTTCGCGGGGTGTTCCCTGCGGTGTGCCTTCTGCCAGAACTACGAGATCAGCCAGGAGCGGTATGGCAGGGAAGTCAGCTGCGAGGAACTGGCGCAGATCATGCTCCGGCTCCAGGACAGGGGGTGCCATAATATCAACTTCGTCACTCCTACCCACTTCGTCCTCCAGATTGTCCGGTCCGTATCCATTGCCGTAAAACAGGGCCTTGCCCTCCCCCTCGTTTACAACACGGGCACGTACGATTCGGTCGAAACGCTGCGCCTCCTCGATGGTATCTTCGATATCTATATGCCGGACGCAAAGTATGCAGACAATGATATTGCCATAGCACTCTCGGACGCTCCCCGGTACGTGGATGTCATGGAGGAGGCAATCCTGGAGATGCAGCGGCAGGCCGGCGACCTAGTCATGGACAGGGGGATTGCAAGGAGGGGGCTTATTATCCGGCATCTCGTCCTCCCCGGCGACCTCGCCGGGAGCGGGCGCATCCTCGCATTCATTGCAGAAAAGGTATCGCGTGATGCCTACGTGAACATCATGGACCAGTACCGCCCCTGCGGGAGGGTCGGGGACCTTGGGGCAGATCCGCGTTTTGCAGTTCTGAAAAGGAGGCTGACCGCCGGGGAATACGAGCGGGCAGTGAGTGCCGCACGAAGAGCAGGACTTCACCGTGGAATTCCGCTCGGAAACTCGTGAAGGAAAGAGACGCCCCGGCCGGGACTTGAACCCGGGTCAAAAGCTCCGCAGGCTTCTAGGATATCCACTACCCTACCGGGACGCTGGCTATAATTATCTCGCACGGATGCTTAAATAGTTCACCTTTTCTCCCTCACCTTTCCGGAGTTTGGAAAGAACAGACCCATCAGTCATTTGAAGGGAACGAGGTGCAATCGTAAATATTTTTATAATAATATCGAGATGATTAAATGTCGGGATCATACATACTTGATGGTGAAACCGCCAGCCAGGGAATCCTTTGGATGCGGGGGGGCTTTCCCCCTAAAGATGGATGTCTGGGCAGTCCTTTAAGATCTCATTACCTGCACAAAATTGTGAAGAACCGAAAAGAGAAGACATCCCCCTCATTTTAAGGTAAAGGGCAGTTGCATTCGTATCTTCACAATTCTCCATGACTTCATGGGTGTTAATGAAATACAGAATAGTCGTCGTCTACAAAAAAATTCCAAGAATCCCACCTTCGATGCGTTTTTTTCCGGAACCGCGGCACTATTCCCATTCCCCTGTTAAGGGAAAGCAGCCCCGCATCTGTTCCTAACTTCTACCAACAATAACACGGGGCCAGAAATGAGATTGAACCGGATAAGAAAATATATGCTCCCTCCCGCACAAATATCTCTCACCTTTACGGGTTATACCATGAAAAAAGCCTTGATAACCGGGATTACGGGGCAGGACGGCTCCTACCTTGCCGAGCTCCTCCTCTCGAAGGGATACGAGGTGCACGGACTCGTCCGGCGATCGTCCTCCCTCAACACGAGCCGGATTTCCCACATCTTCCCCGAGGCCGAGATAGCCGGGACAGCGTCGAGCGGTTCGGGGCTCTTCCTGCATTACGGAGACGTCTCGGACTCCGAGCAGGTATCGACGATCATGTACCGCATCTGCCCCGACGAGGTTTACAACCTTGCCGCCCAGAGCCACGTCAGGGTCAGTTTTGACACTCCCGAGTACACGGGCAACATCACAGGCCTTGGCACGACCCGCCTCCTCGAGGCTGCACGCCGGAGCAATCCCGGTGTCCGGTTCTACCAGGCATCGAGCAGCGAGATGTTCGGCGGTTCACCACCTCCGCAGAACGAAAATACATCTTTCTATCCCCGGAGCCCCTATGCCTGTGCAAAGGTCTATTCCTACTGGATGACGCGGAATTACCGGGAAGGGTACGGGATGTTTGCATGCAACGGCATCCTTTTCAACCACGAGTCTCCCCGGCGGGGCGAGACCTTCGTCACCCGCAAGATAACCCGGGGCATCGCAAAGATCCTTGCCGGAAAGGAAAAGATGCTTGCCCTCGGCAACCTCGATGCAAAACGGGACTGGGGGTACTCGCCCGAGTACGTCGAGTGCATGTGGCTGATCCTCCAGCAGGAGAAGCCCGACGACTTCGTCATCGGGACGGGAGAGACGCATTCCGTCCAGGAATTCGTCGACGCAGCGTTCCGGTATGCCGGCCTCGACAGGGACGAGCACGTCACGATCGACCAGAAGTACTTCCGGCCGACGGAGGTGGATGTTTTGATCGCGGACCCCCGGAAGGCCGAAAAGAAGCTCGGCTGGAAGGCGAGGGTGCGCTTTGGCGACCTCGTGAAGATCATGGTGGATGCAGACATGAGGGCGTTCGGGCTTGAGCCCATCGGCGAGGGGGACAGGATTGTGGAGAAGAGGTTTGGGGAGAAATGGTGGAAGGGGGATTGAGTGAAAAATGGGTTTCTGGGAAGGTAAAAACATCCTGATAACAGGCGGTGCAGGCTTCCCCGGCAGTGCCATCGTCGAGCAGCTCCAGAAGCGGGGAGTGGAGCGGGAGCAGCTCTCCATCCCCCGCAGCCGCGATCTGGACCTCCGGAAATGGGAGAACTGTCAGAAGGCCGTGGAGGGCAAGGATATCGTCATCCACCTCGCAGCAAAGGTGGGAGGGATTGGATTCAACCAGAAATACCCTGCCGATCTCTTTTTCGACAATGCAATCATGGGGATCCAGATCGTCGAGGCCGCACGCCAGGCAGGTGTCGGAAAGTGCGTTGTCCTCGGCACTGTCTGCGCGTATCCCAAGTTCACACCCGTCCCGTTCCGCGAAGAGAATCTCTGGAACGGCTATCCCGAAGAGACAAACGCCCCCTACGGGCTCTTCTGGGACCCGACCAGGCCTGACCGTCAGCCAAGGCGCGGCCTCGACGTGAGCCGGGCAGAGAGGGAATTTGGGTTCCGTGCAGAAGTTCCCTTCGAGGAGGGGCTGAAGAGGACAATCGAGTGGTACCAGGAGACACTCGGTAAGAATGGTACCGGCGAACCGGACCATTGCTGAAAGGTTTTTTACAATTGTTCGCTTTTGAATTACCTACCAAAATATATTTTCCTAAACGTTGTGTACATAAAAATAATGGAAAAATTTTACAAAAAAATAAGTTACCTTCGCTTTTTTACCCGCGGGTATGAACATTATTTTTTTCTACTTCTCTTCCTCGCCATCTTTATTGGTTTTCTTGATGCAGGCAGTATTGCACTATTATACCCGATGATATCGGTTGGTTTCCAAATTAATACAGAATCAATTCCATTTTACGGGATCCTCCAATATTTCAGTGATCTTGTCCCGATAGGCTCATTCTTTGTGCACCTTGGTATCTTTTTCATCATCTTAACGATAACCTCGCTCATTTTTCAAATCATTTACTGGAAGGTTGCATTCATCCTTCAAAAAGAACTTATTGTTCAAACGAAAAAATCTCTTTTTTTAAAGATAGACGGTAACGATTACAAATTTTTTGTCAATTCAAAACAGGGGGACCTACTCAACCTCTTTAACCAGAGCCCCTATTATATCCAGCTGATATACCACATCTTGTTGTCTGCAGCGGCAGATTTTATAATCATCATCTTCATCATATGTATGCTCTTTCTTGTTTCACCGGGAGGTCTTATCCTTGTTCTCATCGGCGGTGGAATATTCTATATTGTCACCAATGCCATCAGCAATAGCATCTCCGAAAGGCTCGGAAGACTTCAAATTTTGTCAGGGCAATCTGAAAACAAGGTAATCAATGAGTATATTACAGGAATTAAGTCAATCAAATCGTTGAACGTCTCCCATTACTGGGGCAGCCAATACATCCAGGCATTGCAGATTTATTGGGATAAATTTGCAGACTTCATGTTTATCCAGAGGATTCCAATTCTCGTAATCAACTCTCTGTTTTTGATCATAATAGGAGCAATTGTTCTTGTGCTCTATATCTATTATGCAGACGATTTCATTTCCATTATCCCCATTTTTGGAACTTTCGCCGTGGGATTACTGAGAATCCTTCCTAAGGCAACGGCAATGGGAAATTATAAAATGGAACTGAATAATTATTTTCCCCATTTAGTTCTTGTTCATTCTGTACTCAACGAGAGAAAATACAATTTGCTCAAGAACGGAACGCAGGTCTGTACGGGGATCACATCCGATATCATCCTCGAGAATATCAGTTTCTCCTATGACCATACCAAGGTCCTCTTCCATGTATCAATGATAATTCCAAAGGGATCGATGACAGCCCTCGTGGGACCCTCCGGTTCGGGGAAATCCACCATCGCAAACCTTCTCCTCCGCCTGTATGACCCGACAGAAGGGAGGATCATTGTGAACAGGCGTGATTTAAGGGATTATGACATCCATTCATATCGAAATATCGTGGGATACGTGAGCCAGGATCCTTTTATTTTCAACGGAACGATAAGGGAAAACATACTCTTTGGTGGTGATTTTCCGGAAACCGATATTGTATATGCAGCAAAACTTGCCCATGCACATGATTTCATCATGGAATTACCCAAGGGATACGATACCCTCGTAGGTGATCAGGGCATTACCCTCTCTGGTGGGGAAAAGCAGCGGATCGTTATCGCGAGAGCCATGATCCGCAGGCCTGAATTCCTAATCCTGGATGAGGCGACAAGCGCTCTTGATACCATTTCTGAAGCAGCGGTGCAAAAAGCGATCGATCAAGTCGCAAAGGAGTGCACGACACTGGTAATTGCCCACAGGTTAACGACTGTTCGAAATGCCGATAAAATAGTAGTGATCGAAAGAGGGCAAATAATCGAAGAGGGGACCCATGAAGAGCTCATGGAGAGGAGAGGAAAGTACTGGGCGATGAACAATTGATTATGTAAGAATCTACCTGTAATGCCCCTGTTGAGAGGGTTCTGCAAGCCACAGAAAGGAGAGCGTGTTTTCCTTAAATTTATTCACAAAAAATGCCGGAACAGGCAGTTAATTGAGGATTTCGAAAATCTCACTTTTCGAAGAGGTCACCCCTATCTCATTGTTTTATTAATGGGCATGTGATATAGTGTCAGGAAAAGCTGCAACGAATCCAGACTGGAATGGTTATGTCGGCGCAAGGTGGAGAGATGGGGACGCAGAAAACTTTTTATTTCACACTAGGTCTTGCAATTTTCCTGGCATTTTTTTTCACAGGGATTGTAGCGGGTACCGAATTTTCGCAGGAACAGAATTCCAATAATGAAACATTAATACAGGTCGCTGGAACCATTCATGGTCAATTCGATGAACATGCATTACCTGAATCCCAATATCAGACAATAGAGAGCAAAACAGATATCAATTCTGACTCTCCTCCACCTGAAACACCTTCTTCCGGGAGCGGCAATGCCGGAGAGAGTCCACCATCGGCCAGCCCTGATCCCCTGACAGCAGAGACAATCCCGGAAATATCTCCCACTCCAATAACTCCCGCCGGTACCGGTTTCACCCCGGTTCAATCCCCACTTCCCTCCTCAGGAATCTGTGCATCAGCGACCCCTGACGTTGAAACACCCTGTCCTGCATGTGGAGGAAAAACGGAGGAAAAATCCATAGAACCCGCGGTCGATTCTCCGGAATTCAGGCAGAAAAAGCAGAAGGAAATCGAAGACGTCCAATCTACCATAAAGGCAAAGAACAAGAAATGGAAGGCGGCAAAGACATCGGTCTCTGACCTGCCCGACGAGGAATTCAACAAGTTACTCGGTGTCAAGCCCAAATCCCCCGTGGTATCTCCTGAAGGAGAAGAGGGAAGTATTGATGCATCTGCACCATCATTCGAAACTCTCCAAGGCCTACCCCCATCCCTGGACTGGAGAAATAACGGTGGTGACTTCACAACTCCCATCCGTAACCAGAGGAACTGCGGTAGTTGCTGGGCGTTTGCAACCCTCGGAACATTTGAGTCCCGGATGGAGATAGCGAACAACAATCCCAGCCTCAATCCAGACTATGCAGAACAAGACCTCGTTTCCTGTGCCGGGTGCGGGGGATGTTCCGGAGCAGAAATGGACTGTCCCCTCAACTGGATTCTCTATCATGGTGCAATGAACGAGTCCTGCTACCCCTATGTTGCAAAGGACACGTCCTGCAATCCCGGTTGCGGCAGGATCTATCGCATAACCGAATGGCACAGAATATCCCCCCTTTATAATGAGGCAGCAATCAAGGATGCACTGACGCGAGGGCCTGTCATCGGCACATTTGCCGTGTACCAGGATTTCAGCTACTATTCGGGTGGTATCTACGAATATACCTGGGGCAGCCTCCGGGGCTACCATGCCATTGTCGTCGTCGGCTGGGGCCAGGACGAACGGGGGACTTACTGGATATGCAAAAACAGCTGGGGAACGGGCTGGGGCGAAGCGGGATGGTTCAAAATCCGATCGGGTAACTGCGGGATTAACAATGAACTCTATGAACTCACTGTCCCACCCGTTGTACCACCCGTTCCAACTGCCAATTTTATCGCAACACCAGCTCGTGGAATCAGGCCTCTCGCCGTCCAGTTCACCGACCTCTCGTCCAACTCGCCTGTCTCCTGGCAATGGAACTTCGGTGATGGATCCGCCAACGCAACAACCCAGAACACCACGCACACTTACTCGGTCGCAGGCAACTATACTGTCACCCTCACCGTCACC
>JGI11944J13513_1000220_pt1 | contig 63828 bp, 63 predicted proteins | sample TerdegcoTASludge_FD_13513 | JGI IMG/M metagenome (IMG submission 13513) | reverse complement strand
CCAGGAAATAGAAGAAGATTGCTGCGCTGATGCATTTGTTTCAAAAAATGATAAGAAAAGCACGAAATAAAGGAGACCTATTTATAGGTCTTTTTTTTATATGCGAATAAATGTCAGCGGCGCGGCTTCATTCCGGCAATATACAGTTCAGTAGGGAGCTGGTGTAAGTTAATCGTCCGGTGCGGGGGTTGTCAGTGTGAGAAACAAGTGCTATATTGGGATCACTTAAAAAAGTAATGTTTAAGGGGTGATGTATTATGAACCACCAGGCAAAAAATTATAGCAGTGATTACCGGGTGAATGTTCTTAATAACGGTACGATTATTAGTGTGGAAGTTACTTGCTGCAGCAGGCATATTGGCGAGATGCGTTTCAAAGACGGCGAGAATAAGAAATGCCCGCTTTGCGGCACGGTCCATCAAATATTTATTCAGCATAATCACTTTCACATTAGACCGGTCAGGCCGGTATCAGATGAAGCAATCGCCGGAAACGACAGCGATCTGGTTATTAAAGAGAAAGCGCTTTAAATATTTACTAGATCTATCAGCGAGCCGGCTTCAGCATATATCAGCATCATATTTCCAGCTGGATTTGTAGAGGAAATTTATTCTGCTGTTTGAATCACACATGAACCGTTGACACGATATATGGTTACTGGTAAACTTAAGATTAGCGTAATACACAATATGTGCTCTTATCCGGAGCGGCGGAGGGACTGGCCCAATGAAGCCCGGCAACCGTTGGGAGGTAAGAAACCCAAAATGGTGCTAATTCCAGCAGGAGAAATTTCTTCTGGCAGATAAGAGGAAGCAATGATTACTTGCAGGCCTCTTCTGTTTGAAGGGGCCTTCAGTTTGTCGGCATGGAAGGGCATAATATGGGGAGGTATGTAAATGGCNATTGAAAAAACCTATGCAGAAATTAATGAGAAAATCAGATCCGGCAAGGCAGTGGTATTAACTGCGGAGGAAGTTATTGCTCTGGTTGAAGAGAAGGGGGTCTCTGAAGCTGCCCGACAGGTGGATGTTGTGACAACCGGGACTTTCAGCCCAATGTGTTCTTCCGGGGTTTTCCTGAATTTCGGGCATTCCAAGCCAAGAATCAGAATGCAGAAAGTATGGCTGAACGGTATTCCCGCATACTCCGGTATAGCAGCGGTTGACGCCTACCTGGGAGCTACCGAGCTGCCGGAGGACGACCCTTGCAACAGCAATTACCCCGGTGAGTTCCGCTATGGGGGAGGACACGTGATCCATGACCTGTTGGCAGGCAAGTCAATAAAATTAGAGGCTTTATCATATGGTACGGATTGTTACCCCAGGCGGGAGTTGGAAACTTATATTACCTTGAATGACATAAACGAGGCCACGCTGTTCAATCCGCGAAACGCCTACCAGAATTATAACTGTGCTGTTAATTTAAGCGGCAAGACTATTTATACGTACATGGGATTGCTCAAGCCAAACTTGGGCAACGCGCATTACAGCAGCGCCGGTCAGCTTAGTCCGTTGCTTAATGACCCTTACTTTTTGACTATTGGGATAGGTACCCGGATCTTTTTGGGTGGGGGCATCGGTTACGTGGCATGGCACGGTACACAGCATTTCCCCGGTATTCAGACAGACCAGGAGAAAAATTCTTATGGTCCGGCTGGCGGCACACTCGCCGTGATCGGGGATTTGAAGCAAATGAAGCCCGAATGGTTGGTCGGTACAAGCTACCTGGGTTATGGCGCTACCTTGACGGTGGGTATCGGCATCCCTATCCCCATCCTTAACGAGGATGTGATGAGCTGTGTGTCTATCACCGATCGCGACCTCTACGCGCCTGTTGTCGACTATAGTGATGCTTATGGCCAGCGTATCCCCGGCAATTTAGGCTATGTCAGTTACGCGGAGTTGAAAACCGGAAAAATTACCATTAACGGCAAGGAAATTCCAACCGCGCCTCTGTCAAGCTATCCTAAAGCCAGGGAGATTGCCGGAAAGCTAAAAGATTGGATTCAGAAAGGGGACTTTTTCCTTTCCGAGCCGGTAAAACTTTTGCCTTCTTTCCAGGAGCAAATCACAGCAAAAACTCTAGACATTAATGATGTTTAGCATCTAGTAAACTGATTATTAAATGATAGAGGAGTGAACAGCGTTTGGCTGCTAAAAAAATAATTCTTCGCTTTGGCAAAGATATATCCGACAAGCCTATTATTTATCACCTCGCTAAGGATTACGGACTTGTTTTCAATATAATTAAAGCGAATGTCAACCCAAACAAAGAAGGTACTGTTGTCTTGGAACTTACCGGGGAACAATATGCAAAAGGCCTGGAGTATCTGGAAAGCGAAGGCGTCCGGGTACAACCTTTGGCTGAGCAGTTGTCAAGGAACGAATTGAAGTGCACCAGTTGTGGCGCCTGTACCGATATCTGTCCCACCGGCGCGCTATATCTGCATAGGCCTTCAATGGAAGTGGCGTTTGACAGTGACAACTGCGTGCTCTGTCAGATTTGCTTAAAAGTCTGCCCGGTCAAGGCTATGGAGGTTAAGTTTTAATTGGATTATGTTGATCGCTCGTACCGGCAGCAATTCCGCCAGGAAGACTTGACTTATTTTCAGGTTGTGGTGCGCCAGACTGATTTGAGTGTTGGTGTGCGCCGGGACAGGTTTTCTTTGGAATTGACGCGCTGGGTGGAAGAAATGGTGCGGGAACAGAGGGTTCTTCTTGAAAATTATATCGAGTCGGACCCTGTTTTTCTTCAAGCGATGGAGCCGCATGCGGTCAGACCAGATGCGCCTCCCATCGCGGCAGACATGGCTGATGCGGCCCGTATCGCAGGTGTGGGGCCGATGGCTGCCGTGGCCGGCGCTTTTGCTCAATACGTGGGCCGGGCGCTTGTTAGGCGCTCGAAGGATGTTATTGTGGAAAATGGCGGCGACATTTTCCTGCGCAGCACCCGGCAGCGCAGGATCGGGGTGTTTGCCGGCAGTTCCGCCTTGTCCAATCGAATTGCGCTGGAAATCATGCCGGAAGACACCCCCGTAGGAATTTGCACTTCTTCCGGCACAGTCGGCCCATCATTAAGCCTGGGTAAAGCCGATGCCGCCGTGATCCTGTCCCCATCCGCCATCCTGGCCGACGCGGTAGCCACCACAGTGGGCAATCTTGTCCAAAGCAAAGAGGATATACAAGCGGCAGTAGAGTTCGCCGTGGGAATTGACGGGATCACTGGAGCGTTAATAATAAAAGACGATCACCTAGCTGCCTGCGGCAGATTGAAGCTTGTCCCGCTAACCGTTTGACGGCTCATAAATGCCCCGGCATTTAAATGATTTTATTTAAATCTAGCGCTTCATAAATATAATTTCCCCCGCAAAAATGGCAATGTACTTCCACCTTTCCTTGTTCCCGCAAGAGTTTTTCAATCTCTTCTTTCCCCATAGCCGCTAAGATATCCCCTGCTTTTTCCCGTGAGCACTTACAGGCAAAGCGTACCGGATTCTTCTCCAGGTATTGGACATGCAAACCTTTTACAGCCCTGGCGACGATTTCTTCGGGAGTCATTCCGAGGTTAACCAGGCTGCTGACGGGGGGCATCTCAAGCAGGCACTTTTCCAGGTGGGACAAGATTTTTTCACTCGCACCGGGGAAAAGCTGGATAATCAGGCCTCCTGAAGCCCTCACGCTTGCGTCGGGTCCTACGAGCACGCCCAGGGATACCGCTGACGGAGTCTGTTCCGAGGTTAGAAGATACTGTGCCACATCCTCGCCAATCTCGCCCGACACCAGCTCAACGCTTCCAGTGAAGGGTTCTCTCAAGCCGAGGTCCTTGGTGACATGAAGAAAACCTTTTCCTACGGCGGCCCCCACCGGCAGTTTTCCTGCCCGGGCGGCGGGCAGGTCTATATGGGGTTCCTGAACATATCCCCGCACTTCACCCGCAGCGTTTGCTGTGACAAGAATCGCCCCAAGAGGCCCATCGCCCAGAATACGCAAGGTAAGAATATCATCACCCTTCAGGTTGGCGCCGAGCAGCAGCCCGGCGGTAAGTCCGCGCCCGAGAGCCGCGCTGGCAACAGGCCAGGTGTCGTGCCTGTGCCTGGCTTCTTCCACAAGGCAAGTAGTGACGGCCGCAAAGACACGAAACTGTCCGTCCTCGCCTATTCCTCGCACGAGATAATCTTTCATTTAAATGGTTAACCCCTTTGCATTATTAATTCCGTTACTATTATAACATCACCGGGTGTTTTTTACCGGAACAGCCGATTCAGTCTTGCAACAGCGAGTAGCTGGTAAAAAAAATAGATCTTTACAAATAAGGTTATTGTTACAGAGGTCACTGATGAGGAATCGTTGCCTGTAGTCGCACAATATGCCGATGTGCTGCAAGTAGAGGGCTATATTAAAAACTGCGGTTAAAATAATTAGCCGCTATTCAGCGGCTTTGTTTTTCAAGGATTCTCTTTTTGTTTTTTTACCACAGTTGCCTTTTGGGGTTATTATTGAAACATTGCCTTCAGGATCGGTTGTTTTATTTTTCGCCGGTACTGTTCGCCGTTTAGCCAATTTAGTTACCCTCCAATCCATGATTTTTTAATTCTGTTATTTGTCTCTTTCTGCAATGGTGCGTAGCGAGTTGGCAATATCTTTCATGTAGAAGATAAAGGGAATTGTCATTAATAAAGACGTTATTGTCATCATTTTTAGATCTGATGTTGTTGAAGACATCTCTTTTCGAAACATTAACTGCCACCTCCTTTTATATATTTTTATCAATTTTTTGAAAACAAAACGGTAAATATCCTGGTATTGCATCCAGATCATCCCGTATCGCTATCAAAGTGGTGCGGGATTGCTGTTTATATAATTAATTTTGGCCTATCGCGGGGGCAAGAATTTTTAATTTACTTTTGACGCAGTCCTTAAAGGGAGGAAAATTATGTATTATTATAGAAGTAATTGTTGGAAAAGGCTTTACCAGGTTTTATTACCAGGCAAGGAGTGAGAATAAAATATTGAATAAAAATATAGAAAAGTACTTGGGGATATGGAATGTTGACAAAGCCTTTGCGGCATATAAACCGCAGGCTGAATTGCGTGAGCCTGAATCAGGGGCTTGGGAAGAGGAGCTGAATGAAGCGCCGGTCGTGCGGCTGGTAAATTCAATTTTCCTTCAGGCAATTGAACAGAATGCCAGCGATATACACATCGAGCCTCAAGAAGGTCGCGCCAGGGTTAGGTACCGGATTGACGGCATGCTTAGGGAGATCATGACAATTCCTCAAAAAACACGTTCTGCTGTAATCTCAAGAGTTAAAATCATGTCCGATATAGATATAGCCGAAAAACGGATTCCACAAGACGGCAGATTTCAGTTGAAATTCAATTCACGTGAAATTGACTTCAGAGTCTCCACCATGCCGACCGTTCACGGGGAAAAGGTTGTTGCCAGGCTCCTGGATAAAGGAAATATAAAATCATTCAAAATCGAGCGGATTGGATTAGGGCCTGAGAACCTGACGAAGTTAACAAACGCCCTGAGAAGGTCTAACGGTATGTTATTGATCACAGGACCAACAGGAAGTGGAAAAACCACTACCCTTTATGCGGCGCTTAATGAGATCAACAAAGTGGACAAAAATATTATTACCGTGGAAGATCCTGTTGAATACATGCTGGATGGAATAAACCAGACACAGGTTAACACCAGGGCCGGTATGACCTTCGCGGCCGGTTTGCGGGCGATCTTGCGGCAGGACCCGGACGTAATTATGGTCGGGGAGATCCGGGATAGCGAGACTGCTAAAATTGCCGTTAGGGCGGCAATGACCGGGCACCTGGTGCTGTCAACCATCCATACTAACAGCGCCGCAGGGGCAATTATCCGCCTTGTCGACATGGGTATTGAACCGTTTCTCGTAGCATCGTCGGTGCTTGCGGCAACAGCGCAACGCCTGGTCAGATTAATCTGCCCAAAGTGCCGCCTGGCGTCTGTCTTAGGTCCAGACGCCCCTGAGCGCGCATTCATCGGGGTGGGGCCGGAGCAACCAGTTACACTATATAAAGGCATGGGCTGCGATGAGTGCGGTAATGTCGGCTACCGTGGCCGCATAGCTATTCATGAGGTTTTACCTATGTCAAACGCGCTGCGTGCGCTGGTTATAAAAAATGCGTCGGCAGATGAAATAGAGCGTAAAGCTTTGGCGGAAAAAATGATTAGTCTGAAAACGGATGGTATTCGGAAAGTTTTAGACGGATTGACGACAATTGAGGAAGTTATGCGAGTTGCTTATAACGATGAAGCCTGATATCCATATATGCCTCATTAGTATAAAAATGTAGCAATAGGTAAAATAACTGAAAAATTTTCCTAAGAATGAAGGAATTACTACCATTATAAAGAATTGATTGAGTTAGATAAATAGTTTTATAAAAATTTCCATAAAATTTTTTGAAAATAGTGGTGGGTAAATGCTTCTTAAATACGTTTGCAAGGCCCGCAGCAAGCGAGGCCGGCTGGCTAGCGGGAAGTTAGAGGCGATAGACCTGATGGGGAAGCACGGGCTTTTCATGGGGGAAAGAGGGAAAGTATCCGGCGGAAGGTATATTAATCCGGTCATTTTTTTCGCGAAAAAGGTTGGTGCAAGGGAACTGGTTCTTATGTGTCACCAGTTGGCCACCATGATTCAAGTTGGCATCCCGTTGCTTCAATGTCTAAATATATTGATCCAGCAAAGTGACGATGTGGTTCTCAAAAATACATTAAAGAGAGTAACGGAGAGTCTTGAGGAAGGTATGTCACTGGCGGATTCACTCAGTTCTCACCCAAAAGTATTTTCTCCATTTTTTATTAGTATGGTNAAATCAGGGGAAGTTAGCGGGACGCTTGATNAAGTGTTGAACAGACTTGCCGTAAACGCGCAAAAGGAGTATGAGCTTTTGGCAAAAATAAAATCGGCTATGATGTATCCGGCGGTTGTTGCGGCAGTAGCTGTGTTATCAGTTGTTATAATGTTAACGTACGTAATCCCGAAATTTGTTTTCTTATTGAACAGCATGATGGCTCCCATTCCGTTTGCCACCAGGTTGATCGTCCGGCTCGGAAGTTTTTTTCATGACTATTGGTATTTAACCGCACTTTTATTCGCGGTGGCGGCAGTAAGCTGTAAATGGGCGATCACGACTGAACGCGGCAAGATAGTTCAAGACAAAATAATTATTAGCATTCCAGTAATCGGGCCTTTAATCCGGAAGGTGATTGTCTCCCGCTTTTGCCGGTCGTTTAGCGCGCTTTTGAAAAGCGGCGTTCCTGTTTTGCAGTCACTTGACGTGGTTAAGAATATCACGGGAAATTATGTTTTTATTAAAAGCATTAAAGAGGCGGAGAGCAGCATTAAAAAAGGCGACGGAATTTCTTTGCCGTTGCATAAAAGCGGGATTTTTCCCCCGATGGTAACCAGGATGATCGCCATTGGCGAGGAAACAGGAGCTATTGACACTCTGCTGGAGAAGGCTGCCGACTTTTACGAAAGAGAAGTTGAAGAACTGGTTGCGCGCTTGTCTTCGTTGATCGAACCGGTTTTAATCATTGTAGTGGGTGGAATGATTGCCTTCATCATTCTGTCAATGATGCTGCCTATGTTCAGCATCATGAACTATATTGATTAGGCAAGTTTCATGCGATTGATTATGTATGCCTCCAAGGAATCTAGCTTTGTCAGGAGGGGAAAGGATGTTGGTTGCTAGAGCGCTAAGAAACGAAAGTGGTTTCACTCTAATGGAACTAATGGTGGTGATTGTTATTATCGGCGTGTTGGCCGCTATTGCCGTTCCTTCAATGGTCAAGCAGGTTGATAAAGCCAAGGTAAAAAGAGCCATGGTGGAATTGAAAGCGATGAAAACGGCAATTGACGTTTATCGAGCGGAAAAAGGTGTGTATCCGACTACTTCGCAGATTAATGACGTGCTTGAGGATTACGGCATCAACTTTGGGTCGGCCTCATGCAAAGACCCGTGGGAAAAACCGTACGTATACTCGACAGATAACAATGATCCGTCCGTTTATAAGCTTGTCTCCTACGGGCCGGACGGCGGCGTTTCTTCCGGCGGCGACAATATTATGGCGGCCGGTGATGCCAACCCGGCTGAAAATACTTCAGATGCTGAGGCCGCTCTCTTGGATGATTCGATAAATTCGGGTGGAAGCGCGCCATGATGCGATTCATGTCATTTATTGAGGTAAGCGGGAGGGTTGTTTCACAACCTTTTTATGAGAGATGAAGCGAAGTCTAAAGAATAAGAGCCTGGTTAATCATTTTGGTTTTTCGTTAATTGAGGTAATGATTGCGGTTGCCATTAGTGGTATGATCGTTGCGCTTGTCATACCTGATTTTAATAGATTAATCGGGCGATACAGCTTGGAATGCGCGGCCAGGGAACTGGTCTCGGACATGCGCGCAGTTCAACAAAATAAGATGAGAGACGAAAACTGCAGTTTTTACATCCAGTTTGACAACGTTATGGACAGCTATTATCTAATCAATGCTGAAAGCGGACCAAAGGCATATAAAACAACCAAGCTTCCTGCCGGTGTGGATCTCTATTATGCAGCTTTTGGCCCAAATAGCGAGCTCCGTCTTTTTTTTAACACCAAAGGAAATCCCGTCAATGGTATTGGCGGTCATGCCACCCTTAAAGACCGGGCGACCGGGGATTCCCTATATGTCATTATTGACTCTGTCGGCAGGGTGCGGATTAGCAGAAACCATCCGTAGCAAGCATCGTTTTTGGTCGGGGTGATGGGTTGAGATATATTATACAAGATGAGCGAGGATTTACATTAGTAGAAGTACTGGTGGCGTTGGTTATTCTGTCGGTGTCGCTGGCGGCAATGATGGACGGCTTCGTTACCGCCTGCCGCGGTAACGCTGATATATACCGTTATAATACTGCTTTGTCGCTGGCTCAAAGTAAAATGGAAGAAATAAAAAACAGCCCTTTTATTCTGGTGAAGGATATCGCCCTGGTTGATTTTGCCGGGGAAAGTGACTATGCCAGATTTGCCGGTTTTCGGTACTCGGTGGCTGTGGCGGATAACGATTTGATAAGTAAAACGGTCATTGTCACGGTTTCTTATAATGACGCAGGCATCTCGGAAGAAGTGGCTTTAACCGGCGAGATTGCGAGGAGGTGAAAACGTGGGCCACTTTAAAAACGAGCGTGGTTTCACCCTGGTCGAATTAATGCTTTCAACTCTCCTGTTGAGTATACTCTCCTTGGCGTTATGGGATATTTTCAGCCAGTGCTCGATGTTTTGGAAGCGGGCCGGTGACAAGGTGGATCTGTATGACGGCCTGCGCATATCGCTGGGCAGGATGTGTAGAGAAATAAGATACGCGGGAAGCATATCAACCTCCAGCGACGTCGGCAGTTTCACTTTTGTCAACGCTGATGGAAATACCGTTCGCTATTATTGTAATTTAAATGAATTGCTGCGCAGGGAAAAAGGTGTGTCAAGTCCGGTGGCGAGTGATATTGTGAGTGTCAGTTTTGTTTACACCACCAAAGCGGGGTTGGTTATTGACCAGTCCAATATTGCCGGGCAAAAGCTATTACCCAATTGGACTGACTCCGTCGAGCTTCTGACAATATCATTAGCAGCGAAAAAAGAAGACGTAGGTCCGTTTGTGCTCAGTCAAAAAGTGCGATTGAGGGCTTTGCCGTGAAAAGTGTCGATAATGAATTCGGCCAGGCGCTCATTTTGGTTGTGATGATGACGTTGCTGATTCTGTTAATTAGTTTTTCGACGCTTACCTTAGTCAGTGAGTGCCGCAAAGCATCCTTAGCGGAAAGAACAATGGTGCAAGCTTATTATATTGCGGACGCCGGGGTGGAGCGCGCGCTTGCCAAGGTCAAGTCGGACAGTGGCTGGCTGTGGGATGACGTTCATTTTGATTCTAATAAGGAAGTTGAATTTATCATCAACCAAAACTACGCCGGTGGCGTAATCACTGAGGTAAAAGTTAAAGAGGAAGGCATTTATCCCGCAGTTCCATTATCAAGGGAAGATGTCGCATATACAAATATTTTAATAACTTCGGTAGGTGCTTATGAAGGTAGTAAAAAAACACTTGAAGTGAGGGCAAGAGTAGACGCGCCGTTGCATTTCTCCAGGGGTGTGTGGGTCAATTCGCCGGAGTCGGATTTTGGCGGCGGAGTGGTGATTTCTCATGTCACATCATCCGGTGATCTGATATTCCGGCGCAACGGCATATTCAGCGGAGAGATAACCGCGGGCGGGACCGTTACGGGGGGGGGGGGGGGGGGGGGGGGGGGGGGGGGGGGCGCCAGTCCTTTTCAAGTGGCTTTAGCCGGCAGGGCCTCGATTAGCGGAGATATTTATTATAACGGGGTTCTTTTTAATGATAGCGGTAATGTCATGGAGGCTTCCAAGCTGCATCAGGGCGGCGCCGGTGTTATAACGGTGCCGCCTTTTCCGGTTCTGGATTTGTCAATGTACGAAAAAAACCATGATTTGAAATATACGGGCGACAAAGCTTTTACCGGCAGCTTTGAAATAAGCGGGATTACTTATGTCACGGGCGATGTGACGATATCGGGGAATTATAACGGAGTTGGCGCAATCGTCGCCGGAGGAGATGTATATATTTCAAGCGACTTAAAAAGAAATCATGATAATCCGGCCAGCAGCCTGGCGATTTTGTGCTTCGGCGACAGAGGTATAACAATCGCCGACGGCAAAGAGGTCTGGGCGTTGTTGTACACGCCCTCCGGGGGAGCGTCGGGCGCGGGAATGCTCAATGTCGGGGGCGCCGCGACAGTGCATGGCAGTCTCATCTGCGATAAAATCATGATCAACCCTGCAGCCAATACCCTGGTTCAATATGAGAGTTCTTTATCTAACCATCAGCCGGAATGGATCACAACTAAGATAAGCATTACTTCCTGGCATGAAAATTACCCGGTCTTTTAGATGGATTATTTATTTTTTTGCCGATTATTAATGTTAAAAGGGTTTTTGCCATTAACGGGGAATAATTTAAAAAATAACTAGTCAATTATAAAAATTTGGCATTAGTTGTCAGGAAGTTGTAAGTAATAGCCAAGAACAGACTATAGCAAGATACAGACTATAATATGGAGGCTGTAAATTAGCATGAATATGTTTTCCTGGATGTTGGTGGGGCACATGATCGGCGATTTTCTGCTTCAAACAGGTTGGATGGCTAAAAAAACCAGCAACGCAACTTCGCTGTTAACCCATTGTTTGGTTTACACTATGACCATCTATATTGTTGCCTTGCCGGCGGGTGGTCTGAGTGCTCCGGCTCTTATCGTTATCTTTGTCAGCCACCTTGTTCTGGATCAGAGAAAGTTTGTACTCTTTTGGGTTCGCCGGGTAAACAATGCTGATAGTCTGCCGTGGATGAGCATTGTAATTGATCAGAGTTTCCACCTGCTGGTACTGGGATTAACAGCGCAGTACCTGGTTAAATAACGGTCGTCAAAAATTTGCGCGCCCGCGTTAATATAACAAAATTATTATGGACAGGGTAGTGAAAATATGATAAAGTTTTTAGCGAAGTGAGACATGAGTTAGAAGACCTGCTTAAGTGCGGACTAACAACCTGCCACGAAAGAGGGGTGGTTAAGATAAGTAAAGATAGGGCCGCGAAGGTCTTTTTTCCCTCATGAAAGAGACCGTCGTGGTTTTTGTTTTTGTTTTCATGTTAGAAAAAGTACATATCAATATGAAAGGGGAGTGTGGGGATGCTCAGTACGACAGGCATCATAGTATTCATTTTGCTTCTAGCTGTAGCGGGCTACTTCTGTGTGATGGGGTTAGCCAAGCTTTATAACAGAGTGAGGATAGGCCGTCCGATTGACCGCTCCGATCGCCTTATGGAGCGCATAATGGGTGTTTTGGGAACGGGGCTTTTTGGCCCCCAGGATTGTCAGCGTAAGATTGCCAGGGAGCCGGCTGCGGCCTTGATGCACCTTCCTATTTTATACGGAGTGATTTTATTTATCCTCGGCGCGGTTCATCTCGTCTTGGAAAAACTAATAGGTCTGGTTATATTTGGGTCACCGTACTTTTATTTAATTACTGAAATTGGCGGTATTCTGCTTTTATTCGGGATGTTGTTCTCAGCCTGGCGGCGCTATGTGCAGAAAATTCCCCGCCTGGACACGGGAACCTGGGAAGAAGAAAGATTTATTGTTTTCCTTATTTCAGATCTCTGTTTGATTGTGGTGGCGTTCTTCCTTTCCTACGGGTTTAAACTGATCGCTTCCCCCGAGTATTTTGACCAGTGGCGGCTTTCGATGGCCCCGGCAAGCCTTCTGGTGGCTTCATTGTTTAACGGTGTGGAGCCTGCCATGGCCGGCAAGCTCGAATTGGTCTTCTGGTGGGTGCACATTTTGGCTGCTTTTACCGTGATCGGTATTCCGCGTTACTCTCCATTGCTTCACCCTGCGGCCGCGCCGCTTAACATTCTTTTCAGGTATTTGGACAATAAGATCGAACCGATGGAGAAGATTGACTTTGAAGACGAAGAGAGAGAGACTTTTGGCGTAAATAGGCTGTCGGATTTTACCTGGAAGGATCTGCTGGATTGTTATGCCTGCGCCGAATGCGGCCGCTGTCAGGATAACTGCCCGGCTTATTTGACCGACAAGCCGCTTTCTCCGAAAAAACTGCTGGCTCATATCAAAGAGCACCTGGAAGAGATCGTCCCCGGCGAACCGCGGATCAAGATGGTTGACGGCCACATGGTGTTTGATCAGCAGGAGCAAAAGTCGGAAGATGCCGAGGATGCCAAAAAGCTGCTTGGCGAAGTGATCGACGAACATGCAATCTGGGCCTGTACTACTTGCCGGGCCTGCCGTGAACAATGTCCCAACATGAACGAGCATGCCAACAAAATCATGCAGCTTAGGCGGGCGTATGTTCTGGACGAAAGCGACTTTCCTGCCGAGGCCCAGTTGACTTTTACCAATATGGAGCGGAACTCGAACCCGTGGGGGATTGGTTGGGCTGACCGCGCTAACTGGGCTGCCGACTTGGATGTTAAGATCCTTGGTGAAGCCGAGGACGCGGAGAGTGTGGAGTATCTCTTTTACGTTGGCTGCGCCGGATCCTTCGACGACAGAATCAAGAAAGTATCGACTGCCCTGGTTAAGGTTTTAAAGGAAGCGGGAGTAAGTTTCGGCATTCTGGGCACAGAAGAAAAGTGCTGTGGCGATTCGGCACGGCGGTTGGGTAACGAGTACCTGTTCCAGAGTATGGCCGAGGAGAATATCGAAACCTTTAAGGGCTACGGGGTAAAGAAAATTATTACCGCCTGTCCGCACTGTTTTACGGTGATGAAAACCGACTACAAACAGATGGGCGCTGACTTTGAGATAATACACCATACCCAGTTGATTGATCAATTAATCAAAGCCGGTAAGATTAAGCCGGGCGCGCTGGGAGAACAATTAAAGGCGACCTACCATGATTCCTGTTATCTTGGGCGCTATAATGAAGAATACGACGCTCCCAGGAATATTATTGCCGCGGTAAAAGGTGTTTCCCTGGTGGAAATGACCCGGTCAAAACAAAAAGGCTTCTGTTGCGGCGCGGGCGGCGGGCGCATGTGGCTTGAAGAAGATATCGGCAAGCGGATCAACATAGCGCGTACAGAACAGGCTCTGGAACTGGATCCACAGGCTATTATCTGCAACTGCCCGTTTTGCCTGACCATGCTCGAAGACGGCTTGAAGGATAAGGAAGCCACTGATCGAGTTAAAGTATATGATGTTGCCGAACTAGTTGCGCGGATTTCTTCTTAGCGAGTCAATGAATATTGATTAACAAATAACGGGAGCCGGAAGTCAGAGACTAGATGCCGGAATAAGTGAAAGGTTCTTTCCGTATTCCCTTCTTGTTTCTGTTAATCCGGCTTCATTATTTTTGTCAGCCAAGCGCAAGATTACATTTCACCATACTTATTCCCGGGGCTTATTGTGGAACCTAAACGGTTATGTTATAGTAATAAGTCGGGAGTCGGAATGAGAGAACGGCTTGTCGTCTCGGATTATTCCGAATTCCGGCTCCTGAATTTTGAATACCTGAATAGTAGCATGTTATACACTATTCTGTTTTGAAAGGGAGTGTTCGGTGTGCTGGAAATGAAGAACCTGTCCTTGACACTTGAAGGTGATAAAGGTCCTGTGGAGATCCTTAAGGATATCAATATTGTTTTCAAAGACCGCTTGCTATATGTTTTTACCGGACCCAACGGAGGAGGGAAGTCATCCCTGGCCAAAGTAATCATGGGTATTTATAAACCAACAGCCGGTAAGATCCTGTTTAACGGTAAGGATATAACCGGGCTGGGAGTGACCGAGCGGGCTAGATTGGGTATAGGTTACGCGTTCCAGCAACCTCCCCGCTTTAAAGGCTTGACGGTTGGGGAACTGTTACAACTCGCGCTAGGAAAAGATAAAGCAATGAAAGAGTGCAGTCTGCTTTATGACGTGGGTCTTTGCCCGCAAGACTACCTGGAACGAGAGGTGGACATCAGTCTTTCCGGTGGTGAGCTTAAACGGATCGAAATTGCCAGCCTGCTGGCTAGAGAACTGAAGCTTGCTGTTTATGACGAGCCGGAAGCAGGTATAGATCTGTGGAGCTTTAGCAGGTTAACTGAAACGTTTCAAAATTACCACAGAATGCACGACACTACAATTGTGCTGATATCGCACCAGGAGAGAATATTAAGTCTCGCTGATGAAATTATCCTGGTGGCTGACGGTATGATCAAAGAACAAGGAAGTAGAGACGTTGTTTGGCCTTTGATTATGGAGGATGCCTGTTGTAACTGCCGTGACGCATGCAGCGAAGGGAATGAGGAAATTGTTCAATGCCATAGATAAGCATATGTTGCAGACTGTTGCAGGAATGCACGATATTCCCCGGGGAGCTTATAACATTCGTAAGAATGGAGTGGGAATCAGTCGCAATACCACGGCAAATATTGAGATTAAAACGAAAGAAGACAAGCCTGGAATTGATATTATAGTCAAACCGGGAACAAAAGACGAGAGTATCCATATACCGGTGATTTTGACAGCCGAGGGACTGGAGGACTTGGTATATAACACTTTCGATATTGGAGAGGGAGCGGATGTCCTGATTGTTGCCGGCTGCGGCATACATAATCCCGGGGATGCTAGCGCGCGGCACGATGGAATACATAATTTTATCGTTCGTAAGGGTGCGCGTGTTCGTTATGTGGAGAAACACTATGGTGAAGGAAATGGACAGGGCCAAAAAATACTCAATCCGAAGACTATCGTGGAAATGGAAGAATACGCTTATGCGGAGATGGAACTGGTGCAAATCAGTGGTGTTGACAACACAAAACGTGATACAGAGGCCCGTTTGCACAAAAACGCCCACCTGTTTATCACTGAGCGGATGCTTACGGATGGTGTTCAGTTAGCTGAGTCAAGAATACTCGTCGAGTTGGTGGGGCAGGATTCCTCTGTCAGGATCGTTTCCCGTTCGGTGGGCAGAGATAATTCCCGGCAAGTTTTTTACCCCCGCGTGGTTGGGTTAAACCGCTGCCGGGGTCATGTGCAATGTGACTCAATTATTATGCATCAGGCTCAGATTAGTTCCACACCTGAAATTGCTGCGAACCACGCGGAGGCTCAACTAATTCACGAGGCCGCCATCGGGAAGATTGCCGGTGAGCAGTTAATTAAACTTATGTCGATGGGGCTTTCAGAATCAGAAGCAGAAGAAACCATCCTAAAGGGATTTTTAAAATAATTCGTTCATGAACATTAAAGCAACGTCCCAACCCGTCGTGAGTTACTGGGTTTGCAAAATTAGAGCGGCGGGTTGTTTTTATTGGTGGAGTTTTATAGGACAATAGCCCATTTTTACCATTATCGGCCTGTTTTCTGGTTCATTGCTTTTGTTAATGTAATTTTTTGTTATAATAGTAAGGTAAGTTACTAATAATAAGTTACTAATAATATGGAGGTTTGCGATTATGCCGACCAAATTGAAACGGTTGCTATTATTTACAATAGTAGTTGCTTTTTTAGCCGGAATGGTGTTTATGGGCGGCTGTGATTTCCCCGGGAATTTTCTGCCGGCTAAACAGGGTAATCAGGTTGGTGAGCCGGTGAATGCTGATCCACTGCCAGGAACGGCTCCCGACGCTGTTGCTGATGTAGTTTCCAGTACCAGCCAGGCTGTTGTTAAGATTTCCACAAGAATGGTGAATGGCGAAGCTGGCGACCCTCTATTTAACGACCCATTCTTTCGCCAGTTTTTCGGCGTGCCTTATCGGCCCCAGCAGCAGGAAGAAGGCCTCGGCTCNGGGTTTATCATGTCTAAAGACGGTTTTATTTTGACAAATGAACACGTAATTGATGGTGCTAATGATATTGCTGTTACTGTCACCGGCTATGATCAGCCGCTGGCGGCTAATGTTGTCGGATCGGATTATAACCTGGATTTGGCTCTCTTGAAGATAAACGCTGATTCGGATCTGCCCTTTTTAAATATGGGTAATTCCGACCAGGTTAGGGTAGGCAACTGGGTAATCGCTATTGGAAACCCCTATGGATTAGACCATACTGTGACGACCGGGGTGATCAGCGCCAAAGGACGCCCGATTAATGTCGGCGACCGGCAATATGAAAACTTGCTTCAGACAGATGCTTCCATTAATCCGGGAAACAGCGGCGGGCCTTTGCTTAACCTCCGGGGTGAGGTAATTGGGATCAATACGGCCATTAGCGCTCAAGCTCAAGGAATTGGTTTTGCTATTCCTACGAGTACGGTGCAGCGTGTGCTTGAGGAATTGAAAAACAGTGAAAACAGCGCGGGTCCATGGGTTGGCGTTCAAGTGCGACCGGTGGATGAGGAGGCAGCTCGCTATCTTGGGCTGGCTGAGGCGGAAGGGGCTCTAGTGACAGGTGTGATTGCCGGCAGCCCGGCCCAAAAAGCCGGCCTAAAGCAATGGGATGTGATTGTCGAGTTTAACGAGGTCAAGATAAACAATGCGGATGAACTGGTCACGGCGATTAAGGCTACTCAAGTGGGAAATAAAGTGAAGGTTTTATTGGTACGCAATAGGCAGCTAAACTCTGTAAATATTTCAATAGCTGAAAAACCAAGGAACATTAAATAAGAATAGTACTCAGGAGTCAGGAGTCAGAATTAAAGAATTGTTTTATTGTCTCGAGATTTCTGAATTCTGACTCCTGAGTTCTGAATACTATGAGGGAAATGCAGGTTTCGTTTATGGTTGACTGGGACCGGATTTACAGACTTGTTAGATGATATTACACCTCTTGCTGTGGACTGCGGCCGTCTTTGTGGATCAGCCTGTTGTTCCGAGTGGGAGCAGGGTGCGGGTATTTACCTTTTGCCCGGGGAAGAAAGCATGTTCAGCGGGTTTGATTAGGGAAAATATAGAGTTGAAGTCACGCCGGATTGATATTATGGAAAAAGATCCATGGAGAAATTGTTGAGATAAAGTTAACTTAACTCAGTTATTCTTTTTTAAATGATCCTCTCGTTCCACGATTTTACTTTGAGGCGCGCGGGTATCAGGAATGCCGGCGGGCGGGTAACGACGCATCAATTCTTGCCTGGTCATTATTATATATTTGGGCGAGAGTTTTTTCCTGTATGTTTTGGAATTCTTCAAGCCACCGGGATGAAAAAGGGTCAGCAGCAGATTTTCATACCAGCCTGTAAACATGCGGAAAAGGCCTGGTTTTAACTCATATGCTGTAAAACCAAGGCGCACCGTTCCTCGGTGCAGGAGGGTGATTCCCAATAATACCTTCGCTTTGCCGTACTGCTGATCATCCTGCATAAGTTTGGCCAGTTTAGGCAGACTGCGGCTTATTTCCCGCATGGCGATGATAGCGGTTCGTTCTGTCGAGGAGTTTTCACCAATTAAGCTCAATAAATGGTCGTTGTTGAGATGAATTTCAATATAATAATCTCCTTCTCTCAGCACAGAGCCGTCTTTCATCAGCCACTCCCGCCCGTGGTAACGGCGAAGCGCCAGCCGCCAGATAAACGATTTATTGTTTTCTATGTCTTTAATCCCGCTTAGCCGTCTGATTATCCAATCGATATGGCTCCATAAAAATAAAACTACTCTTTTGATGGTTGATTTTTTTTTTTTTTTTACTCGCAAGCCGCGAAGTGTTATTTCCTCCAAGATTTGAGGCAAGGCGGCAATGACCCGGTCTGGTCCTCCCGGGGCGGCTCCTACGGAGTCGCTGTCATGAAATATCAGGATAACTCCGTCCCGGAGTTTGTTCAACACCCTGCGCGTTATGCTTTCCGGTGTGGCTCGCTTGGTCCAGTCCCAACTCATGTAAGTCCAGAGCACTACTTTTAGACCTCTGCTCCAGTAGTACCAGAGTGAAAACAGGTTATCGAGTCCCCACGTCGGGCGGAAATAAATTGGTTTTTTACCGGTGAGTTCTTCAATAACGCGATTTGTTTCCGCAATTTCGTTGATCGTGGCGCAAGGACCCAACAGCCAGGCAGCTTTGTGCCGGAAACCGTGGTTGCCGATTTCGTGCCCGGCCGATACGATCTGTTTTATTAAATCAGGGTAAACTTTGGCCTTGGCGCCGGTAATAAAAAAACTGGCTTTTACTTGATAGCGGTTTAATATTTCCAGTATGCGCGGGGTGTAACGGGGGTCCGGCCCGTCATCAAAAGTAAGGACGACTCTACCTTTCCCTCTTGGGACGCGTGTAATCACATTAACCTGGCCGAAACGGGTCAGAATTGTCGGGACAACAGTATAAATAAGTAGAACTGTAAGTAATATTTTGAAAAAAAACGGTTCCACCAAAAACCCCTCTTGTTTGGCGCCGGAGCCGGAAAACGCTTTACGGTTCCGGTTAAGTCTTGGAGCTTGCCCAGAGTAAAATACGGCTACTTTGTAAATATTTTTTCCACCGGATAAAACAGATAGAAGCAGGACATGATGGCCAATAATGTTGTGCTGATGATAATGGGAGCTTGAATTCCCATATATTTTGCCACAACACCCCCCATTGCCGGACCGATGGCCACACCCATGCCTTCGATGGTGGAAAAGACGCCCCAGCCGGTAGCCTGTCTGTCTGGCGGGACCGCTTTAGCCAGCAGGTTGTTCCAGGCGGGTAGAACCGCGGCATATGAAAATCCGATCAGGGCGGCCAGCAGGTATGCGTTAAAGGCATCCCTGACAACAGAAAACGCTGCCAGGGATAGCGCGCTGATGCCAAAACCGGCGCTTAAAATAAATTTAAGATTTACCCGGTCGGCCAAACGGCCCATCGGCAAGAATGACAGGGCTGCCGCCGCTCCGCCAATTAACAAAAGAATACCGTACTGGCTGGGTTCCAGTCCAATTTTATTTTGCGCATACAGGGGAAGTAAGGGTAATAGCAACCCCCCTGTCAAGGTTTGGAGAAACATACCCGGCAAGAGAATCTTTTTAATTGCTTTATTCTGGAGCATTTTTAATAATTCTTTTTTAATAGAGTAGCCCTGACCGCTGCCGGTTTTGCTCTCCGCTCCCGGCAATAGTGCTGCAGATACAGCCAAAGCAAAGCCCCAAAGGAAAATCAACAACCAGAAAGCGATATTATAGTCCCGGGCAATAAAAAAGTTTATTACAACCGGGCCCCCGCCGCCACCAACCAGCCAGATTGCGAAAATAATACCCATCCGGGTTGCCCGTTCTTTAAGCTGAACCGGCGCCACTTTACTGATCACGGCAAGCCATACAGGCGAGATACCCAATCCCAAGACAGCTGACCCGGCAAGCAGGAGAGTGGCGGAAGGGTGAATTTTCATCAGCACCAAAGCTGCCAGTCCGACTAGCAGCCCGATTAGCATCGTTAAATGTCCCCGGCGGTCCAACTGCCAGCCGGCCGCACCCTTTGAAAGGGTTTCCGCCAGGTAGTGCGCGGATACGGCAAGGCCGGCCGCGGCTACTGAAATACCTAAATAATTAACCGCGTAAAGCGGGAGGAATGTAAGAAAGAATGCGCCCCGTGTAAATTCAATCAAGAGAAGCACCAGTAAGAGGCAATATTCTTTTGGGGAAAGAGAAATATTTTTTAAAACGCGCAAGAAATTACTCCTTTATAGAAAATACTAATAAAAATACAATCTTTTCTATTATACACTATAGGCGAATTATGAACAATTACTGTACAAAAGCTGTCAAACATAATAATCATGAAAAAGGGATTGATTGTTGAAGAGGTTGAATGTATAATCGATTTGCGAACGGTTCTAATTATCATATTGGCAATAATGATTATCATTATTGGAGGGGATGCTATTGACCCTGGACAATGTTAGAAAAGGCCAGTTAATTAGAATATCCAATATTCCTGATGAAGAGACCCGCATCAAAGCTATTCGTTTTGGCATTTCGGAGGGAGAAGTTGTCACCTGCCTTGAAGTGGTGCCGGCGGGTCCGGTGGTGGTATCTAAGAATAAACAGGAAATTGCTATCGGCCGGAGTCTGGCCAGCGCTATTTTGGTTGAGCCATGCTAATAGTTGAACAGACTAATTCATTATGACATTACTGTCGGGGGTGAGGAGGTATTGACGGGCAGCGGGTTAAAAGCCGGCAACATGGTGAAAGGAAAAAAGATTGTTTTGGCCGGCAACCCGAATGTTGGCAAGTCAGCTCTCTTTAACATCCTCACCGGTCTGTATGTGGATGTGTCGAATTATTCCGGGACCACTCTCGATATGGCCTGCGGCAGGTACAACGGCGACGTGATCATCGAAGCGCCGGGCGTTTATGGTTTATCCTCCATAAATGATGAAGAAAAGATCACCCGGGATATTATCCTGGCGGCGGACATCGTGGTAAACGTTATCAACTCGCTCCACCTGGACCGGGATTTATTTTTTACCCTGCAGATTATCGATATGGGCATTCCAATGGTTATTGCCTTGAACATGACGGATGAAGCCGTGCAGAGAGGACTTGGAATTAATATCCGTCTTCTTGAGGAATTGCTGGGAGTGCCTGTTGTATCTATTGCCGCTGTGCGTGGCATTGGCATTGACGAGTTAAAAAAAAAGATTTACACAGCCCGGCCGGGCCATGCTCATTTTCAGCCGATAGAAAAAATAAATAAAATGCTTCATAGAATGAACAGGAGAGAAGCACTGCTTGTCATTGAGGGGGACACTGAGCTCAGCGAGTGTTACGGAGTTAAACCCGGAACCGACCGAGAGGCTATTTACCGCGCCCGGCGGGAAAGGGTTAACCAGATTGTGGCGCAGGTAGTCAGAGAGATTAACAAAGATGCGGGCATTGCCGCCAGGTTGGGGAATTGGATGCTCCTTCCCGTAACCGGTTTTCCGCTTTTGGCCTTGACATTATGGGCTGTTTACAAACTGGTGGGAGTTTTCCTGGCCCAATCTGTGGTCGATTTCACCGGGGACGTAATGAACGGGTATTATGAGCCGGCGGTCAGGTCATTGCTGAGCGGTATTATGTCACCTGAGGGTGTTTTATATACAATTCTCGCCGGACAATACGGGGTGCTGACTTTAACTGTCACCTATCTAATTGGTCTATTGTTTCCGTTAGTGCTAGGAATTTTTTTTGTTCTTTCTATCTTGGAAGATTCGGGATACATGCCCCGCATTGCCACTTTGTTGGACCGCGCTTTGACCGGCATCGGCCTGAATGGACAGGCCGTGATCCCTCTGTTGCTGGGTTTCGGATGCGTAACTATGGCTTGTATAACAACAAGAATTCTTGGGTCCGACCGTGAACGCAGGATAGCCGTATTTTTACTGGCGCTTGGTATTCCCTGCTCGGCGCAGATAGCGATAATCACAGCTGTGCTTGCCGGTTCAGGCGCTTTATATATGCTTCTATACGTGCTTTTTATGCTGGGCATAGTATTGTGTGCCGGCACGTTGCTGAAGCGTTTTCTGCCCGGCAGGCCATTCCCTTTGTTGATTGAATTGCCGCCATTGCGTTTGCCGGGAGTGCAGAACGTTTGCCAAAAGGCATGGGGCAGATCATATCAGTTTATAAAAGAAGCTTTTCCCATTTTTGCCATGGGAACACTTTTATTGGGGATTTTTGATGCATATGGTTTTTTGCATGAATTGCAACGACTCCTGGCGCCAATAACCGTAAGCTGGTTACACCTGCCTGAAGATGTGGCGGATATCTTTATTATGGGTTTTATCAGAAAAGAATTTGGAGCGGCAGCCGTCTTGAACCTGCAGATGCTCCCTCTGCAAAAGTTTATTGTCATGCTTACTCTGTCGCTAACCGTGCCTTGTATAGCCTCAGCAATGGTAATTTTCAAGGAGCGTGGCTGGCGAGAGGGGTTGCTGATATGGGCCGTTGTTTTTATCCTGGCTTTTCTTATTGGCGGATTAGCGACGCGCCTGCTGGAAATCTGGTTGGCCTAAAATTTCTTCGCTTATTATAATTGACGTAATCTGCGCGATTGGTGGAGAGAGAAGTTAACTATATGCTATAATATAGCATTAGTTGTGCCATTATAAAGAGCTGGATTTATAATTTATTAACATAAACTTATTTAATAGATTACTTCTCAGGTGGATATAATGCATAAAAAAACTAGTCTATTGGCCTTTTTGACGATATTATTGATTATCTTTGCCGCTGATTCCGCGCTTGCCTCCACCAGTCCTGTTATTGTGGGTGGCGCGGCAATAATTATCGACAGCAATAACGGCCAGGTGCTATATGAGAAAAATTCGCACCAGCGCATGTATCCGGCCAGCACAACCAAGACTCTAACCGCGATAATAGCCTTGGAAAACAGCAAGCTGAGTGATCAGGTGAAAATATCAAGTGACGCGTGCAACATAGAAGGTTCGGCCATTGGTTTGCAAGAGGGCGAGAGCGTTTCCATGGAAGACTTGCTGTATGCGTTGATGTTGAATTCAGGGAATGATACGGCAATTGCCATTGCTCAATATATCGGTGGTTCAGTGAGCGGTTTTGTTGAAATGATGAATAAAAAAGCAGGGGAAATCGGCGCTTTGGACAGCCACTTTAATAATCCCCACGGGTTGCCTGACCTCAATCATTACAGCAGCGCTTATGACCTGGCTATTATCGGTCGTTATGCGATGAAGAATCCGGAATTCCGAAAAATTGTCTCGACCAAAACCCGGAATATCCATCGGGAAAATCCTGAAGCGCAGACATATCTTTTAAATCGCAACAACATGTTGTGGAATTATGAAGGTGCTATCGGTATTAAGACCGGTTATACAGACGCGGCCGGACAATGCCTGGTAACGGCCGCCAACAGGCAAAACCGGGAATTGATTACAGTGGTGTTGAATAGCGTCGGAACCAGTATCTGGGATGATACCAGAGTCCTCTTGGACTATGGTTTTGCTGAATTTAACTCGGTTTCAGTTATAAATGCGGCACAATACATCACGGACGCGCGGGTAAAATACGGAGCGCCAAACTCGGTGAATGTTTTTACCGACCAGTCGCTTAGTTATAATTTCCCAAAGGATAAACCAGTTGTAATTAGGCAAGAAGCAAGATTAATAGAGCAAATATCAGCGCCTATTAAGTCAGGCGATAAACTTGGTGAGCTGGTTTTTTTCTCCGGCGAGCGGGAAATCGGGCGTGTGGACCTGGTGAGTCGGCAGGATGTGGAGAAAAAGCGGTCTGCTTATTGGTGGCCGTGGCTTTCACTGATACTGTTAGTATTATTGTTGCGCTCAATAAACAAATTTAGATACAAATACCGGCGCCGTGATTTTGTCAATATGAGAAGACGCAAGTATTACTAAAAAAGGACTTGGGAGATTGCGTCAAACTAGGTTATGCATACCTACAACAATGTCTTTTATTGACGGACGCGCGTGGATTGCTTATACTACAAGAAAAGCGTTACTGGCGGTGGTTTGATGAATGAGAAGGTTATTTCAGATATCGGGGAAAAGTTGAGAGAAAAGGAATGTAAGTTTACCTCACGGCGGGAGCACATACTAAAAGTCCTTTTAGAAAATAAAGGCAATCACCTTTGCGCCGAGGATATCTATAATCTGGTTAAGCAAAAAGCGCCGGATGTGGGAATCGCCACGGTATACCGTACATTGGAACTATTTCAGGAATTTGATATTATTAACAGCATGGATTTTGGGGATGGGCGCAGACGTTACGAGTTTGGCGGAGTGGAAGGTGTGAATCACCACCATCACCATCTCATATGCACCAAATGCGGCGCAATTATTGAAGTAAACGAGGACTTGCTGGAGGAGTTGGAAAACAGGGTCAGTAAACAGTATGATTTTAACGTAACCAACCACCAGTTAAAAATTTTTGGTATTTGCAAAAAATGTATCTGACTCATGCCACACAACGAGGTGGTATATTTTTTTAATGCAGAATCGTTTTATCATTAAGTAAGGAAGGACTTAACAAGTGCCGGTAGACTATCATCTGCATACGAAAATGTGCGGCCATGCCACGGGTGAGATTGAAGAATACTTTGCGTCTGCCCTAAGGCGGGGCTTGGTTGAGGTCGGCTTTTCAGACCACCTGCCGCTTTATTTCATGCCCCCGGATAAAATAATGCCCGGCTATGCCATGCTGGTGGACGAGATCCCCGCCTATGTCGGCGCAGTCAGGCGATTGCAGAAAAAGAGCGGGCCGGTGCGGGTAAGGCTGGGCGTAGAAGCTGATTTTGTCCCTGGTCATGAAAGCAAGCTGAGTAAGTTATTAAATTCCCAACCTTTCGATTACGTGATTGGATCGGTGCACTTTATTGACGGTTGGAGTTTCGATAATCAAGAAGAATTGGATAAATACAGCGAATGGGACATCTGGAAGTTATATGAAAAGTATTTTGGCCTTGTCCAGCAGGCGGCTTTAAGCGGCTTTTTCGATATCATGGCCCACCCCGATTTGATAAAAAAGTTTAATTTTATCCCTGCCAGAAGTTTAATCCCTCTTTATGAAGATACCGCGCGGGTTTTTCAGCGGGCTGGGGTGTGTGTCGAGGTCAACACGGCGGGGCTCAGGTATCCGGTGCGGGAGATTTATCCTTCCCGGGACTTTTTAAAGATCGCTTTCCGGTATGGACTGCCTGTTACCCTGGGTTCGGACGCCCATCACCCGGACCAGGTCGGCGCGGGTTTTACGCAAGCGGTAGCTTTAATAAAAGAAGTCGGTTACGAGGAAATAACCTTGTTCGACCAGCGGAACAGAATTTCCAAAAAGATATATTAACAAAGATTGCTAGAAGTGAGCCTGGTGATAAAAGTTTTCACCAGGCTTTTTAATTTTATTTTAAAAAAAGGAATTTTCTCATTAATATAGAATTAATTGTGGTGGAAAGTGGTGATTAGTGGATCGTATTATTTGCCAGTGAGGTTCCCGTTATGTTTATGGGAGAGTACCAGCACATTATTGACGCCAAAGGAAGGCTTTTTATACCAGCCCGTCTCCGAGAAGGCCTGGGAGATCTTTTTGTCTTGACAAAAGGTCTGGATGGATGCCTTTTCGCTTATCCTTGCCAGGAATGGCAGGTTTTAGAGCAAAAGCTGAAGTCGCTCCCCTTTACCAGGAGAGATGCCCGGGCCTTTGTTCGGTTTTTTTTCTCCGGAGCGACGGAGTGTGAGGTGGATAAACAGGGAAGAATATTAATACCGGGTAACTTGCGCGAATACTCCAAACTGGAAAAAGACGCTGTGGTAATTGGTGTTTCCACCCGGGTGGAAATCTGGTCTGCTCATGAATGGGAAAATTATAAAACAAAGGCCGCTTCTTCTTATGAGGATATAGCTGAGAAGATTATTGATATTGATTTAGAGCTGTAAGAAACGACAGGATACAACAATTTAATATCCTGAAGTCGAAAAACATGGTAATATAAGCACAATGGAGTAGTGTTATGAATTTTGCTCACGTTCCGGTGATGCTGGTTGAGGCTGTCACTGGTCTAAGCATAAAGCAGAATGGAATTTATGTTGATTGCACGCTTGGTGGCGCGGGGCATAGTGAGTCCATCTTGGAACAGAACGGCCCACGCGGGCGGTTGATCGCATTTGATCAGGATCCGGAGGCCATCGCGTATGCCAGGGTAAAGTTGGCGCCGTACCATGGCAGGGTAGAATTTGTGCAGGCAAACTTTAAAGAGCTTGCGGTTAAATTGAATCAATTAAATATTGACTGTGTGGACGGGGTCTTATTTGATCTTGGCGCTTCTTCACATCAGTTTGACGACCCGGCCAGAGGTTTCAGCTATCTGAATAACGCTCCTTTAGATATGAGGATGAACCCTGAGCAAGAAATAACTGCCAGGACACTTGTTAATGAATTGTCGGTAAAAGAGCTGGCCTGGCTCATTAAAGAATATGGCGAAGAGCGCTGGGCATCCAGGATAGCTGAGTTTATCCAGGTGGAAAGAAGCCGCCGGCCGCTCGAAACAACCGGCCAGCTGGTTGAAGTGATTAAGAAAGCTATTCCAGCCCGCGCCAGGCGGAGTGGTCCGCACCCTGCTAAACGCACCTTTCAGGCGTTGCGTATAGCGGTTAACAATGAACTTGAGGTTTTAACGGAAGCTGTGTGTTCTGCCATACATGTTCTCGGTAACGAAGGAAGAATTTGCGTTATTTCTTTTCACTCATTAGAGGACCGTATTATCAAAGACTTATTTCGAGAACATGCGTCACCTTGTTCTTGTCCGAAAGAATTACCGGTATGCGTTTGCGGTAAAAAGAAGGTTCTGAATATTATTACGACAAAGCCATTGGTGCCCGGGCCCGCTGAGTTGGAATTTAATCCCAGGTCTAGAAGCGCCAGGCTCAGGATAGCGGAAAAGGTATTGAATTAGCAGTGGTGAATAAGAGAATGGTCTATTCTCAATTCTTATGGAATATTATACCTGAACGTGTGTTCTGTGGTTCTATTCTTCGGGAGGGTTGAATAAGATTGATTGTAGCCCAGGAGAAGAAAGGCAACTGTGGTTTTTTTGATGAAACGTTCCAGCCGAGAAAAACACGCAGGCGCAAGGCGGTTTTCAAAAGTGAGAAACTTGTGCTTACGGGGTTCGTTATGGCGATTTTTTTAGTTGGTGTGTTTATTACTTATTATTGTTCCCAGTTATTTACCCTCGGTTACCAAATAAACCGGCTAAATAAAGAACTGAGCGTCCTCCGTGTGGAAAACCATGGTTTGGAAAAGGATATTCAGCAACTGGTAAGTATAGATAATATTGAATATCTGGCAATTCATAAGCTTAATATGGTTAAGCCGGATGCTGATAATTTTATGGTGATTACTGTTGCCGACACGGCCCCGCAGGAATCAACAACCCAGTCAAAAGTACAGCCTGATCAACCGGCCGCCGTATCCAGGGTTGAAAAAGAAAAAAGCCGCTTGATAGAAACTTTTGCTGAATTGGTAAACCGGTTTGATAATAAGAGCGGTTAGGGCGGGTTGAGGGTTGCGGTTTTTGGGAGGAGGCAAATGCAGACAACAAACATAATGATTCGAAAGAGAATAACCGTACTGTTTCTGACAGCCGCAGCTGTTTTCTTGTTTTTGGTTTTGCGTTTAGGCTGGCTTCAACTTGTCGAAGGGGACAGGCTGAGAGCGGAAGCTCTGGGCATTCGTACACGGGACGTGCCGGTGGAGGCCAAGCGGGGAGCGATACTTGACCGGAACGGCCATGAGTTGGTTTCAAGTGTCAGTGTGGATTCCGCATATGCATTCCCTCCCCAGGTTCCTGATAAACGGGAAAACGCGGATAAGATTGCCGGCGCCTTGGGAATGGATAAGGAAGACGTGTATAAAAAGCTCACTCAAAATGTGGGCTTTGTCTGGCTAAAGAGACGAATTGACTACGAATCCTCCCAAAAACTAAAGGCGCTAAAAATAGATGGTGTCGAACTGGTGGAAGAAAACAAGCGTTTTTACCGTCAGGACAATCTGGCCGCCCACTTGCTCGGATTTGTCGGTGATGACAACCAGGGCCTGACTGGGTTTGAAAGTGCTTATGATAAAGAATTGACAGGAATTCCAGGTCGTATCGTTATTGAAAAAGATGCCGTGGGAAGAAGCATTCCTGAAGCGGTGCACAAGTACGTACCACCCGTGCCTGGCAACAATCTGGTGCTGACAATTGATCAGACCATTCAGTTTTTTGTTGAAAGAGAGCTGGATAAGATTACAGAGTCCTACCATCCGAAGTTGGCTGTCATGATCGTAATGAATCCCAAAACGGGGGAAATCCTTGCCATGGGGAACCGGCCGACATTTAATCCGGCTGAGTGGCAGCGTTATCCTCAGTCTGTATGGGACCATAACCCGTCCGTCTGTTATAATTATGAACCCGGTTCAACTTTTAAAATCATTACAGCCGCTTCCGCTTTGGAAGAAGGCGCGGTGAGGCCGAGCGACACATTTAATGACCCCGGCTTTATCAAAGTCGCGGACCGGACAATCCGGTGCTGGTATGACGGCGGACACGGTTTGCAAACCTTTGAAGAAGTATGCCAGAATTCATGCAACCCCGGTTTTATTACAGTGGGTTTGAGGTTGGGCAAGGATAAATTTTATAAATATATCAATGCTTTTGGTCTGGACCAGAAGACAGGGATCAGCTTGCCCGGCGAGGAAGTAGGCCTGCAAATTCCTCTTGATGAAGTTACTGACTTAAATATTGCCACAATGTCCATCGGCCAGTCTATTGCTGTTACGCCAATCCAACTGATCTGCGCCGCTTCCGCGGTGGCCAACGGAGGAGTTTTGCTTAAACCGAGACTGGTTAAGGCGGTTACCGACCCTGAAGGAAAGGTGCTGCAGGAGTTTAATACTGAACCGGTTCGCCAGGTAATTTCAAAAGACAGCGCTCAAACCTTGATGCGGCTGCTTACTAACGTGGTTCAGAAGGGAACAGGTCGAAATGCCTTTGTCGACGGGTATGGCGCGGCGGGTAAAACCGGTACCGCCCAGGTGGTTGAGCAGGGAAGGTATGTTGACGGCAAGTATGTGGCATCGTTTATGGGTTTTGCACCGGCGGACGACCCGGAAATTGCTACTTTGGTGATGGTAGCTGAACCCAACGGACCAAACTATTTTGGCAGTCAGGTCGCGGCGCCGGCCTTTAAGGCGGTAGCGTTGGACACTCTGCACTACCTGAAGGTTCCGGAAAGGACTATAGAAAAACCGAAGGACCCCTTTATGTTTGAAGAACCCAAGTCGAGAATCATTGTCCCTAATGTGGTGAATTATCCGGTGGAAGCCGCCCAAAGGGTGCTGAAAAACGCCGGTCTAGTAGTTCAGACAAGAGGCCAGGGCGGTATTGTAAGCAGTCAGGTTCCCAAAGGTGGTGTTGATGTTTTGAGCGGCGCCACCGTCATTCTCGAATTGCAGGAAGCCAGCACATCCAATGAAGTTGCCGTACCTGACTTAAAAGGACTGACCATTAAAGAAGCAGGAAGCTTGCTTGAGAATCTGGGACTTGTTTTAAGCCCGGCAGGCACTGGAGTGGCTATCGGGCAGCAAGCGCCACCCGGATCAAAAGTTGCTAGAGGTTCGACTATTAATGTTGAATTCAGTGAAAGCTTTGTGCAAACCTTGCATGATTAAGAATATCAATAGATGTCAATAATGGAAATACTATGAAATATTGAGTAGAACAATCCCGAATGGGAGGATTTTTAATTGCTTTTGAAAAAACTGCTTGAAGCAGTAAATATCCAAGCTGCCGGCGGCAATCATGATGTCCGGCTTAAAGGGATAACTTATGACTCACGCAAGGTATGCCCGGGTTTTCTTTTCGTTTCCATAAAAGGGTTTAAATCTGACGGGCATGATTATGTGGGGCAAGCGGTAAAACAAGGTGCCGTAGCGGTGGTAATGGAGCGTAAGGTTGAATTGCCGCCGGATATAGCATGGGCTGTTGTTCAAGATACAAGGCATGCTTTGGCAGTACTGTCAGCGCGGTTTTATGGCGATCCTGCCAAAGAATTAAAGATGATTGGTGTAACGGGTACTAACGGCAAAACCACGACAGCCAGCTTAATCTCGGCAATCTTGGGCCTTTCCGGGGCAAAAGTGGGATTGATCGGCACTATTCATAACAGAATTGGCACCCAGGTTATACCTGGCAATAATACTACCCCGGAATCAACTGATTTGCAGGCATTGCTAAGAAGGATGGTCAGGGAAGGGGTGGGCGCCTGTGTTATGGAAGTTTCTTCTCATGCTTTGGCGCTAAACCGGGTGGACGGTTGCGAGTTTGACATGGCGGTTTTTACCAACCTCACCCAGGATCACCTGGATTTTCACCAGAGCATGGGTCAATATTTGGAAGAAAAATTAAAGCTGTTCAAGAACCTGAAGGTACCCGGCGACAAAAGCACAATAAAACACGCTGTAATTAACGCGGATGATCCGGCTGCGGAGCGCTTTGCACAAGCTGCCGGTGGCTTGGTCCACACCTTCGGGATCAAGAACACGGCGGATGTTTACGCCACGAATGTTAATATAAATACCCGGGGCGTTAATTTTCAAATAGATGGGAAGCTGGGTCGCTGTCAATTAAATCTATGTTTAACCGGCCTGTTTAACGTGTATAATGCGCTGGGTGCTTTTACCGCCGCGGCGGCTTTGGGCGTACCGCACGAGATTATCAAAAGTGCCCTGGAGAACATACAGGGAATACCGGGCCGTTTTGAAAAGGTCGACGCGGGTCAGGATTTTACAGTAATTGTTGATTATGCCCATACTCCGGACGGCCTTGAAAATATCCTGAAAACAGCCCGCCAGTTAACCCAGGGGCGTTTAATCACAGTTTATGGCTGCGGAGGAGATCGTGATCGTGGGAAACGTCCGGTAATGGGAAGCATAACTGCAAAATACAGTGATTTTCAAATTATTACTGCGGATAATCCGCGTACAGAAAGTCCGGCGAAGATTATCCAGGACATCATTGAAGGGGTGCGGCCGCTGGCTCCAAAGGAGAATTATCTGGTGGAACAGGACCGGCGCAAGGCTATCGGCCTGGCAATAAGTATGGCGCGCAAGGGCGATGTAGTAATTATCGCCGGTAAAGGTCATGAAGATTACCAAATAATCGGTACGGAAAAGTTTCCCTTTGAAGACCGCCGGGAAGCAGCTTCAGCAATTAAAAATTACTTGGAGTTAAGGAACGGTTAGATCCTGAAAAAGCGAGTGCGTGGAGTTGCTAAAAAGGATGATTTGTAAACAAATAAACGGGGGTTAGTATGAAAGCAACCACCTTGGTAGAAATAGCTAAAGCCATCGGCGGCGAAATTATCCAGGGTGATTCCGGCGTTGTATTCAGCCAGGTTTCCACCGATAGCCGTAAAATAGAACCCGGCAGCCTTTTTTTAGCCTTGAGGGGAAAAAAATACGACGCCCATCAGTTCCTGGACCTGGCAGTCGCGGCTGGCGCGGGAGGCTTGGTGGTTGACCGGGCGGTAAAGGTAACTGCCGGTCTTCCTGTAATAAAAGTATTTGATACGCTGGCCGCCCTGCAGGCACTTGCGGCATTGAACAGGGACCGGTGCGGGATACCGCTGATCGCAGTGACCGGCAGTAACGGGAAAACTACGACAAAAGATATGATCGCGTCTGTTCTGGGTAGGCGTTTACGCACCGTAAAAACCATGGGTAATTATAATAACGAGATTGGCCTGCCGCTTACGCTTTTACATATAGATGAAAGCTCAGAGGTCGCGGTGGTGGAAATGGGTATGCGGGGACCGGGAGAGATAAATACTTTGTGCCGTATCGCCAGGCCTACCGGCGCGGTGATTACCAATATCGGAGAGGCCCACTTGGAGTTGCTGGGAACGGTGAGCAACATTGCCGCGGCCAAGGGAGAAATACTGGAAAACATTCCAGCCGACGGGTTTGCCGTATTAAATGCCGACAGCCCGTTTATTCGGAGGGAGGCCGGGCGTTGCCGCGGGAAGGTAATCTTTTTCGGTACCGATAAAGAATGTGAAATAATGGTTAAAGATGTCAGAGCGGAAAAGGGAGGCAACCAGTTTACCGCAAAAATATCCGGGCGCGAGTGGGGATTTTCTCTGTCCCTGCCGGGGCGGCACAATGTGCTGAATGCGCTTGCCGCGATTGCAGTGGGAAGGGAATTTGGTTTTTCTATCGAAGAAATAGCTGAGGGACTTAACACAGTGACTTTATCGGACATGCGCCTGGAAATTATCGAAGCGGCTGATGTGAAAATTATTAACGATGCATATAACGCCAGCCCGGCTTCAACCGGGGCAGCCCTTCGGGTACTGAAAGAAGTATCCGGAGGCAGATGTACAGTGGCTGTGCTCGGCAATATGCTGGAACTGGGTCCCCGGGCGGTGGAAGGACACGTTGAAGTTGGTTCAATAGCGGCTGACCTGGGGGTGGACTCTTTGGTGGTGGTTGGCGATCTCGCTTCAGGTATAGCTGAAGGGGCTGTGAGATCCGGCATGCCGGCTGGTAAGATCCACAGCTGTGCGAATAATCAAGAGGCGATAACGGTATTAAACAGCATTCTCAGGAAAGGGGACGTTGTCCTGGTTAAAGGTTCCAGAGCTATGCATATGGAGCAGATCGTCGCGTCGATTTCCGGGGCAAAGCCCGCGCATGAGTATAGTAGGAGGCTTTCATGCAAGGATTATGGATGGCATTCGCTGCCTCGCTGTTAACGACATTATTAGTGGGTCCCCTGGCAATACCTGTTTTAAGAAAGCTAAAGTTCGGCCAGAACATTCGCGCGGAAGGACCTTCCCGGCATCAACAAAAAGCGGGTACCCCCACCATGGGTGGGGTGATATTTTTGGCAGGCGTGTCTGTAGCGGTGTTGTTAGTCGCTCAAGGGGCGCGGGATAGTATCATCGTACTCGTTGTATCCTTGGGGTTCGGTTTGATCGGGTTTCTTGACGACTATATCAAGGTTGTGCTGAAAAGGTCGCTGGGCTTGAGAGCACGGGAGAAACTGCTCGGGCAGGGGCTTCTTGCGGCCGGGTTGGCCTATTGGGTAGTATTTTTATCAGATAGGGGCACCAGCTTGTCTCTGCCGTTTTCATATCTGATAGTTAATGGAGGTGCAAGCCTGGATTTGGGGTGGTGGCTGTTCCTGGCATTTACCGTTCTGGTTGTTGTCGGGATGGCCAACGCTGTCAATCTTACCGATGGGCTGGACGGTCTGGCCGCCGGTGTAAGCTTGCTGGTTGCGCTGGGTATGATGGTTATTGCTTTATTGATGGACAACACCGGGGTTGCCCTGAGCCTGGCGGCATTGGCGGGGGGTTGTCTGGGTTTTCTTTATTTCAACCGCCACCCGGCCAGGGTGTTTATGGGTGACACCGGCTCCCTGGCTTTGGGAGGAGGGCTGGGCGCCGCTGCGGTAATAACCAGGAGTGAGCTATTCTTATTAATAATCGGCGGTATCTTTATTATTGAAACACTTTCCGTGGTCATCCAGGTGATATCCTTTCAAACCAGGGGTAAACGTATTTTTCGCATGAGCCCTTTACATCACCATTTTGAATTGGGCGGATGGGGAGAGAACCAAGTGGTGCTCACCTTTTGGACGGCTACCATAGTTTTTAGTATGATTGGGCTTGCCGGGTTTTACCACCTGGGTAGGTAAAGTGTTAAGGAAAGGTGACACACCTCTCTTTAAAGCCTGACTTTGGGGTCGGAGGAATGTCCCCAATAATATGACTTTGGGGTCGGAGGAATGTCCCCAACGAATGGAATTGCCTTCGGGCTGCGGTGGCGGTAGAATCCCCCACCGCAGCCCCGAAGTTTAGCGGAAGCTAAACGAGTTCACTCAGCTTTTGAAAGGCGGGCATCAATGGAACTTAAGGATAAAAAAGCGCTTGTTGTTGGCGCCGGCAAGAGCGGATTGGCTGTTTCACGATTTCTTTTGAAAAAAGGCGCTGTTGTTGTTTTAACGGATGCCAGCAATCCGGTGGATCAGGATAATCAGTTGGCGGAGTTGGCTGCTGAAGGGGTTGAGCTTTCTCTCGGCAGATACCCGGAGGTGCGCAAGGGTAGTTTTGATCTGGTGGTTATGAGTCCCGGAGTTCCTCTTACTGTCGAGCCGGCCTTGTCTGCCATGAACAATGGAATAACTGTCACCGGAGAGCTGGAGCTGGCTTACCATTTTACCGCGGCGCCTATTGTGGCTATTACCGGGACGAATGGCAAAACCACTACAACCGCCTTGCTTGGCTCTATTTTTCAGGATGCCGGCATATCCACGCTGGTAGGCGGCAATATCGGCCTTCCGTTAGTAACTGAAGTAGAGAAATACTGTTCTAGAGATGTCGTTGTAGCCGAGGTATCGAGTTTTCAGCTGGAAACTACCAGAGCCTTCAAGCCGAAGGTAGGTGTGGTCTTGAATATCACGCCTGACCATCTGGACCGTCATGGCAATATGGACAATTACATCGCGGCCAAGGCCAGGATATTTACCAACCAGAAACCTGGTGACTTTATTGTGCTGAATTATGATGATCCGCTGACCGCTGCGCTGGGGAATAAATCACGCGGCGATACTGTTTATTTTAGCCGGCGTGTGGAATTGGCGAAAGGCGTCTTTGTCAGTGAGGGAAAAATCGCGGCCAGCCTTGACGGGCAAGCTGAGATTATTTGCGGCGTTGATGATTTAAAGATGCCCGGCGCGCACAACTTGGAAAACGCTCTCGCGGCAGTTGCGGCCGCCAAGGTGATGGGAGTGAACAGCGCATCGCTGGCCTCCACCTTGAAAAATTTCAAGGGAGTATCTCACCGGTTGGAATTTGTGGCTGAAATTAATGGTGTAAGGTACGTTAACGACTCCAAGGGGACCAACCCGGATGCATCAATTAAAGCGCTTGAAGCTTATGACAAACCCATCGTGTTGATTGCCGGCGGAAAAAATAAAGGTAGCGACTTTAATGAACTTGCTGAAAAAATCAAGGAAAAAGTCAGGGTATTGGTGGTCCTGGGGCAGAGTGCCGGATTAATTGCCGACGCCGCCAGAACAAGAAAATTTGAAAATATCCTGGCCGCGGCGGGTTTTAAGGAGGCCGTGATGATGGCCAGTCAAGCCGCCCGGCCCGGAGATATAGTTTTATTATCCCCGGCGTGCGCCAGTTGGGATATGTTCAATAATTTTGAAGAGCGTGGAGATTTATTTAAAGAAATAGTTTTTAGTCTTAAGAATCATTAGGAGTAATATTGACTAAAGGGGGGGTAGCCTAAAGCCATGCAGCAAAAAAAGAAGTCTCCTGATTTTGTTCTATTCTTAACGGTAATGAGTTTATTAAGCATTGGCGTTGTCATGGTTTTCAGCGCTAGCGAGTACAGCACCCTGGTCAAATACAATGACAGCTTTTACTTTTTTAAACGACAGTTAATATGGGCGCTGCTCGGATTGATTGCCATGCGTTTGGCAATGAAGTACAATTATTGGCAGCTTAAACATTATATTTTACCGATCTTAATAATTGCTTTACTGCTGCTTGTGTTGGTTTTTATCCCCGGCATCGGCAAGGAGGTAAACGGGGCACGGCGCTGGATTGCCGTTGGCCCGACACCTTTCGCGCCCGCTGAACTTGTCAAGCTCTGTATGATTATTTTTACCGCGTACGGTTTGGCCAGGCAAAAAGACAATATCAAAACTTTCTCGAAAGGCGTATTGCCTTACCTGCTGTTAATGTCCTTTGCGGCTCTCCTGATTTTAATCCAGCCGGACCTGGGAACAGCTGTGTCCCTGGCCGGAATAGTAATAGTAATGATTTTCGCCGCGGGCGCCAGGCTGACCCATCTTGGCAGCATTATAGCAACCGGCCTAGTGGCGGTGGGTTTTGCTATTATGATGGAACCTTACCGGTTGCAGCGCTTAATGGCCTTCATGGACCCCTGGTCCGATTCTCAGGGTGACGGATTTCAAATCGTCCAGGGCTTATACGCTATCGGCTCCGGCGGCTTATTTGGGTTGGGCTTGGGGCAAAGTAAGCAAAAGTTTCTTTATCTGCCCGAAAACCACACCGACTTTATTTTTGCCATCATCGGTGAGGAGTTAGGTTTTATCGGAGCTTCACTGGTAATCTTGCTTTTTGCCATTTTTATCTGGAGAGGTCTAAAGATAGCGATCACATCGACTGACCCGTTCGCCAGCTTATTGGCGACCGGTATAACCGCATGGGTGGGTATCCAGTCAATAATCAATATTGGCGTGGTAACCGGATCCTTGCCGGTAACAGGTATACCTTTACCTTTCATCAGCTTTGGCGGCACATCTCTGCTTTTTACCATGATTGGAGTGGGTATATTGCTAAATATTTCTCAATATACCGCCGCCCGTTAAGGAGTGAGGTGTTTGCGTTTTGTGGTGTCCGGCGGGGGGACTGGAGGACATATATACCCTGCCCTGGCTATAGCCCGGGGTCTGAAAGAAAAATATCCCGGTGCGGAAGTGCTTTATGTCGGAACAACGAAGGGTATGGAAACGGATATTGTTCGCAAAGAAAATTTTCCGTTCGAGGGTATTGTAGCGTCTGGATTAGAACGGAGGTTATCTCTCCATAACTTATTGGCGTTATGGCAAGCCGGACGAGGATTTTTCCAGGCAGCCGGGATTATCCGGCGGTGGCGGCCGGTGGCGGTGATCGGGACGGGTGGTTATGTTTGCGGTCCCGTGGTGCTGGCAGCCGCTCTAAGCAAGGTTCCTACTTTGATCCATGAACAAAACGCATTTCCCGGTATTACCAACAGGATTCTATCGCGTTTTGCCGGGCTGGTGGCCGTGACTTTCACAGACTCAATGGAATATTTCCCAAGCCGGGATAAGGTTAGGCTGACCGGTTTGCCTGTGCGGCCGGAAATCTTGACGGCTGACCGGAAGACCGCCTTGAAGAAATTGGGTTTAAGCCATGAGTGCTTTTTATTATTGTCTTTTGGGGGTAGCAGGGGAGCCCGTGCCATTAATGAGGCGATGGTTTCAGTAATTAAAAAGTTTGCGGATGATCCGCGGCTAAGCATCATTCATGTGACCGGTACGTTAGGGCACCAAGACTTTATCAATAACATCGCCGCTTGCGGTATAGATTTGGACAAAATTGGGAATGTTACCATCATGCCTTATCTTTATAACATGCAGGATGCCCTGGCGGCGGCAAATTTGGTTGTCAGCCGGGCGGGTGCGGCCACCCTGGCTGAATTAACGGCCATGGGCATCCCTGCGATTCTGATTCCGTACCCCTACGCCGCGGAAAATCACCAGGAGTTTAACGCCCGCGCTCTTGAAAAAGAGCAGGCGGCGATTGTAGTGCTGGATCGCGAGTTGAACGGGGAAGTGTTATGTAACAAAGTAGCTGAAATGCTTGACAACCGAAACAAATTATCGGCCATGAGTGCTGCCAGTAAAAGGCTTGGCAGAAGACATGCGCTCAAAGATATAATAGAATGTGTGGATGAGTTAATTAAAACAAGAAAAAATTAGCCAGCTTTTGACATAAAGCGATCAGTAATATAAAATATGGTAATGAGTTTAAGTTATTGGTCTACATTCAGTGGACAAGTCTTAATATGAGTAATGTAACACTTTTTTGAAATATGCATAGTATATTCTATATTTCAGGCAGAAATATTTGATTGGTTTCTGTTAAGGTTAAGGAGATGATAAATACTTAACAAAAATTAATAAGACATATAAATTTATATGGTAAATTTATTTATTGTGGTTAATTATGGTTGATTATTTGCTGGCCTTGTTTGGTATATGCTGGAATAATGTTTTATATTTAGTGCAAGAATGACGCTTAAATAATATTAGAAAGGTAGATGTGATTAGTGCAAAAAAAACAGCATGTTCATTTTATCGGAATCGGTGGCTCCGGTATGAACGGTATAGCCGGGATTATGTTGGGGCTAGGTTATAAGGTAACAGGTTCGGACCTGAAAACCACAGCCGTAACCGAAAGGCTGGAAGCCCTTGGGGTGACCTGTTATGCCGGGCATGCTGAGGAAAACTTGGGAGATGCTGATTTAGTTGTGGCCTCTACGGCTATTCCTGCCACAAATGTAGAATTGGTTGCGGCAAAGAACAAAGGCCTGCCGATCATTCACCGGGGCGAGATGCTGGCAATGCTGATGGATAGACAGAAGGGCATAGCTATAGCTGGGGCTCACGGAAAAACTACAACTACTTCGATGCTTTCCCTGGTATCTGAAAAGAATTATCTTGATCCCACCATAATCATCGGAGGTGAATTGACAGATATCGGGGGGAACGCCAAACTTGGCACCGGCGAATATCTAATTGCGGAAGCGGATGAAAGTGACGGCTCGTTTCTAAAATTGAATCCCTTTATCGAAATAATTACTAACATAGAAGACGATCACTTGGATTATTATAAAAACATTGAAAACATAGTGGCCGCTTTCCGGAAATTTATGGCCAAGGTACCGTACGACGGCCTGTTGATAGCCTGTCTGGACAACGCCAGAATAAGAGAGCTATTGGATGAATATGACCGCCCATACCAGACTTATGCCATTGAACGGCATGACGCGGATTATACCATGCAAAATCTCCGGCTTGATAATGATACCACGGCGGGTGACGTTTATTATCAGGGTGATTTTTTAGGCTGTCTTGAATTAACCGTGCCCGGAAGGCATAATCTTTCTAACGCCCTGGCAACGGTTGTGGCCGGCCGGTTTATTGGGCTTTCTTTCGAGGGCATCGCGGCGGCTTTAAAAAAATTTAAAGGCGCCGGGCGTAGATTTCAGTGTATGGGCGAAGTAAAAGGGATAAAAGTTGTCGATGATTACGCGCACCATCCTTCTGAGATAAAAGCTACATTGAACGCAGCGCGCCAGATGAAAAACGGTCGTGTCGTCGGGGTCTTTCAACCGCACCGTTACACGAGAACTTCACTCCTTGGCGAACGCTTCGGGACGGCGTTCAGCGATGCGGATATTATTATTATCAGCGACATATACAGTGCCGGTGAACAGCCCATAAACGGTGTAAGCGCGAAAAATATTGTCTCCGCGATTGAGAAAAATGAACATCGCGAGGTAATCTATTTGCCTACCAGACAAGAGATAGTAAATTATCTGGTTGAAACAGTGCGCCCCGGCGATTTGATCCTGACTATGGGAGCAGGTGATATTTGGAACGCAGGTGTTGAACTGGTCAACAGGTTGAAGGAGAGTCAAAAAATTGGCTGATTTAACCCTTTACCATGAACTGCTTGCGCTTTTGCCCGGCCGGGTACGGGCAGGCGAACCAATGAAAAAACATACTAGCTGGCGCATCGGCGGGCCTGCGGATGTTTTTGTGGAACCGGGAACCCGCTCGGAACTCCAGCTCGTTGTTTCTTTTGCCAAAGATAAAGGTGTTCCTTTAACAGTGATTGGGGCGGGCTCAAACCTTCTGGTTTCCGACGGCGGAATCAGGGGGGTTGTGGTTAAGATAGGAAATAGCATGGCCAGGGTGGTTACCGCCGGCAAGGAAATTACTGCGGAAGCCGGAGCTAAATTGGCGGCTGTTGCGTCGACGGCCATGGATGCCGGTCTGGGCGGATTTGAATTTTCAAACGGTATTCCCGGTACTGTCGGAGGGGCCGTGGTAATGAACGCGGGGGCTAACGGTTCTACCGTGAGTACCCTGGTTAAAAATGTGCTGGTATTAAGCTTCGAAGGGGATTTTATCAATAAGAACAAGGAAGATATGTGTTTTGGCTACCGGAACAGTATATTACATTCGGAACCGGCTATTATTGTGGAGGTTACGTTTACCTGTTATCCCCGGGATAAAGAACTTATCCGGAAAGAAATGGCGGATTACCTGACCAGGCGCAAAGCGTCACAGCCGCTTTGCTATCCTAACGCCGGGAGTGTTTTTAAAAACCCGCCGGGCGAATCTGCCGGACGTTTGATTGAAGCTGCGGGATTGAAAGGGATGCGGGTGAGGAATGCCCAGATTTCTACTCAGCATGCCAATTTTATAATTAATCTGGGTTCTGCCACAGCCAGGGATGTGCTGGCTTTAATTGAGCACACCAGGGAAGTTGTAAACAGTCGGTTTGGGGTGGATCTCCAGCCGGAAATAAAACTTACCGGTCATGATTAGGCAGAGGTGACAAGAATGGAAAAATTCATGATCTTGGGTGGGAACCGCCTGAAAGGGACTATTCGCGCCGCTGGGTCTAAGAATGCCACCTTACCGATATTGGCGGCGTGTATTCTAAACGCCGGCAAGAGCGTCATCCATGAAGTGCCCAGACTGCTTGACGTGTCGGTAATGAAAGATGTGCTGACTCATCTTGGTGCGAAAGTTTATTGCGACAGAAACACTGTTGAAGTTGACAGCTCAAATGTTCAGCCTGTTGAAATATCAGAAGACCTGATGCGCCGGATGCGTGCTTCAAACCTGGTGTTGGGCGCGCTGTTAGGCAGGTTCGGACGCGTAAAAATATCATACCCGGGGGGCTGCCAAATCGGCAGCCGGCCGATGAATCTCCACTTAAAAGGCCTCCAATTGTTAGGAGCCACGATTCAGGAAAAGTTTGGCTATATCACGGCCGAAGCTGATCGGTTGGTTGGGGCCGATATCCACCTTGACTTGCCCAGCGTGGGCGCCACAGAGAATCTAATCATGGCCGCAGTGCTGGCTGAAGGAGTAACATTCATCCGTAATGTCGCTAAAGAACCGGAATTAGTAGATCTGCAAAATTTCCTTAACAGTATTGGCGCCAGGGTTAAGGGTGCTGGGACGGATGCAATTAAGATCGAAGGTGTCCGTTTAGAAGACCTCAAACCGGCTTCTTATACTATAATTCCTGACCGTATTGAAGCGGGCACGTTTATGGTCTCTGCCGCTATGACCGGTGGTGATGTGACTATAACGAACGTTATTCCCGAACACTTGGATCCGTTATTGGCAAAACTGCGCGAGGCCGGAGTCAATATCAGCGTTGGAGATGACTGGGTCAGGGTGCTGGGAAACGGGCGTATAAAAGCGGTCGATATAAAAACGATGCCCTACCCGGGGTTCCCGACCGATATGCAGCCGCAGATGATGGCGCTCTTGAGTCTGGCGAAGGGAACCAGTGTAATCACTGAAACTATTTTTGAAAATCGTTTTAAACACGTTGGGGAACTGCGCAGGATGGGCGCTGATATTAAGGTCGAAGGGCAGACCGCGATCATTAAAGGAGTTGATAAACTGAGCGGCGCCTATATCGAAGCCAGCGACTTACGGGCGGGGGCGGCGCTGGTAATGTCCGCGCTTGCCGCTGAAGGCGGGACTGTTTTGGAAAAAGTCCAGCACATCGACCGCGGGTATGAACGGTTGGAGGTAAAGTATAACGCCCTGGGTGCGAGAATTATTAGAGTTCACAATTAATGTGGCTCTTTTTTGGATATCTTCAGGACGGGCCTTATATGCTCAGCTCTGTTCGCCAAGCTCATGTTCAATATTTTCTTCTTCCCTCACATGCCACCTTCTTTAACCACAGATGTTTTTNTACNGGTAAACTTTTTACCTAAACATAAAAAATATTCCTGCCTGAGCATTGATTAAATTGCTTGGCGCCAGGACAATACTAATTAAATGCTGAAATTATTATATTAATAAACTTGCATTGAACCATGGACAAGGAAAAAACAGTTGCTATAATTATATTTGGCTAGATTTTGTAAATATGCCACTGGAGTGAGGTGCTATTGAAGGATACTTTTCAGAGTGGTAAAAAGAAAAGAAAATGGAATGCTCCTGAAAGTCTTTTTTTTATATTTTTAGTTTTGATAACAGGGTATGTTTTTTTGCGATCGCCGCTGTTTGAAATACAACGGGTGGTGGTCCGGGGCAACCAGTATCTTGTTGAGGATAATGTGCGTAATGCGGCGGATATTGGCCTAGGTGTTAACATTTTTAAAATTAATTTGGCCGCTGCAGCTGATAGATTAAAAACGGTACCCATGATTAAGGAGGCGCGTGTTACTAGAGTATTGCCCTCAACTGTGTTGATTACTGTTACTGAACGTCGCCCGTTAGGGCTATTACCGGCGGGAAACGGTTTTTTCGAAGTGGATGAGGAAGGCATTTGCCTTCAGCAGACCGGGTCAGGTGTTCCCGGTGTGCCAATAATAACAGGAGTGCAGGTGGATGTCGTCAAACCTGGGGAGATAGTTGAAACGGAGCTCCTGGCGGATGTCCTGATGATGATCAGCGGCTTGCCGGATGAGGTGGTTAACCAACTCTCGGAGGTGCATATCGACCCGGATGGCCAGATTAAGGCTTATACACTGGATCGTATAAAGTGCCGTTTGGGGGAGGCTGTTGAGGTAAGGGAAAAAGGCGTGGTTTTGGCAAGGATCTTGCAAGAATTGCAAAAACAAGGCGCCAAGGTTGATTATATAGATATCTCATCCTCAGGAAAACCTGTGGTGAAATATTATTAAAATAGACAGCCTCGTTGAAAGATATCCCATTTGGGAGGAGGGTTGATGAGATTGAAAAACTATCAGTGGGTGTTTGCGCTAATGGGCCTGGTGCTTGGAATAATGCTGGCCTTTCAGTTCCGCTTTACCAGGGAAATCCAGCGTACCGAATCAGTGCAAAGAGTGCAAGAACTTTCGGCTGAGGTAAACCAAATGAGGCAAAACCACGAAGCGCTTCAAACCCAGGTTAATAATTTGCGTGCCGAATTAGATAACGCCACCCCACTGAATCCAGTCCTGCGGGATGAACTGGAGAAAGCCAAGGTGGAAGCCGGTGTTTCCGAATTAAGCGGGCCAGGCGTTGAGGTTACTTTGAGCGACAGCAATATTAATCTCCGCCCGGGCCAGAACCCCAACCTTTATGTGCTGCATGATGAAGATTTGTTAAAGGTCTTAAATGAAATCAACGCAGCCGGAGCTGAGGCAGTTTCGATTAACGGTCAAAGACTGCTGGCAACCACCGAGGTTAGGTGCACGGGTCCGACTATTGTGTTGAACAAGAGTAAGCGCCTGGCGCCGCCATTTGTGATTACAGCTATCGGCAATCCGGATACTCTGGAGAATTCTTTGAAAATGAAAGGCGGAGTGGCTGAAGCTCTCCAAGTCTGGGGAATCCAAGTCTCAGTTAAAAAAATAGCTCAAGTTACCGTGCCGGCATACAGCGGCGGGATTAAATTTGAATACGCGAAAGCAGCCGGTTAGGAGAGAGTTGGTTTTGAATAAGTCAATTTATTTTTCTATCGCTTTAGTTTCGCTCATACTGGGTTTAATTGTGGCATTTCAATTTCGGACTACCAGTAGTATCGAAAGCGGAGTGCCCTCTGGCCGTGAGCAGGAATTAACCATGGAGAAGCGTCAATTGCAGAAAGATATCACTCAACTGCGCGAAGAAGTGGACGACTTGACGGCCAAGCTTGAAGAGGCAGGTAAAGGTTCCTCGCAAGCAACGGACGCTTTTACCAGCGAGTTGCTCAAAATAAGACTCTATGCGGGACTAACAAAAGTTGAAGGTCCCGGCGTAGAGGTGACGTTAGACAATCTTGCCGAAAACGCAAGACCGGGCGGGAATCCCAATCTTTACTTTGTTAAAGACGAGGACTTGTTGAAAATAATTAATGATTTGCGCGGCGCCGGGGCGGAAGCCATCGCCGTAAACAACCAGCGGATTCTTGCCACCAGCGAGGTCCGCCTGGCAGGGAACCATATCAATGTAAATCTTACCAAACTGACTGCCCCTTATAAAGTTACTGCGATTGGTAATGCCACAACATTAAAAAGCAGCTTGGAAATCAAGGGGGGGCTTGTGGAAAACTTGAGCGAGCGCATAACGGTAAAAGTGGAGGAGAGAGATAATATAGTAATACCTGCTTTTACCGGAGAGCTGCGGTTTGATTATGCCAGATCAACGCAAAGAGGGTGAACTTATATATGTGGTTGGGACTATGGTTGGCGGTATTTGGCCTGGGAGTGGGGATTATGGTCGGGTTGAATATTCCTCTGGTATTGCCTCAAGCCTATGCCAAATATATTTCAGTGGCGGCTCTGGCTGCGATGGACTCGGTTTTTGGAGGCATACGCGCGGCTATGGAAGACCACTTCGATAACGACATTTTTGTTACCGGTTTCTTTAGCAACGCATTGCTGGCGGCAGGCCTGGCCTTTATTGGTGAGAGGTTGGGGATTGACCTTTACCTTGCCGCGGTAGTTGCTTTTGGTGTCAGGCTCTTCCAAAACCTTGCAATTATACGTAGACATTTGTTAAAAAAGTAAGTTTATTAAAGAGGGAAATTGTATTCCATGTGGAATTCCTATAAGATGGAATATTAGCAAAACAAGTAAAACTGGTCGGGAGGTTCCTTTCTTGGCCAAAAGACATCCTGCTACGCTGGTTGGTCTTGACCTAGGCAGTATGAATACGGCGGTGGTGATTGCTCAGACTGTTAACGATTTTCAGCCGCGGATAGTCGGGGTGGGCGAAAGTTATACCTTAGGTGTACGGAGAGGTTCAGTTGTTGATAGCGAGGCGGCGTCAGGATCAATCAGACAAGCGTTGGAGAAAGCAGGGAAAATAGCGGGAGGGAGAGCGCTCCCGGCCTATATTGGTTACAGCGGCTTATCAATAACAACAAGAAACTGCAGAGTTGCTCTAAAAGCAGGAAAACATGCCGGTGGCAGGGTTCATTTACAGGATATAGCAGCAGATGGAATTCCGGCTGGAGAAAAACTGCTGGCGGTTCTCTCCACTCCTGGCCTGCTTAGTATTTTAGAATCAGGGCTTATTTCCGAGGTGCGCACAATAACTGCCTGCGGCCGCGATTTTGATAGTGTTATTGAGAGTGCCCGCTTGGCCGGCCTGGCAGTACGTGATATTATATACAGCCCGCTGGCAGCGGCTGAAGCGCTCTTGAGTCCGGCCGAGAAAGAGCTGGGAACATTGCTTGTTGATTTTGGCGCGGCCGCTACGACGGTGAGTGTTTTCGACCGGGGGCTAATCCGGGAAAATGCTGTTCTAGCGGTTGGCGGTGAGCACATAATTGCTGATTTAGCCATAGGGTTGCATACTTCCTTGACACAGGCCAGGGAAATCTTAAAACAATACCAGGTTAACAGGGAAGCCGGGCAAGGGTGTATAGATATTATCAGGTTGGATGGGGAAAAAGCCGTAAACGTGCCTGCCGACTTGGTGCACTCAATAATCACGGCCCGGGTTAAAGAGGTTTTAGAAATGATTGCCGGGGCGGTAGTAAAATTTAATTACGCAGGCCAATTGCCCGGCGGTGTTGTCCTTTACGGTGGAGTGGCGGAAATGGGCGGTCTTACCTCGTTAGTTGAAAACAGCCTGCGGTTTCCGGTGAGGATTGGTGTGCCTAAAGATACCGGAATGGATTTGGGTCCACGTTATGCGAACGCCTTTGGCCTTGTCAAATGTGGTTTCGCATCATAATAGTAACATCATGGTAAATTGCATATTGTTTTTATACACTGATTCTAAGAGGAGGCTAAGGCATGCTTGATTTTGAACTTGACCTTGACCAGTTTGCAAATATAAAAGTTATCGGGGTCGGGGGTGGTGGAAATAACGCAGTAAACCGGATGATTAGCGCAGGATTAAAAGGGGTAGAGTTTATTGCCGTTAATACTGACGCTCAAGCCCTTCACCTGGCGCAAGCAAACCAAAAAATCCAGATAGGCGTTAAACTGACCAAAGGACTTGGTTCGGGCGGCAACCCCGAAATAGGGCAAAAAGCGGCTGAAGAAAGCCGCGATGAAATTTTTTATGCAGGCTTTAAAGGGATCGGATATGGTTTTTGTCACCTGCGGTATGGGAGGCGGCACCGGTACCGGAGCGGCGCCTATTGTCGCTGAAGTGGCTAAAGAATTGGGAGCCCTAACTGTCGGGGTGGTAACCAAGCCTTTTAATTTCGAGGGGCGCAAGCGTTCCAACCAGGCTGAGGACGGCATTGAAACATTGAAAGCCAAAGTTGATACTTTGATCACCATTCCTAATGACAGACTATTGCAGGTAATAGAAAAGAATACTTCCATAGTCGAAGCTTTCCGTATTGCAGATGACGTACTGCGCCAGGGGGTCCAGGGTATATCGGATTTGATTGCTGTTCCTGGACTGATTAATTTAGATTTCGCAGATGTAAAAACTATCATGAGGGAAACCGGCTCAGCGTTAATGGGCATTGGTGTCGCCAACGGCGACAACCGGGCCACCGAGGCCGCCCGCACTGCTATTTCCAGTCCTCTGCTGGAAACCTCCATTGAAGGCGCCAGGGGTGTTCTATTAAATATTACGGGCGGTACTTCCCTGGGCTTGTTTGAAGTAAACGAGGCGGCGGAAATTATCGCACAAGCCGCAGACCCGGAAGCGAACATTATTTTTGGCGCCGTCATTGACGAAAATATGGAAGCGGAAGTCAGAGTAACGGTTATTGCGACTGGTTTTGAGCAGAAAAGCTTTAGAAAAGAACGGATGGAGATGGAAATAAAACCATTCTCCACCCACGACGATTTGGATATCCCCGCTTTTCTCCGGCGGCGGTAAAGCTACAAGGAATGTTTAACGCCCCTACCAAGGTAGGGGTTTTTATATAAATTCCTCGTTCAAAATGTGCTCGTTGCAGGTTTATAATCTTAAAATGGTGTAAAATAATAGTCAGGAGAGAGGGGGGAACGGAATGCAGGAAGAAAAGTATCGCCTGACTCAGATGGCCAGTTGCGCCGGGTGAGCGGCTAAAATCGGTCCCAAGGACCTGGCGCAGGTGCTGCGCCAGTTAGAACAAGTTGAAGATCCGAATCTGTTGGTCGGTTCCTCCACCTCTGACGACGCGGCCGTATACCGGCTGAATAATGATATGGCCATTGTACAAACAGTGGATTATTTCACGCCGGTTGTCGACGATCCTTATACGTTCGGGTTGATTACAGCCGCGAATGCTTTGAGCGATATCTATGCCATGGGAGCTAAACCGCTACTGGCCTTAAATATTATCGGCTTTCCAACTAAAACCTTACCATTGGAAGTTATGGTGCAGATCCTCAAAGGTGGGGCCGAAAAAGTAAAAGAAGCGGGCGCGATTCCAGCCGGCGGACACACCATAGAAGATGAGGAACTCAAATATGGGCTGTCCGTAACTGGTGTGGTCCACCCGGAACGCATAGTAACCAATGCCGGGGCGCGCCCGGGAGACACCCTAATCCTGACCAAACCGTTGGGCATAGGCATTGTGACAACGGCTTTAAGAGGTGATTTGGTCGACAAGGCAACTTATCAGGGCGCTGTTGAATTAATGGTGACTTTAAATAACCGTGCCGCCCGGGTTATGATTGAGACCGGGATAAACGCATGCACAGATGTAACCGGTTTCGGACTGTTAGGCCATCTTTATGAGATGCTGGCGGCCAGCGGTGTGGGAGCAAGGCTGCGATTACCGGCCATACCAGTTCTGAGACAGGCGCGGTCCCTTGCCGGTATGGGTATTATCCCGGCAGGCGCTTATCGTAATCTAAATTATCTTGACGATTTTCTCACATGGGAAGGCGGCATTGAAGATGTTGACAGACTTGTCCTAGCCGACCCGCAGACTTCAGGCGGCCTTTTGATGGCTGTTCCCGGGGACAAAACAGAGATTGTCATGGATGGTTTATTGGCGGAGGGAGTGGCGGCAGCTGAAATTGGGGAGGTTATTGACGCAAAGCCGAGAATATTGGTAATTAATTCTTAAGAAAAAAATCGCATCACTTCAAGACTCGACAAATTCCTGAGCCCTGACCGTGTATAATTAGGTCAGGGCTGTTATCATTTTACTTGCCTGTCATAAACGGTTAATTGAAGTAATATACTGGTAACGGAATACTAATTTTTTTGCCGGTGTTAGGGGTCGGGCGATGTTGTTTTATACTGTGTATCTCGACCAAGTTTTTTTAGGCAACATGGTAATGAACTATGCAATTCTATGGGCTACCGCCAAACTCAGCCGGACAAAGGCCGTTAAAGGCCGCCTGGCCGCCGGTGCGGCGTTGGGAGCGGCTTATACACTGACTTTATTTATTCCTGGAAACAATGTACTATTGACCGCTTGGTTCAAGTTAATAGCATCAGTATTAATCATCGCGTTAACCTTTGCGCCGCTCCAGCCCAAAAAGTTTTTTGTGTGTTTAGGTGTTTTTTATTTAACTTCTTTTGTTCTTGGCGGGCTGATTTTGGGAATAATCTTTTATATTCAGCCATTCCGGATTTCCAGTATAAATGGTACCGGTCTGATCGTATCAAAAAATTTTTGGCCCGGCTTATTACTGGGCATAATTGCCTTTGGGGTCATGGTCAAGGTGATTAGTTCCTTACTTAAGAAGCGTATTATGGAAAAAGTATTCAAGCTTGGTTTATTTATTAAATCACAGGGAATACAGGTTCAGGTCAGCGCTTTTCTTGACACCGGCAATCAGCTTATCGATCCGATGACAAAACGGGCGGTAATCGTGGTGGAATATGGTGTTCTAAAGCCGCTCTTGCCTGCTGAAGTGCAAGTTTTGTTTGAGCAAGCCGGTGAGCCAGACGTGTGGCATATACTTAGCGCGCTGAGTGAAAACCCCCGGAGGTCGTTATTTAGCGTTATTCCTTTTAACTCGCTGGGTAATTCCGGTGGATTAATGGTGGGCTTCCGGCCGGATGAAGTGTTTTTTGAGCAACGGGGACACCTGGTGCAGATAAAAAAAGCCGTTATCGCAGTATATCATAAAAAAATAGACCCCGGTAACTCATACAACGCTTTATTGCATCCGCGCCTTCTGGAAATGTAATGAAGGATTAAAAAAAATTAATTCAAGGATGATTTATCTGTGAGGAAAATTTGGTGTACAATATGGTGCGTTCGCTTGGCGCTTTTGCGCTTTCTGATCCGGGTCGGCTATCGGCCCCGCATTCACTATGTCGGCAGCAGTGAGGCTTTGCCGCCGCCTTTAACCATGGATGAAGAGTCCTTTTTAATCAACCGTTTAGAGTCCGGGGATGCCGCGGTAAGGAGCGTCTTGATTGAAAGGAACCTGCGGTTGGTTGTTTACATCGCGCGAAAATTTGAAAACACGGGAATTGGTATTGAAGACCTGGTTTCTATCGGAACCATTGGCTTGATCAAAGCCGTTAACACCTTTGACCCGGCGAAGAAAATCAAACTTGCCACTTATGCGTCGCGTTGCATTGAGAATGAGATTTTGATGTACTTGAGGAGGAACAGCAAGACCCGCACAGAGGTTTCCTTCGACGAGCCGCTGAATATTGATTGGGATGGCAATGAGCTGTTGCTGTCGGATGTCCTGGGCACGGAAAACGATATCATCTATAAATATATTGAGGATGAAGTAGATAAGAAACTCCTCTACCTGGCGCTTCAGAGGCTTTCGGGGCGTGAACGCAAAATTATGGAACTGCGTTTCGGTTTAAATAACGGAATGGAAAAAACTCAAAAGGAGGTAGCTGATCTTTTAGGCATATCTCAATCTTATATTTCCAGGCTGGAGAAAAGGATTATCAAAAGGCTGAAAAAAGAAATTCACCGCATGGAGTAAACCTTCTTAGAGTGAGAACCGGCGCTGCGCCAATGTATATTTCGGTAATTCCGTGGCAATAATGTACTGGGACAGGACTTTGTTGTTTATTTCCCGACACTACCTGGAATGGGAGGATGTCCATGCTGGTCAATAAGGTTGAGATCTGCGGGGTTAATACATCAAAGCTCCCGGTACTTACAGGAAGTCAGATGCGAACGTTGTTTGAGGCCATGCATAATGGTGATACTGCAGCCCGCACCCAGTTGATCAGCGGGAACCTCCGGCTGGTGCTGAGTGTGATTCAACGCTTCAACAACAGGGGAGAATATGTTGATGATTTGTTTCAGGTAGGTTGTATCGGCCTAATGAAGGCTATTGACAATTTTGACCTTTCCCAGAACGTGAAATTTTCCACCTATGCAGTACCCATGATTATCGGGGAAATCCGCCGCTACCTGCGCGACAACAATCCGATCCGGGTCAGTCGTTCCTTGCGGGACGTGGCCTACAAGGCGCTTCAGGTGCGTGACGCGCTGGTAAACAAATATTCCAGGGAGCCTTCCATCAATGAAATTGCCGGTGAGCTAAAGATGCCGCGGGAGGAGATCGTTTTTGCGCTTGATGCTATCCAAGAGCCTGTATCTCTTTTTGAACCGGTTTATCACGACGGCGGTGACACAATTTTTGTGATGGATCAGATTCATGATGAAAAAAATATGGATCAGAGCTGGCTTGAAGACATAACTATCAAGGACGCTCTCAGAAAGCTAAGCAACCGTGAAAAATTAATTCTAACTTTAAGGTTTTACGAAGGGAAGACTCAAATGGAGGTGGCCGAAGAAATCGGCATATCACAGGCTCAGGTATCGCGGCTGGAAAAGGCGGCGCTGAACCACATGCGTAAATTCATGTAATATGCATGTTTTGAGGGGGGTCAGGCTTTACTTTGTGAGTTTCTATAAAATAGAAACTCACAAAGTAAAGCCTGACCCCCCATTTTTAAATTTATGGTCAGTGCCGCAATATTCGATCATATAAATATAGAGGGAGGTGTCCGGTATGGTGAAAATTTCTGACTTGCGGATGCGGGAGGTTATCAATATAGTAGACGGGCGACGGCTTGGCATGATTAAAGATATTGATATTGATCTGGAGGAAGGCAGGATCGATGCGATTATCCTGCCCGGGTTAAATGGGGGGAAGTTTTTAGGTTTCCTCGGGAAAGAAGAGGAGATTATCGTTCCGTGGGATAAGATAAAAAAAATTGGAATGGATGTTATCCTGGTGGAGGCCAACAGTTTTAGAGATATAACTTGAACTGTCCTTAAACATGTTTTTTGATAAACCGGATGCCTGGCAGCAATATTTTAAATATTTATTATTGTATTTATTATGTTTATGTGAAAAATTTACCTTTAAAGCGATAGAGAGACTTAAATGTCTCTTTCTTTGTTTTTTACCGGATCCGGTGCTTTTGTTTTTTATCAAGATATTGTATAATGTTAGCATTGTATATACAATATCCTGTGGGTTATAATCATCCGCAGGCAAGGATAGTCAGGTGAAAAAGATGAGGTGTCCGTATTGTGGTTTCAGTGACAGCAGGGTGCTCGATTCCCGGCCTACCGTGGAGGGGCATTCAATTCGTCGGCGCAGGGAGTGCGGCAGCTGCGGAAAGCGTTTTACAACTTATGAAAGAGTGGACGAACTGCCTCTGCAAGTAGTGAAAAAGGACGGCCGCCGGGAGGCTTTTAACCGGCGGAAGCTGCTGCAGGGTTTGCTCAAAGCCTGCCAGAAGAGGCCGGTTTCCACTGAAAAGCTTGAAACAATAGTCGAAGGCATTGAAAGGGAACTGCGCAACACCATGGAGACGGAAGCCAAAAGCACTTATATAGGTGAATTGGTAATGGACAGCTTGCGCGGCCTCGATGAGGTGGCGTATGTCCGCTTTGCCTCGGTCTACCGTGAGTTCAAGGATGCCGAAAGCTTTATGAAAGAATTAAAAGATCTTCTCAATAATAAAGGTAACAGTTAAAAAGGAGGACTAAGCAGACTATGTTTAAGACTGTCCAGAAGCGTGACGGCCGGGAGGTTCCGTTTGACGAAACAAAGATAACGGACGCCATCTTTAAAGCCGCGCGGGCAGTTGGCGGTGAAGACCGTCAGACCGCCATGGAACTAACTATCGAGGTAATAAAACTGTTAAAGAAACAATATAACGGCAAAACTTTCGGAGTGGAAGACGTACAGGATATTGTGGAAAAAGTATTAATCGAAGCGGGCCACGCGCGCACCGCGAAAGCTTACATACTTTACCGGGACAGGCGTACGCGCATCCGTGAGGCAAAGGGCGATTTGATGGACGCGGTGGAGGAAATTCTGGAGGAGACCAACCGGGAAAACGCCAACATCAGTAACTCTCCTTCCGCTAAGATGCTCCAAATTGCCAGTGCGGCCAGCAGAAAGTATTATTTAACCAGGCTAATCCCCGAGGAGATGTCGCAAGCCCACTTGCGCGGGGATATTCATATACATGATCTTGATTTTTACGGAAAGACATTAACTTGCCTGCAAATACCTTTAAATAAATTATTATCGGAAGGATTCAACACCGGGCACGGGTATATCCGGCCTCCTAAACGGCTTGGGACGGCAACGGCCCTGGCTACGATAATCCTGCAGAGTTCTCAGAACGACATGCACGGCGGACAGTCGTTTGCCTTCTTCGACCGGGATATCGCACCCTTCGTGTCGGACGCTTCCGATTTTGAAACATACCAGGCCATGGAGGCTTTGATATACAACCTAAACAGCATGCATAGCAGGGCGGGAGCCCAGGTACCGTTTTCTTCAATAAACATCGGTACGGAAACATCTGAGCCAGCCCGGCGCGTGGTAAAAAACCTTCTTTTGGCCTACGAGGCGGGCCTGGGCAAAGGTGAAAACCCAATATTTCCGAATATCATTTTCCGGGTCAAAGAAGGAATTAATCTGGACCAGGGAGATCCTAATTACGATCTGTTCCAGTTGGCGATCAGAGTTGCCAGCAAACGGCTGAACCCCACTTTTAGTTTCATGGATTCTTCTTTTAACAGCCAATACGGTTGCGATGTCAGCTACATGGGCTGCCGCACCAGAGTCATGGCCAACAGGCGGGGACCGGAGGTTACCGACTGCAGGGGTAATTTATCATTTACCACCATAAACCTGCCCCGCGTGGCGATCAAGGCGGAGCGGAACCTGGACGATTTTTACCGCGGGCTTTCCGGAGTGATGGATTTAGCCGTCCGGCAGCTATACCACCGCTACACGGTGCAGGCGAAATTGAAAGTTAAAGATATGCCATTCATCATGGGGCAAAAGCTTTACCTTGATTCTAACGGACTAAAGCCGGACGACCCGATTGAAGAGGCCATTAAACACGGTACTCTTTCCGTGGGCTTCATTGGTCTGGCCGAAACGCTAACGGCGCTAACCGGCCGGAACCATGGCGAGGACGAGGAGTCGCAGGCTCTTGGCCAGGAGATAGTGGCCTTTATGCGTTCAGCCATTGACGGGGCTTGCGAGCGTTATAATTTGAATTACACTTTGCTGGCCACGCCGGCCGAAGGACTTTCCGGGCGCTTTGTGGGGTTGGATTGTAAAGAGTTCGGGCTTATCCCGGGGGTAACTACAAAAGAATACTATACAAATTCGTTTCATATTCCCGTTGACCAGCCAATCAGCGCCTATGACAAAATTAAGCTGGAGGGGCCTTATCATAAGTATTGCAACGCCGGTCACATCAGTTATGTAGAAATGGCTTCGCCTCCGCTGCACAACCCGGAAGCAGTGGAGGCGATCATCAGACACATGCGTGAATGCGATATGGGTTACGGCGGTATAAATTTTCCGGTAGATTTTTGCACCAACTGCAATTTATTGAGTGTTATCAATGAAGATACCTGCCCGCGCTGCGGTTCGGCCGACATCAGCCGGGTACGGCGGATTACCGGCTATTTAAGTACCACCGACCGGTTCAATGACAGCAAACTTTACGAATTGAGGGACAGGGTAACACATATGTAGAATATAATATACTTGTCGTGCTGGTGACACGCGTGCTATTTATTGCTTGGTGGGATATTTAGAATAATTGCATATAAGGATAGGTGAGACGCATGAGTGAAGAGCTATTAACCCAAAAAGAAATTGATGAATTGTTTAACAGATATAGTGAGAAACCTATCCAGGAAGAAGCTGAGGAGCTTTTAACCATGCAGGAGTTGGATACCATTGGTGAAATCGGAAACATTTGCATGGGCACGTCGGCTACCACTTTGTCCGAGTTGTTGAACAAGGAAGTAACCATAGGTTATCCGCAGACGATTGTTTGCCGCCAGGAAGAAGTCTTCAAGGCTTTTTCGACACCTTATTTAATTATTGAGGTTTGTTTCAAATCAGGGTTGAGGGGTTTTAATGTACTTGTAATCACTGAGGAAGATATAGCATTGATATCCGACATTATGATGGGCGGCGTTGGGGAAATACAACACCCAATTAAATTAACCGAGATTGAAATAAGCGCCGCGACTGAGGTCATGAATCAGATGATTGGCGCGGCGGCCACGGCTATGTCCAATATTTTTGGGGTGGCAGTCGATATTGAGCCGCCCCGGACAATCATGGTGTCGGACTTGTCGAACGCCGACCACTCCCCGCTGATGACCGACAAGCCGGTAGTTGTCGCCCGTTTCGAAGTGAAGATTGGAAACCTGTTTAAAACTACTTTTATGCAGATAACCGACGTTGACACGGCACGTGATGAAGCCTATTTCCTCTTGATGAAAGCGGGTCTGTTTGACGTGCCGGATGAACAGGCAGGTTCATCGGTATCTGCGGAGCCGCTTGCCTTCCAGGAACTGCCCAACCTGGCCGGTGTTCTGGCCGTGCCGTCAGAGGTTTCGTTTACCTTAGGCAGGCTTCGATGGACGATGGAGGATGTAGCCAGGTTGTATATTGGCGGTGAAATCAATATACCGTTTCCGGCCGGGCAAGTAGAACTTGAAATAAACGGTTTAACAGTGGCAAAAGGTAAGATGCTGCAGAATGGGAAGGTACAGATTACTCAGATTTGCAAACCGGTATAATTAGTTTAATAGTAATCAGGAGTCAGCAGTCAGGAGTCAGAATGAGAGGATAGTTTGTCTTCTCAATATATTCTGAATACTTGAAGGAGGTGACGAGCATGGAACTGCGGGTTTCCGGGACTGTCAAAGAGAGTGTGGTTGACGGGCCGGGGCTGAGGTTTGTTATTTTTACCCAGGGCTGTGAGAAAGGCTGTCCGGGCTGCCACAATCCGGACACATGGGACCTGACCGGCGGCACTCTGGTCGAGACAAAGGATTTACTGGAACAGATTAAATCTGCGAAGCTGATTAAAGGGGTTACCTTTTCCGGGGGCGAGCCTTTTCTTCAAGCGTTGCCTTTGGCATGGATAGGCCGTGAAGTCAAAATGTTGGGTCTGGATGTGATTACCTATACAGGTTATGTCTGGGAAGAGCTCTTGGCGCTTGCTGATTTAAATCAGCCTGTCAGGGAACTGCTTCTACTGTCCGATTATATCGTAGATGGCCCGTTTATTATAGCGGAGAGGGATCTGGAGTTGCCTTTCCGGGGCTCTCGCAACCAGCGGGTGATTGATGTGGTGAATTCATTAAAAGAAAGAAAAATAATTGAATGGAATGCTTCATTCAATTAGCATTTGTTTCTAAATATAAAATAGCAGAGTTTGGACAAGGAGCGGCAACTTTAGAACGTTCCTTGTTTTTATTTGTGTGGCATTTTTGGGTTTTACACATAAGATGTAAAAAAATGTGTCTAGATCTAATTTGGAAGGAAGGGAGACATTATGGCAATAACTTATACAGTTCAGACAGGAGACACCTTGTTCCTGATCGCCCGGCGTTTCGGCACCACAGTGGAAAGAATTATTCAGGCTAATAGCATTGCTGATCCTAATACAATATTTGTAGGACAGACTCTGACCATTCCGGAAGATGAAGGGGGCGCGGAAGCCAGTGCAACGGCAGGAAACAGGGCAACACGTCAGGTAAGGGGCGTTCGCTATGTTTTATACACAAATAAATCGGTGTACCGGCGGGGCGAAGATGTGGTAATCACTTTGGTTAAAACCAACGTGAGCGGTAGAAATGTCACGCTTCGCTACCGGAATGCCCAACGCTATGATTTTGTGGCCAGACGCGGTCAGACTGAAATCTGGCGCTGGTCCCGTGGACGTTCTTTTGCCCAGGTAGCTTCAAATGTTACCCTCAGATCAGGCAGCAGCCAGACTTTTCAAGTAACCTGGAACCAAAGAAACAACCGCGGCCAGCAGGTGGCGGCAGGCGACATAACCATTGAAGGATATAACGTTGCCCGAGGTTTTGAGAACGTGGCCGTGTCCGTTAATATTAGAATCCGCTCAGCTGTTGAACCGACACCCACACCCACACCGACAGTTGCTCCCACCCCTTGCCCGGGAGGAAACATTTTAGTTAATCCTAATTTTGAGGATTGGCCTCGGGCGGCTTCTTTCCCGCGGGGCTGGACGGGAAGCAACCTGTACCGCAGCACTCTCTCCCATACCGGTAATTATGCCGCCGAGCTTGGCGCAGTTCATAACGAAAGCGCTGTATTGTCTCAAAAGGTAAATATAGAGCCTGGGAGAATATATGAACTAAGCTGGCGGGCCAGGGAGAATATCCAGCCGGGCGGCGTGGGAAGATTCGTTTTATTTGTTGAAATCATTTATACCAACCGGGCCGGGAATTTTGTCGGTAGAACTGAACCAAGATATTCACAGGAGAACATACCGAATAACGCTTACCAAAGATATAGCCTTTCCACTGGACGTGTGCCCGCGGGAGCCAGGATCGCCGAAGTAAGATTTACCTTCGAGCCGTCGGGAAACAATAACAATACGGTTAAGATTGACGACGTTGAATTGCGTTGCCTATTCTAGAATCATTTTTCTACAAAAACAGCAAGGAGGCAGTGTTTCCGCCTGCCTCCTTGTGCATTTCTTCAGGCTAATGTCCGCAAGTGCTGCAATTTGAAGAACCGCAGGTGCTGCAGCCGGCATCCCCGCTGTTTACCCCACCGCCGGCGGCGCGAAAAGATGACATCACCCGTTTGGGGGATGCGGCGCCGCAACTGGGGCACCTTAAGCCTTCACCGCTTTCATCCAATTGGCATAGCTTTTCGAAACGACTACCGCACCCGGTGCACCGAAACTCGTAAATCGGCATATGAATTACCTCACTTTAATCAGCAATATTACTTTTCTAGAGTATGCCATTTGGGGTTGCCATGTCAAGCGGCCGTTACTTTTTATCTGAAAAAAGAGGGATCAAGGGTTGTGGAGAGGAATTATCTTATATACATTATTTAGTTTCATATACCTGCTAATGTGGGAAGAGGGGGAGGGACTCTAATGCAACTGCAATTTTTGGGAGCGGCAGGCACGGTAACTGGTTCATGCTACCTGCTGGACACGGCAAATACTAGAATAATGGTTGACTGTGGGATGTTCCAGGGACCCAAAGAAATCAGGGAACGTAATTACGGCAAAATCCTTGCGCCTCCCGGCAGTGTTGATTTCTTGTTGCTCACTCACGCACATATTGATCATAGCGGCTTGATACCCAAGTTCGTCAGGTATGGTTTTCGCGGCAAAATAATCACCACCGCTCCCACAGTGGAGTTGTGCGAGGTCTTACTGCCCGACAGCGGGCATATTCAGGAAATGGAGGTTGAACGCAAGAACCGCAAAAACCGTCGCGCCAACAAAGCTATGATAGAACCTGTTTATGATGTGAGGGACGCGTACAACAGCCTGTCTTCTTTTAGCCCGGTTTCATATGATGAAATAGTCCAGTTAACACCTGAGATCAGAGTGCGGTTTGTTGACGCCGGTCATATTCTCGGGTCAGCGATGATCGAGTTGTGGGTTAAGGAAGGGAACGACGAGATTAAACTGGTTTTTTCCGGCGATATCGGCAGGAAGGACCAACCATTGATAAAAGACCCGTCAATAATCAGTCAAGCTGATTATGTGGTCATGGAGTCGACCTATGGCAACCGCATGCATGAGCAAAACGAAGATGAAATGGAATTATTGCATGAAGCAATTTGGGAAACCTATAAGAAGGGTGGTAATCTTATTATCCCCGCTTTTGCCGTTGAGCGCACTCAGGATCTGCTTTACCACCTCAGTCTCCTCGCGGAGGCGAAAAGAATGCCGCCAATGGCGATATATATCGACAGTCCGTTAAGCACGGCCGCGACCGCGGTTTTTCAGCACAGCCAGGCGTATTTCGACCAGGAAACGCTTGATTTGATCAAAAGAAGCGGAAACCCAATCAATTTGCCGGGGATAAGATTCACCAAAACCGCCGAGGAGTCCAAGTCCTTGAACAACGTCAGCGGCGCCATTATTATTTCCGCCAGCGGTATGTGCGAGGCCGGCCGCATCAGGCACCATTTGAAATACAACCTTTGGCGCCCCGAATCAACCGTGCTTTTTGTCGGCTATCAACCGCCCGGCACTCTCGGGCGGCTAATTTTAGACTCAGGTCGATCGATGGTTACTCGGCGCACGCCGACCAGGCGGAATTAATGGAGTGGGTCAGGGGCTTTCAAATACCTCCGAGAGAGATTTTTGTAGTACACGGTGAACCCGATTCCTCCAACGCCTTAGCCGGTTTAATTCGTGCTGAGCTGGGTTTTAACGCCACGGTTCCCACCTGGCGGCAGACCGTTAATCTTATTGCGGCAAGCGCGGCGGATCCGCTTAGAACCGTATATGCCTCGCTATCATCTAAGCTGCGTAATCTTCTTGATTGTGATTTGCCGCAATCTCAACGGGAGGAAATAATTCGGCGCATGACTGATTTGGAAACTTACTTGGACGAGGGATTGAAAAAAACAGGATGAGAGGCTTTGTTACTGAAGTAAAAAATCACTTGCAGTTTTATCAGATCCCCATGTTTGAAGCCACCGGCCAGGTGAAGCATGGATTTACCACCCGGGGCGGCGGTGAGAGCCGGGGGCCGTATTCATCATTGAACACCGCTTTTCACGTCGGTGACGCTGTTGAAAACGTGCGGGCGAACAGAGCGCTGGCCTGCCGCGCCTTGGGAATAAACCCGGATGATATCGTGGCCGGCAGGCAGGTGCACGGCGACAATGTTGAAGTGGTGGTTTTGAGCGATAAGGGAAGAGGCGCCAGGGTATTTGAAGATGCGCTGCCGGATGTTGACGCCCTGGTCACTGCCGTGCCGGGTGTGCCTCTATCCAGTTATTATGCGGACTGCGTGCCGATTTTCCTTCTCGATCCGGTTCAGGGGGTGGTGGCGCTGGCCCACGCCGGATGGAAGGGGACGGTTGCTAAAATAGGTTTAAAAACTGTTCAAAAGATGGTTAAGGTATGCGGAACTAATCCGGCGGACTGTCTGGCCGGCGTGGGGCCTTCCATCGGGCCCTGCTGTTATGAAGTGAACGGGCAGGTCATCGGGTTGTTTAAAAAAAGCTTTTCCAACTGGGCGGAATTAGCGGAATCCATACATCCCGGAAAATGGCGCTTGAATTTATGGAAGGCTAATTACCACACCCTCCGGGAAGCCGGCTTGCCGGAAAGCAGCATAGCTATGGCTGGCGTTTGCACTTCCTGCCGGAATGATCAGTTTTTTTCTTACCGGGCTGCAGGAGGGATAACCGGTAGGATGGCGTCGTTTATCATGTTGAAATAGATGAAAGGGTGATCAAGATGCCAAGGATATTGGTGGTCGAAGATGAAAAGAATATCCTTGAATTAGTCCGCTTTAATCTTGAGCGGGAAGGTTATCAGGTATTGACTGCCCTGGACGGCGTTCGAGGGCTTGAACTTGCCCGGACTGAAGCCCCGGATTTGATCTTGCTGGACGTCATGTTGCCGGAAATGGACGGCCTGGAAGTATGCCTGGAACTGCGTAATGATACGATGACTAAAAGTATTCCGATCATTATGCTCAGTGCCAGGGCCGAGGAACTCGACCGGATGCTGGGGCTGGAAATGGGCGCTGATGATTATGTGACCAAGCCTTTTAGCCCGCGGGAGCTGTCGGCTAAAATTAAAAACAGACTAAATGAGAACAAACATTGAATGCCTGCCGGATGGAAACCTTACCGGTGAAATATGGCCGGGGCAGGTACGGTTTAAGGAGGATTGGGAAGTGTCACCCGTTGCAAAACCATTCCTTGGGATAGGATGGAGACCACTGATTAGTTATTTTTTTCTCTTCCTGGGTTTTTTAGCCCTGGCGCAGCTGTATGCCCTGCATAAACCCATTCTTTGGGAAATGGGAGTTGTCATTTTTATCAGCGCCGCGATACTTGCCTGGATCACTTACAGGCGTTTGATTAACCCTATTGAGGAAATGTCTAGTATCGCCCAGGATATGGCCAGGGGCAACCTGGAACAGGAGATACGCATCTTCGCACAGGACGAGACCGGCGACTTGGCGCGTTCGATCAATTACCTGTCCAGGGAGCTGAAAAAAAATATTGATGATGTTATTTCGGAGAAAAACAAAGTCCAGGCGATTCTAGCCAGCATGTGTGACGGTGTTATCGCGATGGACAATTGGGGCCGCGTAATTCTGGTCAACCCCATTGTGGAAAAGTTTTTCGGCACTACTCAGGAAGCAAGCAAAGGCAAAAACATACGCAGAGTGATCAGAAACAGCGATTTTGAAAAGGTGCTGAACCAATTTCTTGAAACCGGGCGGCCGGTGCAAAAACAAATTCAGCTTATGACGCCTGAACCTCGTTTATTCCGTGTGCAAGTGACCCCGCTCATGGATACTGGCGTTGACGGGGGCGGGATGGTGGCGCTGCTGAGGGATTTTACCGGCAGAAAGAAATTAGAGGAAATGCGCAGTGAGTTTGTGGCCAACGTTTCTCACGAACTACGGACTCCTTTAACTTCAATCAAGGGCTTTACTGAGACACTGCTGGACGGCGCCCTGGAAGACGCGCAGACAACCAAGCATTTTTTAGAGATTATCTACGTTGAGTCGGAGCGGTTGACCAGGTTAATTGATGAATTGCTGAACTTGTCCAAAATTGAGGACCATAAGGTGGCGCCTGACTGGCAACCGGTGTCCATGCATGAATTAATGGAGCGTACCGTGGCAATTTTTAAACCTCGCGCAGCGGAAAAAGACTTGAACATAGAAGTTGTCCTTCCTGAAAAACTGCCGATGGTGCACGGGGATCCTGACATGCTCGGACAGGTTTTAATTAATTTAATCGACAACGCGGTGAGTTATACTCAAAACGGCGGGATGATTCGTGTCAGTGCCCAATCTAGTGGAGACAAAGTCAAAGTCGAAGTCCAGGATAACGGAATAGGCATCCCCGAGGACAGTATATCCAGGGTGTTTGAGCGCTTTTACCGCGTGGACAAAGCACGTTCGAGGGAGCAGGGAGGCACCGGGCTCGGCTTGTCTATCGTGAAACATATTATCGACGTTCATCATGGCAGCGTACAGGTTAAAAGCAAGGTGGGCGAGGGCAGCACTTTTACCTTTGAACTGCCTGTTAACGGGCATAATACAAGTACCGTTGTTTAAAAACTTGCCGGGAGGAGTATTGTATGCCGACGAAAATATTGATTGTCGGCGGAGTGGCAGCCGGTGCCAGCGCCGCCGCCAAAGCCCGCCGGACAGACGAAGCCGCGGAAATAATTATTCTCGAACAAGGCCCTTTTGTTTCTTTTGCCAACTGTGGTTTGCCGTATTATGTGGGACGGGTCATACCGAAAAGAGAAGACCTCCTGATTACAACTCCGGAAAGATTTAAGGACCATTTCAACATTGAAGTGCGACTTCAACAAAAGGCTTTATCTATTGACCCGGCAGGGAAGCAGGTGGTCGTAAAAAATTTGGCTGCGGGAGAAGAATACAGGGAAAAGTACGACAAGCTTATTCTTGCCACGGGCAGTGCCCCTGTGCTACCTCCCCTGGAAGGTTCCGGGCTGGCAAATATCTTTCATTTGTGGACCATACCGGATGCCGACTCAATAAGCGCTTTGCTTGCGGGTCTGGGTGCGCGCACCGCTGTAATTATTGGCGGCGGCTTTGTTGGTCTGGAAGCCCTGGAAGCCCTGCTTGCCCGCGGTTTGGAAGTGTCTTTGGTGGAAATGCTGCCCCAAGTTCTCCCGGCGTGGGACCCGGAAGTGGCAGAATTGGTGGCCGGTCACTTAAGAGATGAGGGTATTCAAATGATCCTGGGGGATGGCGTCCGCCGTTTCTTGGGGTCAGGTATTCTGCAGCAGGTTGAGTTGAATAGTGGCCGTATTCTGCAGGCCGATCTGGCCGTGTCGGCAATAGGTGTACGGCCGAGGTTGGAACTGGCCCGGGAGGCTGGTCTGAAAATAGGTGTGACAGGCGGGTTGGAAGTAAACGAAAAGATGCAGACCAGTGATCCGGATATATACGCCGCCGGTGATATCGTTCAAACCAGGCATCTTGTATCCGGACGACCGGTCCGCTTACCCTTGGCCGGACCCGCAAACAAGCAGGGGAGAACGGCCGGGGCTAACGCCGCGGGCGGCAACATGGAATTTCGGGGAGTACTGGGGTCCGGTATTGTCAGAATCGGTAAGTTGACGGTGGCAAAAACCGGGTTGAATGAGCAGGAAGTGATCGATGCCGGATATCAATACGATATTTCTTACACATACCCCCTGGATCATGCCGGCTATTACCCCGGAGCTAAATTTATGTTGATAAAATTAATGGCTGATAAAGAAACCGGGCGTTTGCTGGGTGCTCAGGCCGTTGGTTATCAGGGCGTGGATAAACGCATTGATGTTTTGGCGACAGCAATGGCCGCCGGTTTTTCGGTAAAGGACATGGAGAATTTGGAGCTGGCATATGCGCCGCCTTATTCATCCGCCAAAGACCCGGTGAGTATGGCCGGCATGGTGGCATCAAATATTCTGCGGGGCGAGGTTCCCACCCTGACGGCGCGGGACTTGCGGCGGGAGCTAAGCAGCAGCGCGGATATACAGCTTGTTGACGTGCGCACCACCGAGGAATTCAATCAAGGCTATATCTCCGGGGCGGTCCATTTACCGCTTGACCGCTTTCGTCAGGACATCAGCCGGCTGGACTCCCGGAAAAAGACCGTCGTATATTGCCGTAGCGGTTACCGTTCTTACCTGGCGTTAAAAATTTTGCAGCAAAGTGGTTTCCGTGAAGTATTTAATCTCAGCGGGGGGTACATGAACTGGAGCGCGGCATTATGAAAGAACACCCGCCGTTACGCGGGTGTTTTAGTATAATAGAATGGGTACAAGGTAAACATCAATTTGATCTTGTTCCGCCGTACTTTGTTCTTTGGATTTAGCAAGTAAAGCGTTCATAAATGTTCCCCCTTCCCCTAAAAAATTTAGATTATTTTTTATTATCATATTATCAGAATATTTAGAATGAGTCAATATGAACATTGTAGAAAAAATTTAAATAAAATGACCTGAATTAATACAGGAATAAAATTATATTACAAATTTATTCTATGATAAAATTATGATATAATATGTTTAATTCTTGTGATTCGTTCAAAAAATGTTAACTGATTGGATATATCTGGGAGGTATAGCATGTTGCGTGAAATAAAGGTTGGCATTGAAGGAAAAGCCTCGACTGTAGTAAATAAGGGTAACACGGCCATGGCTTACGGGAGCGGAGCGGTAAATGTATTTGCAACGCCGGCTATGGTCGCACTGATGGAAAAGGCCGCCCTTTCTTCGGTTGACCCGTTGCTGGACGCAGGCTATACCACCGTGGGAACGAAAATTGAGGTCAAACATATGGCCGCAACTCCTATGGGCATGAATGTCACCGCCACCTCCCGGCTGGTGGAAGTGAACGGTAAGCGACTTTTGTTTAATATTGAGGTGAAGGATGAAGTAGACCTGGTTGGCACCGGCGTACATGAGCGTTTCATTGTTGAGTTGGCGGGCTTTATTAAGCGCGTTGAAGGCAAAGCGGCAAGCAAATAGAAGCATTAATTACATAATCATAATATAAGGTTCTTTTTGATCTTGCTCCTCCATTAGGAGGATTTTGTTTTTGTGTGCCGAACATATGCTCTATTACATTTAAGGGATGTTTTGCTT
>JGI11944J13513_1000218_pt1 | contig 64364 bp, 59 predicted proteins | sample TerdegcoTASludge_FD_13513 | JGI IMG/M metagenome (IMG submission 13513) | reverse complement strand
CCATGGAAAGGCAATCGCAGCATTTCTTCCCGAGAAGGAACTGGAAGATTTGATGAAGGAAAAGAAGCTCTATTTTTATGGAGACCCGGCCAAGTTTGATAAGAAAAAGGTTATGAGAGATATAGAGAGGTGCCGAGTGGATTGGTTTGCTGATGACCTGGAGGAGACTGCCCCGGGTCTCAATGCGATGGCAGCGCCGGTACTCGGACCGAATAACCGTCCCATCGGGTATATCGTTTTGCTGGGTCTCGCTTCTGCAGAGGCAGCCCGTCAGCATGGGTCTCTTGTTGCGGAGGCGGGAAAGGCCTTATCGAGAAAGTTAGGAGCCAGTGTAGATGTCGAGAATATGAAACATAACAAAGCTATGAGGAGGTACGAATGACCAAAAAATTGATTCTAAAAGAACTTGACCGTTATTCCATAGGAACATACGCTGACGTGATATACAGGAATGCCCTTTTTCGGGCTAATCAGGAGGCCTTCGTTTATGGAGACAAGAGGATCACGTTTGCCGGCTTTAACGAACGGGTAAACAGCCTTGTTCGTGCACTGCAATCTATGGGGCTCACAAAGGGAGACGGCATAGGCATTCTTTCATGGAATTGTCTTGAATGTACAGACGTAACCGGCGCAGCCATGAAGGGAGGATTCATTGTGTCCCCCTTTAACCCAAGAATGCAGAAGAGCGAACTGGAATATCTCATCAACTATTCAGAGGTGAAGGTACTTTTCGTGGGTCCCGAGTTGACGGGAATGGCAAATGAACTTAAACCGGTCCTCAAAAATGTGACCCATTATGTGGCACTGGAACACAAGGGGGACGGCATGATTTTTCATGACGACCTTCTTGCGTCACACTCGAATGAAGAACCTGACGTGGATGTGAAAGAGACGGACCCCTTCATCATCTTCTACACGAGTGGTACTACCGGAATGCCTCGTGGTGCTGTATACACCCATTTTCGAAAAATGGAAGAAGCAAAAATCAAGGCAATTCAGGTCGGGTTAAAACCGGCCAACAAACACATCATGATACTACCCCTCTTCCACATCGGCGGCTGGTCCCATTTCTGGGCCTTCTTTTACGTTGGTGCGTGCAACGTTATCATGACTCAACGGTCGTTTGACGCAAAAGCCACTCTTCAGGCAATCCAAGATGAGAATGCAACGGATATCCATATCGTGCCGACCCATCTTGTGGGTTTTTTTGCTGTACCGGACGTTGAAAAATATAAACTCACAAATTTGGAGAGGATGTGGTATGCGGCTTCCCCCATGCCACTGGAGCTCCTGAGAAAAGGGATAGCCACCTTTGGGGAAGTTTTTGCCCAGGGCTACGGGCAGACGGAATCGGGCCCCGATATAGCCATCCTTACCAGGGAAGCCCACAGAGTTCTTGATCAACCACCGGAAAAGCAGAAGGTACTTACCTCGTGCGGGCAGCCATGCCTGGGTGTGCACGTGAGGATTCTCGACGAAAAGAATGAAGACGTTGAGATCGGAGTGGTGGGAGAGATTGCGGTTAAGAGTAAATCGATCATGATGGAGTACTGGAAAAAGCCTGATGAGACTGAGAAGACCATTGTCGACGGCTGGCTCCACACGGGGGACATGGGCTACTACGACGAAGAAGGATTCATGTTTATTGTCGACAGAAAGAAAGACATGATCATTACGGGTGGGGAAAACGTTTATCCCAGAGAAGTGGAAGAAGTTCTCTACCGCCACCCTGCCGTTTTGGAAGTTGCGGTAATCGGAGTTCCGGATGAGAAATGGGTAGAACGTATTCACGCCGTTATAACCTTGAAGGAAGGGCAGAAGCCGAGTGCGGACGATATCATGAACTTCTGTAAGGAACATCTTGCCCGGTATAAAGCGCCGCGATCTGTGGAATTTGTCGATGCTCTCCCAAAGAACCCGCAGGGGAAGATCCTGAAACGTGAGCTACGGGAAAAATACTGGGCAGGGAAAGCGAGAAAGATCTGACATAACAGGAAACAAACACGGAGGGAGAAACATGGCAGCAAAAAAGAAAACTGAAAAAAAAGCGCCGGCTCTGAATGACCGCACCATTAAACTCATTGTGAACGGTCAACCCTATTCATTTGACATTGGAGACAGGGCAGGTGGCATTGAGCCCTTTCACACGCTGGCACATACCCTCAGGGAAACCCTCGGTCTGACAGGCACAAAGGTATCGTGTGATAATGGCGCCTGCGGCGCTTGCACGGTAATTCTGGATGGGAAGGCGGTTCTCTCATGCAAGACTCTCACTGTTGAATGCGACGGAAAACACGTTACGACGATTGAAGGATTGAGAAATCCCGAAACAGGTGAGCTTGACCCCCTGCAACAGGCTTTCATCGACCAGCAAGCCTTTCAATGCGGCTTCTGCACACCGGGCATCATCATGACCTCAAAAGCGCTTCTCAACGAAAACCCTTCTCCTACAGAGGAGGAGGTAAAGGAAGCCCTGTCGGGTAACTTCTGCCGGTGTGTAAGCCACTATCAGGTTGTACGGGCTGTTATGTCGATTGCAAAGGGAGGTTACGATGGCTGAGAAATACAGATATATCGGACAAAAAGTACCACGGAGAGATGCTGTCGATATCGTAACCGGGGCAGCAGAATTCACAGCTGATAGAAAGTTCCCCGGACTCCTGCACGGAAAGGTGAAGCGAAGCCCTCACGCCCACGCAAAGATCAAAAGTATCGATACGAGCAAAGCCGAGGCATTGCCGGGTGTGAAAGCCGTTCTCACGTGGCAGGATATCCCTGACTTCCGGGGAGGCACGCCAAGAAACGTTCGTATTCTCGACAGCAAGGTCAGGTTCGTGGGGGACGCGGTGGCTCTCGTCGCCGCCGTCACGGAAGAGATAGCAGAGGAGGCCCTCGATCTGATCGATGTTGAATATGAAGTTTTGCCGGCGGTCTTTGACATTGATTCGGCCTTAGAGCCTGGTGCACCGGCCATCTATGATGAATACCCTGACAATATTTTGCCGGGTGGCACGATCATTTACGGGCCCAACTGTTTGAAAGGCGTGCAGAGGGGTGATGTGGAGAAAGGTTTTGCTGAAGCCGATGTTATTACCGAAGGGACCTTCGGGTACGAGAATATTCCCAGCGCCATACCGCCCGAGTCAGTGGGGGCGGTTGCACAATGGCAGGACCCGAATAAGGTGACCATCTGGGGCACCAGCCAGGCTCCTTACATGGATAAGGTGACGCTTTTTCATGTCTTCAACAGGCAGGTAGACATACGGAGCATCGGCTCCCACGTTGGGGGCGGATTCGGGACAAAAATACAGTGCTGGCAGGTTGAATCGTACGCAATACTCCTGAGCAGGGCGACCAAACGGCCCGTAAAGGTTGTTTTCACAAAAGAGGAGCACATTGCTTCTTTTGTCCTGCGGCTTGGTTCCCGCATTCATGCACGGGTGGGAATGAAAAGAGATGGGAGCATAACAGCCATCCAGGGCACCTGGTACGTGGATACGGGATACTATTCATTTACAACACAAGCCCAGGTAGCCATCGGATCGGGAGAACTCATGATCATGGCCCAGTGTCCCAACTGGGATCTGAAAAACCATGTGGTGGTGACGAACAGGAACGCCTCGGGTTCCATGAGGGGTTTTGGAGGTCAGGAGCTGAAATGTTCCTTCATTCCTCTTTTGAGCCTTGCCATGGAGAAAGCAGGGCTCGATCCCTTTGAGGTGCTGAAGAAGAACTTTGTCAAACCGGGCGGTGGCTATTACTGGCGTGACGGAAAGTTCTATACCTTTCGCGGCATCGATTTCTCAAAGGCCATGGAGAAAGGCGCCGAGACCTTTGGCTGGAAAGAGAAATGGAAGGGCTGGCTGAACCCAACAAGTATAAGCGGACCAAAAAGAAGGGGAATTGGTGTCGGCGTCCACGGTAACGCCGATATCGGAGAGGATGCCTCAGAGGCATACGTTCAGCTTGGCTATAATGGAACGGCCACGATCTTCCTCTGTGTGGCTGAGCACGGGACTGGACAGAAGAGCAACTATGTCAAGATGGTTGCCGAGGTTCTTCAGATACACCCTGATCGCATCTCCATGACACCTGCCGACACCCTGGTGACCCCTTTCGAGTTCGGCCCTGTCGGTTCAAGGGGAACCTACGCCATTGGCAGCGCAGTCATTAAGGCGGCAGAAGACGCGAGAAGACAGCTTCTTGAACTGGCTGCGCCAAAACTTGATGTATCACCCGATGAGCTTGATACGGCCGACGGGATCGTTTTTGTAAAAAATAACCCTGCAAAAACGCTTAAATGGAAGGCAATGGGAAATGACCGCACGATTCTCGGGTACGGGCGTTTTGAACCTGATTTTACTATGTGTAACTGTATGATGAGCTTTGTGGAGATAGAGGTTGATACAGACACGGGTAAGGTAGATCTCATCAGGGTTGTGAACGCTACTGATGTGGGAAAGATCATAGATCCTCTTGGCCTTGAAGGACAGCTCAATGCATGTTTTGGCTCAGCGGGGATTGACAGCGCAATCATCGAAGAGACGATCATTGATCGTCGTACAGGACATATTGTGAATGCCAACATGATCGATTACAAGTGGAGGACCTTCAGCGAGTTGCCCGCCATCGACAACGTTGTTCTTGAGACACCCTTTCCCAGCCATCGTTTCCACGCCGTCGGCGTCGGGGAGGTTGCCACATCTCCCGGGCCTTCTGCGGTCTTGATGGCTGTTTCAAATGCCATCGGCACCTGGATGCATGAATATCCACTGACACCGGAGAGGGTGCTTAAGGCGCTGGGAAAGACAGGCATAAGCACAGGAGGCGTGAAATGAAGCCGTTCAAACATCACAACGCACAGTCACTCAGACAAGCTGCAACCCTTCTGAGGAAATATAAGGGAAAAGCGAAAGCAAACGCAGGAGGCACAGATCTCCTTGGGGCCATGAGAGATAGATGTATGGCTGAATACCCGGAGGCTCTCATCAATATCAAGACCATCAACGGCCTGGAATACATCAGAGAGGACAAAAGAGGCCTCAGGATAGGCGCCCTCACGAAGCTTGCCGATATAGCAAACTCGATGAAAATAAAGGATACCTACCCGCTTCTCGCAGAAGCAGCGCATTCTGTTGCCAGCCCCCATGTGCGAAATATGGCGACTGTGGGGGGAAATCTGGCACAGGATGTTCGCTGCTGGTACTACCGGTACCCCCGGCAGGTTGGCGGTCCCATTGTTTGTTTGCGAAAGGGTGGCAAAATATGCAACGCTCTGCTCGGCGACAGCCGGTATCACTCTATTTTTGGAGGCGCGCGTCTCAATGAGTACCCCTGTTCACGCCAATGCCCGTCGGGTATTAACATACCCGCTTATATCAACAGGGTCAACGAGGGCGACTATGGTGAGGCCGCTCACATATTGATGGAGAAGAATCCAATCCCTGCCATCACAGGCCGTGTCTGCCCGATATTTTGTGAACCACACTGCAACCGAAGCGAATTCGACGAGCCGGTGGCGATCCGTTCCATAGAAAAAGGTTTAGGCGATTATATCCTTCGAAACGCCGATCGGTTTTACCGTGAACCGGAGCATGAATCAGGGAAAAGAGTAGCCATCATCGGCTCCGGACCTGCAGGTCTGACAGCGGCTTATTACCTGAGGAAAGCAGGCCATGGGGTAGTTATTTTCGAACGCTTTTCCAAGGCGGGAGGAATGCTTATGCACAGCATCCCTGCGTACCGGCTGCCGCGCGGTGTTGTGGAAAAGCAGATAGAGGCTCTTCAGAACATGGGGATTGAGATACGGATGGGTGTGGAAGTCGGCTCAGGGGTAACGATAGATCAGTTGACAGATGATTTCGATGTGATTTTTGTCGCTGCAGGGTCTTGGAAGGAAAGGCTGCTTGGAGTGGAGGGCGAGGACCTGGCGCTTTCGGGGCTGCAATTTCTGAACCAGGTGAGCTCAGATTCCGAGGACATGAGGGGCGATCGGGTGGCAATCATAGGAGGGGGAAATGTGGCAATAGATGTGGCGAGAACTCTCTTGCGCATGGGTGCGAAGCCCCTAATCCTCTATCGTCGCACTGAGGAACAGATGCCTGCTTTCAGGGATGAGATCGAGAAGGCGCGTAACGAGGGTGTTGAATTTAGCTTTCTCACATTGCCCACTCATATTTCACGGTCTGGTGAAGAAATTACTGTTACATGTATCAGGATGAAGCTGGGAGCGCCTGACGGATCAGGAAGACCAAAACCCGAGCCTGTCCCCGGTTCCGACTATACCATGTCTTTTCATAGGGTAATCAGGGCCATCGGGGAAGAGTCAGACCAAACTCTTCTGCCTGAAGAAATCAGGCGAAGGGCGCACGATTCATCCGTTTTGTTTTATCGCGGGAAGAATATTTATTTGGGGGGTGATTTTTTTACGGGGCCGTCTACAGTTATAGCGGCTATAGCCTCAGGGAGGCAGAATGCCCTGGCAATCGAATCGTCCCTCAGCGGGGGTCAAATATGGCAGGATGGGAAGAAAATGGCTATCCATAGGTTTGCACAATTTTCATCGGATGTTGCTGCTTCTCATACAAGACTGAAGGAAGACACTGACCCTGTTGGACGTGCTGAATTTGATACCGAAAATCTCATAAATTCAATTGACGGAGAAGTTGTAAAGGAGGCTCATCGCTGCTTCAATTGTAGCTGTCTTGCTGTAGGTCCGTCTGATGTAGGAACCGCTCTTGTTGCCCTGAATGCACAGATAGTGACGACAAAAAGGACCGTATCGGCAGAGGAATTATTCACAGCGAGCGCCACGCGCTCAACTATTCTTAATCACGATGAGTTGATAAAGGAAATACGGATACCAAAGCCGGCTCCGGGTACACGGCAGAGCTACAGCAAGTTTACCCTGAGAAAACCAATCGATTTTGCCATCGTGAGTGTGGCATCAATGTTGACTGTGGATAGCGGAGTTTGTAAAGAAGCCCGCATCGTACTTGGTGGAGTGGCGCCTGAGCCAGTGAGGGCAAAAAGGGCTGAAGACTTCTTAAACGGGCAGCCTCTCGAAGAAAAGTCAGCGGCGGAAGCGGCAGAACTCTCGCTTGAAGGCACCATAGCCCTTTCCATGAATGAGTATAAGGTAGAAATCGCCAAAACACTTGTGAGGAGGGCCATACTGGACCGAACCGATTAGCCAGATTTTCCATTAGGATAAGTACCTTTGAAGGAGAACGCATGAGTGAAGACATCCAGGAAGCCTTTTATAACAAATCCTTAGAGAGAGCATTGCAGATCATGAATGCCTTCCGGGCAGATCGGCAGGAGCTGACGGTCGGGCAGCTTGCGGAAATACTGGGCCTCCCCAGGGCTACGGTTACACGGCTGTGCACAACCCTTGTCAAATACGATTATCTGAGAAAAGATCCTGAATCGAAAAAATACTCCCTTGGCATCAGGCTGTTTGATCTCGGCAGTATTGTCTTTGATTCTTTTTCCTTGAGGCGTGTTGCGTCTCCCCATCTGAGCAGCCTGCAGATGAAGGTTGGAAGGACAATCTACTTAGGGGTCATGGATAACGATGAGTTGCTCTATATAGATAAAAGAGAGGACCCCAGGAACCCTGTTAGTTTCACATCACGGATAGGCACACGACGCCCGCCTTACTGGGGTATGTTAGGGCTGGTACTCATGGCATATCTCCCGCAAAGAGATGTGGAAAGGCTTTTACAAAAATACCCTCTCGTTGGAAGAACTAAGAAGTCGATTACCAGAAAAGATGTATTCATGGAGAGGCTCAGTCGGGTAAGGAACGACGGATATTATGTAGAGCTGGAAGAAGTCTTTGAGGGTATTGGCGGGGTGTCAGCTCCGGTGCGTGATTTTTCCGGGAAGGTCATAGCAAGCATTGGAGTTGGATTCATTGTGCAGTCAGTAGATTCCAAGGGTCTTAAGAGAATTATAAAAGAGGTTGTTGAAACTGCCCGAATTATCTCCCGGGAGATGGGGTATGTCAAACAACAAGGGCACGAATCATGAAGCATATAAAACAACATAGTCCATCATTGGACGTGCGGTAGCAACGCACCAAAATCAACTCGCAGAACATCCCTTCGCGATCATTGTATTCGCACTCTTTTTTGGTTCAATATTTTTTCTTGACAAAATAATTTTAAATGATATAATGTTCAATAAATGGACTATATGTTCATTAAATGAACATTTATAAACCGGGGGTTATTATGCTTGATCCTTATAATAGTGAAACAAATTCGTCTGTCCCAGTAGAGCATATACGCGGGTTCAAGACAGGCACATGATCTATTCAATATAATTTCCGGTAAAATGACCCGGAGGAGGATATGATGGCGAGAACAAAAACATCATCACAAAAGAAATCTCAAACGACAAAAAGCGTCAGCTTCATCGTTAATGGTCAGGCTTACACATTGAAAGTAGGGAAGGATGCCGACCACGTTGACCCGGCTCACACGCTTTCCCATACACTTCGCGAAACGCTGGGCCTTACCGGAACAAAGGTCTCATGCGATCACGGCGCATGCGGTGCGTGTACGGTCATCATGGATGGAAAGGCAGTACTTTCCTGCATGACGTTGGCCGTGGAATGCGATGGGAAAAAGATAACTACGATAGAAGGCCTGGCAGATACAAAAACGGGGCAGGTCGACCCTATTCAGCAGTCCTTCATCGACCATACTGCATTTCAATGCGGGTTTTGCACACCCGGCATGATAATGAGTGCAAAAGCCCTTCTTGATGAAAACCCATCGCCCACTGAAGAAGAGGTAAAGGAAGGCCTTTCTGGCAACTTCTGCCGGTGCATCAGTAATTACCATGTGGTGAAGGCCGTCATGGCTGTTTCGCATAAAGGAAGGTGATACGAATGGCAAGCTCATATCGGTTTATAGGGAAGGCAACGCCACGCAAAGATGCACGGGAGATTGTCACAGGGAGCTCAAAGTATCTGAACGACCGCAAATTCATTGGGTTACTCCACGGCAAAGTACTTCGGAGTCCCCATCCCCATGCGCTTATTAAGAAGATTGACAAGAAAAAAGCGCTTGCGCTTTCCGGCGTGAGGGCGATTCTCACGTGGGAGGATGTGCCGGACTGGAAAGGAGGCACACCCCGTTCTACCCGTATCCTTGATAGAAAGGTCAGGTATGTGGGAGATGCAGTGGCGATTGTTGCAGCGGACACAGAAGAGAGAGCAAAGGAAGCCCTCGGGCTCATAAAGGTTGATTATGAGGTATTGCCCGCAGTTTTTGATATGAAAAAGGCCATGGAGCCGGGAGCCCCGCAGCTCTATGAAGATTTTCCCGGAAATATTGTGACTCCAGGGGTGCCTTTCTTCGGTCCCAAGAACCTGAAAGACGTTGTCATGGGAGATGTGGAAAAGGGTTTTGCCGAAGCTGATGTGATTACTGAAGGGACATTCGGATATGAAAATATGCCAAATCCTATCCCTCCCGAGCCCCCGGGCGCGGTCGCTCTCTGGGAGGCGCCCGATAAGGTTACCCTGTGGGTATCGAATCAGGCTTCATACATGGATACTGTAATCCTTTCTCATATCATGGAGAAAAAAGTCCAGGTGAGAACTATAGGAGGTCCGTGTGGAGGAAGCTTCGGATCAAAATATATGTCATGGCAGGTTCAATGCTACGCTGCGCTTCTGAGCAGGGCAACCGGCAGGCCTGTAAAGGTTGTGCTGAGCAAGGAGGAACATCTCGCATCGTTCACTCTCAGGCCAAGCTCTCGCATGAGCGCAAAGGTGGGAATGAAAAAGGACGGCACGGTGACAGCCGTACAGGGCAATTGGCTTATCGACACGGGCTATTATTCCATGACAACCCAGTCACAGATTGCCGTAGGATGTGGTGAGGTACAAATAATGGTACAGTGCCCCAACTGGGATCTGAGGCCCACCATTGTGTGCACAAATCGGAACGCTTCCGGAATTGTGAGAGGTTTTGGCGGGCAAGAGCTGAAATGTTGCCTCATACCGCTTCTCAGCCTGGCCATGGAAAAAGCCGGTATTGATCCTCTTGAGTTTTTAAAGAAAAACTACGTAAAGCCTGGAGGGGGGTACATCTGGCGTGACGGCATCTGGTATACCTATCGGGGTGTTGACTATACAATGGCCATGGAGAAAGGCGCCGAAGCCTTCGGATGGAAAGACAAATGGAAGGGATGGTTACAGCCAACAGCCGTTCATGGTCATAAACGGAGAGGAATAGGGGTGGGTGTGCACGGGAACGCCGATATCGGGGAAGATTCTTCGGAGGCATACGTTCGCCTGCATCCCGACGGCACTGCCATGCTTTTTTCCTGCGTTACCGAGCATGGAACAGGTCAGGTAACCAATTACATCCGCATGGTAGCAGAAGTACTGCAACTCCCTATGGAGCGTATCTCCATTACGCCATCCGACTCCCTGATTAACCCTTACGAGTTTGGGCCCGCAGGTTCTCGGGGAACATATGCTATAGGAGCAGCCATAATTGCTGCTGCAGAAGATGCCAGGCAGAAGCTTCTCGAGGTTTTTGCCGAAAAGCTCACGAAAAAGCCTGATGATCTTGATACTATTGACGGCGTTGTTTTTGCGAAGGATAATCCTGATACGAGACTGCCCTGGAAGGCCATGTCTGTTGACCGTACTATTACCGGCTATGGGCGGTTTGAGCCAGACTATTCCCTCACCAATTGTATGATGACGTTTATTGAGGTTGAAGTTGATACCGAGACAGGAAAGGTCGATCTTGTCCACGTGGTAAACGCGACAGATGCGGGACAGATTATCGACCCTCCTGGTTTAGAAAATCAGCTCAATGGATGTCTCGGATCTGCAGGTATTGATTCAGCAATTTTTGAAGAGACGGTTCTTGATCATTCAACAGGACGAATTTTAAACGCCAATATGATTGACTACAAGTGGCGTACTTTTCCTGATCTTCCGGCAATTGATAATGTTGTTTTGGAAACCCCCTTTCCCAGCCATCGTTTCCATGCAGTTGGGATTGGAGAGGTAGCTACGTCTCCCGGCCCCTCAGCTGTATTGATGGCTGTTTCAAATGCAATAGGGACGTGGATCCATGAATATCCGCTTACCCCGGAAAAAGTGCTCAAGGCACTTGGCAAGATCTCCACGGGAATCAGAAAAGGAGGCGAGCGATGAGGACCTTTACCCACATCAATGCATACACGATAGAGGAGGCTTACTCACTCCTTGCTGAATACAAGGGCAAGGCAGTTCTCAACGCAGGAGGAACAGACCTGCTTGGCGTTCTGAAAGATGAGATACTTTTTCATTACCCAAAGGTCGTCATCAATATGAAGACCATATCCGGTCTTAATTCAATTATACAAACCAAAAATGGTGTGAGCATAGGAGCATTGACCACGCTTACCGATATTGTGAATTCGCCTCTCATGAAAGAGCTTTTTCCGGTCCTTGCAGAAGCAGCACGTACCGTTGCAACGCCTCAGATTCGAAATACGGCCACGATCGGCGGAAATCTGTGCCAGGATGTTCGGTGCTGGTATTACCGATACCCGAACCACATAGGAGGATCAATAGGATGCCTGCGTAAAGGAAGTGGACCATGCCTTGCCGTGAGAGGTGACAATCGGTACCATGCCATTATGGAAGGGAAGAAGTGTTTCGCTGTATGCCCTTCCGACACTGCCGTTGCATTGGCAGCCCTGGATGCATCTATCCATATTGAAGGACCCGAAGGTGATCGGAATATTGCAATTACCGATTTCTATAGCCCTCTTGCAAATGCCCTCAAAACGAATGAGATTGTTACAAAAATCGAAATACCTGTCCTTTCTCTCCCTACCAATCAGAAATTCATTAAGTTTACCCTCAGAAAACCGGTCGATTTTGCAATTGTGAGCGTTGCATCAGTAGTAGGTGTTGAAAAAGGCAAATGCTCTTTAGTGCGAATAGCCATTGGTGGTGTAGCTCCGGGACCGGTTCGGGCTCGCACAGCCGAAGACACATTAACGGGAAAAGAGATAGGCGAAACAAATGTTTTGGAGGCAGCAGAAATGGCGCTGTCGTCTGCGAAGCCTCTGAGCATGAATAGCTATAAAATTGAAATAACCAGATCACTCATAAAAAGAGCCTTATTAGGAGGTGAGGAATGCCGATAGAAGGATTTCGACCATATAAACAGGAAGATGTAGAAAAATATGTCAAATACAGATGGTGGCTCGGGCTTACCTGGGGAGATATATTTGACAAAGCGACAGATCTTTATCCACGAAAGGAAGCCCTCGTTGATGATACGTCCCGATTTACCTACCGTGAGCTGCGTGAGAACGTTGATCGCCTTGCCATCGGATTCATGAGGTTAGGGATACAGGAGAAAGATTTTGTTCTTGTTCAAATTCCGAACTGGCATGAATTCATTTTTTCGTTCTTCGCATTGCAGAAGATAGGAGCCATTGTTGTTCTTCTCGTGGCGCGTCACAGCTTTTCAGAGATCAACTACTTGAGCGGCCTCACCCATCCCGTTGCATGGATAGGCCCGGATCATTATAAAAAAACCGAATACCTTCCCATGCTGCAGCACGTCATGGAGGAACATAAAGAGTTGAAGCATCTTATATCAGTCAGGTCTCCCGATAACACGGCGTTTACTCCATTGGAGAAACTTATTGAAGAGAGCGAACTGACACCGTCTCATATTGAAGCACTTTCCGCCAGGCGGCCTGATCCCATGGAGGTTTCCATGATTCTTCCGACCGGGGGAACAACAGGCCAGCCCAAGGCTGTTCCGCGGACCCACAATGATTACATTGCCAGCGTTGAATACCACACCAGGGCATGGGAAGTCACATGCAACGATGTAATGTTGACTGCCGCTCCGGTAAGCCATGCACAGGCAATACATAACTGCGTTGGTGGATCATTCTTTCACTGCGCAAAGTATGTGCTTACCGACAGTACAGACGCAGAGGATATATGCAGGGTCATTGAGCGTGAAAAGGTAACGGCCTTTCCGACAGTGCCGGCCCTTGTTCAGAGGATTGTAAGCCTTGAGAACTTGAAGGACTTCAATCTGAGTTCGCTGACACGGATCTATGCCGGAGGGGCTCCGAGTTCACCTGAACTGGTGAAGAGTGTGTATGAGAAGATCGGTTGTAAGTTTGTCAATGCCCTCGGTTCTTCTGAGGGACCTGCAGCTATGAGCCGTCTCGATGCAGATATTGATATTATCTGCCATACAGTGGGTGAAAAGGACTGTCCGTACGCCCAGGTTAAGATTGTCGATCAAAACCTGCAGGAAGTGCCTCCGAACAAAGAAGGGGAGTTGATAACAAAAGGCCCGAATATATTCAATGGATACTTCAAATCAGAAGAAGAAAACAAAACTGTTTTCACAGAAGACGGATTTTTCCGAACAGGCGATCTTGCGAAGATCAGTGAGTCAGGCATCATTACTATAACGGGCAGGATTAAAGAGACGATCCTTCGAGGTGGAGAGACGCTGAGCGCCATCGGTATTGAACGGTTGATAAGCTCCCACCCGGCAGTTGCTGATGTAGCAGTTATTGGGATGCCAGACAAAGACCTTGGCGAACGGATATGTGCGTACGTCCAACTCAAGGAAGGAACAAAGCTTACCCTTGAGGAACTTGTCGCGTATCTCAAAGGCGTTGGTGCTTCGGTTCTTCAGCTGCCTGAGCGACTTGAAGTAATAGACAGCATACCTCTCACAAAGGTAGGGAAGGCTGATAAAAAAGTATTGAAAGAAGACATACAAAGAAAGCTGGGTTGGACATAGGGCTTTTCACACGCGGCGAAGTGCTGGACAATAAATACATCGTGGATGCTCTATGACCGGGGCTTTCGTCGCCTCCTCTCCCTGCTGATCCTTTGGAGACTCCCCTTCGCACTCGCTGTGCTCGCGGAGAGCTTCCCACGAAAACGCACGCCCCACAGAGGACCACACTTTTACGCGTGGGTGAATGCGTTTATCATTCGCGCAGCGTGTGTATACTTAGTGCCAGGGGCTTGCCCGTGGGAATCTATACCATAATGAACAAAAGCAAATGAGACCCGCTCCCAGCTGATATAAAAAAGATCTCGCTGGAAACGGCCAATGAGTTCAACGAGAAAAGGGTTGTCCAATGGAGGAAATAGGGATTGAAGGACAGCCTCGCCACAAAGAACTTGAGTTTAGGTGCGAAGGTGAAGTATACTTGAATAGTCGACTATCCCTGAAGGGGAGTAGCTAACAAGGCAGGGTCAACATACCGGCGTTTATGCCTGGCCGTGCCATTGGGTAAAGCCAATTAGCGAGACCTTTAGAAGACCGTATAATCGGTTCTAAAGTGTCTCGCTTTTTTTATGAGGAGTAAGAATGGTGACGGCATACCTGGCATCCTTCGGTTTTGTTGTATGTCAAGGACGTAAAAAAATCGAAACCCATGGATATGTTAGCTCGACCGTATTGAAAAGACTGATGAAAGTTTTTATAGATTAATGAAGGGCCATGGTGGAGGACAATCAAATGTATCAAAAAGACATTGAAGAAGTATTGAAAGATCTTGGTTCAGCAAGAAATGGCCTCAGTAGCGCTGAAGCCCAGAAGAGACTTGTCGAGTTTGGGCCCAATGAACTGCAGGAGAAGAAAAAGAAAACGATCTTCTTTATGCTCCTCGACCAGTTCAAAGACTTCATGATCCTTGTCCTCATCGGTGCAGCCATCGTCGCCGGAATTATTGGTGAACCAGCTGATACGGTGGTCATAATAGCAATCATTATCATCAATGCCGTTATCGGGTTTATCCAGGAATACAGGGCAGAAAAGGCAATGGAGGCGCTCAAGAAAATGGCTGCTAACGCTGCGACCGTATTACGGGAGGGAAATATTGTGAGGGTGGCGGCATCGGAATTGGTGCCGGGAGATATGGTTATGCTTGAAGCAGGGTCCCTTGTCCCTGCGGACATACGTCTCGTGGAGGCTGTCCAGCTCAAAGCAGAAGAGGCTGCGCTCACCGGCGAATCAGTTGGCGTGGAGAAGCACGCAATGACGATCCATGAGGAAAACCTCCCCCTTGCAGACAGGAAAAACATGGTTTACAAAGGAACAACAATCTCGTACGGCCGAGGAATGGGGGTAGTTGTTGCAACAGGGATGAAGACCGAACTCGGAAAGATTGCTTCCATGCTCCAGGACGAAGAAGAAATGAAAACCCCTCTGCAGAAGAGGCTTGCGACATTCGGCCGCAAGCTTGCTCTTGCAGTTCTCATTATATGCGCGATTGTTCTTGGCATGGGTCTTTTGAGGGGTGAGCCTATTCTGCTCATGCTCTTGACCGCTATTTCACTGGCAGTCGCTGCTATTCCAGAAGCTCTGCCAGCTGTAATTACAATATCGCTTGCACTGGGTGCAAAAAAGATGGTGAGCAAGAATGCCCTGGTGAGAAAGCTGCCTGCAGTCGAAACCCTTGGCTCAGTCACATTTATCTGCTCTGACAAGACTGGAACCCTGACCATCAATAAGATGACGGTCGAGGATTTTTTTGTAAATGGGAAACACTTCAAAACAGGAGACCAGGTTCTCTCGCAATTTGATTTCCTCATGAAAGGGCTTGCGCTCAGCAACGATGTTCAATGCTCAAGCGAGGGTGTTTTATTGGGAGATCCAACCGAGGTTGCCTTGCAAGAGGTTGCGGAAAAGACAGGATACAATAAATTCGAACTGGAAACAAACCTTCCCCGTCTTTCAGAAATTCCCTTTGATTCTGAGAGAAAATGCATGACGACCCTTCACAGGCTTCCTGATGGGAGAATTGTTTCGTTTACCAAAGGGGCGCCCGATGTGATGTTGGATAAGGCTGACACCATGTGGATCAATGGACAATTACTGCCTGTCGAGAGAAATCAATTTTTAACGGCGAACACGGAAATGGCCGAACGGGGATTACGGGTTCTTTGTATCGCTATGAGGTTATGGGATGCAGTTCCTGACACCATAACCTGCGAAATAGTGGAATCAAAACTGTCCATCCTTGGGCTTGTGGGTATGATGGATCCCCCGCGGGAGGAGGTCAAGCAGGCGGTGAACGTGTGCAAGACGGCAGGAATCAGACCGGTAATGATCACCGGTGACCACCCTGTCACGGCAAGGGCTATTGCCCAGAGGGTTGGATTTTTAGAGCCTCATGATCACAACAATGTTATTACCGGTCAGGAGCTTGATCGTTTAAGTCTTGAAGAGTTTGAAGAGAAGGTTGAGAACATCAGGGTATATGCCAGGGTTGCCCCGGAACAGAAGCTAAAGATTGTGAAGGCTCTTCAGGACAAGGGTCAGTTTGTGGCCATGACGGGGGATGGAGTCAATGATGCCCCTGCATTAAAACGTGCCGATATAGGTGTTGCCATGGGCATTACCGGGACTGACGTGTCGAAAGAGGCAGCCCACATGATCCTTCTTGATGATAACTTTGCTACCATTGTGAGGGCTGTGCAGGAGGGAAGAAAAATCTATGACAACATAAGGAAGTTTATTCGTTACCTTCTCACAACAAATTCCGGCGAGATATGGACGCTTTTCCTCGCCCCGATTCTCGGCCTGCCCGTTCCGCTGCTCCCGATCCATATCCTGTGGATCAACCTCGTTACTGACGGCCTGCCTGCCCTTGCCCTTTCGGTAGAACCAGCAGAGGGAGATGTTATGAACAGACCGCCGAGACATCCAAAAGAAAGCATTTTTGCCCACGGCCTCGGATATCACGCCATATGGGTAGGTATTCTGATGGCCATTGTCGTCCTCTCCATTCAGTCATGGTCTATTTCCGTTTCAGGGACGCACTGGCAGACTATGGTGTTTACAGTCCTCTGTCTAACACAACTCGGCCATGTCCTTGCCATACGGTCTGAACGGCAGTCTTTATTTACTATGGGTCTTTTCTCAAATAAATCCGTGCTCGGCGCTGTTGTTCTCACATTCTTGCTTCAGATGGCAACTATCTATATTCCTGTATTGAATAGAATCTTTAAGACTGAGCCGCTTACTATAAGGGAACTTCTCATAACAATATGCGCTTCTTCTATAGTCTTTTTTGCTGTAGAAGTCGAGAAGCTGATCTTCCGGAGGTCAGGTAAAAGGTAATTGATGTATACATTTTAACTTCTATTGTATTTGTGCTCTATAGCTATTATTTTGGCTTCTCTTCTTGCAAAGCTCGACCTTTACACCATTCTATTGTTGACAAAAAAGTGATGGTTTTTTATAATAAATGAAATTTTCCTATACAATGCGGAGGACTTATGTGGGATAACCTAAGCCTTAAGGAAGTGGTGGAGTGTGCGAATGATCCCTATCCGTCCATACGAAAATGGGCCAAGGATACAGGGAAGAAGGTTGTTGGCAGCACTATTGCAGACGTACCAGAGGAAATAATTCATGCTTTCGGCTTCCTGCCTGTTGCGCTGATTGGAACACAGAAGCCTTTAAAGAAGGCTCCGGCAAAACTGCCAGATAATGCTTGCTCTCTGGCACGAAGCAACCTTGAACTGGTCATGAGCTACGAGGGAGACCTTTTCGATGGATTTGTTTTGCCTCAAGTATGTGATACGACTCAGCATTTGTCAGACATATGGCGAATAAACTTCCCGGACAAATACGTCGAGAGTTTTCTTGCACCACGCCAGGCAGACAGGCCAAGCGCACGGTACTGGGTTAAGGAAGAGATTGAGAGATTGATTTCCTCGCTCTCGAAGTGGACAGGCAAAACGGTCAAAGATGATGATTTGAAAGAATCGATCAAGATTTTCAATGAAAACAAAGCCCTCCTCACAGAGATTTATGAAATTAAACGAAGAAATCCAGCCGCTATTACGAACAAGGAATTATTTGCTTTGATCAAACTTTCAATGCAGGTAGATAAGGCAGAACTGAACAAAAGTATTAAAAAAATTAAAGATAACCTTGATACGAATGCAAAGGCCGACGGGTACACCGATGTAATCATGGTAGGCATCACCTGCGATCCCCCTGAAATCTTTGATCTCTTCGATGAGATCAAAATAAACATTGCCGGAGACACGCTCATTACCGGAACACGATATCTCCAGGGCATAGTCCCTGAGAAGGGGGGACCTGTTGAAGACCTCACGGAAATTTACGGCCCTCCGCCTCACGCGGAGGCATTCATTGAGAACGGGGGCCCAATTGATGCGTTAACGGCACGACATTTCAGGAGAGGTTTTTATTCACCGATTCATGACGATGTGTTCAAGAACTTCGAAGAAGTGAAGGCCTTGTATAAGGCAACAAACGCAAAGGCAATTGTATATATTCATATTGAATTCTGCGAATCTGAAGAATACGATTTGCCTGATCTCAAGAATATGATACGCAAGGAAGGGATACCGATGCACGTGGTTGATACAGAGTACCAAACAACATCGCTTTCCCACGTGAGAACAAGATTGCAGGCATTTTTTGAATCCTTGAAAGGGGGCTCCTTATGAGCGAGAAACTAAATTCGAAACAGTTGTCAAAGAAGATTACAGAAGAATACATGGAAGAGGCCTTCCATGCCCACGAAAAAGGGAAGTTAATCGGCTACTCTACAGCCATATCGCCGGTTGAGATCTTTGTTGCCCACGACATTATCCCCATTTATCCCGAGAACCATGCGGTAGCAAACCTGACTGCAAAGAAGGGCGTTGAGCTGTGCTCTGTTGTTGAGGGTATGGGATACACGAGCCACCTCTGCGCGTATGCACGGAGCGACTTGGGTTACCGGAAGACAGGCTTGACCGTTACAAAAGGTATACCCGACCCGGACCTGTTCCTCGCATGCAACGCCCAGTGTTTTACGCTGACTAAGTGGTTTCAGGTTCTTTCGAGACAGGGCGGCGCACCTGTCTTTGTTTTCGATACACCTGAGTATGTGATGGACAAGAAGGCTCGCGAGGAGATTGTCAAATACTGTGTCCTTCAGCTCAAGGAACTGATCAGTTTCCTTGAAGAAGTGACAAAGAAGAAATTTGACTATGACCGGCTGAGAGAAGTTATGAAGTACTCGGCGCAATCGAGCATTCTTTACCGGAAGTTTCTTGACATGGCACAGTACAAACCCTCTCCAATCAGCATTTTTGATGCATTGATCGGTATGGCTATTGCCGTGTATAGAAGAGGCACTCAGGAGTGCGTGGACTATTACCAGACCCTGTGCGATGAAATCCAGGCGAAGGTAGACCAGGGAATTGGCGTTCTCCCGAAAGAAAAAGAGAAATACCGTCTCTATTGGGAGAACCTTCCTGTGTGGTTCAAATTCAGCGACCATGCAAAACTCCTCGGCTCGTATGGAGGCGTAATCCTCACATCCCTGTATGTCCATGCATGGAGTTTTGAATTCGATCTTGATAAAGACCCGCTTCTGACATTAGCCGAGAACTATGTTTCGAGATTCTCCAACTCCACGATTGAGGATAGGGTTGACATGGCCATGGATCTTTTCAAAAAGTATGACATGAACGGTATGATCATGTTCATGAACAGAAGCTGCAAGGCCGTTTCGTTTGCAGTACCTACCCTGAAAGATATCCTCACGAAGAAGACCGGCATTCCTGCGCTCGTCTTTGAGAGCGATATGGGTGACCAGCGGTTCTATGCTGAGTCACAGGTGCGGACACGGATAGAAGCATACTTCGAGACACTCGACAGGCTTCAGGCAGGGAAATCAGCAGCCTAAAAAGCAGGAGAAACCAAGGCCCCGGAGGACACTATTCGGGGCCTTTTTTATCGAGGCTATCACGTAATACCCGTGTCCACGGAAACGATAATAACGGGGTCCGTAGCAGCCATAGTATAGTATTGTTATCCGTAATGATCCCGATACGGGTACACAGAGGCAGGAGGAGGGGGTACATGTGCAGGTGAGAGAGAGGCATATACAGGATGGGGTCCATAATGAGCATATCCTGAACAGGCCACTGCACCAAGAAGACTGACACATATCGCCGCTGCCGCTCATATACCCCACCACGGACAGGAATGGCGAGGAAGAACGCACGCCCCAGAAAGGACCACCCATGGATGCGTGGGTGAACGGTTTTTTATTTGCCCATCGCGAATATGGTTTCGCGCCACGGGATTGACTATCGGAATCTACGAGTTGTGTTCGGGGCTCAATCAATTCTTTCGATGATACACAGAACACAGGTTCGATGATCCGGGAACATAATTGCGACATACCATCGGACGTGTTTCGTAAATTTCACAGAAAAATGACTCGTTTTTCCATGTAAGGTACACACATCTCGTGATCCTTTTCCCAGACTTGTCAACTATCCGATCACCCGACCACATGACGTCGTGGAGATGGGCAAGGATATCAAAACGATGTTCCTTTTCCCATCTCTGAATATCCTCAGGAGAAACGTATGCGACCATGTCCACTTGACAACAGGTACCACACCGAATACACTTCATCTCTGCTGTTCACTTTGTCAGGAACACCCGACATTTTGCCCTTTCAGGACATTCCGGGCATCACTGCCGGTACGTATTGTGCAATCGCGACTACTTCCATCGCTTTATGCTACCCGCCCCTATATCCAGCGCCTGCCGTAATGCTCTATCCGAGTATTCCGAAAAATCCGTTGATACAGGAAACTTGGGTGGCCTCAGCATTTCCATCATCTCCTCTTTGAAGATGCGTTCTCATATAAGTATAGCAATATTTGGTGAGATATGTAGGAATTCTCACCTGTTTTTCTCTTCCTGGGGTTTTCGTCGCCGCCACCCGCTGTGTGGGTAGCCGGCCAGCCAAGCCGTCAGAGACTTTCCCTCATGCTCGCTATACTGACAGAGATTCCCGCGAAGAACGCAGGCCCCATAAAGGACCACCCATGTATGCGTGGATGAATGGTTTTTTTATTTACCCATGGGAATCAACTTGGACAGGTCATATTCAAAGTCACGGATTTTCCCATGATGCGATGAACGATATGGTGTTCCAGACGAAAAATTAAACCAACTCTGAAATTCCGCAAGTAATTCAGGAGAGGATGGTGTCGGATATTAATTGTTTACCTCGCATACGGCAAAAATTTGATTTCTCATACCCGATACAGTATAAAAGCTACGGAAGAGTGCCCATACATTCTTGTAAACAATGAAAGGTAAGGCATAGAAGGATGATTGATGGACGTTCAATTGCGAGAAAGATCTTCCATTTTTCCAGCGCGTCAATACCCCTTTGCTATCTTTTGATCGGCAAGAACGCGGCACTCTTTTTTTCACTGGTTTTGCTTTCCTTGTCTGCATGCTTTGAATTTCTCCGTATTCAGGGAAAGCTCGATATCTCCCTGGTGAGAAAATACATGCAGGTAAAAGACTCGGAATCGAAGAAACCTACAGGGAGTTTTTTCTACCTTCTTGCAATCCCGATGACAATTCTCCTTTTTCGGGAATCAGTGGCAATTGCTTCGCTCTTTATTATTGCAATCGCGGATCCGCTTTGTTCTCTTGCAGGTCTCACGTGGGGAAGGACAAAAATACGGGGAAAGAGCCTTGAAGGAAGCTCCGTTTTTTTTGCAGTGTCTCTTCTGATACTGTCTTTTTTCCCTTTTCCAATCCATATCCGCCTGATCACTGCCTTCATTGTTACCCTTATCGAGCTTTTTAGCCCTCCGTGGCTTGACGACAACCTCTCGATTCCTATCGGAACAGCCATCGTGCTGACTTTATTGACTTAGACAAGAAAGGGTTCGATGGAGTGAGTGAAACAGCGAGTGATCACGCCCCATATCGTCGGCGGGGGTCGAAGATATCACGAAGACCTTCTCCAAGAAGGTTATACCCCATGACAGTCAAAAAGATGGCGAGGCCGGGATAGACGGAAAGCCACCAGGCCAATTCAATATTGTCCTTCGCCTGGGTCAGGATATTGCCCCAGCTTGGTGTGGGTGGTTGGACCCCGATCCCAAGAAAGCTTAAAGCTGACTCTGTAAGGATTGCCCCTCCAATGCTCAGCGTTGCAACCACATACACAGGAGATAAGGCATTGGGTAAGACATGTCCAAAGATAATCCTCCTCTTCGGCAATCCCATAGCCTTTGCTGCAAGAACATACTCTTTGTTTTTAATGCTTAGTATCTCTGCCCTCACCAAACGGGCAATCCCCATCCAGTTTGTGAGGCCAATGACCACCATGATGTTCCAGATGCTTGGTTCAAGGAGTGCAATGACGGCAAGGATGAGAAAAAAGGCAGGAAAACACATCATAAGATCGACAAAGCGCATAATCAGCTCGTCAACGAGGCCTCCGGTGTACCCAGAAAATGCCCCAATCAGGATGCCTATCAGGGTCGCAATTCCTACAGACACAAAACCAACAAGGAGGGATATCCTGCTGCCATAGATTACCCGTGAGAAAACATCCCGTCCAAGCGTGTCAGTTCCAAAGGGATGTGACCATGTTGGCCCGGCGAGAATATTTTTCAGGTCAGGTTCTACGGGGTCGTGGGGAGATAGGATGGGGGCCAAAACGGCGCAGAGGAACATCGGAATAAGGATTATAAGACCAACAAATGCAAGAGTATGATTGGTTATACGTCTGAGAAATTTCATCAAAGTTAGCAATAAAAACAACTCGTTGCAGGTTTCTGGGTAAAAGCACTCAACGAGAAACCTGCAACGCTGGTTTTAACTGAATTATTTAACTTTCAAATCCGAAGGGATTGCAGGTGCTCCACCTGCGTCTTTGCCCATGGTTGCGGAAATTGCCCATGCAACCCAACACGTCGTTTGAGTGTTCTTCTTTGCTATCTTATTGAATTGTACCGGAAAGCCGCTAATGAATGCACCGTCGGGTTGCTGCGCCTTACCAAGGTAATCAACCGCCCTGGCTAACACTGGTTTTTTATCCTCAAATTTTGAAAGACCCATGATCACGTATGCTGTAACCTCTGGATCTTCGGGCGCAGGAGGAGTTGGGGCAAAACCACCGGATGGCTTTTGCGTGGTAAGGAGATAATCAACTGCATCCTTAATGAAGGGGGTAGCCGGGGAAACGCCATAGGCCAGGAGCGCCCGCACAACCCATCCTGTGGAAAAAGACAGAGATGGTGTTCCCTTTGGCATTGGATACCCACCGTCTGCATTCTGACAACCCATGAGCCAGTCGATTGCCATCCTCACCATGGGGTCATTTCTGGGAACTTCTGCCTCTTTGAGTGCTATTAAGACAACTGCGGTGTAAATAGTAAGCGGGGCACCTTCTTTGCCTAACCTTTTGAAGCCCCCTTCATTATCCTGAACATCCCGCAAATATTGGATCGCTTTTTTTATAGCCTCATCTCCTTTATTGGTCTGTTTAAGCGCCATGATTGTGAAAGCCGTGGCTGCTGTGTTGTTGCTCCAGCTTCCGTCTGGTCTCTGGTCTTTTAGGAGAAAAGCTATGCCTTTATCGACCTTCTCGGGGGCCATGCCGTTCATGGCAAGGACTTTCACAGCCCAACTTGTTGGTTCGGCCTCGGAAGGTAACTCATTTTTCAGCCGAGACCAAGCACCATTTTCATCCTGCGTAGTAGCAATGTGCACTATTGCTTTTCTGAGGGTATCTTGAGGAGCGGCAAGTATGGTTAGAGGTACCATACTTATCACGAGGAATGTTAAAAACACTAACTTTTTCATACGAACCCCCTTCAGTTTTTCTCCTTTTTTATAGCACTCTCAAACCTGCTATGCAAGAGGAATGTAGCTGTATATGCGTAAACGGGTGAATGAGCGAACGCGGAAAACCTTTGTTGTGACTTTCGTTGCGTAAAGCGTAATTGATCTTCATTCCTTCCTCCCATCAACGCTTATACGCATGAACCATCTACGCATCATTGTCTGGAAATATCTTCTCCGGGTTGAGGAGACCCTTAGGATCAAAGGCATGCTTAATCCTCTTCATGAGGGAGATCTCAGCCGGTGTCATCTGAATCTTCATGTAATCTTTTGCTGTGATTCCTACGCCGTGTTCGCCGGTCAGTTTTCCGCCCATTTCGATGGTCTTTCTGTAAATCTCGCCAAGGAGTTCATGGGCTTCGTCGAGCTCGGCAAAATTTCGTTTACGGTATTGGATCGTGACATGGAGATTCCCATCTCCTGCATGACCGAAGGTAGCCACCTTGACTGTTTTTGCGGTAGCACATTCCTGAATAAACCTAACGAGGAATGGCAACTGATATCGAGGCACAACAACATCCGCCTCAAGATGGTCTTTTCCCTTTGCCTTGAGAGCAGGGAGGGTGTCCCTTCTGATGCGCCACAGTTGCTCAGCCTGTTCGTCATTTTCAGCACGATTCGCTTCAATGACTCCGGAAAGACCTGTGCACAGATCCATGATACGACGTGCTTCAAACTCAGTGGCTCCCTCATGGTTGCCATCTACCTCAACAAGGACGAGAGCGGCGGCTTCACGTCTCAAGAGTGATTCCGCTGCCGGCAGATAATCAGCTACGCAGTTGATACTCACGTTATCCATGAATTCTATCGCACAGGGCAGGATTCCTGCGCTAAAGATCGCAACAACGAGATCTGCAGCTGCTCCGAGATCGTTCAGATACATGATGCAGGTTTTTCTGATTGCAGGTTTGGGGAGAACCTTGCAGATGATCTTGGTAACGACTGCCAGAGTCCCTTCAGAACCAGTAAGGAGGGCAACGAGGTCATATCCTGTCACGTTTTTAACGGTTCTGCCACCTGCATGGATTATCTCTCCATCCGGTAAAACGGCTTCAAGGCCAAGGACATAATCGCGGGTGACGCCATATTTAACCGCTCTCGTATAGCCGGCATTTTCTGCAACATTACCTCCGAGGGTACTCTCTACGGTGCTCGAAGGGTCAGGAGGGAAGAAGAGGTTATGCTTTTTCAGTTCCTCTTGAAGGTCTGCAGCAATGACGCCGGGCTCAACCACGATCTGCATGTTCTTCGTATCAATTTCGCATATCTTGTTCATCCGGAGAAGGGAAAGGACCAGTCCGCCCTGAACAGGGAGCGCTCCTCCTGAAAGTCCGGTCCTTCCACCCTGAGGGGTGATAGGCAGATCGAACGTGTTCGCGAGTTTCATGATTTTCGAAACCTCTTCCGTAGAATAGGGCAAAAGAACAACATCCGGCATAAATCTCATCTCAGTAGCATCGTAGCAAAAGTGTGACATGCCCTCTTTGTCCGTAACGATCTGCTCTTCTTTAAGAAATTCCCTAACCTTGTTAATAAAGTCAGGAATATTTTTGCTTGTCATCTGTCCTCCCTCCGAACTAATAACTCATTGCTCCGAACTCCCAGGTGCGGTTAGTCAACCGCATCTGGGTATCACATATGGTCCTTCCGGGATAACGGCCACACGCTTATCATTAAATGTATCTACGCTCTTTTGGACTGCATCTACGAGTGATTCAACAACTGTAACTCCGGTCAGCTTCATGTCATCATCGCACAGGCAGCCGCTATAGAGATGAATGGTGCCTACGTTAGCAACTTTGAGCTGCATCTCTGTTTCCCATTCGTCGATTTCGGCATTCGTTCTTGAAAAGATTTGTTTCATGAAGGCCTCAGGACCTGATTCGATGAGGCGCCTCTGACATTCTCTATATTCCAGTGATCCTATGCCCTCTGAACACTCCGAAACAATGAAAAGGTTGCCCCCCGGTTCGAGGATACCGATAGCCGCAACCATGCCTTTTACGGTCTGATAATAATTTTTATCCAGAGGATACCCTGCTGCGCTCGTAATCACTGTCTTGAATTTTTGTTCCACAGGAACCTCTGCAAAGGGACGAACAAACGAGACGGCCTCCCCGTGGCTTTTTTCTAAATCTCCAAAGTTGACAAAGGAAATTGTACGCGCCTCATCAATCACGACATTCACCGCGTAACTCTCGCCTACCATGTTTGCAATCTCTGACAGCTCATGGTGAAGAGGGTTTTTATCAATTACGCAATTATCAACGCCTCTTTGTTCCAGCATCCTGGCAGCGTGGATAGAGGTAATTGTATCGCGATGGGCAACGCCCGGGGCAATAACTTTTCTCCCTCCTGAGTATCCTGCCATAAAATGGGGCTCAACAAGCCCCACAACTATACGGAGGTCTGCCTCCACAAAGCGTCTGTCAAGCTTTACCGGCGTGCCACGACGGGTTGTGCCGAGGTCTTTGTGGTCTTCATCGTGGCGTGCAAAATGATTCTGTACGTTCACGGTCTGGATTACCCATTCATTTCCCACGACTTCAAGCAATTCCTGACCTTCATTCGGTCGATGGAGGCCTGTCGCTACTAACACTCTGATATCTTTTGGATTCATGCCGTTGCAGATGAGTTGGTTGATGAGCGTTGGCAGGATAACTCCATTCGGGACAGGCCGTGTTATGTCGCAAATAAGGATGCAGGCGTTCCGGTGCATTCTTGCCAATTCATTCAGAGGATATCCCCCGGAAGGATGTTTGAAAGCTTTTTCCAGGGCCATCTTCGGGTCATGGAGGGTTGGCATGGATTTCTTCCGAATAACCGTGATGTCCCATGAGTCAGGAAGCTCAAGGGGCAAGCCTGTTTTGCCGTAATGCATTGAAATGCGCATCGTCACGCTCTCGTTCTCAAAAGTATACGTTCCCCACAGCGTTCTGTCAAAGAATATAGACGAGACTGGCGGGAAGCCGGAACGCGTGACGCGTAATCCGTAACGGGTTTATTACCCATAACGCGTCACCGTTCACCGATCACGGTTGTTTGACAGCATTTTCTGATTGTTTTATGAAGATTTAGCTGCTATATAGATGATATCGCGATGGATGCCCAGACTGATCTTCTCAGACGCCTTGAATCAGGATATTCCCTGCCCGCTCTTTCTATCATAGCGATCCGGCTTGTAGAGCTTGCATCGGATGAAGAGTGTTCTGTCAACGACCTGGTATCTCTTATAGAAAAGGATCCATCCCTTGCAATTCGGCTTTTAAAAATCGCGAACAGCGCTTTTTTCAAAGGCATCGAGCCTGTGACCACTTTACGGCAGGCAGTTATCAGGATTGGATTTCAGCAATTACGTATTATGGCCCTCTCTTTATCCCTTAGAGAGACGTTTCCCATGGGCACGGTAGGGGGATTTGATTACGAAAGATTCTGGCGTGCGTCCCTCTACAGGGGCCTCATGGCAAAATCTCTTGCTGAGCAGACAGGGAAATGCAACCCTGAAGAAGCTTTTGTAGCCGGCCTTACCCTTGGGATTGGTTTCCTGATCTTTTTTAATATGTTTATCAGAGACTCAGGTGAAGAGATAAGCCGCGAATTGGACAGACTTGAAAAGCTCCTTGCATGGGAACAGGAAAAGTTTGGCGTGAATCACCGGCAAATAGGAGCGGCAGCGCTTCGCTACTGGAAATTCCCTGATTCAATTATTGAGTGCCAGGACGGATTCCTGAGGCGCCCGGAATGCAGTCCTCTATCCAGTATGTGTGAGCTTGCAAGGAATATGTCCATGAGTCTCTTGGGACGATCAAAGGACTTTCATGATCTCTTCCAGGATGCAAAGGAGTGGTTCGGGCTTGATGAAAATGCAGTCAGCTCTGCTATCCTGTCTGTGTTTCAGGACGTTGATACCATAGCAGAGAACCTCAAAATTGAAATGAACAAAGAAAAAGATCTTCTCGGTTTAATGGAGAAAGCGAATCGTGCCTTAAGCGGAATCTCTGAAAGAATCTCCATGATGCACGTTCAGGGAGCAGGGATTGGGCCGCCTTCATTTGAGACGATTCGGGGAGGTCAGGGAAGTAAGGAGGTGGTTACGCATACCTTACAGGCAGTAGCCCATGAGATCAGGAATCCTCTTGTGGCCGTTGCCGGATTTGCACGAAAACTCTCCACTGCCCTTGATCCTGAATCAAAAGGTGGAAAGTATGCCCAAATTATCCTCAGGGAGGCCCAGCGCCTCGAAGAAGCGCTCAGTCAGATGAACGCGTAAGAGAGCTGATATTATTGACGTTCTCAACAATTGCCAAATCTTCTGCTACATTGATGTTCGTAAACACCGATACTTCTCCATTCATAAAAGAAGGGTGTTCCGGGACTGCCCTGACAGAAAGAAAAGGAAAAATACCCGTGACTTTGAGGCGCTGAAGTCCTATATGGGTGAGCATAACGGAGAGACACGATCGACTGTACACAGCGTGTAAAGCTTCCCATCCATATTGAGTTCGGGGAATTATGACGTCTTCTCCGTGTGCCTTTTTCAGAACATGCTCTATCGATTGTGCGGTTACAAACGGCATATCACAGGCAAGGACAAAAACATAGGGAGTATCTGCCGAGAGGAGGGCAGATGCGATTCCTACCAGTGAAGACCGAAGCGGAGATATATCTTGAACAATAGTGGCCTCGATACCGGGAAACTGTTCATGAACGCTTGAAACAATCAATATCTTCTTGAAGACGAGCTGTGCCTTTTCATACACCTGTTGGATCAACGGCTTATTGCATATCTCGATGGTGGCCTTGTCTTTTCCCATCCGGGTACTTTTTCCGCCCGCAAGTATAGCGCATGTAACGTCCATGACAGGTATTTATCATCTTTTCCGAAATGAGTAAAGGTGCTGACCCGTTGTTTCAATTTTTTTATTTATTCTGTTGCTTCTTTTGTGTTACTTTCCATGACGAAAAGAGTATACTTTCCGCAATGAAACGATGAAACAGTCCTTCTGAAACGATACGGGTTGCCATCAACGATGAACGTGTTCGCTAAATAAGAAATTATAGGTTCTTGTGAAGATAAAACCAAATCCAAAAATAGTTGTAGCCGCTGTAATAGAGAAAGAAGGCCATATACTGATTGCCAGGAGAAAGCAAGGAAAAATGCATTCGGGAAAGTGGGAGTTCCCTGGCGGAACCCTTGAAGAAGGTGAGACTCCTGAGCAATGCCTGAAACGAGAACTTCTTGAAGAGCTGACGCTTATAACAGAAGTTGGCAATCTCATCTGTACGAGTGAGTACAGCTACACACCTGATTGGGACATCAGATTAATGGTCTATCAAACAACTATTATCTCGGGCAGTTTCAACCTCACCGCTCACGACGAGATACGATGGGTACGGCCGGCAGACCTTTCTGGCTATGATTTCCCGGAAGCGGATCGACCAGTTGTTGATATACTTGTCAGGAAGGGCCGCAAAGAGCACAAGGGTTGTAATCCTTTTTCTGAATTCCCAACAAAATGTTAATGAGTCGTGCTACTCAATGCAGACACGCTCATTTGCGCAACGGGATCTCATGCCCATTCTTACAACAATAAAACAATTCTGGTAGATTTTGTAATCGCCAATGTATACACACCATCGTGCTTGTTTTTGATATAAATCTGCAGAATTGCGAAAGCCATTAAATTAGGATATGATATGCAGGTTTCAGGGAGAAATTAGACGACATTCGCAAGGCATACCTAACACACCCTATTGTTAATGTCTGCAGTGGAGGAAATTCGTGGAGGCTTTGTTTCTGTCAACTTCAATTGTGGCTCTTGCCGAGATGGGAGATAAGACACAACTCCTGTCATTCGTTCTTGCTGCAAAACTTAAGCACAGAATGGCAATCATCATCGGTATTTTGTTTGCCACCCTTGCCAATCATTTCTTTGCAGGGTATGTGGGCGCCTGGCTTGCATCTCTGGTATCCCCGCACACAGTGAAATGGGTTGTAGCTCTCTCTTTTTTCGCATTTGGAATATGGGCATTGAAGCCTGATAAATTGGATGAGAATCAGAACCTGAGGGGCACAAGCGTGTTTATTACCACCTTGATCGCCTTCTTTCTCGTTGAGATGGGAGACAAGACCCAATTGGCAACCATAGCCCTGGCAGCCAGATACGATTCACTAACGTCGGTCGTCATGGGAACAACCTTAGGAATGATGATTGCAAATGTCCCAGCCGTATGGGTAGGAGAAAAACTGACCCACAAAATCAATATGAAGGTCATGCATTGGATAGCAGCTGCCTTGTTCATCGTGTTGGGTGTCCTTGCCCTATTCGCGCCGGCTTCAAGACCTTAACCCCCCTCATTCCGATACCTCACTGTTTTTTGAAGGGTGATATCTTGCTATAAAGAACCGAACGGTGATTGACAGAACGTGAAGTGTTATGTAGATCCGAAAATCACCATCTTGCCGCACCAGCGTCAGTCTGCGTGTAAATAGTTTTTCCGATCACACTCGCTGTGCTCGCGAAAGAGCTTCCAGCAACCATGTAAATGATCATGGGTACCCGAAAATGCACGCCCCGCAGAGGACCGATCTTTTACGCATGGGTGAATGGGTTTATAACCCGCGCAGCGTGTGTATGTTGAGTGCCACGGGCTTGCCCGTGGGAATCTCCTGTGAAGCCGCACAGGGCATTCGGGCATGGTGCCGGGTTTTTTTAGCGAACCGTCGAGAGGCACGGGGGCGTGGTCTTTTGCGTGAGCAAAGCTTCGAACCTCTCACCCTCATTGAAACGTCGGGATTATCAGAATTGGAACTTTTTTGTTTTGAAGAGCATGAGGCAGGTTTCAACTGCCTGGGCGTCATAGAGCGTGCCTTTGTTTTTCCGTATCTCATCGAGGGCTGCATCAATGCCCGGTGCTTGCCTGTACGGGCGCGGAGAGGCCATTGCCTCCACAACATCGGCAACCGCAAGGATCCGTGCTTCGAGCAATATATCCTTGCCTTTGAGATTTTGGGGATAGCCGGAACCGTTCATCCTCTCATGGTGCTGGAGTACGATCTCAGCCACAGGATAGGGCAGACCGGTTCCCTTGAGAATGTCATACCCTGAGCGTGGATGAAGCTTGACAAAGCTGTATTCCAGTTCGCTTAATCTGCCAGGTTTACTGAGAATCTCAGAAGGGACAGGCATGTTGCCGATGTCATGAACAAGACCAGCCATGCTGATACTTTCCGTAACACCATCATCCAACGCCATAACGCGAGCAATGGCGCCGGCGAGCCGTGAGACTCGCCGGTGGTGTCCGGTTATGCCTGGTTCTCTGATCTCGATTGTTTGTGAAAGAGCATGGAGGGTCCCTAACAGCGTTTGTTTCAATTGTCTCGCGCTTTCTTCGGCAAGTTTTCGGGAGGTGATGTCTTCAATGGTCCCTTCATAATAAAGAATGTTCCCGTGTGCGTCGCGGACAGCCTGGGCTGTATTGGAGACCCAGTGGAGGCTTCCGTCTTTTTTTCGCATGATAATCTCGAAACCCTTGACGAAACCGTGTTCATCCATCATCCTTTTCAGTTCTAAACGACGGCCGGGATCGACATACAGTTGACTAATATCAGTGATCGAATCAATCATTTCTTCAGGCGAGTCATACCCATGGATGCGGGCGAGGATTGGATTCGCGCTGAGAAATCGCCCTTCTGTTGTTACCTGGTAGATGCCCATGACTGCGTTTTCGAAAATGGTGCGATATTTTTCCTCTGATTTTTTTAACTCTTCCTCTGCCTTTTTTCTTGGTGTAATATCCTCAAGGGTGCCTTCGTAGTAGAGGACATTTCCAGCCGGGTCATTTACTGCGCGGACATTCAAGGTTCCCCAGAGCACCGAACCGTCTTTTCGAAAGAAAGGTGCCTCGAATCCTCCTGCGACTCCGTGTTCCTTGAGGAGCTGCTGGAAGGCCCTCCGGTTTTCTTCATTGGCATAGAGTTGCAGGCCTATGTTGTTGACTTGGGCGATCATCTCTTCCGGCGATATGTAGCCAAAAATGCGAGCCATGGATGGATTTGCCGTTATCAGTTTCCCTTCGGGTGTGCTCTGAAACATTCCCTCAACCGCATTTTCGAAGATGCTCCGGTATTTTTCCTCGCTCTCTCTCAGCGCCTTTTCTGCTTCTTTTCGTTCGGAGATGTCGGTAAACATCGCAAAGGAACCTTCGAAACGGCCATTGGAATCCATGATAGGAGTAGCTGACACGTGAGTCCATAGTATTGTTCCGTTCTTCCGGATTATCCTTCGCTCGTAACGTTCTGCAATACCCTGTTTTCGCCGGGATGCCTTTTTTTCAAAGTCAGGCAGGTCTTCCTGAAAGAGAAAATCACTCAGTTTTTTTCCGATCATTTCGCTATTTTCATACCCGAGCAGTTCAGCCATACGGTTATTCACAAAGGTAGTACGATACTCATCATCAAAGACCCAGATGCCTTCATCTGCTGTATCAACAATAATGCGGTACCGCTTCTGGATTTCTGTTTTTTCGAGCTCATCGATACGCTGGCCCGTTTCTGTCAGCCCTTCCCCTGTCTTCTCTTCGTTTTTCATGGTTTTGCTCTGCATCCCCTTTTTTTGCATGACTCCTATTTTTCCATCTCACCTTTCACAAGCTTTGCCGCCCGCCCGAAGGGAATTTTGAGCTTTCTCATCCTGTGGCGTAATGTCCCCGGATTCATACCGAGAAGGGCAGCTGCTCCGTGTACGCCCTCAACTCTTCCACCGGCTTTTTCCATTGCCTGCCTGATATGGTCAGCTTCCACCTCGCTTAGGGTCAGGTTTGGCACAGCCGGTCTCACTCTGGCCTCATCTTTTGAATGTCCCGGGAGTCCGATTATGTCTTCAAAGCTCAACGGTTTTCCTTCATGAATAATGATAGCCCGTTCGATAGCGTTGCTTAACTCCCTCACATTCCCTGGCCAATCATACTCCGAAAGCGCTTCGATGGTTCCCGGCACCAGTTTTGGAATGAAATGAAGCCCGATTTCCTTTGATTTTTTCCGCAGGAAATACTCTACGAGGGCAGGTATATCCATTTTTCGTTCTTTGAGCGGCGGAATGTGGATAGGAAAGACGCATAAACGATAAAACAGATCATCTCTGAACGCCTTTTCCGCTACGAGTTTTTTCAGATCTTTGTTCGTTGCGGAAATGACACGAACATCGATCTTAATGTGTTGTGCGCCGCCAACGCGCTCAATCTCCTTTTCCTGGAGTACCCGCAATAAACGAACCTGGGCATTCAGGGGAAGCTCACTCACTTCATCAAGGAAGATGGTGCCTCCATGGGCGCGTTCAAACCTTCCTCTCTGCTGGGCAACTGCCCCGGTAAAGGCACCTTTCTCGTGACCAAAAAGCTCACTGTCAATCAGGGTATCAGGTATTGCCCCGCAATTTACCTTAATTAACGGGCCATTGTGCCTGGGTGAGAAGCTATGGATAGCGTTTGCCACAAGCTCCTTGCCGGTGCCTGTCTCCCCCATGAGCAATACAGGGCTTGACAACGGAGAAATCTTGAGAATCTGCTCCATAACCCCCTTCAGACCGAACTCCGCCCCCACGATCTCCTCGCTGAAACCCCGCCGCAACTCGTTCTGGAAGTATCTGCTATCATCTGCTAACAGTTCTTTAAGCTTCATCAGCTCTTGATACCGTCTGCTGTTGGCCAGGGCAACAGCAGCGGGTTCATTAATGAGAGCCCATAATGCCGCATCCTTTTCCGAATACCTTCCTTTGCCGTTTGCACGAACAATCAAGGAACCGACAAACTTTTGCTCAATCATGAGCCTCCCGACTATGATAGAGGATTCTGCCCATTGATACCGATCTGCAACGACAGCAAATATCTCATCCTTGAACGCATCATCCGACATTCTTACCCTGGGAAACCTCAGAGGTTCCTCTAAGTGGGTCCTCACGTACGATGGCATGGGAATCTTATCGGAATTGATGGAACCACCCGTGTCGCTTGCTGTCGCTACTACTTCCAGCATCCCAGCCTCAGGATCGTAAACGGTAAGGATAAGTTCGTCGGCAGGGAGTATGTCGCGGACATAGAGGAAGCAGTGCCAAAGGGCCTTTTCAATCTCAAGGCTCCCGCATATACGCAATGTCATTTCCCTGAAGAACTCGTTTTCAGTAACCTTCATGGATACCATCAGTCATTTCTGATATATTTTATAGTTTATACGATTATTACCGAAGACGCAATCTGCTGTGAATGGTTTCGAAGTTGAACGTGTGCGTTATATTCAAATAAAGAAAGCTCCCCCTTAAATTCCTGAACAGATTGAGCAATGATACGGTACCTATAATATATAGCAGTTTTTCTATAAACTGATAAATATGACAGCTAATAACTGTCAGAAATGACAGTAAAAATACTGTTTGTTGTATACCCGGTTAATTTTATTGATCATATTATATGGCACATATCTTGCCTTAGTAATTGCACGGCGCTCACGAAGAGCGTATCAGAGACGATAAAGGAGGGTGACATGGGAAAGGAACTTAGATTAAAGAGAACAATACACACTATTAAGAAATCCATGGAGCAGTCACTGGTTGAAATATTTGGCTGTGTTTCCCTTGACGGAAATGAAACGGTTAAGAGAAACGTAGTAAAAGATAGAAGGCAGATTAACCGCTACTTTTATCTCGATAGAAGCCCCATTGAAGAAATGCTTGTGGAAATTTTCGGGTGTATTCCCCTCGATCACAAGGTAATTTTGCTCGACGTCATACGAGACAGGAAAAGAACTGAGAGAGAGTTACAGTTCCCTATAATGGCAACAGATTCATCAGTCGAGTGGCTGAAACGTGTGCACGAGCATTTGTCCTGAACAGGTTGATATTACCGGAGTTGCGTTTACCCCCTACAACGCATCGAAATATGAGAGGAAGGCCAATCGGCTTTCCTCTCATATTTTTTTTCTTAAAATTCATGGAACAGAAGACTTTTTTCCTTGTTCCGTGCAATATTGTTTATCATTTAAGTCTGGAAAAATTGTATACAATAAGTTATATTATTCACAAGCAAAATGGAAATACTTTATTATTTTATTCCCCCATATTCAAACATGGGGTAGACAAGGAGTGTCACAATGAGTGATTATGGAAGTGGGAACGGTTTAGCGACAGCTGACAAATATTACAGCCAGTATGGATTAAGAGCACAGGAACTCAAGAAGACAGGCAAGAAAATCATTGGTTATCTGTCTGCCCTTGGTCCGGTTGAAATCCTGACGGCGGCAGGGGTGGTGCCCTTCAGGCTCAAGGGAAATGTGTCGGAGGCAATCACAAAAGGAGACGCCTTTATGGAGACAATCGTCTGTCCCTTTGTCAGAAATGTCTTTGATTCAGCGGTAAAGGGAAAATTCAGCTTTCTCGACGGTATGGTTCTTCCCCATCAGTGCGACAGTATCGACAGGACCGATGATGTCTGGGCCGATACCCTTCAGTTGCCTTACTGGCACTACCTTAACGTGCCTCACGTTACCGATGACCCATCCATAGAATTCATGAAGGAGATACTCCGTCTTCTCGTCAGCAGTCTGGAGAGGCTCACGGGAAACAAGATCACCGATGATGCCATTGCGCAGGCAGTCAAGGCGCACAATGAGAACCGGCAGCTTATGAGGAACCTGTATGGGCTCCGAAAATCAGATCCGCCCATGATCTCAGGGACAGAGATGATGAAGGTCCTCGTGGCGGCCATGAGCCTCCCGGTGGATGAATCGAGCGCCCTGATACAAAGCATTACCGAAGAGGTAAAGCAGAGACAGATGCCTGCCGCCGGAAAGGCGCCCAGAATTATGCTCATCGGTGATCAGATTGATGATGCGGCCATTATCGACGCCATAGAAGGGACCGGCGCACGACTGGTGATGGATGATCTGTCAATCGGGAGCAAGATGTATTGGAACGATGTCGATATAACCCCCGACCCCATGCAGGGTATCGCAGAACGCTATCTGAGAAAACTGAAATTGCCAACGACGTTCGTTTCAACGGGTAATACCTATCAGGAAAACATGGAAGCGCGTTTCGGCCATATGAGGCAATACATAAAGGAATTTAAGGTCGATGGAGCAATCCTCTTCATCTATAAATACTGTGATCCGTATGGCTTTGATGTTCCGGCAATGAAGAGCTTCATTGAATCAGGGGGAACTCCCGTGCTGTACCTGGAGGATGAGTATTTCACCTCCACCCTGGCCCGGGTGAAGACCAGGATCGAGGCATTCCTTGAAATGATCGCATAACGCCGCAGGAGGACAATTACATGGCTGACGACAAAAAACCAAGAGCACTGGCAACAAAAGCAGCAGCAAGCATTCCAAAGTTTGTACGTGGCAACCTTTCGGCCACCCTAAAGGCAAAAGAAGAAGGAAAAAAGGTGGCGTACGCATACATTAATGACGGTCAGGACGAGATTATTCGGGCAATGGATATCGTGCCTGCATGGGGCGAGAGCTTTGCCGGCGTCTGTGCAGCAAAGCGTGATGCCGAGCAGTATTTGCAGAAGGCAGAAGCAGATAACTTCTCCCGTTCGCTCTGCACGTACGCCACATGTACCATCGGTTTTGATATGTGGCGCGAAGAGTTGGGCGGCGAGATGCCTCCCAAGGCGCCGTGGGGCGGCATGGGAAGGCCGGATATGATCATTGGCAGCGCCCAGCAATTGTGCGATCCGCGCTTTAAATGGCCTCAGGCAACGCAGCATTACCTTCAGGATGTTCCTGTCTTTGTAGGGAGCATGTATTATCCGCAATGGGACCCCAATGGAAACCATCATGAGCAGGAAGAGATTTACGTTAAGTATGCACGGGAGGAGCTCATGGAACTTGTCCGCTTCTGCGAAAAGCACACGGGAAAGAAGATGGACTGGGACAAACTTGCAGAACTCGTTGATTTAACCGAAAAGACATGGGACATGTTCATTGATGCCTATGAACTTCGTAAGGCCATTCCGACGCCGATGGACACAGGCGATGCCATGAACACCATGGTGCCGCTTACCTTTAATCTCGCAACCCAGGAAGCCTATGACTTCTATAAGGCCCTCTATGACGAACTTACGGAAAAGATCAGGAACAAACAGGGTGTGGCTGATAATGAACAATACAGGGTCGTCTGGGGTGCAGGGCTCCCGTCATGGTTTGCCCTTGGCGATTTTCAGTATTTCAATGAGAAGGGTGCCGTGTTCCCGGTAGAAGTCACCTATCGTAATTGTGAGAAGATAGAACGCCTTGATCTTCCCCCGACAAACGATCCGTTGGAGCGCATTGCCCGGAGATGGGTGAGGATGTGGACCTACTGGTACGATGCGGCGCGGAAGCGTCAAGGCTCCATACCGAAGGTCGAGCGTATTATCAGCTATATCGAAGAATACAAGTGTGACGGCGTGGTTTTCCACTCCGCCTTTTCCTGCCGGTCGTGGCACGCCGGGATTGTGCACCAGGCACAGGTCCTGAAAAATGTTTATGGCGATATACCCATCCTTATCATGGAGGGTGACATCGTTGACATCAGCTCGTACAATGAGGCTGACACCCACAACAGGATTGACGCTTTTATCGAAGCGCTCGACGGGTATAAGAAACGAAGTCAGTGACGCGTAATCGGTGATGCGTGATGGGTTTCAATCCACGGAGAACAGACAGGGTGATGAAGGGGCATAACCTCAAACCGCATATGAAGTGCTGCCCCTCCGACTCTTTCACGGTACGCGCCACGGAGTCCGTGGTACGGGGTCATAGCGGGTCACCATGACACTTCATTTTGCCGGCATAGATATCGGCTCCACGATGACCAAAGTGGTCATAGCGGGCGATGAGATTGTAGCCTCGATCATAGGACCTACGGGGCCCGAACACAGGAAGCTTGCCAATAAGGTTATGGAAGAGGCCCTCGGCAAGGCAAACCTCAGATTTGAAGACCTTGCCTACATTGTTGCGACGGGGTACGGCAGGATTAACGTGCCGTTTGCTGACAGGCAGGTGACAGAGATAACCTGTCATGCCAAAGGTATCCACTATCTTCTCCCAAACGTGAAAACGATTGTGGATATTGGCGGTCAGGACAGCAAAGGTATCAAGATACAGAACGGGAAAGTAACCAGCTTTGTTATGAATGACAAGTGTGCTGCGGGTACGGGAAGATTTCTGGAAATCATCGCTGACTCGCTCGGCGTTCCCCTTGCAAAACTTGGAGAGATTTCCCTCACGGCCGAGAGTGCTGCAGAAATCAGCAGCACGTGCACAGTCTTTGCCGAGCACGAGGTGATCAACAAGCTCGCCAGCGGAGCGCCGGTGGCGAATCTGGTTGCCGGCATTCATGAGTCTGTGGCCACACGGGTTTTTGCACTGGTGAACAAGCTGAAGATTGAGCCTGAAGTCGCCATAACAGGCGGCGGGGCAAAAAATATTGGTTTGGTGAAGGCTCTGGGAGACAAGTTCGGTTTTCCCATCTCGGTTCCGCCTGAACCGCTTATCACCGGCGCCCTCGGCGCAGCTCTCGTCGGGAGGGAGGTGTATGAAAAATATGCGGCTGAAGGACAGGTGCCGACACGAAGCGGGCATGGCTTGGAAGAGGCACGGCTGTTTTCGTGAAAAAATACATTGGGCGATGAGCTCATAGCGTTTCGCTGTCACCATAGGGAGAAAAACATTCTTTCCATCTCGATGTGGGATATGCGCAATACGCCGAATAGGTTTAATAGATGGCATTTGTTCTTGGTATAGATGTTGGCTCAGGGTATTCGAAGGCAGTGGTGTGCGAAGATGCCACCATCCGTTCCTATGCGGTCATGCCGTCCGGTGGAAACTACAAGGAGATTGCGCGGAGTGTATCGGCGAAAGCGCTGTCAGAGGCAGGCCTTACCTTCAATGAGGTCGCATATACTGTTGCGGCAGGGTATGGTGCCAGCATGGTCGACTTCGCCGACCATTCACTGACAGATATTTCCTGTCATGCCGCCGGTGTTCATCGCTTCTTCCCATCCGTGAAGACCGTTATTGATGTGGGCGCCCAGTTCAGCAGGGCTATCCGCCTTGATGACGACGGAAGGATTGCCAACTTCATCCTCAACGAGAAATGCGCCGGCGGAAGCGGGAAGTTTCTCCAGACCATCGCCCGGATACTCCATATGCATGTAAGCGAAATCGGCGACCTCTCTCTCGCCGCATCCAAACCGGTTGAATTCACCACGGCATGCGCAGTGTTCGCAGAGTCTGAGGCTGTTTCTCGCATTGCCGAGGGCGCTGCCCCTGCTGATATCCTTGCCGGGCTTAACAAAGCCATGGCGTCAAAAATCATCACCCTCGTTACCCGTGTCAGTTATGCCCCTGACTGTGCCGTCACCGGAGGAGGGGCTAAGAACAAGGGATTGGTTCAGGCCATCCAGGAAGAGCTGTCAGCTCGTGTCTTTGTTGCTGACGAGCCCCAGATAACAGCCGCGTTCGGCGCTGCCCTCATCGCCTTTGAACGGCGTCAATCACGGTAGCGCAATTTCGACCAAAATTGTCATTCCCATTGGTTTCGCGCATTTTCAGGTAAACCAGTGGAGGGCGAGAACATTTTTTTACATATGCAAAAGTTTCCATAATACCCATGTCTTAAACAGAAAAAAATTTGTCTGAGCCTTTATTTCAATAGTGAAGGCCATTTGATAAAATACATATATATTGAGATAAAATGGTGTTGCTGCTCACGTTTTAGGGATTGGTTCTATATACCCATATTGGCCAGGATCTGGGCGATTTTGTTGACGACAGCAACAAGCTGGGGATGGGAACTTTCCATCTCGTCAACAGAAGCGGATAAGCCTTTCAGGGAGAGTTTCATGAGCTGGGGGTTCTTCTCCTCCCGGATCGCCTCGTGCGTTGAGACTTTGGCAAAGCCGGTAATGCTTTCAGCATGCTCGGCGTGGGTCTTGGAAAGCTCGGTCACTTCCGTTTTGAGCTCTTTGAGAAGCTTCAGAAGCTCGGTCCGGTCGTTTTCATCTATCGATTTCGCATCGCTTACCTTGTTTTCAATGCTTGTAATGGTTTTTTCAATCATCTCTTCCCTCCTCACAGCGGGGGTTTGGGTTAAACGCTCCCTATGAGAATCATAGCAGAAGTTGCGGGCATACGCAAGGTGCCTGGCCTTGAAGACGTGCTCGGTGCTCCATTTTTTGCAATTAGTTGACATCCAAAAAACGCTCTGATAGTATCGTGACAGAAATGAATCTGCCGGATATGCCAGGTGCGATGCCGGAACGAAAGGAGGAACATGTAATGAAGGTCGTGGGATTCAACGGAAGCGCGCGGAAAGACGGAAACACCGCAATTCTTATCAACCATGTGTTTTCAGAACTCAATAAGGAAGGGATTGACACTGAGCTGGTTCAGTTTGCAGGGAAACGGGTCGGAGGGTGTACCGCATGCCGGAAGTGCTTCGAATCAAAGGACAGGCAATGTGCGGTCACAGATGACATGATAAACGAATGTATTGCAAAGATGCTCGAGGCTGACGGGATTATACTCGGATCACCCATCTATTTTGCCGACATCACGCCGCCCATAAAGGCCCTCATTGACCGTGCCGGATACGTGTCAAAGGCGAACGGCGACATGTTCCGCCGGAAGGTCGGGGCTGCGGTGATAGCCGTGCGCAGGGCAGGGGCGATGCACGGGTTTGATTCCCTGAACCACTTCTTTTTCATAAGCCAGATGATCGTGCCGGGTTCCCTCTACTGGAACATCGGTATTGGACGGGAAAAAGGCGAGGTCGAGAAGGACGAGGAAGGCAGGCAAATCATGAAGGTGCTGGGGCAGAACATGGCGTGGCTCCTGAAAAAGCTGCATCAATAAAACATGTTCCGGATCAGGAACCTGCGTCCTCCTTTACGGACACGGCAGCCTTGTAAAGAATGGTAAGAATAAGCAGGCCCACCGACCAGACTCCCTTTGTTATAATGATCTCGGCAACAGTGGGAGAATACCGGGCGATCTCTCCAAGGGGTGAGGGGATGAACCCGGGAACAACAAAGCTGAGGCCTTTCTCGATCCATACAGCGACGATTACAGCGAGCAGAGCGTAAACCAGTGTGCCTTCGGCCTTTCTTGTGCGCGGATTGATGAGGAGAAAAAAGGCAACCCACGTCAGAATTACGGAAATCCACGCCGACACAGTGAGGAAGGGCTGTCCTCCCGGGCCGAAAAGATAGTGAACATGGTGCATATGTTCAGGAATCCCGGCATAAAAAATTGTAAAGAGGTCCACAAGGAAGAAAAACATATGAATTGAGAGGGCATAAGTGACAATCACTGACATTTTCCGGATTGCTTCCTGTCCGGCATCAAATCGTGTAAACCTTCTCATGATAAGGCACAGGATAACGAGGAGGGCAGGGCCGGATGCAAACGCAGAAGCCAGGAAACGGGGGGCGAGGAGCGCTGTGAGCCAGAAGGGTCTGGCCCCGAGGCCAGAGTAAATAAAGGCTGTCACAGTATGGATGCTGATCGCCAGGGGGATGGAAATAAAAACAAGCGGTTTCAACCAGTTGGGTGGAGCCTCATCAATGTACTCTGCCTCAAGGGCTCGCCAGCCAATGGTGATGTTGAGAATGAGATAAAGGCTGAGCACGATCATATCCCAGAAAAGGATGGAGCGCGGAGAAGGGTAGAGGATAATGTTCAGCACACGGGACGGCTGACCGAGGTCAACGAAAATAAACAAGATTGACATGGTAACGGACGCTGCGGCAAGAAATTCACCAAAGATGGTGATCCTTCCAAAGGCCTTGAAGTTATGAAGATAATAGGGAAGTACTACCATGACCGCTGAAGCTGCAACGCCCACAAGAAATGTAAAGTTTGCAATATAGAGGCCCCACGAGACGTCTCTTCCCATGCCGGTGATGCCGAGGCCGAGATTCAATTGCCTCACATAGGCAATGAAACCGACAGCGATCATGGCGAGAAGCAATGCAATCCACGCCCAGTAGATTTTACCTCCTCGGAATGCCTTTTCAACCATAACGCCTCATTCTATATAAAATACCTTCGGCTCTGTGCCGAGGTGAGCCTTTCTTCTGACGCTTGGTTTTGACGCGAGCAGTTTTCTGACCTGAGAATTTGGTTCGTTTATATCTCCAAAGGTAAGCGCTTTCACTGCGCAGGCCTCCACACAGGCGGGCCTGATCCCTTTCGCAAGCCGTTCCTCGCAGAAACTGCATTTTTCTACAACCCCTTTTGTCCGTGTTGGAAACCCCTGTGTGATTTCTTTGATGAAAGGACGAGGATCCTTCCAGTTGAAGCTTCGCGCACCATACGGGCAGGCTGCCATGCAGTACCTGCAGCCGATACAGCGATGATAGTCCATCATAACAAGGCCGTCCTCTCTTTTGAACGTTGCCTTTGTCGGGCACACCTTGACGCACGGAGGATTCTCGCAGTGGTTGCAGAGGACCAGTACAGGCCGTTTTTGAACGTCAGCGGATGAGAACTGGTAGATCTGCTCAGGGAATACGTCTCTATACGGTTTTGTCCAGATCCACTTTACCTCATCCTTTGGATTATTCACGCTTGGTACATTATGAATGCTGTGACAGGCATCGATGCAATCCTGACAGCCCGGTTTTGATGCGCACGCTTTCAGATTGACAACCATGGCCCATTTTGGTTGACCTCCCGCTGCCTGCCGGGCAATGGTTTTCCCGGTAATACGTTCAAAAGCCGATCTGGTCGGTGCACCAACCACAGAAAAACATGCGAACTTGAGAAAATCACGCCGGTTCATAATCCTCTTAAACATCGTGACCCGTAACGCGTGATGAGTGACGTGTTACGATTCATTCTTTTTGGCCTCCTCCTTTTCTTTTTTTTGACTTCTCTCCAAACTCATAACCCCGAACTGTTTTCCTCACCGGGCTGTAAGCGTCGCCGCCTTTGGCGTTACATGACAGTCCCAGCATTTCGGCTGCACGTTTGTATACGTATGACACCGGTCGCAGAAATCACTTTTATTGGAATGACACTTCATGCACGTTCCCGTCAGGCTCATAGTATATGTCTTACCATCAGTTGCTTTATACGTTCGTTCTCCTGTCCTGACAACAGCATCCTTCCAGAGATTCAGGAGGTCAATATGGTTTGTTCTCATGTAAGGAGTCGCCTCAAGGCACTGTTTTTCATCAGGCGGCAGGCTCAGTTCAGGAACATGGCTATCCCGGCCGGTAATGGCGTTATACCAGACAGGGCTCAGCACAACGATGAGGAAGATTGCAATCCCAGGAATGATTTTTCCGGTATCGTACACTGTTACCCCTTTGCGGACTCCAATTGTGAATCGTGAACCGTTCCTCCTCTTTCCAGAGGTTCTCCCCGCAGGTTCGTTGTCCGTTCCTTTTCTCCCTTCATGATAAGGGCGTTTCCCACGAGTTCATGGACACCGCACACCTCTGTCCCCGGGACCCAGTATTCGAAAAGAGGTGGCAGGGATGCCTTGTCAATGGCGCACATACAGGCTACCATATTAACCCCGTGTTTTTCCTTCACGTACCTGACTGCATTTGCCCTTGGAAAACCTCCCCGGAGCCTCATTTCCATATTCTCGTCAGCGCCGAGCCCGGCTCCGCTGCCGCAGCAGAATGTCCGCTCCCGTATGGTATTTTCCGGCATCTCATAAAAATAGTTGCAGGTATTTTGTATGACATACCGAGGCTCCTCAAAAAGTCCGATGCTCCTGGCAGGATTGCACGAATCGTGAAACGTCACCTTCCACATATCGTTACGGCTCTTATCGAGGTTCAGCTTGTGATGATATATAAGGTCTGCCGTGAATTCGCTTATGTGAACCATCTTCGTGGAACGTGCGTTGTCGAAACGGGTACCGGTTACAGGCGATACCGGCTCTTCGAGGAAATCGGCAGGGCCGTTAAAGGTGTCCATGTACTGGTGGATTGTTCTCCACATATGGCCGCATTCACCCCCAAGAATCCATTTTACCTTTAGCCTCCTGGCCTCCTCATATATCTTGGCATTCAGCCTTTTTGCAAGCTCTGAGGAGTGAAAAAGTCCAAAGTTCCCCCCTTCGGAAGCGAAGGCGCTCCATGTATAGTCGAGACCAATCTCATGAAAGAGCATGAGATACCCAAGGAAGGTGAACCAGTGGGGACTGGCAAAATAATCTGCCGATGGCGCAACAAAGAGAATTTCCGCCCCTTTCCGGTTGATAGGCGCTTCAACGGCAATGCCGGTGAGATCTTTCAGCTCGTCGAGGGCAAACTCGAAGGTCTGCTGGAATGCATTCGGAGGTACACCGAGATGGTTGCCGGTCCTGAAACAGTTTGACGCCGGTTCAACAACCCACTGTATGTTGAGTCCAAGGAGGTTGAGAAGTTCACGTCCCATCATGGTAATTTCACACGTGTCGATGCCATAGGGGCAATAAACGGAGCACCTTCTGCATTCGGTGCACTGGAAAAAATAGTAGAACCATTCTTTGAGAACTTCCTCAGTGAGATCCCTGGCCCCTGCAAGCCTTCCAAAGAGTTTGCCGGCTGCCGTGAAATATCGCCGGTAGATGGAACGTAAAAGTTCCGCCCTGGCAACGGGCATGTTCTTGGGGTCACCCGAGCCGATAAAGAAATGGCACTTGTCGGCACAGGCGCCACAGCGAACGCAGATATCGAGGAAAAGTCGAAAAGAGCGATGTCGCTTCAGAAGTGTCTTCATCCCGTCAAGGATAATGTCCTGCCAGTTATCGGGAAGCTTCCAGTCTGGTTCGTTCGGTTTCCACTCGCGGACATAGGGAAGGTCCAGATACGCAGCGTGTTTTACCGGGGCGCTGTAACAGTATGTACCTTTCTGGAAATCGGCCTTTGGAGTCAGCAAATCACCCGAAGGTTTCAGGCTAATATCGAGCATCTCGTGGGGTGTTTTCTGCTTTTCGTCAGCCATGCTTGCTCCCTTTGCTCGCGAGCAGTTCAAAGTTCGGAGTTCCAAGTTTTGAGTTGTTTATAACACGCAACCCGTAACCCGTAACATTTTTTACTGCAGTTTCTCTATTCCTTTTCAAGCGGTAATCCTGCCTCCTTGATTGCTTCCTTGAATTCACCTTCCCATTCATCATACGTGTGAACCTTTACAGGGTAGTTCCACGGGTTGATATGCCGCTGTGCCCGGCTGTTATTTTTTAAATTCCTCGTGGGGCTCAGAAAAATTCCTCCCATGTGCATAAGCTTGCTGAAAGGAAAATACGCCAGCAGGAAGCTTACGAGAAAAAGGTGGACGTAAAAAACTATCCCCACATCTTTTGGGATGACCGGACTAAAACCGAGGATGGCCAGAGTGAACCGTTTTACTTCAAGAAGGTCGACCCGGAAGAAGTGTCTCATGAGAATGCCCGATACAACGATACCAAGGATGAGCAGGAGCAGAAAATAATCAGAAATGAGGGAGATGTATCGTATTTGGGGATTCAGAATTCTCCTTAAGAACAGGTAACACAGCGTACCAACAACGAGAACATCCGTTACAAGAAGAACAGGGGTAAAAATCTGGAACGGGCCGTCAAGGTTTTGAAGAAAGGAAACGCACCCGGGAACCGGCTCAAAGAAGAACTTCAGGTGTCTGAGAAGGATTATGAGTAAAGACCAGTGAAAGATAAGCCCCCCGAGCCATAATAATTTGTTACTTCTGTAGACTGCGCGTTTCTGGCCAGTAAGTTCTGCGCAATCATTTCTGAAAAGAGACCTGAAGAGAAGAACTTCGAGCGCCATGCGCCAAACGATTTCCCCTGTGGTTGAGGGACTTTCGGTCCTGGTTCGTTGTATCCAGGGAAGCGACCTTTGTTGTCCCGACACAGATGGTATATGGAAGGGAACGGGCGAACACGCCCAGAGGATAATGCGGTATACAAAACCGATGACAAAGACGGCCAGTGCTGTGTAAGGAATTATTATGGCAAATAGGACATTGAGAACGCTCAACCCGTCACCACCCTTACTGTAAAGCTATCACCGCAAAAGCATAAAAAACCCTCATCAATTATATACTAAAATTTATGTAAATGTGGCAACAATATAAAAATTTCCTCATATCTTGGCAGCGAACATGTTTGGTGGACATAAAAAGGGCCAATGCGACGGCCTGGATAGGGATATATCACAAATGGGTCGTTCAGAAATAATAAACCCAGATTCATGTTTCGGAAAAAAAGTGACTGCCGTGGAGGAAGGAACGGCAGTCACTGAATCAGGAACTCAGAAATATCTGATGGTTATAATCTGAATTGTCCAACCATGGCCTGAAGCTTCTTTGAGAGATCAGCAAGTTGCGAAGAGGCTTTGGCATTGTCCTGTATCCTCGTGGCGGTCTCCTGCATGGCAATGGATATCTGCTGAATATTTGCCGCAATTTCATCGGTAGCAGAAGTTTCTTCCTCGGAAGCCACTGCAATCTGGTTGATTTCTGAGGTCACCTTGTTGATCTGGAGAAGAATCTCTTCAAGGGCGCTCCCCGATTTTGCTGCCTCTGAAGTTCCAGCTGCCACCTCATTCACGCCTTCTTCCATGGATGAAACAGCTTTCTTTGTTTCGGTCTGCATTGCCTGAATCGTTTCGCTGATTTCTTTGGTAGCATCGCTCGTCCGCTCGGCTAATTTTCGAACCTCGTCTGCCACGACGGCAAATCCCCTGCCCTGTTCTCCGGCACGTGCTGCTTCGATGGCTGCGTTCAGGGCAAGAAGGTTGGTCTGATCTGCTATATCATTGATAAGGCCTACAATCTCGCCTATCTGATCTGACCGGATACCAAGGTTTTTTATGACCTCCGCTGATTCTTTGACACGGTCATTGATGCGGTTCATAACCCTGATTGTTTCTTCAATCACGGCCTGTCCGGTATTCGCAGAGCTGCTGGCCTGCTCGGAACTTTTCACAGCTACCACACAGTTGTGGGCAATTTCCGAGGTGGTTTTTGACATTTCCTCACTGGCCGAAGCCACAGAATTAATTTGCATCGCAGCCTCTTCAACGCCCGTAGCCATATATGTGGTAGCTGTATCGAGGGTGTTGGCTGCAGATAAAACCTCATTGCTGCTCTCGGCAACCTGGGAAATCGTGGTGTGAAGTTTGTCGGCAAAAGCATTGAACTGTTTTGCCATGCCCCCGATTTCATCGTCTGTTACAATGTTGATTCGCCGGGTAAGGTCGCCCTGGGCAACATCTTCAATCACATGAATTGTGTCTGTAATGGGCGCAAGTATGATCGATTTCATCACAAGGGTGATACCAAACGAGAACACGATGGCTGCCAGAAACACCAGCGCGGAAACTATCAGAACCATTTTGAATGTGTTTCCTGCAGAGGAATACTGAGCGCTGCTCAGCTTTGTTTCCAGAGCAAGCAACTCGTTTAAATTCTTTGTCATGACTTGAAACAGATCATCGGTTTGGTTCATAAGAATGGAAGCAGTCGCCACATCCTGGGCGAGAACCTGACGTACGAGATCCTGATACTTTGGAATTTGCTCAGATGTCTGCGCAAAGCGTTCTTTTTCCTCTTTCGTTAAAACTGAGGTTTTCACGATCTGCTGAATAGTATCGCCAACTTTTTTCAGCGTCGCGTATTGTTCCTCAGTGAAACTTTGAATCTGTTTCGAATCATAGTTCGAGCTGATCCAGCTCATGAGCTTGTAAACATTCGAATGGACTTCCCTTAAATCAATGAGAATATTTGCACTAGCCTGGTAATGTTTATACCTGTTGTTTACAATGTCGTCTAAAGCCGATTTTTGGCGAAAAAAACCAACATAGGACACAATGCCGAAAATCAAGAGGAAAATTATTGCCGTGAATGGCGATATGAGAAGTTTTCGAGCCATTTTGAGATTGCCGAGCCACTGTTTCATCGTTTCTTCCTCCTCTATTCCTCCTTCAAGGAATGCTTGATATCTTTACGATGGCTGAAGTCGTTCAGAACTTCAGCCACGGGATTGAATAATTACTGAAAGAGACCGCAATTGACGTAGGCGTCCATACCCTCAACCCTTTGAACCCAGGCTTTCTTGGGCTGAACCTTCTTGGTTGCAGGGTTTGTCCATGAATACGTCACCCAACCGCCACCCTTCGTTTTTGCTGTTTCGACCATCTCTTTGACGAAAAATTTGCCAGTCGGATCTTTAAGCTCAAGGTGATTCTGTCCCGCGATCTTTGGATTTCCACCATTCGCCATCAATAACCCATTAAAATCTTGGAAGACTATATAGAGATCGCCCTTTACCCACGGGCCTGTCTGATTATTGAAATCTGCAATTGCCTTGTCCTTTCCATGGGCTTTAACATAGGCGGCGGCTTTTTCTGCCATAGCCTTTGCCTCATCGAGGGTTGCAGAGTGTGCCGCGCATACTCCGCACACGAAAACTGCCAGAATGACAACAATACTACACAAAACCTTTTTCATTTTTGAAACCTCCTGTATTAAATTTTATGACCGAATTAGGTAAATCGGCTTACGTAGATTGTTATCGAAAAAGAAGGATGTTCCTTAAGGGGATCATCGACAATTCTCAAGAGGATAAAGGCTCATGTGTGACGGATCAATAATGATCCTTACAGAGGAGGTTATCTCATCACACACGGAAGATATCCTGCATGTATTTTAGGACAATTTGGTCACGACAGGAAGCGCATGCACACTTCCTGCCTCGTGTGCCCACACACAGGAAGAATGTGGAATCGTAAGGTTCATATCGGAAAAGGATATTTTCCGCTCAGGCATGCATCGCAGAAATTTACACCTGTTAACTCCCTCAGGTCTTCTGTTTTCAAGTATTGGAATGAGTCAATCCCCAGCAGGGCTCTCAACTGTTCGTCGGTTCGATTGGTTCCCAGTAGCTCACCCTGTTTGGCCATGGCCATACCCATAAAGCACGGAAAGCGTGGCGGTGGGGCTGTCAGGCGTAAATGAATCTTCGATACCCCTGCTGCACGAAGCTTCGGGATGAGGATGAGCGCAGTTGATCCTCTGACCAGGATTGTATCGACGAGGATAATCTCTTTACCCTTTAACAGATCTTTATTTATGAGAAATTTTTTCTCTGCCTTCTCGAGCCGGTCTTTTTCTTTTGAAATAATAAAAATCCTGCCTATTTCACCTACGGTGCTGATAACCTCCCTGTATGGAATCCCTGTTACACCGTGAAATCCTAACGCCGCAGGTATAGCAGCCCGAGGAATGGGAACGATCAAATCAGCCTTTTGATTTTCGCTTTTTCCGAGACGAACTCCAGCGCTTTCGCGGAATTCGTACGTATTTATTGAAAAAACCTGACTGGCAGGCGAGGCGTAATCCAGACATTCCAGAATGCAGGGCCGGGGATTCGGCGAGGCAAAAGAGACTATCCGTGACTCATCGCCATCGATTACACACATTTGTCCCGGTTCCACATCGCCGATCCACTCGAACTGGTCGTGAAAGGCGCACGTTTCGGAGGCTATGGCCCATTCATAGATTCCTTCCTCACCTCTTCGGGCCACCGATAAAGGCCGAAAACCGAAAGGGTCTCGTGCGGCAATAAGCTTTCCGTTGTAAAGAATGATAAGACTAAATGCAGACCTTCGGCTTAGATAACTGAGTGTCTTCTGGGTTTTTTCAAGCAGATCATCTCCTTCTGCACGGGCAATCATTTGCAGAATGACTTCCGTATCGGTTTCTGTCTGGAATAATCCGCCAATTTCTTCCATCAATTGTTTGTATTTAGGGATGTGTCCGTTATGCACAACGGCAATTTTTTCTTTCTTTATACGCCCGACTATCGGCTGTGAGTTTCGCTCGCTCGCTTCTCCAGCTGTTGGATACCGAACGTGGCCGATGGCAACAGAACCAGAATAAAACCTGCCAAGAGGAGCTGCCTGGAAAATTGATCCTAACCGCCGTAACTCAGAAATTGAACCATCTCTGTGCCCGGATACAATGCCCCAGCTTTCCTGTCCTCTATGGGAGAGATTCTCCAGACCAGTCCTCACCTCGATAAATGCATTTCCCTTACCGCTGAATCCAAAAATCCCGCTCATGGCATCTCCTTCACGATCTCAACCGTATGGTTCGATTTTAAGCTCGGAGGGATGCGCTGTCAAGAAAAATGAAATGAATATTACGAAATATTCTTGACTAATTATGAGCATATGCTTATAATAAAAGCGTGTCAAGGCCAAAAAAAGATCGGTGCATCAAATGCAGTCCAAATGCACTGTTTTTTAAGCCCAGAGGTATACCGATCATCCATCTTGATGAAGTTGTTCTTAACCTTGATGAATTGGAAACAATCAGGCTGGCTGATTATGAGGGTCTGTATCATGAGCAGGCAGCTGAAAAGATGAGTATATCCCGTCAAACCTTTGGTCGCATTCTCTGTGAGGCAAGGCGGAAAATCGCTGAGGCCGTGGTGAACGGAAAAGCTTTGAAGATAGAAAGAAATAGTACAATGGAGGATTGAAAATGAAAATATGTTTTGCAGTGCAGGAAAACCAGGGCGTGGACAGTGTTGTGTATAACCATTTCGGATCAGCACCTTTGTTTGTAATGGTGGACACGGATGTCGATGGAGCGACAGTTGTGGATAATCAGGACAAAAACCATGTCCATGGCGCGTGTAATCCAATCATGGCCATGGGTGGCAGAGATGTTGACGCTGTCGTTGTTGGTGGAATAGGTGCAGGGGCAATACGAGGTCTCAATTCAAAAGGGATTAAGGTTTATAGATCCATGGCTTCTACGGTGAAAGAGAACCTCACCCTGTTAAAGGACGGAAAACTTCCGGAGCTGTTGATTCAGCATGCATGCGGAGGCCATGGACATCAGGGTGGGTGTGCACACCAATAAACCATATTGAGCGCCAGGAGGTAGTTATGCCAATTTATGAATATAAATGCAACGATTGCGGTAAGATAAGTGAATTACTTGTACTCCAAAAAGATGAAGCTGTGAGCTGCTTATCATGTAACAGCCAGAACCTTGAGAAACTCATGTCTGCACATAATACGGTTGGTTCTGGCAATCAGTTTGCTTCGAGCAACGCTGGTGGGTGTTGCGGGTCACCGAACTCCTGTGGTAACCCCGGTAGCTGCTGCTCCGGTTAAACAATCAGCATCCCCAAAACGATGATTGCCGTCCTAAAGTTTCCTATGCCGACAAGCTGAAGACGCCGGGAACTTTAGGACGTATTGCCTTAATCACATTTCCGGCACAAAGGATTTGTATGCATATCTCAATCGCTGGGCAATGATTCCGGTAAGATTTTTGAGAACTGCCAATCCTTCTGTCGGATGTTCACCAATAACTTGCTCTATGAAATCCCTCGAGATCTTAATCACTTTCGTGTCCTTCGTTGCTTTGGCGTTGGCCGTATAAACATAGGGCTCAACAAGGGCGGACCAACCGAAGATTTCTCCGGGTTTGCTCACCGACATGTGAGCCGACTCCCTTTTTCCAAGGGATATATCAATCGATCCCTCCACAAGAACAAAAAAATGTGATGCCTTCTCCCCGGACTTGAAAATAACCTCGTTCTTCTTGAAGTTTTCTTCTTCGCTGTTGTTCGCTATTCTCGTGATAAAACGCTGACTTACTCCCTTAAAAAGATCCGATTCTTTGATGGCCATAAAGCACCTCCTTTGATGCAATCCCCCTATACTATCTCTTTTAGCACGGCATAGATTTTTTGCAACAAGAAATTGTGAAGCGTACGCTTCAGGCAAGAGCTCATGGGCGGGAGGCGTTGGGCAAGAAACAAGGATGAAAGGATATGGTTTACGTGGAAAACGGGAAGAGGTGATGAGCCAGAGGCAATAAGGATTTTAGAAAGCCATATTTCGTAAACGCATTTCGTATTTTTACTTTTCCTTTTTGGACACCCCGATTCGCGAGAGCCTGTCTTTGGTTGCTCGCTCAGTATTTCCCTTACCCATCTTGATTCGGTCGATGTCTTCACGACACTGAGCGTAAACATCGAGAGCCAACGAGGCAAGGTCATCTATTCTTGACTCGAAAAGTACTAATTCCTCACGTATTTTGGGCATCCCCTCTTCCTGAAATCGTTCGTTATTTGTCTTCAGTGCTTCCCTTATCGCTTTCTTCAGGAGAAAAATAAAGTCAATAGCCTGAACTGCATTAAAATCCTGGACTGCCCGTATTCTGATGATGCTGTCAAGGGCAGAGATGATATTTGCCTTGTTCTCCCCACGGGTAAGTTCATCATAAAGCGTCTCGGAACCATGTGTGATTGCGTAGCCGACAGGGTTGGTGAACCTATCTTTATCCAGTTTTAAAAAATTTGAAACATCAGGTGGATATGTCTCAAGTATTAGTGAAATCCATCGTTGCAGAATATCCTCTCTTCTCTCCTCCAGCAAGGCTTTCAGTGTCATTCCCGTATCTTCTTTTCTTTTCCGTTATTGCTGCTGCTCTGTCTCGTGAAGTGATCCTGGATTGCCTCTCTCAGCCCTGTAATACCCAGGGCAGAGCAGTGGAGCTTATTATCTGGCAGACCGTCAAGGGCTACCAAAACATCATCATCAGTAAGCATCAAGGCATTATCCAGATCCTTTCCGATAGCAAGCTCGCTCATCACGCTTGCCACAGCGATCCACGCAGGACACCCCCTGGCTTGATATTTTACGTCCATAATCGTAGGCTCCCTGAAGTGAGCTGCAATCTTTTCGCTGTAAAAAGCAATGACAACTACAACCTCCAAATGCACCAAACCTAAACGATGTACCAGCAGTACACAGGGTGAAGGGATGCCCTTTTCTCCCGCAATATTAAACTGCCATAATTATCATCAATAATGATCGCATGAATTTGCGAATGTTTTCAAGACTTCCTTAAGATATTGCTCAATATATCCTTGGGGGTTTTCTCCCTGGTCTCTGGTAATCACTTTTACACCCCGTTGGGCAAAGAGGTGTTGGGCACGGCTCTCCAGACCTCCATGTATAATTCAGTTAACGCCCTAGTGGGAAAGCCATGGCGGCAGCAGGGCCGGTTCGTGAGGTTGCGAGTTTATATAGACCTCGTTTACCATCTTTTTTCTGGTCTTGACATGACTAGATAATAAGCATATGACCGAATTAAGTTCAAGGTTTTGGTCAATAGAGTATTTATTTAACTTGATAATTCCCTTTAGCTTGCTACAGGTTGAAGCAAGTTTTTACCAGATCAGAGGTTTTATCCTCTGATGCCCTGTTGCTTGCAGCAAGGAGGTTCATTAAAGGCTTTAGCCCTCCGTTGATATTCTAATTCTGAAATGATACGCTTAAAATCATGAAAAAATTACCGACATTGGTAAAAACGATCTTTTCGCCAATTTTTTCGTGAGGGAGGAGAGGAATGAACAAGTGGCTTGATCAAATTAGTCAGTGCAGTAGTTGCGATGCCTGCCTTGAAGTCTGTCCGACATACGTTGCTACAGGAGACTTATTATTTTCCCCCAAAGGTCGTTTAGAAGCGGCACAAGACGTTCTCAGTAAGAACGAAATCACTCAGGAAGCAATCACCAGCGCTTATAGTTGTCCAAAATGCGGCGCTTGCGAAGCAGTCTGCCCGGAAAAGATTGAGGTTGTAAAGATTGTTTCTCAGCTTCGGAACAGGATTGTTGAAAAAGGGAAAGGGCCCTTGCCGGCCCACAAAAAAGTTATCGAAAGTTTACTTCAAAAAGGCAATACTGTAAATGGAGAACCAACAAAACGATTGGAATGGCTCCCGGAACCTATTGAACCGTACCAGTCGTCAATATTGCTTTTTGTAGGTTGTCTGCCCGCCTATCTTGTAAAAGATGCTGCAAGATATTCCTATTTGGTACTCAAGAAGTTAGGCATCGATTTCATGATTATCGAGGATGAGGGGTGTTGTGGTACCTATATTTATGAATCCGGTGAGGTCGGGTTGGCAAAGGAATATTTCCATAAGAATGTGGAACGCTTCAAGAGGCTGGGGATCACAAAGTTGATTGTGCCCTGCAATGGTTGTTTTAAGTGTTTTAAGTATTTCTATCCCGAGGTCCTTGGGACTGTCGATTTTCAGGTTGTTCATGTCCTTCAGGAGATCTATGACACGGTGAAACATGACCCGCATATCCTTAAAAAGATTGATAGAAAAGTAACATATCATGACAGTTGCCGCTTGGGAAGGGTTGAGGGATATGTGGAAGAGCCCAGACAATTACTGGAATGGTGCGGAACCGAGGTTCACGAATTGCCCCGTAGCCGCAAAGATTCCTTGTGTTGTGGTTCGGGCGGTGGTATTCGGTCTGCATTCAAGGATCTTTCCTTTGATATTGCCAAGGGGCTATTAGGCAACACCGAGACGAAAGAGCTGATAAGCCCTTGTCCTTTTTGTACATTCAATTTGAATTTTACCAATAAAAATGCCGGGTTGGACAAACAGGTCACGTATATGACAAAGATTATTTGGGAGTCCGTTAAAGATGCGCCTTGATAAAACAACAAAATCCGATGAGCTTGTCCTAATTGACTGATAATTACTGATAATTAATGTTAATTTACACTTTCCCCCTTCTTTTCAGGGTGTCAGCATTGCTTATTGGCTCCACATATGTTTTGTTGCTTTCGTAGACAGAAATCACATGGGAGGATGCAAAGAGGTTTTTTATATTCAATAGTTCTTGCTCAGAAAGAGGGGGCGTAGGGCAGGGTCTCAGGGGCGTATTGAGCTGGATTTCATCTGGGGCAATCTCACAGGCGAGCGATGCTATCTCGCCGGCGTATTTCCTGTTTTCTTTTGTGAACATGATTTGAAGCGCAAATTTTCCATTATAATTTTCCCTAAACTTACGGAGACCTTTTACCACGCTTTCGAAACGGATGGTATCGGCTGGTCTGTTCATTGTCTTAAAGGTTTCGTCGGAAAATGCATCGAGTTTTGCGATAACAAAATCTGCTAAAGCAAGCTCTTCTTGCACGCTCGATCGATCCATGGTTGACGAATTTGTAATGATAGCAATTGACTCGGAGCGCAATGCTTTTACGGTTTTGACGGCGATTCCAAGATTAGATGCAAGGGTTGGCTCACCGCGGCCCGAAAAGGTTATGAAATCTATAGAGAGGTCTGCGGGCAGCGATTTTAACTCCCTCAATACTTCATCAACATGAACGTAAACGATGCGTTTGTCCGAATACGTTTTTGTCGTACCGAGTTGACAGTAAATACAGTCAAAGGTACAGATTTTAGCTTGTTGGGAAAGTATGTCGATCCCTAACGAACTGCCCAGCCTCCATGAAGGCACTGGTCCGTAAATATATTTGTATGCTTTCTGTTTGATTTTCGCCATGTTATTCCTTATTCTCCTTATGAGATAATTAACAGCTCAGATTTGACTCAAAACACCCGTAACAATACAATTACAGGTTAGCTGTCGATTCATATTCAGGATACAAATGTAAATCTGGAGCCAGCCGTGCTAAGAATAAACTGTTGGGGCATCTCTCTGTAAAATTGCACCATAGCGTCATAACCTGAACAATGTATTGGTATCACATATTGTGGGTTTATAGATTTGATATCCTCCACCGTTTTTTTGACATCCTCAGTAGTTGAATCAAAAAGATGGAAACCACCCATGATCGCATGAACAATTGGGATGCCGGTGATTCTCTGTGCATGTTTAACTGTATTCACGATCCCGGCGTGGGCGCAACCCGAAAGGATGACGAGCCCTTTGCCTTTTATGGAGAATATCATAGCCTGTTCACCCTTGAAATCATCCGTCTCAAGATGTGTATTACGTGCAACAAGAAGAGTGGGGCGTGCCTTTTCATATTCAGTGACCCGATCGATATGGCCGGTAAAGTATCCTCCTGGCATTACTTCCGTTGGTATTTTTATTTCCTTTACTGTCAGATTTTGCATAGGAGTAAGTTGTTCAATGTCGAGTTGCCCAAGATAATGCGGCGTATCCCATGGATATCCGGAAAATCTCGGGGCAAAAGCTTCTTCACCAACATAAAGCACAGTATTGTTTCCATTTGCTTTTTGGTATGTCTTTAAAGTATGCACCAAACCACCCCAGTGATCGAGGTGACCATGTGAGAGGCCAAAGGCCTGAATGTTACGCAGTTTAATGTTAAGAGTTGCCATGTTTTTAAGAACGGTTTCAGGGTTCAAACCAAAATCGAAGAGGAAACTGTTTGTTTCCCCATCCAAAGTTGTTTCAACCACATAGGATAGGCCGTGTTCGGTATGAATCGGAATACCCTTGCTTGAGACCAACCTTTCGGCGATCGGCGAATCATTTTGAATGGTGAAATAGTAATTATCTACTATTACTGTAACTCTTAGTTTATCTATATGAGTAATCTGCATATGTACAGTTGACAAACTTATTTTGCTTTCTGCTTCTTTTTTTTCTCGATCTCCCTGATTTGATCCTGTATTTGCTGTATCTGTTGATTCAATACTTCAGCCTGTTGCTTAAGAATGTTCAATTCTTCATCAGCGCTCGTGCCACTTCCTCTCTGATTCAAAACTTGAGAACCGGGGTAGCTTCCTTGATTTAAAGGGGGATTTGTACCTGCGCCTCCACCCATTCCCATACCACGGCCCATTCCCATACCACGGCCCATACCGCGACCTAAGCCCTGAGAGAAGTCAGGGCTAGAATACTGTGCCCCTCCTGAAGATACGCCGGCACCGGCATGGGCGGGTACGTTGGGTTGTGTTGCGCTTGCCAGATTCCCTTGTCTGAATTGCTGGATGACTTCCCGAATAATTCCCGAGCACCCTACGATGATATTGATTCCTGCGGCATTCAGTGTCTGGTAGGCATTTGGTCCGCAATTGCCGGTAAGAACGTGGGTAACACCTTTATCCGCCATTAACTTGGCTGACTGTATCCCGGCCCCTCCTACGGAAGAGATGTTCGGATTCTCAACGGCTTCAAAGGTTAAGGTATCTGTTTCGACAATGAGGTAATAACGGCATCGTCCAAACCGTGGTTCGATGACATCATCAAGAGAGGTCGAGTTTGATGTAACTGCAATTTTCATGTTACCTCCTATTTTTCATTAAAAGGTATGGCAGCCGAGGTTCCCAAGGATTTACCCGGTGACTCCAGCTGCCATACAATTTGCGATGATCAGACATGGCATCATTCCTTTTTGCCTTTAGCCTCGATCTCCTCGATACGTTGCCGTATTCCTGCAATGGTTTCTTCCAAATATCCGGCTTGCTCTTTCAGCGCACTCAATTCTTGCTCCTCACTCATAACAGGTCCTGCCCCGGCTCTATAGGGAGAACCCTGAAACCAGGGATTACCCCGCATTGGCCATCCAAAACCTACCCGTTGCCAGCCGGTAAGACCCGTTGCATAGTATCGGTTACGCCAGCCCCGTCCTCCGCCACGTCCGCCTGCAAAACCCCAATAAGCTCTTCCAGGGTTAAAATTCATCGACCCCGGTGCTCCAAAACCAGCGCAGTAACCTGCTGCGCGTCCTGTCATTGGACCCATTCCTGCAGGTCCCGTTCCATCTCCACCAGGCATATCATACCTCCTTCACTGAATAAATTTTGTTTTTGTTAGTTCTTACACTCTGCAGACAACTATTTTCAAATCTTGTCATAAACAGACCAGAAACGTTGTTTTCCCAACCCATTTGCCTTCATCATCCTCGAGAAATCTTACCATCCGAACCATCGTCTTCCACGTCCCCGGCCTCTTCCAAGGCCTCGTCCACATCTCCATACCGGAGCCCCAAAAAAATAGGGTTGTTGGGCCCCAAAAGGCATCCATCGGCGGTATGCAGGTCTTTGTGAAGGCACCATATTGGATCCGTAGTTCCAAAAGGTCCTCCTCGGGATAGGGTTTGCGAAGCCGGGAGCATTACTGCCCGTGCAGTAACCTGCTGCGCGTCCTGTCATTGGACCCATTCCTGCAGGTCCCGTTCCATCTCCACGTGGCATTTTTCTCTCCTCCTTTCACTGTCATAAGTGCTCCGGATGCTTATCATCGTTCGCGAAAGCCGCGAAAACGGTGTCTTTGCCGCTGTCTGTAACATCCGGGCATGAAGAAGCGGCCATCGTTGAGTCGACCCTGGAGAAAGGCATGAATCACAGCGCCCAGATCACCACAGAGGAACCCGATAACCTGAACGCTGGCTGCCAGAATGGCATTTTCCAGCACATCGGAAATAGCTCCGCAAAGAAGCACATTTGTCCCCAGTTCTGCAATCTCCTTTGCTCTGCCAAATGGATCGTGAATTCTTAAGAGAATGTCTTCCCTTGACACTTCACGCTGTCCCTCAATGTGGATCAGGCAGAGCCTGTCTGAAACATCGAAAACAGGGGATATACGATTTTGCCAATGAGCGATGGCTATCTTCATGATTGACTATTTTGCATACTTAATGCCATACTCCTTCTCATAAGTAAAAGTATATCAAAAACAATATGTTAGCTTTAATTTCTGTAATTCAGTATATATGCTATATTAGCAATTTGCAATATAATGAAACCATAAATATTGCATAATACACTATTATGGTTTATTATATTCTTGTAAAATTGATGAAACAATTGGCTGACAAAAACACTCGTGATGTGATTCTTGACTCAATCAATGAAGGCGTATTTACCGTTGGGCTTGATTGGCGCATTACATCTTTTAACCGGGCGGCAGAGCATATAACCGGGGTATCGAGAAATGATGCAATCGGGAGATCCTGTTCGGATGTGTTCCACGCAGATATATGTGAAAAGGATTGCGCACTCAGGCGAACGTTTGTTACCGGTAAATCTACCGTAAACGCCACTGCTTATATCGTTAGCAACCAGGGGCGAAGAGTTCCCATACGTATCTCAGCCGCAATTCTCAAGGATAGCAATGGAAAGGCTATTGGTGGTGTTGAAACATTTCAGGATCTAAGTCAGGTCGAACAACTCCAGAAGGTGTTAAAAAGCCGTCACACCTTTGAGGATATTGTGGGTCGCAGCCCGGCCATGATCAAGCTGTTTGAGATTCTGCCGCAGATTGCTGAAAGCAGCAGTACAGTGCTGATCGAAGGCCCGAGTGGTACTGGAAAGGAGCTATTTGCCCGGGCTATTCATAATTTGTCTCCCAGGAAAAAGAAACGTTTTGTGCCCGTTAATTGTGCTGCCCTCCCGGACACCCTTCTGGAAAGCGAACTTTTCGGTCATAAAGCAGGCGCATTTACAGACGCGAAGCGGGATAAAGCAGGTCGCTTTGCATTGGCTGACGGTGGGACAATATTTCTCGATGAGATTGCCGATATTTCTCCTGCACTTCAGGTTCGACTCCTGCGGGTCCTTCAGGAGCGTGTTGTAGAGCCATTGGGAGGTGTAGAACCGATCAAAATTGATGTACGAGTCGTGGCCGCCACAAACAAAAATCTTGCCCAACTGGTTCAAACCGGCAAATTTAGGGATGATCTTTACTACCGTATTCGTGTGGTTCATCTTACGCTGCCCGCCCTCAACCAACGTCGCGAAGATATTCCTTTGCTGATAGATCATATGGTGGCGAAGTTCAATCTCCTTCAGGGCAAAAACATCGCAGGAATTTCCCGAGATGCGATGGCCCGCCTGATGGAATATGACTATCCCGGTAATGTTCGGGAACTTGAAAATATCATTGAGCAGGCCTTTGTGCTCTGCAAAGGAGGAATGATTGAACTGCACCACCTTCCACCGGAGCTACGTCCGGCTGTAAATGAATCATCAAGTGGCCTCGGTCCCATGAGTATAGACGCAATGGAAAAACACCTTATTATCGAGACACTGCAACGCCATGGCGGGAACAGGACCGAGGCGGCGCAAGACCTTGGGATAGACATGAGCACACTGTACCGAAAGATTAAGTATTTTAAAGTTGATGTACCTGATCGGGATGGCCGCGGTAAAAGAAAACAATAATGCATTACGCAATGATATCTTATAGAATAAATTTAAATCGCGTCATTTCTCAACGTGTATTTATGACGAAATATCCAGTAAAGGCAAAAAGTTATCGCTCTATGGTTGAGTTTATGCCTGACTGGCACAGCTATTGCTTTATAAGCCCGATAGAGTTCAAACGAACAGCGGTAGAGCACCCTTGAGACATAGAAGAGTATGAAGACATCACTCGATTGTATCCCCTGTTTTTTTAAGATAATCACTGGAAGCAGCAAGGTTTGTCTCCGATGATCACACCTTCCATGAGTATGTTCTCCGTCGTGTCCTCAGGGTTGTAGGAGAAAATGGCTTCAAACAAGACCCGCCTGGTTTTGTTCAGCGGATCCAATATATTGATGACGATAAGGCCGTACCCGGACGTTAAGAAAGATGAACCCGGATTACTGCTTGGAAATATAGTTTCAGACGAAAAACACAAAAAGCGAATCCTATAGGAGGTTAACGTTATGAGTAAAAAGTTACAAAATATGGATGACATAGCACGTGATGCACGCATGAAGAGGGAAGCGGAAAACATAACAAAAAGGCTTAGCCATATACGCCACAAGATTCTGGTTATGAGCGGTAAAGGCGGCGTGGGTAAAAGCAGCATCGCAGCCTATCTGGCCGTATCCCTCGCGGGACGGGGTTATCGAGTTGGCCTCATGGATGTGGATCTTCATGGCCCGAGCATACCCCGGCTGTTGGGCCTGAAGGGCAAGCTTCTCACCGAAGGTCCGGAAGGGAAAACCTTCCCCGTAAAATACCTTCCAAAGCTGGAAGTGATGTCGATCGAAGTTCTCTTGGGGGACAAAGATGCTGCAACTATCTGGAGAGGACCTTTAAAGGGTGGTGTAATCCGTCAGTTCATTGCGGATATTGAATGGATGGAATTGGATTATCTCATCATAGATTCTCCGCCTGGGACCGGTGATGAACCTTTAACCGTTGCCCAAACCATTCTGGATGCAAAGGCGCTGATTGTGACGACGCCCCAAGAAATTTCATTGGCTGATGTGAGGAAGTCAATAAATTTCTGTAGAAAAATGAACATGGAAGTCCTCGGTCTTGTAGAAAACATGAGTGGCTTGAAATGCCCTTACTGCGGCAGAACAATAGACTTGTTCAAAAATATGGGAGGCATGATAACCGCCAAAAAGGAGAATTTGAGACTTCTCGGGTCCCTACCTATAGAACCTAAGGTTGTTGAATGCGGGGACAGCGGAAGCATAGATTTCCTGGGAGACGATAGCCTTGAGTACAACCGGGCTTTTGGTCAAATTGTTGATACGATTGAAAAGGTGCTGGAAGATAAAGGGGGACAAAAATAACCTTGCAGACATGATATTTTACCAAAGATATTCAGTTGGACCAATCTGAGGGTTTTCATAATAAAAACGACCTACTTTATAAGCAAGGAGATGCAAAGATGTCTGACAAACTTGACGATTTTTTAACAAACTTGCAGGATGAAATTTTCGAGGATACACTTAAAATTTATGGTGAAAAGGCATACCAAAGATGGCGCAACCCTTTATATATGAATTCGATGCAAAATCCTGATGGCTATGGCCGTGTTACCGGGCCCTGCGGTGACACAATGGAAATTTTTCTGAAGTTCAAAGAGGGAAAGGTGAGTGACGCCTCATTTCAGACCGATGGTTGCGGGCCCAGCCAAATTTGTGGTTCGTTTGCAGCTGAGCTTGCTCTTGGTAAAAACACAGATGAGCTCAAAAAAATTACCAACGAAACAATCCTGAACGTTATCGGTGGGTTACCAGAGGAAGACCAGCACTGCGCTTTGCTGGCGGCAAACACCCTTCAAGAAGCGATTGCTCACTTCTTGAAGAAGATTGCGGTATGATCACATAGTGTGGCAATCGAACTACTCTTGAAATCATTCAGGGCAAAAGGAAAAGAGATTTTGTCAACAGACGGATTGATAGCCAAGCAGCAAGAGGGATTGAGAACCATTGTTAGGATGGGACCGAATTGCATAGAGGGTTTGAGCAAAGGGATGGGAGAGGTGAAAATTGACCAGTCAACAGTGAGTGGTCCTTGTTATAAAAGGAGTTTTTCAATTGGTAGATAACAACAACAGAGTTATTAACTATTTGCGTCTTTCAGTAACGGATAAATGTAATTTACGATGCATCTATTGTATGCCCGAAGAAGGGGTTGAGTTCATGCCTCATGCTGAAATCCTGACCTACGAAGAGATGCTTGTCATCATTAAGCTTTGCGTTCAGAAGGGTATCAGGAAGTTGCGATTGACCGGCGGTGAACCGTTAATCAGAAAAGGAGTGATTGATTTTATCAAGAAGGTATCCCAATTGGACGGTCTGCAGGAGGTCACCCTGACAACGAATGGTGTTTACCTCAAGGAATTCGCGCAGTCCCTGAGAGAATCCGGTATATTTCGCATCAACGTGAGTATGGATACCCTTCGGCCTGACCGTTTTTTCAACATCACGAGGAGGGATGTATTTGATCGGGTTTGGGCAGGTATAGAGGAGGCTGAGTCGGCAGGGTTGAGCCCGATTAAAATCAATATTGTCATCATGAGAGGGGTCAATGACGATGAAATACTCGATTTTGCGAGGCTTACGTACCGTAAACCCTATCATGTTCGTTTCATTGAACTTATGCCCGTGGGGGACCCCTACCGATGGACACCAGACAGATTTCTTTCTGCCAAAGAGGTTTTTGACAAAATATCTACTTTGGGCACAATAATGCCTGTTAGCCCAGACCCGTTGGATGGACCGGCTCGGCGTTTTGCCCTTGAAGGTTCAAAGGGGGAAATAGGTTTGATCGGTGCCTTGAGCTACCATTTCTGCGAGAATTGTAACAGGCTTCGCCTGACAGCAGATGGTAAACTCAGGGGATGTCTTTTCTCAGATAGTGAGACTGATATCAAAGAACCTCTTCGGAATGGAGCGAATGAGCAGTATATGCTTAAACTGATTGAGGAAACAATTCAAAACAAACCCAGAAGCCATGGACAAGCAGCTTGGCAACCACGGAAATGCAGCCGCTCCATGAATGGCATTGGAGGGTGATTGTGCCGCTTATAGAGCCACGAACTTTCCCGCGGGCATCTACGGATGATGTGTTACGAAAAACAGCACTGTTGCCACACCGCACAGAAGAAGGATAAATTGGGTAGTTACAGATCGAAAATCAGTTTTCTGATGAAGATGGGGAATCAGATCAGCTGTTGCAATATAGATGAAGCTTGCTGCAGAGAATGCAAGTATGTAAGGAATCGCAGCCTGAGCACTTTTTAGCCAAAAATAGGCTATAAGGGAACCAGGCAGGGTGGCTATCGATGAAAGAAAATTGTACGCAAAAGCCCTCTTTTTAGAGTACCCGCTGTCTACCAGTATCGCAAAGTCTCCTGTCTCCTGAGGTACCTCATGTGCAATTACAGCAAAAGAGGTGGTTAATCCGAGGGGTAGGCTTGTGAGAAAGGCTGCAGCAATTACAATTCCATCGACAAAATTATGGAAGGCGTCACCAATGAGAATGAGAGAGCCGGCAGTAGTGTGAATTTCACAACCCTGAACATGGCAATGACGCCATATAACAAGTTTTTCAAGGAGAAAAAAGGAAATCATTCCTACAAGCACTGTTAGGAGGACGGACGATGATGATGCACGCACTAAGGCTTTTGGTATCATCCCCAACAAAGCGGAAGCGAGTAGGGTGCCTGTTGCATAGCTTATCAAAGAAGGGATTAACATAAGCCTGACTCTGTCGGGAAAGACAAGCAATATATACGCACCCGCCAAAGAACCTACACTGCCCAAGAAACTGAAAATCATTATCAAGATAAGTCTGTCCATGGAATCTCCCCGAAGACTGTTTGTCCCTCTTATCACAAATCTGAAAACTGTGTTTTGACGCTATGTTTTCTTATCCTCTTCACTTTAATCCTTGTGTAATATTGAGTGTATGGTTGATAAGGGATACCCAGTGCCGAATGGGAAGGCAAAAAGCCTTGATGCGGGGATGGATGAAAAGAAAACCAAAACATTTGACTTTATATGATAGTGAATATATATTCATAATATTATGTTGTCAACGAATTTTCGACCATCACGTCAATTTTGTTTTTGCTGGAAATATAAAATCAAGGCAGTATACTCCCCGTTGACTTGAAGAGGATGAACCGCTATATCTGGGTAATAGGAAAGGCATATGGTTATGGGTTCGGGCTCTCACAGCATTTATCTTTTTCTGTAAAGAGTCACGTTTCCACAGATCATGAAACCGACATAGCGCAGGGGACGAGAAATCTTTTCGTGGCCATCGCCGACCGCTCTTCTGTTACGGCTCCAAAGCGGTAGGTGGATTTATCACCGAACACATTTTTTACAGAGGAGGAAAAAATGGCAGATCAGAAAGACGGATGTGTAAAGCCTTCGCGAGGCCCCATAGGTATACCGAAGGCGGAAACAGGCGAAGCCAATCAGACACACCAAAAGGAGGGGATTGCTATGATAGCAAAAGTAGGGAAGGCGGCACCCGATTTTGAAGCGAGTGCTTATGTTGATGGGGGATTTAAGAATATTACCCTGTCAGAATTTAAGGGAAAGTGGGTTGTTTTGTGCTTTTATCCCGGCGATTTTACCTTTGTC
>JGI11944J13513_1000215_pt1 | contig 64609 bp, 64 predicted proteins | sample TerdegcoTASludge_FD_13513 | JGI IMG/M metagenome (IMG submission 13513) | reverse complement strand
TTGGTCTGATAGGCCAGGACTCCCCCTTTGGCCACGATCTCCTCGATTGGAGTCCAGCGGAACTCGGAGATGGCTTTTCGGCCCATGATGGTCTCGATCAGCTCTTTGCCAGTCGCAGGAGCGTTTTCCAGAGAATAGCCGGCTTGCGCCATCCTGTTCATGATTCTCGAGACGCTCTCGATTGTGTCCAGGTGCGCGCCGCCGCCGACGGCCGCTTCAACAGAGGCACATGGGTTGTTGTGGAGGATGAAGGCCACACGCCGCTCGGCTATCGGCTTCCTGGCCAGGTCGATCCATTTCTTAACTCTTTTTGAAAGCTTCGCGCAGCGCTCCGCAATAGGCGTGCGCTCCTCATGATCGCCTTGCTTTGACCCGGCGCTTATGATGATGGGCTCGATCATCCCTTCGAACTCAGGCATGGCCACAGCCCAGCCGATGTCGTTGGACAGTCCGATGCTGTTCTCCCATTCATCCAGGGTCATCCGGGTGGAGAGGACGGGCTCAAATACAGGTGCATTCAGCTTTTTCAAAAGAGCTATGCCCGTCTGGTTACTTTTTGCCTCTCCCAGATTGCTCCTATCCTGACCCAGGAAGAAGGGAGCCGTCTTTACCATGGCATCTATGATCGGCTTGCCCTCAATGAAGAAGTAGTCCCAAACCACCTCGCCCATGCTCCTGGTGCCAAGATCCTCATCTCGGACGGAATATGAGAACACAGGGATGACGTTCAATCCTTCCCGCTCCAGCGCTCTGATCAGCTCGTCCTCTGTGGCCAGATTTCTGTTTACCCAGTAAAACCTTGAGAAGAGCAATCCTACGGTCGGGCCGCCGTCGGGCTCATACCACTTGAGATACTCCCGGACATCGTCAAAGTGGCGTGGAGCATCCGGATGGTACGCCCCTTCCCAGGGCATGGGGCAGGGAGGAAGCGCAGCCACATCCATATGCAGCAGCTCCCGGCAGAGATACAGGAGCATGTTGCGCATGTTATCCTCTCCGCCGTGCGTCAGGTAAGCATTTGCGGTGACCACAACTTTTGCAGGAGCTGTGGAGAGCATCCAGTAGGCCTGGTCATAGCCAAGACATACGATAGGCTTATTCTTTCCAATCTCCTTCAGCCTCGGCTCGATCTCATCCCAAATTCCATCACTGCCGCGGTGAATGAAGATCAAGTCGGAGTCCTGGCAGGACTTCAATGCTTCTGCTATCTTGTCCTGGTTGTCCTCGAGCCTCTGGGTCGAATAAAGCTGCAGGTCAAAGGCCAGTTGCTTTCCTGCCCTGGAGATTATGGGCAGATATGGGTTTCCAACGAGACATGTGATTTTCATAATGGTCTCCTCCTGACTTTCTTTTTACCACAAAATTTGCGTTTAATCACATTTACGTCTCAAATCAAATGATAATGCCATCAGCCCGCCGCAGCGCCATTCAAAGACCGCAGAGGCACAATGCAGGGCTTATCCAGAGATCTCATAACCAACGCCTCAACGCCGTAGACCTCGCTGATATTTTTCTCGCTCAGCAGATCATTAGGGGCTCCGGCGGCGTAGACAACTCCCTTCTTCAGCATCACCAATGTATCCGAGAACCGGGCGGCAAGGTTGAGGTCGTGTATGGCCATCACTGCCGATATGCCCTTCTCTTTGACCAGTGAACTTATGGTCTCCATGACATCCAGCTGGTGCTTCATATCCAGGTTGGACGTGGGTTCGTCAAGAAGGAGCACTGCGGGCTCCTGGGCAAGAGCCCTGGCGATTAGCACCTTTTGCTTCTGGCCGCCGGAGAGCTGGCCGAAATCGCGCATGGCCAGCTCCTGCAGATTTAAAAGCTCCAGGGTGTCCGCTACCTTGTCCAGATCTGCATCGGAGACGCGCCAGCTGATGTGAGGCCTTCTGCCCATGAGAACTGTGTCAAAAACGGTAGTGGCAAGCGGCGTGGAGCTGGACTGAGGCACATAGCCTAATCGCCTGGCGATCTCCTGCTGCTTCATGCTCTGTACATCCTGCCCCTCCAGCAGGATGCTTCCCTTGGGTTTGAGGATGCGGTCGATGCATTTGATGAGCGTGGTCTTGCCCGATCCGTTCGGCCCCACAAGGCTCAAGATCTCAGCGTCATCTACAATGACGTTCAAATCGTCAAGGATCTTGTTGCTTTGGTAGCTGAAGGTCAGGTCTTTGATCGAGATTTTTACCATTGGGCCTCACTTTCCAGGTGGATATTTCGCCTTAAGGCTTACTCTCACACCATGTTAATAAAATTTTTTATTGCAATTGTATTACCGAATAATAAAAGAATGAGGATCTGGCCCTACTCTGCCTGCAGCTCACCAGAACTCCTTCTTCCGGTGCATGAAAAGGTATACGAAAAAGGGCACGCCCAGGAAGGCTGTCATGATGCCCACCGGCAGGATGACTGGAGCGAGTAGGGTCCTGGCCACTGTATCAGCGGCGAGCAGCAGCAATCCACCGGCCAGACCTGAGATTGGCAGCAGGAATCTGTGATCTCCCCCGATTATCATGCGCGTGATGTGAGGCGAGACCAGGCCGATGAATCCGATGGTGCCCGTAAAGCAGATCACCGCCGCAGTTATGAACGATACCAGCATCATGCAAACGACGCGCGTCCTCTCCACATTTACTCCCAAGCTCTTTGCGGTCTCGTCGCCCGCACCAAGGGCATTGATATCCCAGGATTTTAGGAGGAGATACGGGAAGCAAACGACAATGACCGCAGTGACTATCCAGACCTTATCCCAGGAGGAGCGGCCCAAAGAGCCCATCATCCAGAAGACGACCTCTTGAACCTGCTCCGCATGCCCCACGTACTGCAGAAAGGATGTCATTGCCGAGAAGAGGTACATGATGGCAATTCCTGCCAGGATCATTGTCTCGGGGGTGATGCCCTTGTATTTTGCCAGTCCGTAGACGGCGAAGGAGGCGAGAACTGTGAAAATAAAGGCATTGCCCACGATCAGCCACTGCCCGCCCACAAATCCAGCGCCCATGACTATGGCCAGAGCAGCTCCGAATCCCGCGGCTGAGGAGATTCCCAGGGTGAAAGGGCTGGCAAGGGGATTTTTGAGGATGCCCTGCATCACCGCTCCGGCAATGGCAAGTCCGATGCCTCCAACTATCGCCAGGAGGATGCGATGCAGCCTCAGCCCCCAAACGATGGTGTCCGAGAACCAGTTTGTCTGGAAATAGCCGGGAAAGAACCTGGCAAGGATCGTGGCATAAACATCAGCGACTCTTATATCAGCTGAACCTCGCGTGGCAGCATATCCTGCCAGCAAAATTATCGCTAAGATGAAGGCGAAGAGACAGAAGATCTTTTTGCTGATGAACTTCTCATACTGCTCCCTCAGATCCGCAGCAGGATTATCATGGGAATGTGCAGCCGACATCGATCTACTCCTCAGAATAATACCTTCGCCGCATCCAGATATTGCCCCAGCCTTTTCACGGCCCCATCTATCCCAATTTCCGCTCCTGCAAAGCCTTTTACTGAGCGTGAAAGGCTCTCGTTGCAGAGTAACAGATTCAAGCTGCAAATGACATTCATGCCTGATCCCCAAATTCCATCGATTAGAGCGACAAAGGTACTTTATGCTAATATTAATAAATCTTTTGGTGTTAGTATTATTCGATCACAATAATGATGCAGATGTCTGCTCTAATGCGATTCTTCCAAAACCGCTCATTCACTGCCATATGATTCCAGTTAAGGAGCATCCGTTATAGCGCGTCTGCCTCGTCAGGTGCAGATTGATGATGATCTGATTATTCCGCCTGACTTGATATTAATAAATTTATCTCATTGCTAAATAAATTAAATAATATTATTTTCTAGAAATAATTTATGAAAATAGCACTTAGTAATACGGCATAAAGCCTTATATAGATCCGAAACAAGCTTATAAAAAAGGCGATGACAATGCATCATTTGAAGAGAAGAACCCTCCCATTCACATCTATCGTCGGCCAAGACGACATGAAGTTCGCCCTGATTTTAAATGCTATAAATCCCCGCATAGGTGGAGTTCTTATCCGAGGCGACAAGGGCACCGCCAAGTCCACTGCTGTGCGGGCCCTGGCCGACCTGCTGGAGGATATACTCGTGGTCGAGGACTGCCCCTTCAACTGCGACCCAGCCAACCAAGAGGCCATGTGCGATCTATGTTTTGAGAAGAGTCAGAAAAATCAGATAAAAGGGATTAAGAGAAAGACGCCTGTCATCGATCTGCCCCTGGGGGCGACGGAGGATAGAGTGGTCGGCTCCTTAAATGTAGAGAAGGCCATCAAGGAGGGCATAAAAGCCCTCGAACCTGGCATCCTTGCGGCCTGCAATCGTGGGATACTTTACATAGATGAGGTCAACCTGCTAGATGATCACGTAGCTGATGTTCTATTGGATTCAGCCGCCATGGGAGTGAACATCGTGGAGCGCGAGGGTGTGTCAGTGGCCCATCCCGCTCGCTTCATCCTGGTCGGGACCATGAACCCCGAGGAGGGAGAGATCAGGCCGCAGCTTCTGGACAGGTTCGGGCTGCAGGTGAGCGTGGCCGGAATCGAGGACGTTGAGCAGCGAATGCAGATCGCAAAGATGGCTGACGAATTCGATCTCGATCCTGAGGGATTTGTAAGGGCATATCAGGACGATCAGGACCGGCTGAAAGAGCAGATATGCAAAGCCAGGGAGATGCTCCCCCAGGTTACATTGAGTGATGATCTGCTCCGCACAATAGCTGCTACCTGCATAGACCTGGGGGTCAGGACGCACAGGGCGGAGATAGTGATCTCCAGAACGGCTAAGACCATTGCCGCCTTCCAGGGAAGGAGAGAGGTCCAGCCCGAGGACGTGAAGAAGGCCATGGAGCTGGCACTGGCCCACAGGATGAGGAGCCGGCCTTTTGAGCCGCCGACGTTGAACAAGGATAAGCTGGACAGGTCCATGGAAAAGCAGCAGCATGAACATCAGCATGAGCACCAACATGAGCAGCAGCAAAAGAGACCTCCTCAGCAGCAAAAACCCCCGCAGCAGAAAAAGCAGGAGCAAGAGCCACAGCAGCCCGACTCGCAGCAGGACTCCAACCAGTCACAGGCTGCATCGCCGCAGGAGCGGATCTTCGAGATAGGAGCCCCAATAGATGTTCGGAAGATTGGGATCTCCCGCAGGAGAGACAGGGTGATGCGCCGCAGGGTCAGCGGCAGGAGGATGAACACCCTGGCGGCCCAAAACACGGGCAGATATCTCAGGCAGAGGATGCCGACAGGAAGAAAGGACATCGCCATCGACGCCACAATCCGGGCCGCTGCCCCATACCAGAGATCGAGGTCTGGAAACAACGCCATCAAGGTGAAGAGCGAGGACATCAGGGAGAAGGAGCGCGTTGGGAAGACATCCGCTGTGGTCTTATTCGTTGTGGATGCCAGCGGCTCCATGGGTGCGAATCAGAGGATGGAGAGCGCTAAAGGTGCTGTCCTGTCTCTCCTCATGGACTCCTATCAAAAGAGGGATAAGATAGGCATGGTGGCGTTCAAGGGCAAGGACGCGGAGCTCATCCTGCCTCCCTGCTCCAGCGTGGATCTGGCCTTGAGCCGCCTGCGGGAGCTTCCCACAGGCGGCAAGACGCCGCTCTCCGCCGGCCTCTCCCGCGGCCTACAGCTCTTGCAGGGGGAGATGAGAAAGAACGATGAGATCAAGCCCATGATGGTACTCATATCCGACGGCCGGGCCAACGTGGGCATGGGCGGCAAGATCAAAGATGAGCTCTTGGAGATCTCCAAGAGGAGTCGCCAACTTGGGGTCAACACCATAGTCATAGACACTGAGGTTGTGGAGAACTCGTTCATGGATATGAGGCTTGGATACTGCAGGGATATCGCAGAGACTGCAGGGGGAAAGTACTATCCCATCTCAGGGCTGACGCCCGAGGCGCTCTACAGCATCATCGACCTGGAGCATAAGCTCCTCTTTGATGCCAATACCTGAAAGTATATCGATTAAATGGCGTTCTGGAGGGATCACGAGGCTTTATGAGCAATATAATCGATATATCAGGCTTAAATAAAGAATACTCCGGGAAGAAGGTTGTCGACGGGCTTAACCTGTGCGTATCTCAAGGCGAGCTCTTCGGATTTCTAGGGCCCAACGGAGCTGGCAAGACAACAACCATACGCATCCTGACCACACTTACGAAGCCCACATCAGGAAAGGTGCTCATCAACGGCATCGATGTAGCCAGAGATCCTGCAAGTGTGAAATCGGAGTTCGGCGTGGTCCAGCAGCACCTAAGCCTGAACAGAGATCTGACCATTGCCGAGAACCTCGAGCTGCACGCACGGCTGCATCACATCTCCAGATCGGAGCGAAGGAAGAGGATAGCTGAGCTGCTGGACTATGTGGAGCTCTCCGATCATGCCGACTATCTCATCGACAGCGTGTCGGGGGGCATGAAGAGAAGGGCCATGATCGCCCGGGCCCTAATCCATAGGCCTAAGCTCCTCTTTCTGGATGAGCCGACTGTGGGGCTGGATGCTCAAACCAGGCGCAGGGTCTGGGATCTCATACGCAGGATGAACTCTGAAGGCACAACGGTCTTCTTGACCACACACTACATTGAGGAGGCAGAGGCTTTATGCCAGAGGGTAGGAGTGCTTCATCACGGCAAGCTGATCGCTCTCGGAAGCCCTCTGGAACTCCGCCAGAGGCTGGGCATGGTCGCAGTTGAGCTACAAGAGAAGGAGAACGGCACAACCTACCGCTATTTTCCGGATCGATCGAGCGCTGCCAGGTTCATCCAAAGCTTGCCCAATACCGAGCGGGTGATCATGAGGGAGTCGAACCTGGAGGATGTATTCATAGAGCTGACAGGCCAGAAGGTCATAGGGGATTAGATGCTCGATGCATACAGCATACTCTGGTCAGACTTGGCAGCACTCAAGCGGCGCTGGCCTCGCTACCTCATAACCACGCTGATGAGTCCTATCCTCTATCTGGTGGCCTTCGGCTGGGGACTTGGCCGGGGAATTAACCTGAATGGGACGAGCTATCTCGAATTCGTGATACCGGGAATAATCGCCCTGACGGCCATGACCACCAGCTTCAATGGGGCTGGGACCAGGCTGAACGTCGACAGGCTCTACTTCAAGAGCTTCGATGAATGCCTCATGGCCCCAGTGGGGCTGCCCTCCTTGCTGTTGGGAAAAGCCCTGATCGGCGTTGTGAGGGGTGTCTTAAGCTCTGTTGGTTTTTTGGCAGTGGCCCTGCTTATCGCACCGCACATGCATATCAGTCTGCCATTTGTTCTTGGGCTCTTGCTCTGCTGTCTGACGTTTGCCTTTCTGGGGGTGCTCGCCGCCCTTCTGGCACGCTCGCATGAGGACATGGCCACCTTCGGAAGCCTGATCCTGATGCCCATGACATTCCTGGGAGGAACATTCTTCTCCCTGGCCCAGGTGCCATTCGGGCTGAAGATGGCGCTCTATGCGCTACCCCTCACCCACGCCAGCCTTTTTCTGCGGGCTGCAGCCCTGGACCAGCCTCTGCCCTGGGCATCATTCCTGATCCTGCTGGCCTTCTTTGCCATATTTCTGTGTGGAGGGATGCTGGCCTTGAAGAGGATGAGCGTTTAGATCCATTGTTTTACTTTTTTGAAATTTGCAGAAAAATTTATAATCAATGATGTTGTAAATAAAAATTTTAGTGATATAATATGAATATATTATCATCAAGTAGCATGAAATCTGTATGCTGTATCTTGGCGCTCCTTGCCCTCGTCATGCCAATCGCCGCAGCTGAGCAGCAGGGCAGCACAGACCTGCTGAGAATATTCGGCAATGCAAATATGGACGACAGGATAGATGACGCCGACGCAGCCTATGTGCAGGGCATAGTTGACGGGAAGTGTGCGCCAACGAAGCTTTCCGATGCCAACTTAGACGGCAGGATCGACTCCTTGGACATTGACACGATAAATGAGATAATTAAGGGCGAGGAGAAGGAGCTGACAGTCTCCGACTCAATCGACAGGAATGTGACGATCAAGATGCCGGCGAAGTCCCTAATCGCCCTGGGCAGCTACAGGAATGAGGCCGTCAAGATACTTAATGCACAGGATATGATGGTGGGAGTATCATCGGATATCATTGAGATGAAATACTATTATCCAGAGCTGGCAGATAAACCGGCTGTCGGAACCTGGTCTACACCTGACAGCGAGGCCATCGTCAACCTCCGGCCGGATATCGTCATCACCTCTGCCAACCGCGACCGGGCCACAAAACTGGAGGAGAGCCTCAAATCAGCGGGCATAGCTGTTATCGGCCTTGATTTCTACAGAGATAACATCATCCGGTCGGAGATGAAGACGCTGGGATTCATCCTGAACAAGAATGATGAAGCAGATAGGTATCTGCAATGGCGAAACGGCTATGAGCAGCCCATAAGGGATTATGTAGCCGCTCTCAAGGAAGATGAAAAGTCGCGCCTCTTCATGGAATGGGGATCAAAGAATACAATCTCTGAGATATCCAGTTACGGCAAAGGCAGCAGCGGTGACTCCGTCTGCGACTTCACGGGTGGAAGGAACATCGCCGCAGACCTTCCCGAGTATCCCAAAGTGGATAGCGAGTGGGTCTTGAAGGAGAATCCGGATGTGATCATAAAGTCCCTGGCTCCGGGCAGCGGAAGCGCCGGCTGGAACAGCACGAAGGAAGCTGCAGCGATCTTAAAGAGCTATGTAGATGAAAGGCCGGGATGGAGCAACCTGGACGCTGCCAAAAACAACAGGATATATCTCTTGAGCACTGAGATCGCCTGGGGACCCGACGGCATTGTGGGGGATGCTTACTATGCCAGATGGCTGAATCCCGAGATAGATATCGATCCCGAGAAGATCTACAAGGAGTACCTTGAGATGTTCATGGGCCTGGAGTATCCAGAGGGAGTTGTGCTGGGGTACCCTGAGAAATGAAGGACGAGTGAGGCTGGTGTTCCTTCAGCGAGTCTCTAGAGCTGATCCACCAGCATCCCCTTGAAAACCTTTTTCCCAACCTCTTCACTTGCCAGCCATCACCTGCCAGCTCCACTCCTTGTAGCCGAAAGATGGAATAGCTCACGCTCAGCCGGGCCGTCGACCGCAAACTATAAATAATCATAACGAATAAATAAGTAGTTTGCCGCGTTTTGCGCTGTGTGGACGAGACGACGCAGTTCGGCTTAGCTCTCAAGGCCAAGGAATTCGACAAGCTCATCCTCCGTGGATGTCGTCGAAATTTCCAAGGTCCGGAGAGGTGCTGTCTTCTGGGCAGCATCCGGAATAGCACCAGAGAAAAGCTGAAAGGACAAGAGATACACGCCTTAAAGGGCGTAGTATGCCTTAAATTCAGCGCTCTGGAGTGCTCGTCAGGAGCAGGACGCGGCATAAAGCCGATGGCAAATGAGAGCATAAGGCCCAGCACACCATGGTGTGGGACTCCCATGAGACGGACGCTGCGACAAAGTTCAGCGCTGTGCTCTCCAATGGCCAGGTTTTGATCGGGCTCGGGGCGAGGTCAGGCCATCACCGTGGTGATCGGCTCCCATTTAAAGGACGCTGTGGATTTCGGCGCTGGCCCGCTCCAGACTCGACATCGGGATTTTTTTAGAGATCTTGATCGATTGTCTATTCTCCCTTTTAGCTCATTGGGCCACGTGAACGCTCAACCATCATTCCATCAATTGTATCTTATTCATACTTTCATTTATGTAAAAATGGTTTTCTGTTATCTTTTTCCGGCAAAACTACTTAATCTTATACGTACTATGTAGTTATCATGGCACGAGCCCAAAAGCGCATGATAAGACCTCATAAGCAGCTGGTGAAGCCCTACGAATCCATGAGCAGCACCTCCTCCAAGGTCCTGGAGCTTCATATAGCGAAGGAGATCCTGGCAGAGACCTTCCAGATCTCGATTCACGAGGTGGAGGACATGATCCAGAACCGCTTCGAAACATGCTCCCAAGGACGCGGCCGAGATGGCAGAGTGCTATGGCCGCGAGAGTTCTGGCTAGATGACTGAGCATTTCAATTCAAATCAGCGACTTGATAGCCCTGAACTGCTCTAATGCCTCTAAACCTTTCGGCGTTGTATGATATGAGATCGGATCCGTCCCAGAGACGTCTCTAAATCTCAGCGTACAGCTCCTTTCTTCTTGCTTCCAATAAGTCTGGCTCCCTGCCAGCGTACTCTGCAGCGCTCAAAACCCTGACGCCATTCTCCTCTGCGCATTCGTAGACCTTTGCCAACTTCGCTTTATAATTTTGGTCCCGTAGAAGATGGTGATCCAGGATGATGACCCTCACAGTGGTCTCAGTTATTATCTTGGCTATATTCGCAACAGATCGCGCCAGGCTCTCCACAGAGTACCTGTAGCCGAGCATATAGGTCATAGGGCCGTCGAGGATAAGGAGATCAGGCCTCTCACTAAGAATGAAATCAACTTGCTCATCCAGAGAGGGGCCCTCGACATCGCTTGAAAAAACCATTTTCTCTCCGTGGCAAGAGATGCTTGTCTCCAGCACATAACCGAGCCGAGAATTCGTGCCGTGATAGACTGGAGGCGAGAATTTAATAGTAGTAGCAGCATGTTGAAATGATCTTCCATCCGCAAATTCGACTGCCTTGGGCAGGCCCCGCAGTTCTTTCAGGAAATGCGATGCCCTTTCCATTTGGCTTTTATTGATGTTATTCTTAGGGTCTTTGATGTAAAGCGTCTTATCTCTGTAAAAATCGATCTCATCAGGATTGTGATGGTCGTAATGATAATGGGTTACGATCAACAGGTCACAGTTGGAGGCATAGCTCTTTATATCATTCCAGGCCTGGTCCATCCTCTCCAACTCCAGTCGATGGGGAGGCAGCCCAAACCTCCTTGGTCCGAGTGACACTGCGGGGTCGATGAGCACCTTCACGTCCTCGGTCTCCACGTACGTGGCCATCGACCGAACTCCAAAGCTGTCGAAGGCCAGGGGAAGAACCTTCAGCCTTTGCAGATCTCCTCTCATACCTTGCAGGTTTGGCAACCTCAGAGTATCATCTTTTTGCTGCATCAATCGGCAGTGGGTCGTGAATCAGTTACAGGTTTGAACTTTGGCTCATACGAAGCAATACAGATTCATGGAGGGAAGCATAAGGCAAAAACGAGACCGATGCGGTGAAGCACATAGATCTTCTCTCCTCAGATCTCGCAGACGATCTTCGCCTGTTTGGTCACCTTTACCACACTGCAAGGTATCCCATGCTTCATTCGTGATAACTCTCATAGATGTGACAGCCAAAGTCCTTTTCATCAAACCATTGGTAGTACTCATATCGAAATACTTAATACTAATTAAACTGAAAACCAAAAAATGGTGAGGTGCATATGTCAAAAATTAGAGAATTGCCTGCTATAATGACGACGTTTTTGATATTATTGCTATTGACGTCGCCCACAATTGCCGATTCGAGCTCCTCAGAGAAGATCCTGAAGGCGGATTTGATCTTCGGTCCTGACGAGAATCTCGATCCAGCCTACAAATACACAGGCTGGTACCTGCGCGAGGCAGGAATATATGATACCCTCTTCGCTTTGGATAAAGACATGAACCTAGTGCCATCGCTTGCTACAGGCTTCGATCAGATCAGCGATACCGAATACAAGATCCATTTGAGAGAGGATGTGAAATTCCACGANGGCACGCCACTTAACGCNGATGCTGTGGTATATTCTCTGGAAAGAGTGATGGCCTCCTCAAACTCCCGTCATAGCGAGTACAGTTTCATAGAATCGGTCACCAAGGATGACGAGTTCACTGTAACCATCAAGACCAAGGAGCCCTATTCTCCAACAATAGCATCTCTGGTCGATCCACTGGTCTCCATAGTCAAGCCAGATGTAGATCTAAACAAGACTCCAGTGGGAACAGGCCCATTCAAGTTTAAGTCCTACGAAAAGGGCGTCAAGCTATCGGTGACCAGGAACGACGAATACTGGGGAGAGAAGCCGAAGCTTGATGGAGCAGATCTGTTCTTCGTTAGCGACCCCATGACCCGTGCCATGCAACTGGAAGGAGGCGACGTGGACATCGTAAGGGGTCTTCCTCAAACAGAGGTCAAGAGCATAAAGGGCAAATCAAACCTTGAGGTGCTGGAGAAGGAGACCCTGCGAGAGAACTTCTTGTATGTGAATATGAGGAAGGCGCCATTCGATAATCTCTCTGTTCGCCAGGCACTCAACCATGCCATCGACCGCCAGGAGATCGTAGATACGGCACTCGAAGGTGTAGGCGGCGTTCCGGCGATTGGAGTCTTCTCGTCTGTTAATCCTTGGTCGGCAAATGACGAACTGAAGCCCTATGCCTACGATACAACAAAGGCCAAGGAGCTTTTGGGGCAGGCGGGCATTACCGATAAGGACGGTGACGGATGGCTTGACTTTCAGGGCAAGCCCTTTAACATTACCATCAAGACTTACACATCCAGGGCGGAGAACAAGCCTTCTGCAGAGGTAATTGCTGCGCAGCTGGAGAAGATCGGCATCAAATCCGGGGTGGAGGTACTGGAGACGGGAGCTCTGAGTAGCGATCTTAGCAATGGAAACTACGATCTGGCCCTTTATTCCTGGAGCACTGGCACAACAGGAGACCCAGATTACTTCCTCTCCAAGCACTACGAGTCCAAAGGGGCTGAGGCTAAGAAGACCGGTTATTCCAATCCGGACGTAGACTCGTGGCTGCAGAAGGCCAGAGCCACGTTCGATCAGAAGGAGAGGATGAATTATTACACCAAAGTGCAGGAGCAAATCTTCAAGGAATCTCCGAACATCTTCCTCTTCTATCTAAATGAGCTGGTCGGCCAGAACAAGAGGGTTAAGGGATACGAGATATATCCATCCTGTGAGATCACCTTCCTGACACCGGATCTATCCCTGGAGGATTAGTTGAAACGGCAGGACATCGAACAAACGGATCCCAAAAAGATCATAGCTGGATATTGGGATCTTCGAAGCAGAAGTTACTCCAAAGGGGTCACAGACTCCAGGGACGAGGAGATGGAGATCTGGAAAAGATGCCTGGCGCCCTTCATCACTGATATTGGGCTGCGCAAAGCTCTAGATGTGGGTTCAGGTACAGGCTTCCTCTCCTCTCTTTTGGACGACATGGGCATCGATGTCATCTGCCTGGATCTATCTCGCGGCATGCTTGCCCTAGCCAGAGAAGCTCTGCTCCAAGAGAGAAGAGACCTAGATCTTTTCCAGGGAGATGCTGAAGCGCTGCCATTTCGTTCATCTTGCTTTGATATTGTAGTCAGCAGGCATCTCCTCTGGACATTGCCAGACCCAGTGAAAGCCCTTGCCGAGTGGATGCGCGTATTGAGGCCAGGCGGAAGGCTTCTGGTCATAGATGGAAACTGGTTTGATCCCGCTGTCCGCAAAAGGCTGGGACGAGGGCTGTCCGGCATCCTGGCCAATTTTTCCAAAAGTCGAAACCCAGTGCCATTTCACAGGTTTTACGATCCCATTGGGCAAGAGCTCCCTCTTTACAGCGCTTGCGGGCCAGAGAGGTATCTGGCTTTTTTTGAGGATGCTGGAGTGAAGAATGTCACCCTCGACCGCCTGAGTGAGGCAAACCGCTTCTACAAGAGCCATACCAGCCTTTCCTACAGGCTTGCCAATGCAAATGCCCTCTTCCTGGTTACTGGCGAGAAAGGCGAACAAGAGACAAAAAGCTAGCATTCATAGAATCAAAGGAAGAAGAAAATGTTGTCATTCATCCTGAGACGCCTCCTCCTATTGCTGCCGGTCTTGCTGCTAGTCTCAATCATCTCGTTCTCGTTGTTCTGCCTGGCACCCGGGGACCCAGCTGAGATTCTGCTCACAGGGCCTATGGGCACTGCCGATCCTGCGACTGTTCAGGAGTTCAGGCATAAGGCAGGCTTTGATGATCCGCCCCAGATTCAATACCTCAGGTGGCTGTCCAGAGCAGTTCGTGGTGATCTGGGATATTCTTATATCACGGGGGAGAAGGTTCTGGACGAGATCCTGCACAGCTTCCGCTCGACGCTGAGGCTGGCATTGGCCAGCTTGGTCATATCTTTCATGATATCTGTTCCAATTGGAATCATGTCTGCAGTGAAGCGCGAATCTATGTTCGACTGTCTGGGCATGGCGCTGGCATTATTGGGCGTATCAGTCCCAAATTTCTGGCTTGCCTACCTTTTGATAATCGCCTTCGCTCTTCGGCTCGACATTCTCCCAGTTGCAGGATACGGGTCGAACGGGGACTTCGAGCATTTGATCTTGCCGGCTTTGACTTTGGGCATATCAGCAGCCGCAATCACCAGCAGAGTGATGCGCGCAAGCATGCTGGAGGCACTCTCGCAAGACTACATCCTTGCGGCCAGGGCCAGGGGATTGCATGAGAGATCGGTGGTGCTGGGCCATGCTCTAAGAAATGCTCTCTTGCCTGTGATCACCGTGGTGGGATTGAACTTTACATATCTGCTCAATGGTTCGCCTGTGGTAGAGACGATCTTCGCTTGGCCGGGCATTGGCAACCTCATGACCTACTCCATCTACGACAGGGACTATCCTGTGATCCTTGGCTGCATGCTTTTCCTGGCTGTGTTATTCTTGGCATTGAATTTGCTGGTGGACATCTGTTACTACTACCTCAATCCGAGGCTGAGGCATGAAGCTGAGCACTGATCGCGGATGCAAGCTCGCGATTTTGATCATCGCATGCCTGGTCCTGGGAGCTCTTCTGGCAGGGTGGATCGCACCCCACGATCCTGAGAAGGCAATGCCTGAGCTGCGGCTGAAATCTCCTGACTGGGAGTATCCACTTGGGACGGACCATTTGGGCCGCTGCATCTTCAGCCGGATGATATTCGGCATCAGAATGTCTCTTTTAATCGGAGTGGGCGTCGTGCTCTTCTCTGCAATCCTTGGAATATTTTTGGGTGGTACAGCAGGATACTTCGGAGGCATCCTGGATGAGACAATTATGCGGGTTGTGGACGCGTTCTTGGCCTTTCCAAGCATCTTTTTGGCTCTGGCGGTCATCGGTTTTCTTGGATCAGGTCTCACCAACATGATGCTCTCCCTAATCTTGGTGGAGTGGACTGGATATGCCCGGCTGGTACGAAGTATCATCTTATCGTTGAAGGGAGGGGAGTTTTTAGAGGCAGCTATGAGCCTAGGAGCTTCGGATCAATACATATTGAGAAAACATCTTCTACCAAATGTCATGCCTCAGGTCCTCGTCATGGCGACCTTGGGCGTAGGCTATGCAATTCTTGGCGCAGCTTCTCTGAGCTTTCTTGGCCTTGGTGTCCAGCCTCCGACACCAGAGTGGGGATCGATGATGAATGACGCGCGGCCCTTCGTCAGAGCCGAACCGCAAATGATGATATTTCCAGGAATCGCCATAACGATCACCGTTTTGGCCTTCAATTTGCTCGGCGAAGGGCTAAGGGAAAGGCTGGACCCTCGATCAAATATCAAGATGGATCTTTAGCTAGGCGCGTTTCGCGGACTCGATTCTCTTGATCTTTCCCCTGTCCATCATCGCGATCCTGTCGCTCATGTGTCTTACGACCTCTTGGTCGTGAGATATGAAGAGCATGGTCAGGCCGAAGTCTTTTTTCAGGTCCATGATGAGCCGCAGTATCTGGGCCTGTACTGAGACGTCCAGCGATGCAGTGGGCTCATCCGCCACGATGAACTCGGGATTTATGGCCAGGATTCTTGCCAGAACCACCCTCTGATTCTGCCCACCGCTGAGCTGGTAGGGAAAACGATTCACATGTTCAGGGTTTAAGCCCACGATATCCACGAGCTCCAGCACTCGTTCTTTGATCTCAGCCTTGCCCATCCTTCCGTGCAGCCCCAGGCGAAACGGCTCTGCTATGCTCTCCCCGATCCTCATTTTCGGATTCAAAGAGGATTCGGGGTCCTGGAAGATCATCTGCATTCGAGGCCGCATCTTGCGCATTTCTTTGCGACCAAGCCCTGTTATGTCGACGCCGTCAAAGACTATCTTGCCTGATGTGGGCTCTATCAGCCTCAATAGCAAGCGCCCTACTGTGGTCTTGCCGCATCCGCTCTCTCCCACCAAACCCAAAGTCTCTCCTTTATCGATGAAAAAAGAGACGCCATCTACTGCCCTGGTGTACTGTTTGTTGATCATGCCGGAAGAATAATGCTTTTTGAGATCCTGCACATCGATCAAGCGCATAAAAGACACCTCACGTAATGCCCCCTCTCTACCTCCACCATCTCTGGATGTCTCCTTTCGCAGATCTTCATGGCCCGGCTACAGCGAGGATGGAATCGGCAGCCATGAGGCGGAGCGATGAGGGACGGACTGGTTCCTGGAATGGGCATAAGTCCCTTGCTGGGAAGTGAGTTGATGAAGCCTTGCATATACGGATGAATGGGCTCTTCCAGGATCAAGCGAGATGATGCATCCTCCAGCAGCTCGCCTGCGTACATGACCGCGATTCTATCGCATATCGCCTCCGCCACGCCCAGGTCATGAGTGATTATCAGAAGCGATTTGTGGGCGGTGGCCTCGCGCAGGAGATCGACTATCTGCATCTTGGTCTTGGCATCGAGCCCTTTTGTAGGCTCGTCGGCCACTATGAAGGAAGGATCACATGCCAGTCCCATAGCGATCATGACGCGTTCCTTCATGCCTCCAGAGAGCTCATGAGGATATTGATCGGCTCGCCTCTGAGCATCTGGAATATTGACAGATTCAAGCATCTCCACTGCTTTGCTTTTAGCCTCCCTTTTGCCAAGTTTTTGGTGAAGTTGGATCGCCTCAGCGATCTGATCGCCTATCTTCAGCACTGGGTTGAGGGAGGTGGTGGGATTTTGCAGGATCATGGATATCTCTTTTCCGCGCAGGCGCCTCATCTCCTCTTCATCGAGCTGCAGGATGTCCCTTCCGCGGTAAAGGATACGACCCTCGATTGTAGTTGATGGCTGCAGCAGTCGGACAATCGACATGCCCAGGACAGTCTTTCCGCAACCCGTCTCTCCAATCAGCCCAATCCTCTCACCCTCCGCGATCTGCAAATCTACGGTGTCCACAGCCTTTACCATGCCGTCCTGGGTGGGAAACTGGGTTTTTAGATGGATGATGTCTAGCAATAACATTCGCGGATCTAATGTATCATTTTGGTCTTAAATTTTGCTACGAATTATCGGCATCATGAAGCATGGGGAAAAATGTATCGTCCAGGGGCACAAAAAAAGTATGTCTTAAATTTTTAATTATGTTTCATCGTTATATTGGGATAATGTCATTCTAGTCGATGAAACCCTGAGCTTCGAAGACCAGATTCCCATTCTCATCTATCTCCCTGAATACCGCCCAAGTAGCTCGATCTCTTGTTACAGGATTCATCAGATCATCGAAGTAAAAGATCTCTGACCTCACCCGTCCGTTTGAAGATCTTTTTCCTTTTACTTTATACATAACATATTATTGTCGTAGTTCTACTATAAAAATTATTAAGGAGATAATGGATCATCATATGACATCTAATCTCAGGTTTTATTTAGGGAACAAAAACCAAAAACACAATCAGCCGCACGAAATAGTCTCCCTTAACATGTATCATAACTTCTCGGGCGATTTTTCAGCTCAAGACATTCTGCGCGAAGGTACCACCATGCAATTCATACCCAACTCCCATCATGTACGCAGCGTTCTTTTTCGATTTCATCACACTAATAACAGAAAAATTCATATTATATAACTGTATCATGTCAGGCTTGTATTCTAATTGGAGGGACAATGATAGGAGAAAAAAGGAATTTTGCCTTAAGGGGCATCGATGGAAAGGAGATGAGCGTCTTTACAGGGAGATCTCCCAGACAGGCAGCATTGAAGGCAGCCAACAGGGGTCATACGGAGATTCGCCTTAGGGAACATGGAACGAAGAAGGTGCATATCTTTAAAGGAGAACGTGTTAAGGTTAAAAAACCAAAGAATGCTCCAGACTGGATGCCAAAGAATATCTGGAAGCCAAATGTCAAAAAGATCGGCGTGGAAACCCTGAAAGATATTTAAGAGATATTCTCTTCGCGAAGGAGGCATCTGCGAGCCATTAACTCTGGGCAGGCCTCTGGGCAGGCCACAAAATCGTATCCGATACGCGATTTTAGGGCAGGAACGCTGCTACATTCAGAGGGCTTGCCCGGAGCTCAATGGAAAAAAAGGCCGTTTCATCTGTCAAAGATCCGGTTTGTACCCGCGCGGCTCGTCTACAACTTCGATGGTAGCAATGGCATGCTTGAAGACGAGAAGCTGGCCTTTTGCAGTCTGGAGAAGGATCTCATAGGGATTGAACGACTCAATGATTCCGGTGACGGGCTGGCCTCCAGAGATCAGGCGTATTATGACCCTTTTGCCCCTGAACTTGGGAATGAATTGAGGAGGTGTTTGCTTCACTGCTGGCTTTTCTTCTTCGGACATGTTCATCCATCATTCTAGAACAGCCTATTTATTAATCTGCCCCTAATTGATGGCTATCATCTCCGAGATGGGTATGGGTGTGGTAGCAAGATGTTTGTGAATCCAAAGAGAATCAGAGTCTTGGTCGAAAAAGAGAAGGCAAAAGGACCTGTGGTCTACTGGATGGGACGTGACCAACGTGCCCGCGACAACTGGGCACTTCTGCATGCAAAAGAGCTGGCAGAAAAGCATGATTCGCCCCTGGCTGTGGTTTTCTGCCTCGTTCCCAAGTTCCTGGGAGCCACGAGCAGGCAGTACAGATTCATGCTTCAAGGTCTAAAAGAGGTGGAGAGGAATTTGCGGGCTCTTGACATCGCATTCTTTCTTCTCCAGGGAGATCCAGGCAGAGAGATACCCACTTTTCTGAGCGAACAAGATGCGAGCGCTCTTGTTTGCGATTTCTCACCCCTTCGACAAAGCCGGATTTGGAAAGAAGTTGTTGCAGGCAAGATCGAAATTCCCTTTTTTCGAGGTCGACGCCCACAACATAGTGCCATGCTGGCTGGCATCGCCAAAGGCCGAGTGGGCTGCCTACAGCTTCCGTCCCAAGATACATCGTCTTCTGCCAGAGTTTATGGATGAGTTTCCTCCCCTCAAGAGGCATCATGTGTCATGGAAAGATGATGTTCAGAACGATTGGAGGTCAGCAGAGTGTGGAATTGAAGTGGATACTGTCCCAGAGGCGAACTTCAATCGGTCGGGCGAGGTTGCGGCAGCAGAGCAATCCCTGGATTTCATAGAAAATAAGCTCTCAAGTTATGAATCGAACAGGAACGATCCCTCGCAGGACGGCCAATCCAATCTCTCTCCATATCTGCACTTCGGCCAGATTTCAGCCCAGCGAGTTGCATTGCAGGTCCTTGCCAGTTTGAAAGATGCAGATGCATTCCTTGAAGAGCTGATCGTGCGCCGGGAATTATCAGACAACTTCTGCTATTACAACCCCGACTACGACTCATTTCAGGCCTTTCCTGAGTGGGCCAGAGCGTCCTTGGAAAAGCATGCAAAGGACAGAAGAGAATATCTCTACACTGCCGAAGAGCTGGAGAGGGCACATACCCATGACAACCTCTGGAATGCAGCTCAGATGGAGATGGTCTACAAAGGAAAAATGCACGGCTATATGAGGATGTACTGGGCAAAGAAGATCCTGGAGTGGACAGGATCGCCTGTTGAGGCCCAGCAAATTGCCATCTACCTCAATGATCGATATGAACTGGACGGCAGAGATCCAAACGGCTATGTTGGTATTGCCTGGAGCATCGGTGGCGTTCATGATCGCGCCTGGAGGGAACGGTCGATCTTTGGAAAAGTGCGTTACATGAGCTACAAGGGAGTGAGCAGAAGGTTTGATGTTGAGGCCTATGTCAAATCAATAAAAAATATAAAATAGCTCACTTGACCTCCTTCAGGCTGCGTCCCATGCTCCAGGCAATACCAACATAGTCTCCAACCTTCCAATATCTGTTATCTGGCATGCTCAAGAGCAATGGGTTCATCTTTCTTATGTCCAGCTTGCCCTCGGAGAAACAGCTCTCCTCCGCGTAGGAGCTCACGATCTCGCCGATGTAAAGATCATTTGTAGGCAGCTCATGGATCTCTTTTAGCGTGCACTCTATGCAAAGCGGGCAGCTCTTGATCATCGGCGCTGTTTTAAGTGTCCCGAAGAAGACATCGAAGAGCCCCGACTTGTCCGTTTCTTTGCCAGATACAAGGCCGCAGTAGTCCGCCTGTTCAGCCATGTTTGCGCCCGGGAAGTTGACGCTGAAAGTCCCGTTCTCCCGGATGCCCTTTGCCGTGTGTCGCGGCTTGTTCAGGCTCACCACCAGCATGGGCGGGGCGGCATTCGCCCTGCAGATCCAGGCCACGGCCATGAAGTTCGGCTTGCCATCTACCATCGCACCCACCAAAGTAACAGGCATGGGATAGATGGAAACGTTCCTCCCGAGATTTACCTTGCTCATATTTCTGCCTCCCAGAACAAATCTGGAATCAAACATCTTTTCCTATTGAGAATGCCTTTCCAAGATATTTTCCTACTGCGTGATATCTGCGCCCTTCAGGCGAGAATAAAATTGGCCTCAACTTCTCTATATCCGGAAGTCCATCCTCGCCCAACACAGCTTCATCCGCCTTCACGTCCAGGATCTCGCCAATGAACTGGGTATGCAGCCCGATCTCCACATAGCGCAGCAGCCTGCACTCGAGCACTACTGGGCACTCCTTCACAAAAGGCGCATCGACTATCTCGCTTTTCAGCGCAGTCAGCCCGGAGGTGGAGAATTTATCTGTGTCTTTCCCGGAAGCCATGCCAAAATAGTCAGCTTGCCTAACATGATCTTCAGAGGGTATGCTCACTGTGAAGGCCTTGCGCGCCATGATGTTGCCGTAAGTGTAGGTGGCTTTGCGCAGCGAAACTGCGACGCAAGGCGGGACGGAGCAGCATATTCCAGCCCAGGCTGCAGTCATAGCGTTCGGCCTGCCAGCATTATCATAGGTTCCCACAAGAACGACGGGGGCAGGGTAGAGAATTGTCTTTGCTCCAAGCGATTTTTTCATATTACCAGCCATTATAGTGCACCCGATCCTTTTTGTACCTTTCTTGTTGTGCAGGCTCATGATCAGGGTATCCCACTGGGATCAAGGCAAATGGAGTGATCTCCACTGGCAGGTTGAACAGATCTCTCAATCCCTCCACGCGATCCTTCATGGGATAGACGCCTGCCCATACGGCCCCAAGGCCAATTGCATGCGCTGCCAACAAAATGTTCTGCACAGCCGCTGAGCAGTCCTGCACCCAAAAATCAGGATACTTCTTAAGGCTTGAATCTGCACAAACCAGAAAACACACAGCAGCCTGCCTGCACATGGAAGCAGTAGAGACTATCCTGGGAATCTGATCCAGTATTTTGGGATCGTCAATTACTATGAACTGCCATGGCTGCTCATTGCCTGCAGAAGGCGCGAACATGGCAGCCTCCAGCATCACAGAAATCTGCTCTTCAGAGACTGCCTGCTGCTTGAATTTCCGGACGCTCCTGCGAGTCTTTATTGCTTCTAGTGTTTCCATATCAAATTCCTTCGGTAGATATGTGATCCCTGCTTATAAATTTATGACGATCTGTCATCTGATGAAGTGCGCTTCAGGTGGATCACAGCAGACGTGCTCGCCCTCGGTTAGTGCAGAATTTGCAACTTCTGTGGGGAGGGACTGGACGGTTAAATATTCCACTTGGCGCCGAAATATGTCTCCCTTACGCTCTTCGCCTTCTCTTTTGCCCATCTCTCGACTCCTATCTTCCGTATCAATGCCAGGTTGAACACCTTAATGTTGTGAGGAAGCACAGATGCATGTTCTGCATATGGATGCAGGTTATCACAAGGGAAGTCAGAGCAGTCCGCGCACGACTCGATCCCCTTCGAACTGATGCACCTAAACACTTTGCAAGGCTCAGTCCCAAAGGGCGGCACACCGCCTCTCTTTCGGCACCCTTTGCATGCAACCTTCTCATATATCTTCTCATATGATAGTGGCAGGCCAAATTCCTGAACCCTCAATGCTACCTGCCTCCTGATCTCTTCATCGTCGTTGGCCAAATAGAAAGGACAATTAAAGCAGTCCAGGCCACAAGGCGCTGTCAATTCTTTCAGATCCATGAAGCTGACCTCAATTCTTTATTCTATCTCATTCATTGTTTTGTGATCGTATGGTCTTTCTGGTTGTACACAGGCTTAAAATCCAACTGTCCAGTCGTCTCACCTCCCCTTCAGGATCTTAGCCATCCTCCCCTCGCACGAAGCCACCTCGTCCGCGGTCACTAACATCGATCGCGCCTATTGGATTCAAGTTCATCGATGCCGAATAACACGTGGCCTGTCATCCCTGATGACTTGAACTATCCTATTGGTGGATATACCAAAATTCTATCTTTAGGGGAATCGATTCCGAGCCTGGACATGTACTCCTGGAAAATTTCATCTGGGTCTAAATCGATGTCTGGATGGAAGATCTTGGCGAGGTAGGCCGCACCTACTACATTATCGAATCCATAAAGCACCGAGTTCCAGACTAAGTAGATCTGATCGCTCTTCACGGCACTCATGTAACTTGCTCCCGGTCGGCTCAAGATCTCGTTTCTAATCCCTTCCAGGACGACTGTGTCTTTGCTTGGAGCAGCCTCCCATCCCAATGTGTCAACAGAGCCGAGCTTCAAGAGGATGTCAGGATTTTGCTTTATGGCCCATTCCCAGGAGACCTTCGAAAACGTCTTTGGTTGCCGGTTTACGTTGTATCCATTGGCCAGCTCAATCAGCATATTCGCGCTGGATGTGGTTCCATATATATTGAGGTCTCCCGTCCCTTTCGATGCACTCATCTCCATATAGACCTTCGGTCTTGGCTTTCCTGCCACAGCGCTCTTTATTTGGGCAACCTTCTCATTGTACCAGTGGATACTCTCTTGAACCTCGCTCTCCTCATCAAGAGCTACGCCGAGCTTCTCCAGATCTTGAGTGACATTTTCCATCTTATAAGCATCAAGTCCGATCACGGCGATATCTGGAAAGCCATCCAGGGCTGATGAGATCTCGCTGACTGGATCCATGCCATTAACCGAGCACAGTACAACGATATTTGGCGCCGTCTTTCCTCCATCCCTGGCCAGCTCCCCTATCATCTCATAATCATACTCATGCCAAGTTCCCACAGATTGCTTATTCTTTATTCCGGGAAGGTAGCCTGTTCTCGATATCGCATCATCACCCACTGCAATTATCTTGTCTTGCTCCCCAAGCAGGTACACCAGCTTGGCCACATTGGAATCAAGCACGACTATCTTCTCAACAGGCACCTTGATCGTAACCTCTCTTCCAGCATCATCCACGATGCTTCTCGGATAGCCGGCTGAATCGGCTGCCATTGCAGCGCAACTTAGGAGGAAGATAACAAAAACCGCTATACAAAACAGTCGAGTTCTGGTCGCAGAGAATTTTTTATAATCCATCTGATGCCTCCTTCTTCTTTGATCAAATCTATTTGTGTTAATTCAAAATAAGTAGATTTAAAGCTTGCGCACCTTAAAACCCACATCCCCATGCATGCTGAAGCTAGTAGTATCGGCATGCATGGTAATAACTAATTATTTATTCGCATAAGCTCTAAAATGCTACGCATATGAGATTTGATCTCAGAGTCATTGTGGAAAATTCGGCACTCTACCCAAGCATGTGGTCCCAACATGGGCTATGCCTCTACGTTGAGATGGATGTGGGATCTGACAGGAAGAGAATGCTCATAGACACAGGTCAATCGCCCGAGGTAACTGTTCATAATATCGACGCCTTGGATCTCGGTTTTGACGATCTCGATCTTATCTTTCTGAGCCACGGCCATTATGATCACACCGGAGGCCTGATGGGAATCTTGAGACGTATGAGCTGCAGAGTACCAGTTTTGGCCCATCCTGATATCTTCTCTCCCAAGCTGAAAGGCCATCCTTTTCTGAGGTTCATAGGTCCGCCCTTCAGCCGCGCCCAGGCCGAGTACGCCGGGGCAATTATGCTTGAATCCACTGGGCCTATCAGAATAGCAAAGAACGTCATGACTACTGGAGAGGTGGAGCGGTCAGTGCCATTCGAGAAGGTAGAAAGTTTCTGGACGATCAAAGATAACCTATACTGCCCTGATACAATCCCGGACGACCAGGCCTTGATAGCAAATATCGAGGGCAAAGGATTAGTGGTTATCACAGGTTGTGCTCACGCGGGAGTGATCAATACCATCAGGCATGCGCAGAGGATCATGGGGGTTGAGAAGTTATACGCAGTGATAGGAGGCCTCCATCTTATGGATGCCGATGATGAACGCATCGCCTCCACAGCGAGAGCATTGCTGGAACTTGATCCTTCAATTGTGCGGCCAGGACACTGCACAGGACAGAAGGCATTATCACATCTGCAGCAGACGCTCGGCGATCGCTGCAGGCCTCTTGCCACTGGTGACCTTATCAAGCTATGAAAAACCATTGGAAGTGTTGGAAGATGATTGCTTTTGGACCCGTCCCTTCCAGGCGTCTGGGGCGCAGCCTGGGGATAAACAACATCCCGCCCAAGGTCTGCACCTACTCATGTGCCTACTGTCAGGTGGGCAGAACTTCCCAGATGGAGACCCAACGTCGCCCATATTATCCTGCCAAGGAGATCTTTGATGAGGTCAAGGAGAAGGTGGAGAAGTCCAGGGAACTGGGGATGGCCATCGACTACCTCACCTTCGTTCCAGATGGAGAGCCCACTTTAGACTTAAATCTGGGCAGAGAGATCGATATGTTGAGATCTCTGGGGATACGTATAGCAGTGATAAGCAACGCTTCCTTGATATGGTACAAAGACGTCCAAAAGGAGCTATGCAAAGCTGACTGGGTCTCACTGAAGGTGGATGCCGTCGAAGAGACGGCCTGGCACAAGATCAACCGACCTCACAGATCGCTCGAACTGAAGACAATTCTGCATGGAGTTCGCGACTTTTCCAGGATCTATGGAGGCACACTGGTCACTGAAACGATGCTGCTAAGAGGCATCAACGACGGCGAACATGCCCTGGAAATGATCGCAGATTTCCTCTCAGATGTGAGCCCGACGGCAGCATACATCTCCATGCCCACAAGGCCACCCGCAGAAGAGTGGGCCAGGTTACCATCAGAGGAGAGCATCAATCGGGCCTATCAGATCTTCAATTCAAGGCTGGAGCATGTGGAGCTTCTGGTGGGATATGAAGGCGACTCCTTTGCGTCCACAGGAGATGCAGAGCAAGATCTCCTTGGCATCATGGCAGTGCATCCGCTAAGAGAGGATGCAGTGAAAGGATTCCTTGAGCGGGCTGGCAAGGAGTGGATTCTCATTCAGAGGCTGATGGCCTCCGGCCAGATTGCTGAGACGGAATACGGCGGGAAAAAGTTTTATTCTAGACCTCCGGCAGTCACGCTGAGATGAGAATTATCAGCAGGGCATGCACAAAAGCCATTCTCACCCTGATCTCCTACCCGTAACCGTCCCCGTGCGGATCCCACCTTGAGCATCGAAGGCATAGTAGCTTCCGGAGAGGTAATCCTTGCTTGCGGTCAAAGCACATCTGTAGAGCTGAAGATCCTCCAGGGAGAGCAGATCCAGGTAGAGCACATCCATTGCGATTGTTCCGCTTGCAGAGACGGTAGTTGTCAATCCACCCAGGGATAAACTACCCCGCCCAAAGACGCTATTTTGGTTCTGCAAGAGCTGCAGATCAACCTTTCCAATCATCCCTCCAAGCATATCAAGCTGCCAATTGCCCTGAAGATCTTCATTTGAGGATGCATAAGGTCCAAGATACCCTCCGCCGCCGATCATTTTCAGGTACTCCCATGTATGCTCCGGATCGAGAGGACGCATCAGGGGATCGATGCCCAATGGGTCTGCTTGAGGGTCTATGTAGACCTTTTGATCATCATCCAAGCTGCTCGTTCTTCTCAAATCAGTAGGTATTTTGTAGATATCCGTTCCTAAAGGATCATATTGTGACTCAGCCTGAAGTGTCAAGCATAAGGCCATAACCACCCAGGACACCAACATCTTTGCGAACATCTGTTATAAACCCCCGTTATCTTATCTATACTATTTCTATTTCTACTATTGCCTAAAAGAGCGTGCGAAATGCTTTATGGGATTCTACTCTTCATGCGCCCTCGCGTTTCTTCCCAGAGCTTCTTTTAGGTCGCAGCGAACGTTTTTTTTTTAAAAGCTCATTCTCGGGATGTGCTTGCCCTGGCAGCCTCTCCTGCTCGGCAATCCTGGCCTCGTACTCGCATCGGTTGCCATTTGCCGCTGAATGCTCTCCCTGGATTCTCGGCCAATTCATCCCACCATCGAGAAGGGAGGCTGGGATGGATGCAGTGCTCGCGGGCAACTTAGGCCAGCTGCCTGCCGGACTCAAGCTCGGACACTGCGGATGTCTTGAACTCTTAAGGTCGTAAAAGCCGTCAATTGACCAGAAAACTTAAACATCAGGAGCAATATCCAAACTTTCAGCGTTAGGAGATGAATTGAAAATGGCTGATTGCGAACTATGTACCCGCGCGCGACCAACGCTCTTTCCCATCAAGGCACCTGTTCACAACTTGAGCTATCCAGAAGGAGCTTACAAAGGCGTGTGCGACATATGCCTGGAAAACATGGAGAAGGCCTGGCAGGAGCGCTTTGGGCCAAAGACGGAAGCAAAGAAGTAAAAGCGCACAGAATCTTTTTTCCATCAGAGCGTTTGAGTCCATCGCTGTCAGCTTTGCTTGATCGGTGACCCAGCATGAGGCTGCAAAGGGAAGAAAAAGTTGTGATAGTGCTGCTCCTCATGGCCCTTGGATCTCTGACAGTGGCCTTCTGGGCTTTTGGCCCTGAAGATGGCTCTGGAGTCTCTTATGCATCAGCAAAGGACTCCGGCCTTTCGTCAGTGCAAGGCGAGGTTCTGGAGATGAAGCCGACCAAGAGCGGCGGCAACCTGATTCTTCGGCTGGACTCGACCTCTATGCAGATATTCATCCCTGCCAGCGCTGGTGCAGCTGAGATTCGAGGCAAGGTTCGAGTTGGCGACCGCATATCAGTTCGTGGAAAGGTCTCTGTGTACAATGGCGCAGAAGAGCTGGCAGTCTCTCGAGCCGCAGATGTTCAGGTTATATCAGCCTGAAGGATCCAGGGGCATATGATAATTACCCTCCTCACGGACTTCGGCTCCTTTTACCCAGCGCAGATGAAAGGCGTGATATTGAGCAAGCTCGAAGGCAAAGATGTGACCTTCGTGGACATCGCCCACGATATCCCGCCCCAGGATGTTCGAGCTGGAGCGTTTGCACTTCTGTCCTCTGCCAGTTACTTTCCCTCAGGCACAATTCATATAGCAGTGGTGGATCCAGGCGTTGGCACGAAAAGGCGTGGCCTCGTCGTTGAGAGCGGCGGGCAGCTCTTCGTCGGACCTGACAACGGCCTGCTCATTCCTGCAGCCAGGTCTCTCGGGCTGCCCAAATCCTACGAGATCGCCCGCAGTTTCGAGGCCTCAAACACCTTCCACGGTCGCGACATCTTCGCGCCAGTTGCGGCCTTACTGGCAGCGGGCCAGAGCGCTGCGAGCATGGGTCCGAGGACCCGTCCCAAAACATTGAGCTTTGGAGAGCCTGTGAAGACCGATAATGGAATTGAGGTCTCAGTCATCTACGTGGACAGGTTCGGCAACCTTATCCTTAATATGAGAAAGCTTCCTGTGTTCGAGGTGAGACTGAAAGGCATAAAGCTCAAAAGGGTCAGGACCTATGCAGAAGGCCGCAGGATCGAACCACTTATAACCCTAGGAAGCCATGGCTTCGCAGAAATTGCGGTCAACCAGGGAAATGCAGCAGAGGCCTTCTGCCTGAAGGCCGGCGACCGCATCGAGCTGGAGGAGATTTGATTTGTTCGGAATTGAGTTTGTGCCTGATGAATCCGTCTTGAAGATAGGCTACATGGCAAAGCTGGCTGAGGAAGCGGACTTCAAAAATATCTGGATCACTGATCATTATAATAACAGAGACGTGTGGTCTACCTTGGCAGTCCTTTCCATGATGACCAACAGGATAAAGCTGGGAACAGGAGTTACAAATCCCTATACTAGGAATGTGGCCATAACCGCCTCCAGCATCGCCTCCATAAACGAGCTCTCAGGAGGGCGCGCCGTACTTGGGATAGGGCCAGGTGATAAGGCGACCTTTGATAAGATGGGAATCGAATGGGACAAGCCACTGACCCGCGTCAAGGAGGCAGTTCTGGCCATCAGAGCTCTGCTTGCCAGGGAGCAGGTAAACCAGGCAGGGTTCAAGGGCGCACAGATGGCCTTTGGCGCAGGCAAGATACCCATTTACGTCGGCGCCCAGGGGCCGAAGATGCTCGAGCTGGCAGGAGGCATCGCAGACGGCGTCCTCATCAATGCGTCACATCCAGATGACTTCAAGTTTGCCGTGCCCGTGATCAGGCAGGGCGCCAGGGAGGCTGGACGCAAGCCAGAGGATGTACAGGTTTGCGCTTATGCAAGCTTTAGTGCCGATAAGGATCAGGCCAAGGCAGTGAACGCCTCCAAGATAGTGGTAGCCTTTATCGTGGCCGGCTCGCCTCAGAACGTCCTGGAGAGACATGGAATTGGCATGGACGAGGCCAAGGCGATCTCAGATGCTCTGGCCAAGTACGACTTTAAGTCAGCTATGGCTGCAGTAACCCCAAAGATGACAGAGGCCTTCTCTGTGTCTGGCACACCTCAGGACTGCCGGGCAAGGGTCGACGAGCTTGTAAAGACCGGCGTCACCCAGATCGTGGTGGGCTCGCCCATAGGGCCCAACAAGGAGAGCGCCATCAAGCTGATTGGAAAACAGGTCATTGGCAAGTGATCGTATTTCGGAGCGAAAGTCATGCGGGGGCTCTACATTGGGCGCTTCCAGCCCTATCATCTCGGTCATCAATCGGTTCTCCAGGAGATCTCCAAGGAGATGGATGAGATAGTGATAGCAATAGGGAGCGCCCAGGAGAGCCACACACCTGAAAACCCTTTCACTGCCGGAGAGAGGGCTGAGATGATCTATGCAGCCTTGGAGCAGGGCGATTTGAGGAATCGATGCTATGTCATCCCGATACAGGATATCAACAGAAACTCGGTTTGGGTCTCCCACCTGCAATCCATGGTTCCCCGCTTTGATGTGGTCTATTCCAACAATCCTCTTGTGGTCAGGTTGTTCTCTGAGGCAGGTGTGGATATTAGATCGCCGCCCATGTATCAGAGAGACTTGTACTCAGGTACGGCCATCCGCAGCCTGATGCAGGAAGGCGGCGACTGGACGAGACTGGTTCCAGTGGCCGTGGCCTCGCTCATCATGAGGATCGGCGGAGTAGAGCGCCTGGCCTGTGTTTCGAGAAGCGACACATCTTCACAATTCATTTTGTGATATGTCGTCGTTGCATCTTCAGATGTACTGCTGAATCAAGCCTTCGGGCTCGCTTATCTGGTTCCTCTCTTTGTGCAATATTTTGAGAGCTGCATTCTCAAAGTCGCTCTGGTAGACTGTTGTGCGCTCCTCACGGATCGCACACATGCCAGCCTCGGTAGAGAGTGCCTTGAGGTCTGCGCCGCTCGAGCCCTCGGCAAGGTCAGCGATGTGCTTGAGATCCACATCTGCATCAAGGCTCATGCCACTGGTGTGGATCTTCAAGATCGCCTCACGGGCCATGCTATTGGGCAGAGGTATCTCTATCACCCGGTCAAAACGTCCAGGCCTGAGCAGGGCTGGATCGAGCATGTCAAGGCGGTTGGTGGCAGCGATCAGCTTCACCTCGCCGCGAGCATCGAAGCCGTCCATCTCTGCAAGGATCTGCATTAAGGTCCTTTGCACCTCGCGATCGCCGCTGGTGGCCCCGTCCATGCGTCGGGCACCGATGGCATCCAGCTCATCTATGAAGATTATCGCTGGGGACTTGTTTTTGGCCAGCTCGAATAGCTCGCGGACGAGGCGTGCGCCCTCTCCGATGTACTTTTGCACGAACTCAGAGCCCACTACCCGCAGGAAGGTGGCCTCGGTGCTCTGTGCCACTGCCTTGGCCAGGATCGTCTTGCCAGTTCCAGGCGGACCGTAAAGCAGAACTCCTTTTGGCGGCTCGATGCCCACTGCAGTGAAGAGGTCAGGACGCTTCAAGGGCAGCTCCACAATCTCCCTGATCTCCGAGATCTGGCTGTCCAGGCCTCCGATCTGAGAAAATTGGACATCAGGAGCCTCTTCGATCTCCATGCCGAAGACTGCTGGATCTCGGGGCGATGGCAGGACGCACATTACAGCAAATGACTGCTGATTTAGCCCAACCTGGACCCCTGGCTTGATGTCTTCCTCAATGAACTGGGATAGATTCACGACGAATCTTGGACCTGTGCTGCTCTTAACGATGACTCTGTTCTCGTCAAGAACATCGACGATAGTTCCCACGATCATAGGACCTACCCGCAGACGCTCCAGTTCGCTGCGCAGCTTTCGGGCCTCGCGCTCGAACTTGAGCTTCTGATTTTCAATCAGCCGCTTCTCCCCTTCCACACGGTCCTTCTGCTCTCGCAGCGCCAGGTTGCGCTCTTCAAGCTGGCGCATTCGGTCCAGGATGTAGCGCGAGAAATCCGCACCGGCCTGTGACTCGTTCATGCCTTCTCCACTATCCATAATTACAAAGGTTATTAAACTCCGACCCCTATAAAGGTTTCCGAAATGACAGAGAAGCAATGCGAGATTTGCGGTGTGCAGATCGCGGGCTCGCCGCAGAGGATAGTTATCGACGGCTCGGCGCTGGAGGTTTGCAAGAGCTGTGCGCGCTTTGGCAAACCCGAGGATAAATGGTCGCCGGTTCCAAGGAAGATGGTTCCTGTGGAGAGGGCATTCACAGTAAAGCGACCCAAGCCTCGCGATCAGTTCAAGGATTTAGTGGAGCTGGTCCCTGAGTTTGGGCGCAAGATCCGGGAGGCTCGGGAGAGCTTGGGCCTCTCGCCCGAAGAGCTCGGCGCAAAGATAAAGGAGAGAGCTGCTCTCCTCCGGAAGATCGAGCGCGAGGAGATCTCGCCTGAGGATGAGATCCGCAAGAAGCTTGAGAGAGAGCTCAACATAAAGCTCACGGACCAGGCAAGCGAGGCCAGGGTTAAGGCCAGCAGTGCAAGCAGGGGATTGACGCTGGGAGATATTGCAAGCATCAGACGAAAATGATTGCCAGTGCAGCTCGCCAAATCATCGGCGGTGGAGTAATCGTCTACCCCACAGAGACCGTTTATGGCCTGGGTGCGAACGCCCTGGATGAGCAGGCGGTGATGAGGGTCTTCCAGATCAAAAAAAGGCCCCTGTCCATGCCAATTTTCATGGCCGTCTCCAGCATCCAGATGCTGGAAAAGGTTGCAACAATAACTGAAGATGATATGGACCTGCTCGAGCAGCTCTTTCCTGGGCCCGTCTCAGTTTTGGTCCGCAAGAGGAGCATCGTGCCCGACATCCTCACAGCCGGGTCCCCTCTCGTTGGCATCAGAATCCCAGATCACGAAACAGCCCTGAAGATAATCGATCTGGCCGGTCCCATCACTTCGACAAGCGCAAACCGCACCGGCTCGCCGCCTCCCACAAGCGCCGCGGAGGTCTCAAGAGAGATAGCCGATAGGGTCGACCTTGTGGTGGACGGGGGAAAGAGCAGGTATGCAGAGCCATCTACCCTCCTGGATCTTTGCAGCCGAAAGATAATACGCCCCGGCGCGGGCTTGGATAAAGTATTGAAGGCGATATCTTGAGGGCCAGGATAAGAGATTTCTTTGAGACAAAGGACGGCTGGATCTTCGCGGTGGCGGATTACACTCATTTGCAAGGACTGCGCTCCCTGCTTCGCTATGTTCCAAATGAAGCTGGAGAGCGCGAGGCTGGAGGCAAGCGCTACCAGAAATTGGATTTTGGACCTGCCTATGAGTTCTTGAGGAGAGTGCGGCCTGATTATGTTCAAGACCTTCATGTGGTCCCAGAATCGGATGTGCTCAAGCTTTACAGGCCGCCCGATGGCCTCAGGGCCGTGGCTGCGAAGGATACGAGAGTCATGAGGATAGCCACAATCCTCGCAGATGCAGGAATCCCATGGGAGCAGATGGGCATCACCGGCTCCATGCTCGTCGGCCTGCAAAGCCCTGGCTCAGACATAGATTTCGTAGTTTATGGGCCATGGTGGTGGAAGGCCAGGGAGATAATAGAAGAGGCCAAAGTGCGGGGAGATGTTCGGGATCTGGACGAGGCCATGTGGAGAAAGATTTACTCCAAGCGAAAACCTGAAACGAGCTTCGACGAGTTCATGCTCCATGAGAAGCGGAAAGGCAATCGCGGGATGATCGATGGCACTTACTTCGACCTGCTCTTCACACGCGACTGGAGCCAGATCCAACAGCATCCGATGGGAAAGCCCGCTGGCAGGTGCAGGATAGAGGCAGAGGTGGTTGATGCGCAGTTCGCCTTCGACAGCCCGGCCATCTTTCGGCTGGATCACGAGGAGGTTGTGGAGATATTCTGCTACTCTCATACATATGCAGGCCAGGCGCTGCCGGGCGAGACGATAGAGGCACAGGGGGCTCTGGAAGAGACAGCACAAGGCCTGCGCCTTGTGGTAGGAACCACACGCGAGGCCAGAGGCGAATGGATCAGATCTCTCACGCTTCTGGAAGGTGAAAAAGATTATTAAGAGGTTTTTGGATGTTGCAAGTTCGTCCCTTCGATATCGAGATAGGTCAGCACAAGGTCATGCTCAATTTAGTGGATGCTAGGGAGAGGGGCTTGAATGCAGGCGACCGGGTCAGGGTCAGAACAAAAGGCGCTGCGACCACTGCGATTCTCGACACTACCACTCAAATGGTCAAGCCCGGTGAGATTGGAATCTTCACTGAGGCGCTAAAAGAGCTGAAGAGCCCTACCAGTGTCGATGTCCTTCCTGCTCCCAAGCCCGCGTCCCTCTGCTACATCAAAAAGATGATGGACAAGCAGAAGCTCACTGAGGATCAGATTCGTGCCATAGTGCAGGACATCGTGGACAACAACCTCAGCGAGATTGAGCTCTCCGCCTACGTCACAGCCTCATACATTCATAACATGGACTCACAGGAGACTGAATGGCTTACAAGGGCGATGATCGAGACTGGTGAGAGGATCCACTTCGATTCTCATCCCATCATGGATAAACATAGTATTGGCGGGGTTCCGGGCAACAAGGTGTCCCTTCTTGTGGTGCCGATCGTCGCAGCCTCAGGCCTTCTGATCCCCAAGACCAGCTCTCGAGCCATCACCGGCGCTGGTGGGACGGCCGACCTGATGGAGGTTATGGCCAATGTGGAATTCACTGCCGAGGAGATCAAGGAGATGACTGAGAAGGTGGGAGGGGTCATCGTCTGGGGCGGAGCCACGAACATCGCTCCTGCAGATGATAAGTTGATCAAGGCTGAGTATGCTCTGTCCATCGATCCCTACAGCCAGATGCTCGCCTCCATCATGGCCAAGAAAGGGGCTGTCGGTGCGGACTCCGTGGTAGTGGACATGCCAGTCGGTCCGGGCACCAAGCTTGCCACCCCCGAGAACGGCCGCTCGCTCGCCAAGGACCTCATCGACCTGGGAGAGCGCCTAGGCATTCGCGTTGAGTGCGCAATGACCTTTGGAGGCTCTCCAGTGGGCAGGACCATAGGACCTGCCCTGGAGGTACGAGAGGCTTTGACTGTTCTTGAGAACAAAGGCGGACCGAATAGCCTCAAGGAGAAGAGCCTGTCTTTAGCCGGCATCTTGCTTGAGATGGGCGGTGTGGCCGGAAGAGGAGAGGGCTACAAGGCTGCAGAGGAGATACTCACCAGTGGAAAAGCCCATAAGAAGCTCATGGAGATCATCGAGATCCAGGGAGGCAATCCTCAGATCAAGAGCGAGGAGATCGTCATCGGCGAGAACTGTGAAGATATCTTAGCCCCCACAAGCGGATACGTCGTAGCTTTCTTCAACAAGAGGCTGGTGGAGCTGGCACGCATGGCAGGCGCGCCAGCTGACAAGAAGGCAGGCGTGATAATCCACAAGAAGATGGGAGAGCGGGTAAAGAAGGGCGAGCCTTTGATCACCATCTGCTCAAGCTCCGACTGGGAGCTCGAAAGCGCAGCGAAGGATGCGAAGAGGCAGATGCCAATCGTCGTCGAGGGCATGCTACTGGAGAGGTACCCCAGGATCACAGAGCTTTGATTGGTGATACGAGGTCGACCATGTTAGTGGCAATCACATATCATGAGGATTTTGCAAAGAGTGGATTTTCAGTCCTCAAAGAGAGGATCCGTCCGTCCTATGAAAAGCTGATGGAGTCGGGGCTGGTCGACGGCGTTGAAGTACAGGTTTTTTCGGCAAAACCTGTGCCTTTAAGGCTGGTCGAGAGAGCACATACTCCTGAACATATGGCCAACATGCAGAGCGATCCGTACAGGAATGTGGCACTGCTGTCTGCTGGCAGCGTCATGATGGCGGCGGAGATGGTAGCAAGGGGAGAAGCAAAGGCCGCCTTCGCATATACTGGGACAGCAGGGCACCATGCCTCGCGGGGAAGCTGCTGGGGTTTTTGCTATTTCAACGATGTCGCCATCACCATATTGCGCCTGCGCGAGATGGGCCTGGAGCGCTTTCTCATAATAGATGTAGATCCTCATTTTGGGGATGGCACGCGTGACTTCTTTGGTGAGGATCCTAACGTCTTTCACATAAACTTTCACAGCGGCAGCGATGAGGTGCATGACCCTCAAATGAACAATTACGACATCGGCCTCACCTTTGGAGCCAGCAACGAAAGGTTCCTGGGGGCCTTGAAGAGCGCCCTTGAGCTGGCCAAGGACTTCGACTACCAGATCGCCTTCGTCATATTTGGCCACGACTCCCATCAGGACGACTATGGTGGCTTCAACCTCACATTCGAAGCCTATCCGAGGATGGCGCAGATGATCTGGGAGGCTGTCGGGAGGAAGAATTTAGTCTGGGTTCTAAGCGGTGGCTCGTGTGTGCATGTGGCAGAGCGGGTGATACCAGACATCATCAGAGTGCTGGCAGGACGGTGGCCGTCTTGAAGATGGCCTCCAACTGCTATCCATGCATATTGGATCGGGCCAAGTTCGAGAGCGACCTGGTCCTCTCATCAGAGGCAGAGAAGAAGGCTGCTATTGAGGAGCTGGTGGACTTCATGGCCTGCCACAAGGGAGGAGTTCCTGCCCTGGTAGGGACCGAGAGGGAGAGGATCATAAAAAGGCGCAGTGGAAAGTCCGATCCGTATCAACTCCTAAAAGAGGAGAGCAACCGCGTTGCAAGGAGTCTCCTGCCTGTGGCTGAGAGGTTCTACGAGGAGGCAGATGATAAGATCGAGGCATTGATCCGAATAGCCGCCGCAGCCAACTCCATGGAGTTCGGCGTCAAGGGCCACGACTTCGACAACTCCACATTTGGGAGCGTCTTCCTGATCACTTTGCGCGAGCGGCTGGCTGGCGATATGGAGGAGGTGAAGAGACGCCTGCATAGCTTCAAAAATATCTTCTATCTGACAGACAACTCAGGCGAGGCGGTCTTCGATCTGTTTGTGATCGAGAAGCTCAGGGATATGGGCAAGAGCGTCGCGATAGGATCGAAGTCCAAGCCCATCTTGAACGATGTGACTGCAGAGGAGATAGCCGCCATGACATGCGAACGTGTCGTGCCCACGGGCGATGTGGTTGGAACATCCCTGGAACACTTGAGTCCTGAGGCTTCGGCGCTTTTGAACAACCCGGACTGGCTTGTTCTGTCCAAAGGCATGGGAAACTTTGAGACGATCTCTGAATACGATCAGATGCTGTCAGGGCGACTTATCTATGTGTTCCGCGCCAAGTGCGAGCCCGTGGCCATGAAGATGAACGTCCCCAGGGGAACGCTAGTGGCATGCCCGGTTTAACGGTAGTTCATGTCCACGTCTTCGGGAACGAACTGTTCGGGACCCTCGGTCTCCTGCTCCATCAGAGATATCTCCAAATCGAGATTAAGCAGTCCTTTCAATGCCTCCAAGAGGCTCGTCGCAGCTCTTATGTCCACGAGGTCTTCTCCAGTGCTCGTTCCGAGCAGGCAAAAGCCGCGCATTTCATGCAATGGCGCAAGCCCGGCCAGAAGGCCGTTCAGGCCTCCGATGGCACCAGTCCTCAAGAGCGGAATTTTATTTTGCGCTAAGGCAGCGGCGCTGTCAAAGTCGCTGGCAGCGCCCAGCACCTTCTCCTTTGTGTCTCCAACATAAGCTGCCAGGGTTATGACGTCGGTCACCTTTTCTTCCTTCAATGTTTCAAGGACCTCTCCGGCCAGCAGATACATTCCCACAACATCCAGCGGCTGGGCGTCGCCAGACAGGAGCAGCATATTTTTTCTGTTTTTTGGAACCTTCAGTTCGGCATGCAAAAGCTCAGACATTCCATTGGAGACCATAACTTGCGCTGGAAAAACACGCGAAAAAAAGGACTTGTATGTGCTGGACTCCAGCGCCGTGGCAAGATACTCGCAAGCCACCTTGCCTACGCTCCCAATTCCAGGAAGTCCAGCAATGCATATTTTACATGATTCAAACATCGTTTTACTTGCCCACAGCCCTGATCATCCAGTTGACCTTTATGGTCTCATTTGTATCCGTCATCTTGAACTGAGCAGGAATCATCTGGCCATTCATGAAGAAGTACGAGTTGCCTGTCCCGTTGTCACTTTCCATGGCGATGCCCATGGCTCCCCTGTCATAAAATACCACGTAGAAATCGCCTGTCACCTGCAAAGCTGGTATCTCAATTGCGCTGAATCCCGTTGGTGGAGTCGTGGAGAGGAAGTAGTTATTCTGCTCGTCTGCAAACTTGTAGAGCAGGTTGTAGTCTTTGTCTCTTATCTCTATGAGGAAGTTCCTGTCAGATGGAAATGTCTGTGTGGTATTATTAAATCCGCTCCAGCCCATNACCTCGATCCAATTAAGCNTCCATCCGGCATTGGGGGCAGTGAATTTCACAGCTTCGCCCACGTTGATACCACTTATTCCAAAGTCGTTTATGGCTGAGTAGAGCGAGAGGTTCATATCCGACAAGTTCTTTCCGCTGTCTGCTCTGAGAATGGTCAATTTCGATGTGCTCGTGGAATCCTCCGCCATTGCATCAAAACACAGTGCTGCACAACATAAGGCGGCAATTATTATGATACTCTTCTTCAAATTATCACCCAACGAGAGCCATTGAACTCTATCCATATATAGGTGCTGATGGAGTTGATCTGGATTTTCCAAAGGTATCAGCTCCTTGCAACCTGTGGGCATCCTGTGACACATGTTATATTATTATGTTTTTATTCTGCATTTTGCAGCCTTCTGCACGCTTTGATCTGGGTCTTGAGCCAGTTGCATCAGCGTCTTTGCAGTCGTTCTCGGGTTTGAGGCCACAGCCTCACGAACCCTCCAGGACCAATGGCAAGAGAGCTCCTCCAGGATATTTTCGTTGAGGTTTATGTTTCTGGCCACCGCCTCCCTGATCTCCCAGCTCTTGTCCGATGCGAGGGCTGCCAGTGCCGCCTGTGGTGTCCTCGGGTTCGATGCAACTGTAGCCCGGACATCCATGATTCTGTCAGATGATAGATAGACGAGCAGATCCTCTGGCGTCGAGGGATTTTGGGCGATGTTGTTTCGAACAAGCCAGCTCACATCCTTTGCCAGCCTGCTCATCAGCTCAGCTCTCATAAGAGGATTGGATGCTGCCGCTGCCCTGACATGCTCATCTAAATCGCGAGCCAGATACTCCAGTGTCTCTTGATCGACGTTCCTGTTCCGCGCCACAGCCTCCTTCACCAGATATCTGTTCTTTTGCAGAGTGCTGTCGTAGTCCACCATCTCATCGCCTGCAAGCATCTCCAGGATCTTGGATGGTGTTCGGCTGTTCAAAGCAACTGCTGCCCTGACGAAGCCGGAGCTGTCGGCGGCAAGCCTCTCAAGCGCATCCTGCGAGGCCTTAGCATTTCCTGCCACCGCCTCTCTTACCCATTGTACTGGATCCCCGGCAAGGACCTTCAAGATCTCTTCTGGGGTGCCAGAATCCCAGGCAACCTTGCGGCGCACATGCCAGTCCCAGGATCTTGAGAGCTCAAATGGATCGTCTATTGGCGTGCGAAATCACATCCATTTTGTTCAATTCGATAGCATTTGAAGCCATAGACCTCATCGAGCAGCCTGTCCAGCCTCTTTTCATCATGCCGATCAAGCCGACGCTCCACCACAGGGAGCCCTAATGCTGGCGCAATCTGTTTCATTAGGCTCTGATCTCCGCCCAGCACCGCATACTTGACCACTGATGCATACTTTGCCCTGAACTCTGCCAGTCTCTGGAGCACAGCCTCAATGTGGTTCGATACATCCTCCTCGCGCAAACGCTCAAATCTTTTCTGGCTCCAGCCTCCTTTGCTGTGCTTCTCTTTAACCTGGCTTTCCACAAACTCCTGCACCTCAAAGGCATCCCTGCCAAATGCCACCCCTAAAAGAGTGTCTCCTGCGTGGGCTGAGACTACAAGCACTGGCATCTCCATCAGATCTCGCAGATGATCGAGCTGGAATGTGCTGCCCTCGGCTGAGGAGCATTCGAGAATTGGAAATGGGGGGACTAGCAGCAGGGTGAAGAGCTGAGGATATCTCAAGAATACCCAGCCACGTGTCGACTTGACGGCCCGGGCATATCTCTCTGCTTCCGGCGGAAGGCCACTGTTGTCGGGCAGAAATGCTGTCAGAAGATCGTCCATTGGAGAGCGGCATGTCTGCAGGCGTCTCATGAGCCCCTCCATCTCACGGATGCTGAGCCTCGTTCCAGGCGGATGGGCTCGTCTCTCCTCCAGGATTGTGGTTCCAGCAGCAGTCGATGCCGCCATCCTCTGTTCTGTTGCCTTGAGGGCCAATTTGGCCTCCTGGTAGGCTGATGCGAGCTTGCGGATCTTCTCCTCCCTCTTTTCTAAAGTTCGCACTAGCTCTTCATTCTCTCGTCTCAGCTCTGCCATGCTAAATTCCAGCTCGTGGATGCGGTCAGCCAGCTTCTTTTTGCCGAAGAGATCTACCAAACTCCTGCCTCCCGATGACCCGGGTCAGCCAAACTGCAGAATCAATTCATCCATCAGAAATATTTATTACACAATGGTAACATCTGATTTATCATCGCCAGGACATGGAGCGACGGACTCGCTGGGACTCGAACCCAGGTCAGCGGGTTTCTTCGAAAGATCTCCGAAGCCCGCTAGGATGTCCTCTACCCTACGAGCCCACCAAATATGGTTCAAGGTAATTTCCATGCTATTAACCTTTCCCAAAAGAGGCAGATTCGATTAATTATAAGTGTCTACCGCATGGTTTATTAATAATCAGGTCGGAAGGCAGACTCCGAGTGCAGTACACCAAGATCAGTCGTGTGGTAACATGAAAAAAAAAGCTTCAAGAGCTACAACAGAAGATGGGGTGCAAGAGATTTGGAAAGGCCTTCATGGGGAGGAAGGGTCGACGATCCCCCTTCTTCAAAAGGTTCAGTCCAAGCTGGGTTATATTTCTCCAGAAGCATTAAGAGAGATCGCCGAGGCGATGGGACTCTCTGAGAGCGAGGTTTACGGGATCGCCACCTTTTATTCCGAGTTCAAGCTAACCAAACCGGGCAGGCATCAGATAAAGATCTGCATGGGAACATCCTGCTACTTGGGCGGTGGAAAAGAGCTGCTGGAGCACATGAGCCGGGAGCTGGGCATCAAACCGGGGAGGACCACAGAGGACGAGAGGTTTAGCCTGGAGACTGTGGCATGCCTTGGCTGCTGTTCCAAGTCACCTGTAATGGCCGTCGACGGAGTGATCTACGGAGGCCTTTCGCCATCTTCGGCCGAGAGCATACTTGCACATCTAGAATCGGAACCTTAAGAGCGATTATGAAGATTGCATCGGATCCTCAGAGCTGGGCAAAATTTCGCAGGAAGGCAGAAGAGGCTTGGCTGGAGCTGCTCCAGGGGGATCGCCCTCTGATATGCACAGGCATGTCCACCTGTGGCATATCCGCCCAGGCCGCCGATGTCCAGGCGGCAATTGAGCAGGAGCTCAAAGCTCAAGGAATAGACGCAAAAAGCATGAATGTGGGATGCCTTGGGCTCTGTTATGCTGAACCGCTGGTCTACATAAGAATTCCAGGCCGCCCAATGGTCTGTTATGGCAATGTGACTGTGAAGTCTGGACCGAACCTGATAAAGGATCTTTTTTTGGGCAATAATCTCAAAGAAGAAGCTCTCGGAGCCATAGACCTCCCGGAGATGAAGGACCTTCATCATCCCAATCTGCCTTCAATCTGGGACCATCCAATGATCAAGCCTCAGGTAAGGATTGCTCTTCGCAACTGCGGAATCATCGATCCAGAAAAGATCGAGCATTATATCGCGCGTGGCGGCTACAGAGCGCTCTCCAAGGCCATTGATATGTCTCCTGAAGAGGTCATCGAAGAGGTAAAGACCTCCGGTCTGCGCGGACGAGGTGGTGCCGGTTTTCCCACGGGCATGAAATGGGAATTCTGCCGCCGCTCGCCTGGCCTGGAGAAATATCTCATATGCAATGCGGACGAGGGCGACCCTGGGGCATTCATGGATCGCTCCATCCTCGAGGGCGATCCACACGCTGTCATCGAGGGCATGCTCATCGCTGCCCATGCCATAGGCTGTACGCGAGGGTTCATCTACTGCAGGGCTGAGTATCCGCTGGCCCTGAAGAGGCTCCAGTTGGCTCTGGACCAGGCAGCAGAGCTAGGACTGCTGGGAGATCACATCCTTGGCTCTGATATGAGCTTCGACATAACTATAAAAGAAGGTGCTGGGGCCTTTGTCTGCGGCGAGGAGACCGCCCTGATGGCCTCCATTGAAGGGAAGCGCGGCATGCCCAGAGCCCGCCCGCCGTTTCCAGCCAACTCAGGGCTGTGGGGCAAGCCTACAAACATCAACAACGTAGAGACGCTCGCCAATCTGTCGTCCATCATAAACAACGGCGGAAGCTGGTATTCTGCATGGGGAATTGGCAGGAGCCGGGGAACAAAGACGCTCTCCCTGGCAGGATCTGTGCGAAGAACAGGGCTGATCGAGGTGCCTTTGGGCATAACCCTTCGCGAGATCATCTACGGCATAGGTGGCGGGATTTCGGGCGACAAAGCCTGCAAAGGCATACTCACAGGCGGGCCTTCCGGGGGATGCCTGCCAGCTGCCTTTCTCGACCTTCCTGTGGACTATGAGTCGCTGACTGAAAAAGGATCCATAATGGGCTCTGGCAGCATGATAGTAATTGATGAGGATACATGTGTCGTGGATACTGCCAGGTTCTTCCTCTCCTTCACACAATCTGAGAGCTGTGGCAAATGCACGCCCTGCCGCATTGGGACAAGGCAGATGCTTGCATCTCTCGAGAAGATCACCAGAGGTCTGGGCGATATGACAGATCTCGTCCGGCTTGAGGAGATCGCAAATGTCGTGAGGAGTGGCTCGCTCTGCGGCCTTGGCGCAGGTGCTCCCAATCCCGTTCTGACTACCATCAAGTACTTTTACGATGAGTACGAGGCGCACATCCTTCAAAAGAGGTGTCCTGCGCTGGTTTGTAGGGAGCTCATCGGCTATTTTATAGATGAGCTGAAGTGTCGGGGCTGCGGACTGTGCCTGGAGAGCTGTCCTGTAGACGCCATATCGGGCGAGAAGGGAGCTGTTCACGTCATAGATCAGAGTGCCTGCATAAAATGCGGCGCTTGCCTTGAGGTCTGTCCGGAGAAATTCAGCGCTGTGGTGAAGAGGCCAGTTCAATGCATCTGAGAATCGACGAGCAGGAGATAGATGTCCCTCCAGGAACAACTATTAAGGAGGCAGCAAAGCTTGCAGGAATAAAGATACCAGGCCTGTGCGATCATCCAGACCTTGAGCGCTACGGAGGCTGCAGGCTCTGCTTGGTAGAGGTGGAGGGCATCCGCGGCTATCCCTCATCCTGCACCATGCCAGTCTCAGAGGGCATGAAGGTCAGAACAAATACGCCTGCCCTGAAGAGCTTGAGGTTGAACATTTTGGAGATGCTCCTCTCTGAGCATCCCTGCATCTGCCTGATCTGTGAGCGCTCCGGCAGGTGCGATGAGGTTCGAGAGGGCATGAGGAAGGTTCCACAGACCATGGGCTGTCGCTACTGTCCTAAGGATGGTAGATGCGAGTTGCAGGAGGTAGTGACGCAGATTGGCCTGAAGAAGGTCGAGCTATGTCGCATCGGCACCGAAAAAGAGATCATTCGAAGCCCTTTCTTCGACCGCGACCCAAATCTCTGTATACTCTGCGGCCGATGCGTGCGAGCATGCGCTGACCGCGGCCTGGGTGCCATCTCTTTCAATTTCAGGGGATTTGACACAGTGATAGGAACTGCCTTCGAGAAGCCCTTGGAGGACGTTGGTTGCCGGTTTTGCGGGGCTTGCGTGGATGTGTGCCCCACTGGCGCCCTTGTGGAGAGGGCAAACAAATGGTCCGGAGTCGCAAAGAGGGTCGTGGAGACCATCTGTCCCTACTGCAGCAGCAATTGCCAGATAGGCATCGAGGTCAGGGATGATAAGATCCTTCGCACCAGGCCCCAAGGAAGCAAGCTCTGTGTGCGCGGAAGATTCGGCCTCGAGTTCGTCTCGCATCAGAGACTCACCAGGCCTATGATTCTCAAAGGCGAAAGGCTGGTCGAGGCTGGCTGGCAGGAGGCGATGGAGCTTGTGGCTGAACGGTTGGGGAGCTATAAAGGCCGAAGGTTTGCAATGCTGCTCTCCGGAATCCTGACAAACGAGGCGCTCAGGACTGCAAAGAAGTTCTCAGAGAAGGTAATGAACAGCCGGGCAGTGGCTGAGGATACGTCCTCAGACTTCAGTCTGACGAAGATCATTCAGGGACCATTGCTTGCAGTTGGGGACCTGGCCGAGACCAATCCAGCAACTGAGCTGGCCATCAGGTCCTCAAAGCCTGTGGTGATAAGCCCCTTCAGGACCCTGCTGGCAAAGAAGGCCTCAGTCTGGCTCAGATGCCGGCCTGGTGAGGAACCACAGGTCTTGGAGGCCATTGCGAAGGCTTCAGTGCAAGAGAATACAGATGCATTGGGCGACACTGGAATTTCTGCAGAAGAGATCCTGAAGGCTGCGAGGCTCTTGGGCAAGGCGTCAGTGGTCGTGGGCCCGGACTGCAACCGCGATGTCAGGGCGGCGGCCGAAAAGTTAGTCCGGGTCATTGGAGGAAAGCTCTGTTTAGTCGGAAGGAACTGCAACTCAAGGGGCGTAGCAGTTCTTGGCCTAGACCAGGGATATGAAGAGACGATGCAGTCCCTGATGTCCGGCGAGATAAAAGCAGCATATATCGTGGGCTCGAATCCAGCAAGAGCTGATCCAAAATTGGCAGAATCTTTATCAGATCTGGAATTTCTGGTTGTACAAGATCTGTTCCTGACAGAGACCGCAAAGCTGGCAGATGTGCTCCTGCCTGCTGCAAGCTTTGCTGAAATTGAAGGCACCTATACATCCTCAGACGGAAGAATGTTGCAATTAATGCCAGCACTGTCAGCTATCTCAAGGTCTGATATGCAAATCATATCTGAACTGTGCCATATGATGAAAGGCCGCTTTGCTGATGATCCGGCATCACTGAAGCATGGGGGCACGAAAACAGGGACTGGCAAGGGCCAGCAATCAGAGGAAGGTCCTGCATCAGGCTCCTTTATCCTTGTCGAAGGCCCCTGCCTATTCGAGTTCGGCAGCGGAACCAGGACCTCGCGGGTTCGCGATCTGCAGTATTTGAATACAGACAGATATGTCGAGATTCATCCCAGTGATGCAGCCCGTCATAAGATCTCCAATGGCGGGCCAGTATGCATTGAGTCCTGCGGGCGGTCGATCCGGGGACTTGCCAGGGTTTCGATGCGCGTTCCTGAAGGTGTAATGCGCATTTGCGGACGGACGAGCAAAATTGCCAGCGCAGAGGTGAGAAGGGATGTATGAGGTGCTGCAAAGAGATGCCCTTGCGCCGGGATTGACGCTTATTAGGATCAAAGCTCCAGATGTGGCCAGGAAGATGCAGCCAGGCCAGTTTGTAATTGTGAGAGCGGATGAAAGAGGCGAGCGCATTCCCTTGAGTGTGGCAGATTGGGATGATGATTCGGTATCCGTGATCGTTCAGGATGTTGGCGTATCCACAAGAAAATTGATCCTCATCTCCAAGGGCAGCTTCGTCCAAAACCTGGTCGGACCACTGGGCAAGCCCAGCCAAATTGAAAACTTCGGAACAGTGGTCATCGTCAGCGGCTGCTTTGGCACTGGACCTGGCTTTGCCCTTGCCAGGGCTCTCAAGCAGGCTGGGAATAGCGTCATATCAATCGTGGAGGCCAGGAACAGCGATTGGCTATTTTGGCTGGATAGACTGGATAAGATCTCCGACAGGCTGATTGTAACCTGCAACCGCGCATCATCAGGCGATAGCTCTGCCACGAGCCCTTTGAAGGGAATTTTGGGATCGGAGAAGATAGACAGGGTCTATGCCATTGGATGTACCTTCATGATGATGGAGATCTCCAGGGCCACAGAACCAGATGGCATTCCCACGCGCGTCAGCCTCATGCCTCTGATGGTGGATGGGACTGGAATGTGCGGGGCCTGTCGATGCATCGTAAACGGTGAGCCCAAGTTCGGCTGCGTGGACGGTCCTGAGTTCGACGGGCACAGGGTCGATTGGGATAGTCTGGTCGAGCGCATGAGGAGCTACTTGGACGAAGAGACCAATGCACTGGATATCTGGGACAGAGAGAACTGGCACAGGGCAGCAGATCGAAAGGCATATGATCGAAGGTGATAGATGGATGTCAATCTCTTCAAAAGCCTGCCCCTTCGTGGCAAGAGAATGCCTGCGAGAGGGCTGCCTGGCCTGGTCGCAGGGGGATTGCAGGCTGCTTTCACGAGCAGCAGAAGTTCCAAGCAGCTTTGATTTGGTGCTGCGAAATGCTGCGCCTCTGATGTACAGATCTTTGCTGGATCTAGTATTGGTCATGGAGGAGATCTCTGGAGACTGCCAAAGATGCGGACCAGAGCTCTGGAATTATGCCCAGCAGGTCAGGGGCAGCCTCCTGGACGAGCTGATCAGATCTGAGCTTGCTGAGGTTGGGATAAAAAGCAATACGAGTAAAGCAGATGAATCTTGAGCACTGAAGGGCAAACAAATGGCAGAGACTCGTTTCTTGACCAACTGTCCCAGATGCGGCTGTGTAGCCGAGGCATGGACAGACGACGGCGTGAGCGTAAAGGTACGCTGCAAAATGTGTGGGTATGAGGGAACGCTGCCCCATCCAGACCTCAAGGATGGTGCCTGGCGAGTGGGATAGCTGATTTGTAAGTGGTCTTCATTGTCCGTGGGCCCTTCGAGCCTTTCGCTCATTGCGATCTAGGTATTCCTTTATGGCCTCCACGATGACATCAGAGCGTTGGATGTAAAGAGCTCCCCTGCTCTTCAAAACGAAATTCATGAGTCTGTCGTTCAGATCCGGGCTGAGTTCCACCTCTATCTTTGGCATAAACGAAAAGTGGTGATTGTAGTATTAATATTTGAGTTTTCTCAAGGGCCTATGCGGCGTTTTTTCAGGATTGAGAGACGTCGATTTTTTGAGCGATAACTTTATATTCATTGATGCACATTTTTTCGACAAAAGCCGATGGAAATTCGGCTGGTGTGAAGTGTAGGGGTGTATATCACATGCGGCTTTTGATAGTCTCCAATCGTTTGCCAATTACCATGGAGGATAATGGACAAAGATTAAAAGAGAGCGTTGGCGGTCTAGTCTCTGGGCTTAAAGCGTACCTGGATTTTAAAGACCCAAAATCACACGAACTGGTATGCGATTATACATGGATAGGCTGGCCTGGAGCTACGATCAAAGATTCTGCGAAAAAAACGGTAAAATCAAAACTCTACTCCGATTTCCATGCTTATCCTGTCTTTCTTTCAGAGAGCGCAATGGATCGATTTTATCATGGTTTTTGCAACAGGACCCTCTGGCCACTCTTTCATTATTTCACTACCAGTGTCTCTTATGACGACGCCAATTGGCAATACTATAAAAAAGTAAACGAAATTTTTTGCGAGTCAGTCATGGAAATTCTGCGGCCAGATGACATCGTGTGGATTCATGACTATCATCTCATGTTGCTTCCCAGGCTTATAAGAGAGCGGGTACCAGGTGTGCCCATAGGATTCTTCTTGCATATTCCATTTCCATCCTTCGAGGTATTTCGACAGCTTCCCAGCAATTGGCGAAAGGAGATCCTAGAAGGTCTTTTGGGATCCGATCTGATCGGCTTTCATACTCATGACTACACCCAATACTTCCTCAGATGCGTGCTCAGAATCCTTGGTCATGAGCATAATATGGGCCAGATCGCCCTAAATGACCATCTGGTCAGGGCAGATACATTCCCCATGGGCATAGACTTCAAAAGATTCAACGATGCTGCTACAAGCCCCGCAGTTCGCAAGGAGAAGAATGAGCTTGTAAAAGTGTTCTCTGGCTGCAGGATAATTCTCTCAATAGATCGCCTGGATTACACAAAGGGCATCGTAAACCGGCTGCAAGGCTACGAGCTCTTCTTGGAGAGAAATCCACAATGGCATGGAAAAGTGACCCTCGTATTGATAGTAGTGCCATCCCGCACAAAGGTGGAGCAATACCAGCAGATGAAGAGACAGATTGACGAGGCTGTCGGTCGCATCAATGGCAAGTTCGGTAGCATAAATTGGACGCCGATTTTATACAATTATAAATTTTTACCATTTAACAAACTAATTGCATTATATAATATAAGCGATGTGGCTGTCGTCACCCCCCTAAGAGACGGAATGAACCTCATTGCCAAGGAATATGTTGCTACAAAGACCGAAGGAAAGGGGGTCTTAATACTCAGCGAGATGGCAGGTGCCTCCAAGGAGGTCAGAGAGGCCATCATCATCAATCCCAACGATCTAGAGGAGATTGCAGTAGCCCTGAAAGATGCCCTGGAGATGCCCGAAGAAGAACAGATCAGGTGCAACAGGATTATGCAGTCGCGGCTCAGGCGCCAAGATGTTGTTCGCTGGGCTGACAGCTTCGTTCGGTCATTGCTGGCCATCAAAGATGAAGAGAGGAGTTTGGACTACAAACAACTGGTTCCTTCTGCAAGGTCGCGGCTCATAGAAGACTTCCTCCAGGCAAAGCGAAGGCTTCTTCTTCTGGATTATGATGGAACGCTCGTTCGATTCGCTGAAGCACCTCAATTGGCAAAGCCAACGGAAGAGCTTCAGCAGATCCTGAAGATGATATCGGAGAATCCCAAAAACGACGTCGTATTGGTGAGCGGGAGGGACAAGACCACTCTTCAGGGCTGGTTTGGATCCATGAACATCGGGCTCGTTGCTGAGCATGGTGTATGGATCAGGAAGAAGAACGAGGATTGGAGGATGCTAAAACAGCTGACCAACGATTGGAAGCCCAAAATTCTGCCAATTCTGGAAATGTATTCGGACAGGCTTCCAGGCTCCTTCGTTGAAGATAAGGAGTTCTCCTTGGCCTGGCATTTTCGAATGGCAGATCACGAGATGGCATCTATTGTGGCAAAAGAGCTCTTGGATGATCTGGTAAATTTTACTGCCAATAACAGCATACAGGTGTTGAAGGGAAATAAAGTAATAGAGGTGAGAAATCCAGGCATGACCAAAGGAGATGCAGGGTCGTACTGGATCTCGGAGAGCGAGTATGATTTTATCCTGGGGATAGGAGACGACTGCACTGATGAGGACCTATTTAAGGTTCTTCCTGAGACGGCTTACTCGATCAAAGTCGGGGCTGCCCAATCACTGGCAAAATACAATTTGACTAATTCTCATGAAGTGATAAATCTGTTGCAGGCGTTAGCAGATTGCGAGAACTTTGAAGACTCAAATCGCGAAAAATCTTGAAGATCTATCTCCTACTCGCTCAACCATCTCTCGAATCTCATCCTAACACTCACTTTTTTGAGGGTCAAAGTGCCGTCTTGGCTGCATTCTATCGCCAGCTCATCCTCGCCATTCATACAGGCCTTTTCTCTGATGGCATCAGGCAGCATGACTCTTCCGTCAGAGTCGATCTTGACGATCAGCGTGCTCTTCATTCCAGCAATACAACGGGGTAGCTTTAATTAAGCTTTATTTTGATGTGAGGTTCACATCAGTGCCAGATGAATCATTTTTTGAAAAGACACCCATGACCCAAGGTCGCCCATGTGGATGAAAATGGATCTTTGCGAGAACCATTTTCATGCCAAAAAAGAAGGCAGATCTAGTGCCTCGCCAGGGGAACGTACTCCACACCTGGCCTGCTCCTGCCCACTTCCATTCGGTAGAGCTTCATCAGCTCATAGACCTCCTCGGGCACATTGGTCTGGACACACTCGCCCAAAAGCGCCTGGCAATCCTCGGCCATGAATGGGTGGTCGTGAGTGTATTTTCCTGAGACGAACTCCTCGATGAGAGTGTCCATCTTGTCGTCCCCACATTTGCCTGCCAGGATCTTCTTCAACAGGACTTTCATCTGGTCCAATGCCTTCTTCGCCTCTTCGACGTAGATGAGCGTCTTGTCATCCATCTCGTCCAGCTTCTTCTTCTCGGCCACCTTGAGGAGCGATGTGGCAGGATAGACGCCCTGCTGGTCTCCCAATTGGGGGTCGACTGGACCCAAGGCAGCGTGCTGGTCCATTATTATCTGGTCAGCTGCAAAGGCGATTAATGTCCCACCGCTCATTGCATAGTGAGGAACGATCACAGTCTTCTTTGTGGGGTGAGCTTTCAGGGCCATGGCGATCTGCGTTGCAGCCAGGGCCAGGCCGCCGGGCGTATGCATTATGATGTCGATGGGCACATCCTTCTGCGCTCCGCGAATGGCCCTCAGGACCTGCTCGCTGTCATCGATGTCGATGTAGCGTGCCAGGGGGATGCCAAGGAAGCTTATGACCTCCTGGCGGTGGATGAGCGTTATGACCTGAGTGCTTCTTTTCTTGCCAAGCCTCGTAAGTACGCGCCTCCTCTCCATCTGCAGGTAGTTTCTCTGGGCCATGGGAACGAGGAATAGCAATAGGAATAGCAGGATCCAGAAATTGTTGATCAGCGCATCAACGCCAGTCTGGGCTTGAAGAAGGCTCATCAAGTGATATGTGCCGAGGATCATATTTAAAATTTGTGAGATTTCGCCATCGAGCGTTTTAACTCTGGGGAGCGGAGAGGGCGCAGCGGGAAGTCCCCATCGTTCAGGGCGTGGTGGGAGGAGTTCACACTATATCGCATACAAAGACCATTTTTTCAGTGTCCTGCATGGGCTTGGTAGGCATCCCGATCCTCTGGCTTTCGACCTCTTTGTGCCTGGGATTGAATGGGTCCCAGCCACCTACGCTACTTCCTAGCTTAAATGCTCTTCTCGATTCGTAGGCGACCTGAATTGATGATGCTGCAGCAGCGACTTCTGGAGCACTCTTGGCCATTTCGCTGATCTGTGCGGTGACAAGGGGTTCTTTGTCCACAGTGCTCACGTTGAGTGCTATCTTGTTCGAGGCGTTGGTGTCCAATGCCGCAATTTTCTGAGAAGTTCCGATCAGTGATTCTCCAGCGGTTGTGTTGTTCATGGCTGCGTAGCTCTTAGTAATATTATTCAACGACGCGTTGTTGTCCTGAGCCGATACAGCAATCGATAGAGCAATAGTTGATGCAATCATGAAAACCAAGGCGCATGTGATGTACTTAATATGCCTGTTCATGTTATCCTCCGGGGCTGTGGATGGATCGTCAGCATATCAAATTAACTCATCAATGCGGAATGAAAATAAATGACTTCCTGAGAATTTTCCCAGGATTGTGGATCATTCAAATTAAACTATGTTGCAAACGAACATCATTTTGCTCAAGTCTTTCAGCGGCTTGACAGTTATGCCAACTTCAAAGTTCTTCTGCGATTTTGCATTATCGCTATTAATCTGGAAGACCTCATTGGACTTGAGACCAGTTCCAATAACGAAGATGGCGTTCTCTGATGATCCAATCGGTTTAACCTGCGGAATCGATACCTCTGTGGATGCTCTGATGTCGTTTGCCAGTACTGCTCCTGTTGCCGTGACATTTGTAAGTGCCGTCTCATTCAGGGCTGGCGCAGTCTCATTCAAGGCTGGCGCAGTCTCATTCAGGGCTGAGGCAGTCTGATTCAGGGCTGAGGCAGTCTGATTCAAGGCTGGCGCAGTCTCATTCAGGGCTGAGGCAGTCTGATTCAGGGCTGGCGCAGTCTCATTCAGGGCTGAGGCAGTCTCATTCAAGGCTGGCGCAGTCTCATTCAAGGCTAGCGCAGTCTCATTCAAGGCTGGCGCAGTCTCATTCAGGGCTAGCGCAGTCTGATTCAGGGCTGGCGCAGTCTCATTCAAGGCTGGCGCAGTCTCATTCAGGGCTAGCGCAGTCTCATTCAGGGCTGGCGCAGTCTCATTCAAGGCTGGCGCAGTCTGATTCAGGGCTAGCGCAGTCTCATTCAAGGCTGGCGCAGTCTGATTCAAGGCTGGCGCAGTCTGATTCAGGGCTGAGGCGGTCTCATTCAGTGTGATGTTCAGCGTTGTGTTGTTAATGGTAGTATTATTCAAAGCAACCGCGTTCTCTTGAGCTGAAGCAGCAAGAACAGATGAGGTCATCAAGACCAGGATGCTTGTGAAATATATAAACTGGTTATTCATATAACACCTCGGCCATTATCAGATAGCTTTGAGTTTATCAATCTTGCCCGTATTCTGAGCGCCCGCTCAAGATCAAATTGTTTCGCCGCCGTCCTCTCCCAGCTCACAGGCATCGCTGTTGATGAATTTGCCATTGCGGCGGCGCAGCTCGCAGACGATCCTTCCGTCCACGATTCTCAATATCCTATCCGTCTTCTCCGCAAGGGTCATGTCATGTGTTACCAGAATGAATGTCTGGTTGATCTTCCGATTCAGCTCCCGAAGCAGGTTATAGATCAGATCGGAGCTCTTGGTGTCCAGGTTTCCTGTCAGCTCATCGCCGATGACGATAGAGGGCCCATTGGCCAGAGCCCTTGCTACGGCCACGCGCTGGTTCTGGCCGCCGGAAAGCTGGCTTGGCCTGTTGTCGAGCCGATCTCCCAATCCCACTGCCTGCAAAAGTTCCAAGGATCGCATGCGGGCCTCTGCTTTGCTCTTTTTGTTGATCAGCATTGGCATCATGACGTTCTCGAGCGCTGAAAACTCCGGAATGAGATGATGATACTGGAAGACGAAACCCAGCTCGCGATTGCGAAGAGCTGCGCGCTCCTTGGCACTGGCCCGGCTAACGTCTATGCCCTTGAGAAAGATCCGACCGCTGCTGGGCGTGTCCAGCAAGCCTATCATGTTCAGTAGGGTGCTTTTACCGCTACCACTAGGCCCCACTATTGCCACAAATTCGCCCGCCAAGATCTTGAGGTTAATCCCATCGAGGGCGCGAACTTCCACGCCGTTATCGTAGATTTTGCTGAGGTCCTTTAGCACTATTATCTCATCACTCACGATCTCATCACTCACAATCTCGTCGCTCACATTATCTGTAGCAGATGAACGCATTTGTACTTGCCTGTTCTAATTGATTTTCTCCCCACCATAAGGTCCTCAAGTTCTGCTTGCTCTTCGCGAATTAATTGATCTAATATGGCATATTGATCTCGATATCTTATGCACCTAATGACCAGCGATATAATAAAAAATTTAAAAGTCGTCTTCGCCTAATTAAATATTCACACTGCCCATCATACCTATTTATAAGAGAGAAAACAAACTGATTCTAAACATATTATATTTTAAATAATTTTTTATGGAGGCTGGACACATCCTAATAATAATAATAATCTATAATCCTGATAATAGGTTAGTCGGATTATTAATGCATGCCTGATCTAAGCAATATTGCTGAAAAACAAAAGCGTTAAGATCCGATCGCAATGCCAAGGGGGAGGACTATCATGAAACGGAGCAAACACGAGATAATCTCACAAATTCTGGATGTGTGTAGGAATGGGGCCAGCAAGACGAGGATTGTATATCAGGTAAATCTCAATTTCAGAACTGTCAACCCGTATATCGACTTGCTTATTAAAAATGGATTGATAAATAAAACTGAGGGAAAGAACACATTATACGAGACCACAGATCGAGGCGTAGAACTGTTGAACAAGTTCAAGGAGATGAATAGCCATTTAGGTCTGACCCAAGTCTCCTAGTGCTACGAGACTGGGCAGTTCCCCAAATATCCATTCGACCATTGACCTTCACACTTGCCTGCAAACTAGAGGAGCTCCTTAAGGCTGCCTTCGGTGAGGTAATGTGCCTCCGATGGTATGAAAATGGTTCTCGCAAAGGTCCATTTTCATCCACATGGGCGACCTCGGGCCATGTGTGTTTTTTCATAAACCAAGCTGTCCTTCACCCAAGGCTTATTACTCTCGAGATGAAAGGGGCAAATATGATCTACACCATCACCCTCAACCCTGCTTTAGATCGCACCATATGGATCCAAAGGATTCGCGACGATGTATCCAACAGAATCCTTGAAGAGAAGAGCTTCGCTGGAGGAAAGAGCATTGATGTCTCCAAGGTGCTGAAGAACCTTGGAGTGGAGAACACGGCTCTTGGGTTCGTAGGGGGCTTTGCTGGTCGGGAGCTGGAAGGCAGATTGCTGAACGAGGGAATTCAGAGCGATTTTGTGCGCGTCTCAGGTGAGACCAGGACGAACATAATCATCCACGAGAAGGAGACAGGAAAGCAGCTCGCTTTCAATGCGCGCGGCCCTGAGATCAAGCCCAGTGAGCTGATGCAATTCATAGAGCAGCTGGAGAGCCTGTCCTGCGCAGAGGTCGTCGCCATTGGTGGCAGCCTGCCACCCGGCATCAGCCCCGAGATATATCGCAAGATAATAACTGTCGTGAAACGGTGCCAGGCCAAGGTTGTGCTGGACGTGGACGGCGAGGCTCTTCGCCAGGGTATCAAGGCCCATCCCAATATCATCAAGCCCAATTTGCATGAGCTCTCCGAGCTGGTGGGACGGGAGCTGAAGGAGCTGGACGAGATCATTGCAGCCGCCCGCGAGATCAGTCGCCAGGGCGTGGAGATCATACTCGTCTCCATGGGTGCAAAGGGCATCCTTCTAGTCTCAAGCGGCCATGAGTATCTGGCTGTGCCTCCTGCAGTTGATGTGGAGAGCACAATCGGGGCTGGCGACTCGTCGGTGGCCGGATTCATCTGCGGCCTGGTGCAGGGCAAAGACCTGAAGGATTGCCTGATCTACGCAACTGCAGCCGGCACGGCCACAACCCTTCGCCAGGGTACGGCACTCTGCCAGAAGGATGACTTTTTATTGCTCGTGCCCCAGGTGAAGTTGTCTGTTCTCTTGGGGGAGGAGAGATGACTGAAAATATAATCGTTCCCATGGACGTCCCTGGACGCTGCCGCAACAAATACCTAGAAAACTATCTTCGGCTGACCCATGGAAGCGGGCGGATGATGCTCTTTGCAGGTGACCAGAAGGTCGAGCATCTCAACGACGACTTCTTCGGAGAGGGAATCGACCCTCAGGACGCCAACCCTGAGCATATGTTCCAGATTGCAGCCGGGGCGAAGATAGGTGCTTTTGCCACTCAACTGGGGCTGATAGCACGCTATGGCATGGACTATCCAGACGTGCCGTACATCGTTAAGCTGAACTCCAAGACGAACCTCGTTGAGACATCTCAGGCCGAGCCATGCAGTTTGCAATGGATCGAACCAAATCAGGTGGTCGATTTCTCTGAGACGAGCGGCCTGCATATCTTGGGCGTGGGCTACACAGTCTACCTTGGCAGTGAGCACGAGGGCGAGATGCTCCGCCAGGCTGCGCAACTGGTCTTCCAGGCCCACCGCAATGGGCTCGTGGCAGTCCTTTGGATGTATCCGCGCGGCAAGGCAGTGAAAGACGAAAAGGACCCGCATCTTGTGGCAGGTGCAGCGGGAGTCGCGGCTGCGTTGGGATGTGATTTTGTCAAGGTGAACTATCCTGTCAAGGCAGGCTTTGATTCAAAAGAGATCTTCAGGGAAGCAGTGCAGGCTGCAGGACGCACCAAGGTTGTATGCGCAGGTGGCGAGAGCACAGATGCCAGGTCATTCCTGCAGCGGCTGCACGACCAGATACACATCAGCGGAGCTTGCGGAAATGCTACAGGCCGCAATATTCACCAAAGGCCCCTCGAGGAGGCGATAAGGCTGTGCAATGCCATCTACGCCATAACAGTGGAGGATGCAAGCGTAGAGCGCGCCTGGAAGATCTATCAGGGAGACTAAGTCAGGATGCCAAGGCTCGTTCTGCTCAGGCACGGCCAGAGCCTGTGGAACCAGGAGGGAAGGTTCACAGGCTGGATGGATGTCGACCTCTCCGAGAGAGGCAGAGCTGAGGCCGAAAGCGCAGGCAGGCTTCTCAAAGAATGCGGCCTTTCATTTGACCTTGCCTACACCTCCGTGTTGAAGCGCGCCATCAGGACCTTATGGATAGTTTTAGACGAGATGGACCTGATGTGGATACCAGTGACCGCCTGCTGGCGTCTGAATGAGCGCTTTTACGGAGATTTGCAGGGCAAGAGCAAGATGGAGATGGAAGAGAGATACGGCCAGGACCAGGTTCACCGCTGGAGACGTGGCTTTCGGGACAGACCTCCCGCACTGCAAAGAGACGATCCCCGATATCCTTTGAATGACAGAAGGTACATCGGCCTGGGGGAGGATCAGATTCCTGTTGCTGAGTCTTTAGAGGATACTTCAAGTCGTTTGCTGCCATGCTGGCAGGGCATGATCGCCCAGGACCTGAAGAGGGGGAAGACGGTCCTCGTTGTCTCTCACGGGAACACAATCCGTGCCCTGGTCAAGCATCTTGATTCGATCTCCGACTGTGAGATCGAGAATGTGGAGATCCCGACGGGCAATCCTCTGGTTTATGAGCTGGACGCCGATCTTCGGCCGAAGGCCCACTTCTATCTCCATTGATCGATTGTTTTTTATCCAACCATGCAATCATTGCCTCTGGTTGATCATCAATGTCTGGTTATTGGGACCCGCACATCGAGCGCATGCCACTAGAGGATTTGCATGCCCTTCAGGAGGATCGGCTGAAGGCCATTGTTCGCTACGTCTACGACCACTCTGCCTTCTACCGGCAGAGGTTCAAGGAGGCAGGTGTCGAGCCAGGTGCCATCCGGTCTCTTGCGGATATCACTAAGTTGCCCTTCACTCGCAAGGTCGATTTGAGGGATAACTATCCCACAGGCATGTTCAGCGCTCCCATCAGCCAGGTTGTGCGCTATCACGTCTCCAGCGGCACAACCGGCAAACCGACGGTGGTCGGCTACACGAAGGGCGACATCGAGACATGGTCCGAGTCTCTGGCTAGAGCGCTCACATCCATCGGTCTTGGTCGCGGAGATGTGGTTCAAGTAGGCTATGGCTATGGCCTTTTCACAGGCGGCCTTGGGCTGCACTACGGTGCAGAGCGCATCGGCGCAGCAGTACTTCCCATTGGCACGGGCAACACAGAGCGTCAGATCGAGCTGATGATGGATCTTGGCACGACAGCCATCGCCTGCACTCCATCCTACTTCCTGCACATCATGGAGGTGGCGGAGAGAATGGGCGTGTCCATCAAGGACGACACAAAGCTCGTGGCAGGTGTCTTCGGAGCTGAGCCCTGGTCACTGGAGACGCGCAAAAGGATCGAGGATGCGACTGGCATAAACGCGTATGACGTCTACGGCACCAGCGAGATATCAGGACCTCTGTTCACAGAGTGCCATGAGAAGAGTGGCATTCACGTCTGGGGCGACATGTTCCTGGCTGAGGTCGTCGATCCCAAGACCGGCGAGCCTGTGGAAGATGGCGAGCGCGGAGAGCTGGTCTTCACTACGCTGCACAAGTTCGCTTTGCCTCTTATCCGATACAGGATCGGCGACCTATCCATCCTTACCAATGAGCCGTGTGATTGTGGACGCACTCACCCCAGAATCCTGAGGATCTTGGGGCGCACGGACGACATGCTCATCATTCGCGGCATCAATGTATTCCCAAGCCAGGTCGAGTCTGTATTGATGAACATACCAGAGGTTGGCGATCACTGGGAGATCATAGTGGACCGCAAGGGGCCGCTTGATATTATGACAGTGCGCGTGGAGCTGACCGAGTCGGGCTTCTCAGACAAGATCGGCGACCTGATGGGGCTCAAGAAGAAAGTCTCAAAAGAATTAAAAAGCGTGCTGAACATAGCAGCTGAGGTAGATCTGGTCGAGCCCGGGACCGTACCGCGGTCAATGGGCAAGGCCAAGAGGGTTACTGATAACAGAAAGGTGTAGGTAGGGCTTTAAAAATGGCAGAGATCAAACAGATATCGCTCTTTGTGGAGAACCGGCCTGGAAGGACGGCCAAGGTTGCTAAGACGCTATCCGATGCAGGTGTGAACATCCGTGCCCTCACGATCGCCGAGGCAGGTGACTTTGGAGTCATACGCATGGTCCTCGACGACCCAGAGAAGGGATACAAGGTCCTGAAGGAGAATGCCTTCACAGTGTCCATGACGGATGTCCTGGCAGTGGAGATGAAGGACAGCCCCGGCGGTCTTTACGAGATCGTCAACACCCTAGGTCAGAGCAATGTGAACGTGGATTATGCCTACGCCTTCGTCACGGCCAAAGCAGAGCGTGCCATGCTGATCTTGAGGGTGGACGACATCGCCAAGGCAAGGAGGGTGTTGGGGGAGAAGGGCGTCAAGATAGCGACACGAGAGGAGGTCCAGGCCATTTGAGCCCTGGACAACTATTTCGAATCTTAAGATCCTGACTGAATCTTCCGGCAAAGATCTCGTCGAGGGTCGCATTCCACCCAGTTAGGGCCTTTGTGGAGCTAATCCCCTCAAACTCTTGGGTCATGGTCAGAGAGGATGAGTCCATCAAGGCATCTTTTTGCAGAAATATCATTTGAATCGCATCAGAGGAGATCTGGAACCCTGACCTCCCATCCCCGACCGACAGGCCCTCGCGCCACTTGCTGGTGTAGTTTACTGGGATGCTGCCCGCAGACAGATTTTGTGGTTCAAAGATCAGGCTCACGTTCTTGTGGATCCAGCGATCGCCAGCAAATGTCTCTCTGGACCTGTACAGGCCGCTGCCATGCAAATATGATTCATAGGACGGCGTGCGCTTATCTGTAGAGACGAATCCCTGGCCAAAAGAAGATTCAGTATACGATGCTCCTCTGCCGTAGGAGTCAAGGTACCGCTGCAGCAGGAAATTGCCATGAAAGCGCTCAGAGATGGCCATGCCCCCAGATGTCGCATCCTCTCCGCCATGCAGATAGCTCATCTGAGCGATTCCTCCAGAGAACTCTGATTGGGAATTGTAAACTGTCTGATTAGGATCGAGCAATATAGCAGCATCCTTTTCTATCTCATCCATGTACTGATAGCTCTCGGATAGCTTTTCTTGGCGGTAATAGTTCGCGCTGGAGGTCAGATCGGTCCACAAAGAGTCGACCGTCTGGTTCTTGCCAGAGAGCCGAAGGCTGACGGGACTGTGGCTTATGCGGGTGTGGCTCTTGAGGATGATGCCGCATTTCGTGCTATAATCCATCAGCTGAACATGTTCAAGATCTCCGCTTCCATGCTGTGTCGTCTCGATGGCAGCGCCATAGGCATCGAGCAGATTTACGATTGCGCAGCTTGAGTCGCGAACCTCATCTCCCGATATCTCTGCTGTGATGTTTGCATAATTGATCAGCGCACGAGCTTGCTGTGATGTGTTGAGCATCTGCCTGGCTGCAACGTAGCCCCGGCCTGAAACCGACTGGTTGTCCCTGAATATAACCTCCGGCCTTTTCTTTATCTTCACACAGAGCAAAATCGAGCCGCTGCTATGAGGCTGAAGCGTCCCCAGCTCCCAGCAGATGAGATTGCCATTGATGCGGCTAGGGGAGGGGATTGCTCCCACAAACTCCACATCAGGCAGCCTGTCAATTATCACCGCATCGCTGGCCTCGATTGAATGTTCATTGCCGAAAAGAATGGTGTAATTCACCAGCTCTCCCTTGAAATATTCGTTTTTTGGGGCCGTCTTCCTGATAAAGACGGATCTGACCACTAATGTCTCCAGGGACTGGAAGCTCTCGGCAGTCGTCTCAGAGGCCACTGCGTATCGATTAATTATTCTGTCGATCTCATGGCCCTCTGCTCTGTCCTCCAATCTCGCCCGCAGATCAATTTTGCCAAACTGGCCTGGCGACAGGACCCTGGACCCCAATGTCTCGGCGTTCCAAAACAGGTGAACTCCTTCGTCGTCCCTCCAAATTCGGCTGGGCCTGGGAGTGCAGCCAGCGACTTCATCGAATTGTAGATTGCTGTCCAGGATGTCCGTCACTGTAACGTTCAGAGCATCTTCAGATCCCTCGTTCTTGAAGGTCAATGTGTAGTTGAGAGAGCCCCCAGGGCAAAGGATAGGGCTTGAGGCGTTGTTCTCAATCACAAGAGCGCTGGAGCCTATCACTTTGGTTCGAGAGAGAGCTGCGCTGCTGGAGCCTATCTGTGCATGGCTCACCAGCTCCGAGCCTCCTGGCGCTGAGGGGTTCACGCGGACGGATATGTTTATGGTTCCTGATCCTTGCGGCGAAATGTCGCCTACTGTCCACTGCCCTTCTGTTCCAGTATCCGGCGGAGGTGACGCTGATAAAAAGGAGACGTTCCTGTCGTAGATCACATGTGCCATCGCCCAGATGGCACTATCTTTGGAATTTCGATAGTTCACAGTATAATTCAGGATCCCCCCAGGCAAGACCGGATCGGGGTCATCGATCATGGCGATGGCCAGCTCCTGATCAGACTGAGAGATTGGGCCCTCTCCATCATCACTGGCAAAGTACTTTCGCTCATTGGGATCATCGCCTGCAGCGCTGGTCCAAGAGAGGATGGCACTTGGTCGCTGAGAGTTGCTCTGGTTCTCTGGGATGGCCCTGTAACTGAGAATTACCTTTTTGGCATCGGCCCAGGAAGGGTCAACTGCATCGAAGTGCCACATCAGGTGCGAAGTGCCCTCGATGATCTCTCCGTCTGGGCCGGATAAGATCTCTGCTGAGCCTGGCAAATAAGCCATTTTAGAAGGCAGAAGCTCAGTGAGATCAACATCGAAGGCTGGAGCACTGCTGCTAGGAGAGTGAGAGATCTGGAGGGTTATGATCTCATAGTATTCGTCTTGCAGAATGGCTCTCTTTAAAATCAAATCAGGCTCGACTATCACAACACCGTCCGACTCGTCCGAAGAAAAATGCAGGCAATCGCTGGAATCTCTCCAGCGCAAAGTCGCTTTTTCGCCGGGGAGAAGAGCTCCTGCCCGAACATCAGGCGCATCGGCCACCTTCGCCTGAAAGCCGATCCGAATGTCCTGATCCATTGTATTGTTTACCTCGCCAAAGTACCAGGTTATGAGGACGTCTCCGGTGCCGTCATTGGGATCGCTGACCGTCTCTTTTGGATGTATCTCAGATCCACTTATCCTGAGGCTTTCGCTCTCATAGATCAGTCCCTTGGGAAGGAGATCTGAAACTGTGACATCGCAGACTACTGTTGCGGGCAGATCTACTATCAGTAGAACTTCGCGTTCTGGATCAAGATCATCTGATGCAGCGCATTGGGGTGCGAGCACCACAAGGAGGCATGAGGCCAGAGCAAGGCAGGCTTTGATCATGGGACACTAACCAGATGGGGTGACTGTGAATTTTAGATCTATCCTGTAGACGAATTCATCCGAAGAGGGCTCGTCCTCCCAGGTCACCGATTGATGCAATGTCGCTATCATCACTATTGGTGCACCAGCTCGGTTGCCGTTCATCTGCTGGATTGTACCAGGGCTGCAAAGGTCAACCTCCCAGGCTGCAGGATGACCTGCAGAGCCGGGCATTGAGATCTTCAGAGGGTAGCTGAGGCTTCTGCCATCTGGAATGTAACTTTCTGCCACTGGATCGTACTGGGCCATTCTTCCATCTGGTCGATTTGATGAGACTGCAAGCGTCCAACCATCGTTTGCCTCGACCCTAATGGTGATTTGCTTTTGATTGTCAGCAATAGGAACAAGAACCCAGTCAACAACGGATGCGGGAACCTCCAGAGAGATATCAGGATCGCAGTCCTCGCCCAAGGTCAATGTATCCCCGACTGATTGGCCCGGTGCTGCTGTCTGGATCATGGCATTGCAGGGCATGGCTAAAAAGAGCAGTGCCATGTACGCAGATGCTATGGACGCGGAGATGAACCCAAGCGAATTCAGCCTCATGTCCTTACAGCTTAATTTCTATCTCCTTTGAGGCCAGAAGGGTACCATCCTCTGACTCTACACTCGCATTTACAAAATAGCTTCCCTGCTTCAGCTCCTCTTCAGGAACAAGTGCGAGCTGAAAGAGCCTTGATGCTTCAGGAAGTATATTTGAGCTCAAGGGCGATGAGGACTTGGCAAGGATATTGCCTGCAGAGTCTTTCAGGAGGGCTCTTGCACCTGCCTTGAAGTGATAGTTGCCTTCGTTCTTGAATACCAACGACAAATTCTGGCAGTTGTCATCCATTCCCATAGACGTGATGGCGCCCTGCTTGGAGATCTCCGTCCCGGATATCGTCAGGCGGACAAGCGCATTTACAGCCACAGAGACTCCGACGCTGTTCTCAGTCTCCTCTCCTGCCTTTTCAGGGATGCTGTAAATTCCTATGAGGGCGTATCTTCCTCCTGCGCCAACATCCAGTGGGATGTCCCCTCTCACCACTATCTTCTTGGACTCTCCTGGATCTATGTGGAGCTTCGAGGGCTCAGCCTTCAGGAAGCTGCGAGCTGAGTAGATGTAGTGGCCCGCCATTTCTTCTTGAGGCTGGTTTGCGCCATCAATCGACTGGTTCCAGTCCTCCACCACAACAACAAGGTCTAATGGCATCTCGCCCTCCCTGAGGCTGACAGTCATCTCGTGGCTGATGCTCTCGCCAGGTGATACATCAGCATCAAAGACCACGCCGCTTACGCCCAGGCCCAGGCCGACAGGGATCATCGCCATCAGCGCTAGGGCCAGTTCAATTAAAGGAACTCTTGAGATCATTGAATTCACCAATACACCCATGGGCTAATCTGGAACCAGCTTGAATGAGATCCGCATCTTGTAGTCAGAGGGCACATCTTTCCAGGAGAATCTCTGTTTGAAGTCAGTTGGTATCAGAAATTCGCCTGCCAGCCCTCGGCAGTATATCTTGAACTTATCAGACAGAGTTATCTCTTTGTATGCACTCGATCCCGTTTGCTGGATTCTGATCTGATCTTTCAGGGTTGCGGGACCGTTCACCCTCTGCATCTTTCCGCCGGTGTTGCCCTCGCCCCGGACCCAAAGGACCCAAGGGATGTTGGCCCGGACGGTCAGAACGCTGCTGGCCTTTGCCTCTTTTCCCGATGACGCATCCTGCAAGGATATATCTCCAGAAGGCATCACAAGCTCCAGATTGCTCTTGTAGCTCGCATTGATATGAGTGAGTCCAAAAGATGCTTCAGCCGTTTCCTGATTCGAGAGTGCAGCATAGATCAGGACCAGAGCAACGATGATCATCTTCCGCAGATCACCCAATCTAAACATCCCTCCTTTCAAGTGGGGACTGCCGTGAGGGTTACCGTCAACCGGTAATCGTCGTCGGCATAGTCGTTCCAGCCGAAAAACTGCTCAAAGGTCAGGCTGATGGTGCTGGAGCCGGAGTAGTCGCCAGGGGCGATGTTGGTGAGCAGCATCGCTGGACTACTATCAGTGCCAGGAATTGTAACAGGGCCGCCTGCTGGGTTCAGGGATCTGATGGTCATCGGGCTGTGCAGCTCGTGCAGCGGAGTTCCCGTGCTTCCTACCATGTGGCCTGTGGCAGTGCTGCCTGCTACATCCAGGCTCCAGTTCAGGTTGGACCTTACCTCGATGCCGCTGGTGGCAGAGCCATAACTGGATGGCGAGCAGTTCGTCAGTTGCAAATTCTCGTACTGTGACGGCACTTGGATCTCAATTTGTGCAGGCAGGCTGGCATAGACATTGGTGCTATCTCGATCCTCGACTGCCGCCGCCAAGAACGAGATGGCAGCAAGGAGGAGTGCCATCATGAGGCACAATCTCGCTTCATTCATCTCTCGAACACCACTTATTGTGACTCTAAAATGACATTGCATGTTAACAATAATAAATCTTTGAGAAAGAATGCTCCTAATTTAAGTAAGAAACAAAAATAAGAAATAAAATTTAGTCCATGTGCTGCTGCATTGCTGCTCAAGACACCAACACATGCTCAGTCCTCTAGCTCGTTGTAAAGGCTAGAGAGTTTGTTCATGAGGGCTAGGCCTCTGGGTGTGGTCTTGTACAATTTCGGGTTTCCTTCTATAGGCTCGACGAGGCCTTTCGTGATCAAAGAGTTCAGATAGAACCTCACTATGGTGAAGTTTGTGTTGACCTTATACACGATCCGGGTCACGTTCGCGCCCTCGCTGCACGTATGCAGAATTTCAAGTATGATCCTGTCTTTGCTCCTGCGCCCCCTCATCTCCTTCCCCCACATGCTAGCGTAATCACGTCATGGTAGATCGATGAATTATACTAAGGGTTAACAAGTACTTATAATTGTGTCTTATCACAATTTCTTATTAACTCTTTCGAGGCTTGATAGCACTGAAAATGTGGCCGCAAGTGTCCGCTGCGATGCCTGCCGGTCATTCCTCATATGCTCGATGAATCACTGCAGGCTATCCTATCTGCCTGCAGGACGTTCATCTTAAATTGCCTGCTGATTATATGCCATACATCTAGATCTGAGTTTCAGAAGAGGAGCGCCCTAGCCGAGCCGCTAACCCTTGAGCGGCCCAATGGCAGTATGGCCAGGGCGTATCATTCATTCTTTTGGTTTTGGCAAGTGAGCGCTGCAAGAGCAATGAGGTAAAGGAGGCCTTTGCACTTTTCGCCCACGGCCACAACATTATCGTACATAGTAATAAATCTTTTGCTTATCGTATTAAATTAAATTTTTGATCTTCGTTAAGCCTCCTGAGATGTTCGACACATAATCCAAAAGAATTAAATAACACTGAGCATGTGTTATTTGATATGAAAATGATTCCCATCCATCTTAGCCCCATTTTCATGCTCATGGGTGCCCAAACGGGCATGAAAGTTTAGCTGTTTATAAGATGAGATGTTATGTTTGATTATGAGGAGATGTTATGTCTAATAAAAAAATAAATATTTATTGCGCAGCGATGTTATTCGTATTTTCTGTCTCGATTCTATCTCTGTGCGCGACATCGCAGTTGGATGCGAGAGATTCCGCCGTCAATATAACTCAAACCGATGCGAATGGCACATTTAAATTCAGCCATCTAGCGCCAGGCATCTACAATCTGACCGCCCATAGGACGATTCTTGGAGCGATGCATTACATGGGGGAGGTCAGTGTTCAAATACCTGGAAACGAAAGCAATGTAACAATAGTCGTCACCAAATCTGATGAAGCTCACTATTCACTCTTCAAGAACTCCACTATAACCCCAACTCCTGGAAATCACAGCATCTTTGGCTTGGTGATGGGACCTAACAGGCCTGGAGCAGAGCCAGCAGAAATACCCTACGAAGACACCCAGGTCAAGATCACTGCTGTAGCTTGAAGGAGAACCAACAATGGCCGTGAAAAAGCCATCGATGTTTGCCCTGCTGGCTCTTCTCCTTCTCGTTGTCCCTTCAGTGGCTTTGCAGAAAGTGCCAGGAGACATGGATGGGGATATGAAGGTATCTGCGGAGGAGGTCAAGAAGGCAGAGGATGCATTCTCGAAGGGAAGCATCACAGAGCAGAATTTGACGGAGATCAAACACATCCATGAAGTCTATCCCATTACAGTAACTGACACCCGGGGAAGAACTGTCACCATTTACCAACCCATCAAGACGGTAGTGTGCACGCTCTCTCATCATTTGGAGACCCTTCGAACGTTAAAGGTTCCGAGCAGCACTGTGATAGGCGCTCCGGAAAATATCGAGATCTACTCTATCTTCCCAGAATACAGCAAGCTGCCAACCGTAGGACACTTCTATGAGCCTAATGTTGAGAAGATAATAGAACTTCATCCTGACTTGGTGCTGGTCCATCCCGGATCTGGCAATGGCACCTTCGGGGCCTATATCGGGCCGCTCCTGGAGAAGCTGGATGGTGCGGGCCTTACCGTGGCTTGCTTTGCCTGTAGCCGCCCAGAGATATACTCCGAAGAGGTGGAGAAGCTGGGAAAGCTCTTCGAGCACCAGGAGGATGCCCAGAAGTTCATTGCGTTCTATAACGGCTTCCT